>OLQS01000001.1_pt1 | contig 367416 bp, 298 predicted proteins | sample 1672291 | NCBI WGS metagenome assembly OLQS01 (sample SAMEA3136668, study PRJEB25190) | human gut metagenome | biome: human gut; feature: human-associated habitat; material: faeces | place: Austria | collected 2013
AGAGGGGGATTTGAACCCCCGGTAGAGTTGCCCCTACTCCGGTTTTCGAGACCGGTCCGTTCAGCCGCTCCGGCATCTCTCCGCTGTGATGGTTGCTATAATGCCAGGATCTTTGGCATTTTAATAGCTCCCGTTTCGGTAATTGTGTTCAAGTGACGACTTTGCGAGCAATATGATGTTTAAATGGCCCTGGAAAGCAGATGATGAGTCCGGCAACGCAGAGATGCCCTGGGAGCAAGCGCTTGCCATTCCGGTTTTAGCCCATCTTTCGTCCACTGAGCAGCACAAGCTCACGCAGATGGCTGCCCGTTTTTTACAGCAAAAGCGGTTGGTGGCATTGCAGGGGCTGGAGCTGACCCCGCTGCATCAGGCGCGCATTGCTATGCTCTTTTGTCTGCCGGTGCTTGAGCTGGGCATTGAGTGGCTGGATGGCTTCCATGAAGTGCTGATCTACCCTGCCCCTTTCATCGTCGATGATGAATGGGAGGATGATATTGGTCTGGTCCACAACCAGCGGGTGGTACAGTCGGGACAAAGCTGGCAACAGGGTCCTGTAGTGCTGAACTGGCTGGATATTCAAGACTCTTTTGATGCGTCAGGCTTTAACCTTGTGGTGCATGAAGTGGCGCATAAGCTTGATACGCGGAACGGCGACCGGGCCAGCGGCGTGCCGCTTATCCCGTTGCGTGAAGTTGCCGGCTGGGAGCATGATCTCCACGCCGCGATGAACAACATTCAGGATGAGATCGATCTGGTAGGCGAAAGCGCCGCCAGTATTGACGCCTATGCCGCCACCGATCCCGCAGAATGCTTTGCTGTCCTCTCGGAATATTTTTTCAGTGCGCCTGAACTGTTCGCGCCTCGCTTCCCGGCCCTGTGGCAGCGTTTTTGCCACTTTTACCGCCAGGATCCGCTGGCGCGTAGACGTGAGAATGGCCTGCAGGACGAAGGCGATCGGCGCATTGTTCACTAAAACAACGTGTTGAGCTAAATTTAGCCATTTGAATCAGCAGTTTAATTTTAGTGTTGACACAAAAATGCGAGGCCAGTAGTATGCGCCTCGTTCACACGATTCCTCTGTAGTTCAGTCGGTAGAACGGCGGACTGTTAATCCGTATGTCACTGGTTCGAGTCCAGTCAGAGGAGCCAAATTTAAAAATCCCGCTCAGGGAAACCTGAGCGGGATTTTTGCTTTCCGTGCTCCTCTCCGCTCCCCAAGCATGCAATCTTATCCTGGTGTAGGTGCTATTTTCTTGCTATGAGGCAAGCTGAACGGCCGTGAGCCCCACGCTCCCGCAAAGGCTTAAATAAAGGCGGTTTAACCGTGCCGGACCATACCTGGGTGTAAGGCAATAATGCGCGGTTCCAAAAAAGATCGGCAACACCGCCGCTTCTGACATCTCTCCGCCAGCGGGTATAAGCAGCATCGTACCGTAGGTACCGTCCAAGGTTCCGTATGTGATCCCCGCAGGTGAAAAGCAGCGATGCTGCTCCCAACCTTATGGCTACAGACTTTCGATCCGGCGGTAACCGCTGGGTCTGCCGCTGCGTAGCAGACGATCCCGATCCGGCAGTTATCTTTACAGACAGCGCGGGCTGCCCAAATGCATTTTCCACTGGCGGAAAGACCCGTAACGCTTAGGGTAGCCTGGCAATAACCTTAATCTCGAACTTAAATCCATAAAGCCACGTCACGCCGATCCCGGTCAGCGTAGGGTAAGGCGCTTCTCCCCAATATTCTGGCAGGATACTCCAGATAGCGTCGAGATTTGACTCAGGATCGACGACAAAGAGGGTAACATCAACCACGCCCTCAAACGTGCAGCCCGCCGCTGCGAGCACAGCATTAAGATTTTTGAACGCCAGCCTGACCTGTGCTTTCAGATCGTGCTCAGGCGAACCATCCTCGTGGCTACCCACCTGCCCCGAAACAAACAAGAAACCATTGGATTTGATGGCCGGTGAATAACGATTGCGCTCATAGAGCGCCTGACGACCGAAGGGAAAAACGGCTTCGCGTGCTGTCATGTTTGTACCTTTATGCTGGGGCGAAATCAGCCCGGTGAATGTAAAGACACTGTACAACGACGAGATCGGGCGGATAAACAAGCGACTTTGTCCCTCATTGTTTGTAATATCCAAACAATCGATGAAAGACAGGATAAGAAATGGATCGTTTCGATGCAATGCGCGCCTTTGCTCGGGTGGTAGAGGCAGGGAGCTTCACGAAGGCTGCCCAAACGCTTCATATGAGCAAAACCACGGTGACGCAACTCATTCAGCAGCTGGAATCGCGCCTGCGCGTCAGATTGCTCCATCGCACCACCCGCAAGCTCGGTGTGACTCCCGATGGCGCGGTCTACTACGAACGCGTCATTCGTCTGCTGGCGGACATGGAGGATGCTGAAAACAGCCTGTCCAGTGCGGCGATGACGCCCAGGGGACGGCTACGGGTGGATGTACCGAGTCCGCTGGCCCGTCTTATTCTGGTGCCGGCGCTACCGGCTTTCCACGCCCGCTACCCTGATATCCAGATCGACATGGGTGTGAGCGACCGGGAAGTGGATCTGATCGGCGACAACGTGGATTGCGTTCTGCGCGGTGGTCAAATCACCGACCAGTCCCTAATCGCACGCCATGTCGGCGATTTGCAAATCGGCGTCTACGTCGCCCCCAGCTATGTGGAACGCCTTGGCGCTCCCGCACACCCGCGCGAGCTGCAAAATACTGACCATTGCATAGTGGGATTCTTGTCCTCGCGCACCAGTAAGATTGATCCTTTGGTACTGTGCAGTGAGAATGAACGTATTGAAATCACGGGCAACTACGTACTTGCCGTGGATGATGGCAATGCTTACCTCGAAGCTGGGTTAGTTGGCTTAGGCGTGATTGCGCTGCCCAACTATATGGCGGCAGCGCATCAGGCCGTTGGCGCTTTGATTCCATTATTTACACAATGGCGGATTAGCCCAATGCCTCTGTACCTGGCGTTTCCACCGAACCGCCATGTCAACGCCAAGCTGCGCGTTTTTATTGACTGGATCGTTGAATTGATGCAGCAGCATGTCCCCATTACCAACAATAAGTAACGACATCCCAGCTCCCTGATTCGCTTATCAACGACGATGGGGTTCAGCGGTAGTGACTGTGGTCAGGCGTGTTTTGACAATAGGGATTCAGCAGAACTCATCCGTCTTATATACTGGATAATGGCTATCATAAAGGGGATCTTCGCTTTCATGGACAATGGCAGCCAAAAAAAAGATCCTCAGTAACAATATTAAGTCCATAGATATATTTGCAGACTTTATCATCCCCTCCTGAGCATCTCCTGGCGCCCTCATTAAAACGCCATCACCGCCACTGCTGATAAGTTAAGGATCGGTTTCCCGATCCTTATTCCCAACAACGTTGAATGCATCGACAGCAAAAGAGCCTTCTTACAATAGCCGTTAATCAGACTAAACGACCCGCTACAAACTTCCCTGCGCCGCTGTGGCGCTGATATTCACCGGCATGCCGGAGCGGCGCTGCAGGGTCTGCTCGACCTGGGCAGGGCTCACTCCCGGCCCCTGGGTAAAGTCGCGCAGCGCCGAGGTCATCGGCAAGGGGACTTTTCTGTCGGATTCAAACTCCGCGCGGTTGCGCGACAGCGGCTCGTGCACCTCCAGCCAGTGACTGCCGTCCGGCTCCACGCTGTACTTCACCGGCTGATCGATCAGCTGAACCCGCGTCCCAACCGGCACGTTATCAAACAGGAATTTAATATCGTCATTGCGCAGGCGGATGCATCCCTGGCTGACGCGCAGCCCGATACCAAAGTTGGCATTGGTACCGTGGATGGCGTAGAGCCTGCCGATGTAGATCGCATACAGCCCCATCGGATTATCGGGCCCGGGGGGCACCATCGCCGGCAGCGTTTTGCCCTCTTTCGCATACTCGCGGCGGGTATTGGCGGTTGGCACCCAGGTGGGGCCTTCCTGCTTACGCTCTACTGCCGTCACCCAGTTACGCGGCGTTTCGCGTCCCGCCTGACCAATGCCGATTGGCAGGACTTCGACGCTATTGCCCAGCGGCGGGTAATAATAGAGACGCATTTCGGCAACGTTGATCACGATCCCTTCGCGCACGGTGTCGGGCAGGATCAGCTGTTGCGGAATAGTCAGCGTCGAACCGGAGCGTGGCAAATAGACATCGACCCCGGGGTTGGCTTCCAGCATATTGCTTAACCCCTGGCCGTACTGGGCGGCAAAACTTTCCAGCGGCTGGGTGTTATTGTCCGGAACGGCAATGGTAAATGCGCTGCCCACCAAACGGCTCCCCTCCGGCGGCAGCGGATAGCTGACGGCCAGCGCGCCGTGGCTGGCGAGCAGCATCAGCGCAGAACAAACTAATTTCACACGCCGCATCGTCATTTTCCCTTCCTCAGTCGCGACTCACGTGTGTGAATTATAGCGTTATTTCCACTCCCCGACCCGCTGGCCAGCATTTCCTTAAATCTGATAGTCGATTGCGGCCTCTTCCGGCTCCATCGCCTGACGCTTAATCTCATCCAGCGACAGTCCGGCATTGCACAATTCGATAAAGCGCCAAACGTAATTCCGCTGCAGCTGGCCCCGCTTCAGTCCCAACCACACGGTATTGGCATCGAACAGATGGCGGGTATCAAGACGCGTAAAGGTGTCCGCTTCCCGGGCATCACCGGACTGCTCGGCGACCAGCCCGACGCCCAGCCCCAGCTCCACGTAGGTCTTGATCACATCGGAATCCTGCGCGCTCAGCACGATATCCGGCATCAACCCCTTGCGGTTGAACGCCTCATCAATGCGCGAACGGCCAGTGATCCCCTGGCGGTAGGTGATTAACGGCCAGCGGGCGATCGCCTCCAGCGTCAGGGGAGAAACCTGCGTCAAAGGATGATCCTTCGGCACCAGCAGGCTGTGATGCCAGCGGAACCAGGGGAAAGCCGCCAGCGTCGGATCGTTGCTCAGGCGCTCGCTGGCGATGCCGATATCCGCTCCGCCGTTATGCAGCAGCGCTTCGATTTCCTGCGGGGTACCCTGCACCAGCTCGACGCGAACATCTGAGAACAGCTCGCGGAAAGCTTTAATGACCGGCGGCAGGCTGTAGCGCGCCTGAGTATGGGTGGTGGCGATAGTTAAGACGCCTGACGCATCGTTAGTGAAGAGATCCGCCAGTCGCCGAACGTTACTGGCTTCATTGAGGATCCGCTCGGCAATCGATAACAGCGCTTTACCCGGCTCGGTCATGCCTAACAGGCGTTTGCCGCGGCGGATAAAGATCTCAATCCCCAGCTCCTCTTCCAGTTCCCGGATATGGCGACTGACGCCTGACTGCGAGGTATAGAGCATATTCGCGACTTCCGTCAGGTTGTAATCCTGACGGGCCGCCTCACGGATAATTTTCAGCTGCTGGAAGTTCACCCTTTCCTCCGGGCCAATGGACTTAACGTATCTGCTATTGTTAAAGTCTGTTGTCCCAGGTAACAAATAATAAAAACCAGCAACTTATTCCTTAAGAGAATATACCCTAACTGACCAGCTGCAGTTCACGGTTTTCCAGCGATGGGCGGCTCACCAGAGACAGCAGGATCTCTTTCACCGCCTGCGCCTGCGGCGACAGACTGCCGCGAGCCGACATGTTCAGCGACAGCGACAGGCTCATTGAAGGCGTGCTGATCCGCGCCATCCAGCCGTTCGCCGCCCCGCACAGGGAACGGGCAGCGGATTCCGGTAACACCGTCGCCCCCATGCCGCTGGCGATGGCCGCGGTCAGGGTGGTAATGGATTCGATCTCGCCGATAATTTTCGCCGACAGACGACGCAGGGTGAATGCCTCGGTGACCCGCGCCCGCACTGCGCTGTAATCGCGCGGCAGGAACAGGTTCATCTCCGCCACCGCCGTGAGATCCACGCTCTGCCCCGGGCAGTCGCGGGTGCCGACCAGGTAAAGGTCTTCTTTCAGCAGCGGCTGGCTGACGATGCCTGCCACCGGCGAACGCTCATAGAGCACCGCCATATCCAGCTGGCCCGCCAGCAGCTTGTCATTCAGCGCTGTGCCGCTGCTCTCCTGCAGATAGACCATCACCTCGGGCAACTCATTGCGCACCGTTTGCAGCAACGGCATGGTAATGGCGGAGGCCGCGGTGCCCGGCGCCAGGCCGATCGACACCTGACCACGCAGCGTCTGGCCGACGTTATTGACCGCCAGCTGCGCCTGCTCGCACTGGCGCAGGATAGTGCGCGCATGGGTGTAGAGAATTTTACCGGCTTCCGTTGGCGTGACCCCTCGCTTGGTGCGTATCAGCAACTGCTGGTCCATTTCACCTTCCAGGGTCGCGACCTGTTGGCTGAGGGCCGGTTGGGCGATATGCAAGACTTCAGCGGCCTGGGTCAGACTGCCGATATCGACGATTTTCACAAAATATTTCAGTCGTCTTAAGTTCATTTTGCCTCCTGTAAGGAACGCCAGCGTCAACGCTGGGAGTATGATGCACTGGCTTTTGCAATTTGCTTGCCAGCTTTGCATTTCCTCGGCTGTCGCCCGCCGCAGGCAGCGTTATAAGGGATAGTGATAGCAATTCGGTTTTTATTTGCCCGGTAAGCAGATTGTGGTATGCCCCATTAGGGGTACATTCGCACTACAACGGTGCAACATGGTGAAAAAAACAGCGCATGGGTGGCGATTGCTGAAATTGTCAGCAGTCGAACGCAATTCTTTGAATCAGGCTTTGACAAGGCCGGATGGCATCGTTAATATGCGCCCCGTTCACACGATTCCTCTGTAGTTCAGTCGGTAGAACGGCGGACTGTTAATCCGTATGTCACTGGTTCGAGTCCAGTCAGAGGAGCCAAATTTAAAAAGCCTGCTTTCGAGCAGGCTTTTTGCTTTTCAGCGCCGGTACTTCTGCCGGAAGGCGAATGGCCACCCTCCGGCGATTGCGGCTTTAGCGTAAACTCTCTTCCTTCAGATCTATCTCCCGCAGCACCTCATAAAAAGTGATATCGCTGATGTTATGGGCGCGGCGCAGCCGGAACAGCTCCTGACGCTGGGCGATAATGACCTCTCGTTGCATATATTTCTCCAGCCTGGCGCGCTTAGCCAGCTCCAGCCCGACATCCTGCCCCTCGTCATTGTCGTTATAGTGAAGCCGCCGCTGATAGGTTTCGAGCAGCATATTGCCGGCATCGGCCCGCAGGGCCTGCTCACTGGGATCCTTCACCGGCTCGTCCAGTAGCGCGTTAAGACGGTTAATGGCCACCTCGGTCATCACGGCGCCAATGTCGTCCTTACCGGTGTCATGCGGTAGATCATCGGCAAGATAACGAGTCATAAACGGCAAACCGATAGCCGCCACCACCAGCGACATCAGGATCACCGCCATCGAAAGAAAGATCAGTAGTTCACGGCCCGGGAACGGCGAACCATCTGCCAGCACCACCGGCAGCGTCAGAATACCGGCGAGGGTCACAGAGCCCTTCACTCCCGCCAGCGCCATGACGGCGAGGATACTGAATCGTGGACGGACGGTGATGGCCTTGCCTCGACGTTTGCGGCGAAAAATTGTCAGCTTCATCGACAGCCATACCCAGGCGAAGCGCATCAGACCGAGCGCCAGGGTGATGGCCACGGCGTACAGCAGCAGATACCAGGGCGAAGAGACGCCGGCCTGGCTGGCTACCGCCGGCAGCGTCCTGAGCATGCGCGGCAGCTGCTCGCCCAGCATCAGAAAGATCATCCCGTTGAGGGTGGTCTGCAGCATGGACCATACCGCGCTGCTTTTCATGCGCGTCGCCGGAAGCCGGGGCCCCGACAGCTGCTCATAATGCATCGCAATGCCGGCGGCGACGGCGGCAAGAATGCCCGAGACATGGAACGCCTCGGCCAGCAGGTAGGCGGCGAAAGGGATAAGCAGGCTGATCAGGATCTGGATGGCTGGCTCCTCGCGGGTGCGCCGAACCAGAAAGTTATTACATTTGCCGGTGACCCACACCACCACGAGGCCACTGAGGATGCCCCCGAAGGCCATCAGGAAAAATTTCACCACCGCGTCTCCCGGGGAGAAGCTGCCGGTCAGCACCGCGGCGATGGCGAAATTAAAGGCGACGAGCCCTGAAGCATCGTTTAACAGCGACTCCCCTTCGAGAATATGCGCCATCCTTGAGGGAAGCGGCGAGCTGGCGGTCATTGCCGATACCGCCACCGGATCGGTAGGCGACAGAATAGCCGCGAGGGCGAACCCTGCCGCCACGGTGATAGCCGGGATCAGCCAGTGAATAAACAGGCCAATACCGAGAATAGTCACCATCACCAGGCCTATCGCCAGCGATAAAATCGGCTTCATATCGCGGAAAAAAGCGTCTTTGGGGATGCGCCAGCCATCGAGGAACAGCAGCGGCGGGATAAACAGCAGTAAAAAAATATGCGGGTCAAAATCGACCTGAAAGCCACTGGCGGCCAGCGCGGCGCCCGCGGCGATTTGGATCAGCGGTAGCGGCACTTTAACGGGCAGAAGATGGGACAGGAACACGGTCACCACGATGGCCATGATAAAGACCAGCACGATAGCAATTAGCGACATTCATCCCCTCCTCTGACGGCAATATTCATTCTGTACATCAGACTGTTAATCCTTTTTCGCAGGTGTTGTTTCGGTAACAGATTATTTACCCAGTCACCGATAATTAAAGACAGACGTCATTGTCTGCCGGCGATAATATTTAAACTGAGGTGGCAACCGGTGCCGGATCAGGGGTGACAATGTCTTTTATCAAGCCGCGTTTGTCAATCCGCTATCGTCTGCAAATCATCGCCGGCCGGCATTCCGGGGAGAAGTCCTCACGGGACTGTCGACCGGGTACTTCGCAAATTAGCCTCTTCACATGGACAAAACCACTCAACCGCTCCAGCCCCCCGCTGTTTATATATTCCCAATATTATTAATTCGTATTATGCATTGTGAATATGGATATTAATGACCAGTCTAATATACCCGGCAGAGTTATATTTCGTGCCCCCGCCGGCAGTGCGAACCACGTATTTGCGATAAATAATTCTTAACGCCCCCCAGCCCAGAATGATTCGTCAACCAGCCTTACGCTGCGCGCAATGCTTGCCCTACCCTTGAATTGGGCGTACCCTGACCAACAATTAAACCACACGGTCTAAATCATGAATCCCGATACCTCCGCCGTCCTGAAGCCCCGCCGCGGCCGTCCACCCAAGGTCGATCGCCAGTTTGACGATACGCGTCAGGCGCTGATTCGCTCAGGCCTTGAAGTGCTGACCGAAACGGGCTATCTCGCGGCGGGTATTGATGCGGTGATCAAGAATATCGCCGTGCCAAAGGGGTCGTTTTATCATTGCTTTAAAAGCAAAGAGGCTTTTGGCCTCGCCGTGCTTGCCGCCTATGGCGACTTCTTTGCGCATAAATTAGATAAATTCCTGCTGGACGACGCCGTGCCGCCGCTGGAACGAATGGCGGCCTTTGTGCGTCATGCCGGTCAGGGAATGGAGAAATTCCAGTTTCGCCGCGGCTGCCTGGTGGGCAACCTGCTGCAGGAAGCCCCGTTGTTACCCGAGACGTTTCCCCAACGGTTGATGGCTATCCTGGCGGCATGGGAGTCGCGCGTGGCGCGCTGCCTGCGCGAAGCGCAGGCAGCCGGGGCCATCGCCAGCGACGCCTCACCGCAGGCGCTGGCCCAGGTGTTCTGGATCGGCTGGGAAGGCGCGGTGATGCGCGCCAGGCTGGTCCAGTCTGCCGCACCGCTTAACCAGTACTGGGATTTTTTTGCGCACAGTATGACAACAAAAACACCTGCACAGGACGGCGCTAGCGCCGATAACCCCCTTCAGACGAGGAATACTCTGTCATGAAAGCATTAGTTCTGGACCAGATCGACAACCGCACCGTCGCCACTGTCAAAGATATCGACCTGCCCGCTCTTGCCGAAGGCGACGTCCGGGTCGCCATCGACTGGTCGAGTCTCAATTATAAAGACGCTCTGGCGATCACCGGCAAAGGCAAAATTATCCGTCAGTTTCCGATGGTGCCGGGCATTGATTTTGCCGGTCAGGTGAAAGAAAGCCGCGATCCGCGCTTTGTTCCCGGCCAGGCCGTGATCCTCACCGGCTGGGGCGTGGGCGAAAACCACTGGGGTGGCCTGGCCACCGAAGCCTGCGTTAAAGGCGACTGGCTGGTTGCTCTGCCGGAGACGCTCAGCGCGCGCCAGGCAATGATCATTGGCACCGCCGGCTTTACCGCGATGCTATGCGTTGATGCTCTCGTTAGTGCGGGTGTCACCCCTGATAGCGGGGATATCCTGGTCACCGGCGCCAGCGGCGGGGTCGGCAGCACCGCCGTGGTGTTGCTGAAAGCCCTTGGCTACCGGGTGACGGCCGTATCGGGCCGGGAATCGACACACGATTACCTTCGCCAGCTGGGCGCCGATACGATCCTGCCGCGCAGCGACTTCGCGGAGACCCGTCCGCTGGAGAAACAGCTGTGGGCGGGCGCGGTGGATACCGTTGGCGGCCCGGTGTTGGCCAAAGTGCTGGCGCAAACGCAATATCGCGGCTGCGTCGCCGCCTGCGGTCTGGCCGGGGGCTTCGATCTGCCGACCACCGTGATGCCGTTTATTCTGCGCAATGTGCGTCTGCAGGGGGTGGATTCGGTGATGGTGCCGACCGCTGAACGCGACGCCGTCTGGCTGCGTCTGGCCCAGCTTCTGCCGGAGAGCTACTACCAGCAGGCGGCCACTGAAATCACGCTGGAGCAGGCGCCAGCGTATGCCGCAGATTTCCTCAGCAATAATATTCATGGTCGGACGCTGGTCAATATCGGCCAGTAATCCTCTTCTCCCGGCGCCCGTGCGGCGCCGGATCCCGAGAGGGATCAAGGCATATCATTTCCTTCCCCACGGGATTATGATGACGCGAACGAATAGCTCTGCGAGTGGTAAAAAAAGTAAATGGATGTCATAAGCATCATTATGGCGGCGGGCAAGTCGTCCGTTGACGTCGCGCTGTATACGCTGTTGCCGATCATGGTGATCATGCTGATCATCATGAAATACCTTGAGGTCCGCGGTATCCTCGATGTGATTGTTCGCTGGGTGGCCCCGCTGCTGAAGCCCTTCGGCTTAACCGGGATGAGCGCCTTCGCCCTGATCCAGATTAATTTTGTCAGCTTTGCCGCCCCGCTCGCCACGCTGTCGATTATGGATAAACGCGGCGTCTCGGACCGACAAATGGCCGCCACGCTGGCCATGGTGTTCGCCATGGGGCAAGGCAACGTCTTTTATCCTCTTACCCCTTTTGGTCTGCACTGGCTGGCCTCGATCGTTATCTCGGTGGTCGGCGGCCTGTGCGCGGCCGCCGTCGCCTGGCACGTCACCGGACGGCGCTTATCGGTCGCCGAGAACCCCCGCGCGGAAGCGCTGCCGAACGCCGAGCAGAACAGCCAGGGAATTCTGGCCGTGATTAATAGCGCCGGCTCCGACGCCATCCGCCTGGCGCTCGGCGCGGTGCCAATGCTGATCCTGTCGTTAACCATCGTCGGGCTGCTGCAGGGCGCCGGGGCTATCGACCTGCTGCAGCAGCTGCTGAAGCCGCTTCTCAGCTGGCTGCACATCCCCCAGAACTTTGTGCTGCCGGCGCTGGTGAAGTGCGTTGCCGGGGGCACCGCCTACTTTGGCGTCATTTCCGAGCTGATCCAGCAGGGCAAAGTCACCGTGGACCAGGTCAACGCCTCGGCAGGTCTACTGATCCAGACCTTTGATCTTCCCGGTATCGGCATTTTTCTTGGCATCAGCTCACGGTTTGTCCGCCTGTTCCGCTTCGTGGCTCCCGCGGCGATCGTCGGTATCCTGCTGCGTACCGTTCTGCACCTGATCCTGTTTTAACGCCTCTGCTCTGGCCTGCGCTTTCAGGCAGGCCGCCACCGCCGCCTGTTCGCCGCAGGCGATGCGCTCATCGACGCGCGTCATCATCCATGGAAAGAATGGATTGGAGGTGACGCGCATTAACGTCTCCAGCCCCACGCTCAGCGTCCCGGTCTCTCCGCGCAGTGAAATGGTGCCCAGGCTAATGCCGTAGCGGTTCTTCTCGTCCGGCTCGCGACCATACAGCGAGTCGCTCAGGGGAAACGGCACCGCCACATGCGACAAAGAGTACATATCCGCCGGCCAGGCCAGGTGTAAAGGATAACGATGCTCTTCCCGTTCCTGGGCCAGCGTGGTCCGGGCGACGGTCTGCAGCGTGTGCGCCGTCGCGTTGGTCACCACCGTGGTGGTATAGGCCCGCGGCGCCGGGGGCAGCAGCGTATTCACCGCCGCATAGAGCGCAGGGCGAAACAGGACCCGGAGATCCGCCGCCTGGTTAATATCGAACACCACCAGCTCGCTGCCGTTATCCGGCAGATAGCGATACAGGGACTCCACCACCGCGCGGGTGCTGACCGTGGAATCCATCACCGACTGAAAGGTGAGGATCGGCGGCAGCGCTTTCAGCTCGCCCTGCCGGGCCGCGCGGATAATCTGCTGCTGCAGCGCCTGGCTCAATAACCACGATTGTCTCGCCGCCTTGACCGGAAAGGAGTTGTACTTGAACGGATTAAACTCAGGCGCCACGTTCAGCCAGGCCGCGCGGGCGAACGCCGGGAAGACAGACGGTAGCCCGGCGAGGCCGGCGAAACGGGCAAACGCGGTCACGCCGATCATCGGCGACAGCAGAATAATCTGCTGCGGCTGACGCAGGTGGCTATCCTCCAGGCTATCGAGGGCATACTTGAGCGCCAGCGCGCCGCCGTTAGAGTAGCCGACCAGATGCAGCGGCACGTCCGCCCCGGCAAGGCGGGTCGCTTCGCGTACCGCCAGACGCGTCGCCGCCAGCCAGGTCTCCCAGTCAACCGCCGTTAACGCCCCCGGCGCGGTGCCGTGTCCCGGCAAACGCGGCGCCACCGCCACATAACCCCGCTGCTGCCAGAGTTGCGCCAGATAGCGCACGCTGTAGGGCGAATCGGTCAGGCCATGGAGGAGCACCACGCTGCCGCGCGGCTTGCCCAGCGGCAGCAGCACAAAAGAACGGTTCCAGTCCTGCTGAAACTGCCCCGGCCAGACCCGGCTGTGACGATAAAAGCGGTTGACCGGGGTTTTATCTTCCTCCGGCAAAGCCTCTGTCACCTCACGCTGGAGATCGGCGAAAATCGTCTTCTCCCGCGCCAGATACTGGGCAAAGGTCGCCTGGTCGATCTCTTCGGCCGACATCTCGTTGCCACTCCAGGTATGCCAGCGATGCAGGGCCGGGCCGCGCTGGGACTCATAGATCCGCCCGGCGAGAAAGACCACCAGCAGCGCCAGTACCGCAATGCTCCCTTTTTTCAGCAGTGAGCCGATAACGGCGCCGGACGTTCGCCAGTGTCGAAATAGATGCTTCATGACGCTCTCTCTTATATTTATTGCGTAGCCGGACTTATCAGCCCTCTTCCTGACAGGCTATTCTCACGGTCTGCTTTTCAGCATAGTCATCGCTTCCTGCAAATTAAACCCGGCAGATCATTGCCCCCCGGCATAAAAAAACCTAGCGCACAGATCAACAATCGGTTGCGTATTTTTAAACACTGCATAAACCAAGGGGATAATCTTATTGTCAGATTTTTAAGAAACATGAATTATCGACGCACATGTCGCTATGAGAGGATAAAAAACAGATGGAGTGGTGGGTAAAAAAAGTACAGGACAACGCTTCGGCCAGCCTCTGCCGCGTCGTGCTTCAGAGCGGTGCGCTAGAGATGATCGCAGAGATTGAAGCCTGTCGCCTCCGCCTGCGGGAAGGGGATAAACTCACTCCGCTGGCCGATGCGCGCTATTGTCTGAATAATAATCCGACGCAAACTTTGAAGATCCGCAACGCCACTCATTATAGCAGCGAGCGTTGGACAAACGCCGGCAAATAACACAAACCCGCTTCCTTTACTGGTTATGGTCTGAGTATCGTCGCATTTGACAGATAAATTCTCCTTCGCCATTTTCCCGCTGTGACATACTATCGGGAATGTCAGCAGACCTGAAACAAGGAGCGAATCATGAATATCAAGGCCGCCAGTCTGACCCCGGAACAAGCGCTTGCCGAGCTGGAAGCGCGCTATGAAGCCTCGGTCACGGCGTTACGCAAAGCCATCGGCGACTATATCGACCATAATACGCTCCCCGATACCGAAGCCCGCGCGGAAGGCCTTTTTGTCTATCCGCAGCTGTCGGTCTCCTGGGACGGCGCCGATCATAAAGCCCTCAAAACGCGCGCCTGGGGACGTTTCACCCATGCCGGTTGCTATACCACCACCATTACGAATCCGAAACTGTTCCGCAACTATTTGCTGGAACAGCTGACCCTGCTGTATCAGGACTATGGCGCACATATCAGCGTCGAGCTGTCGCAGCATGAGATCCCCTATCCTTACGTGATAGATGGTTCCACCCTGACACTCGACCGCTCGATGAGCGCCGGTCTGACGCGCTATTTCCCTACCACCGAGCTGTCACAAATTGGCGATGAGACCGCGGATGGCCTGTTCCATCCCACCGAGTTCTATCCGCTGTCGCACTTTGACGCCCGCCGCGTCGATTTTTCGCTGGCGCGTCTGCGTCACTACACCGGCACGCCGGCGGAACACTTCCAGCCCTACGTGCTGTTCACCAACTATACCCGCTACGTGGATGAGTTCGTCAGCTGGGGCTGCAGCCAGATCCTCGATCCCGACAGCCCCTATATCGCTCTCTCCTGCGCCGGCGGGATCTGGATCACCGCCGAGACCGAAGCGCCGGAACAGGCCATTTCCGATCTGGCGTGGAAGAAGCACCAGATGCCGGCCTGGCATCTGATCACCCACGACGGCAAAGGGATCACCCTGATTAACATTGGCGTCGGCCCGGCTAACGCCAAAACCATCTGCGATCATCTCGCGGTACTGCGGCCGGACGTCTGGTTAATGATCGGCCACTGCGGCGGCCTGCGCGAAAGCCAGGCCATCGGCGACTATGTGCTGGCCCACGCCTATCTGCGTGACGATCATGTACTGGATGCGGTGCTGCCGCCAGATATTCCGATCCCCAGCATTGCCGAAGTGCAGCGCGCCCTCTACGACGCCACCAAGCAGGTGAGCGGGATGCCCGGCGAAGAGGTTAAGCAGCGGCTGCGTACCGGGACAGTGGTCACCACCGACGACCGTAACTGGGAGCTGCGCTATTCCGCTTCGGCGCTGCGCTTTAATCTCAGCCGGGCGGTAGCTATCGATATGGAGAGCGCGACCATCGCCGCACAGGGCTATCGCTTCCGCGTCCCCTACGGCACGCTGCTCTGCGTCTCGGACAAGCCGCTGCACGGTGAAATCAAGCTCCCCGGCCAGGCTAACCGCTTTTACGAGGGCGCTATCTCCGAGCATCTGCAGATAGGCATCCGGGCGATTGACCTGCTGCGCGCCGAGGGAGATCACATGCACTCGCGTAAGCTGCGCACCTTCAACGAGCCGCCGTTCCGTTAATCGTCGATGACGTGGGAATCGTGAGATAAACGCTGACGTTACCCGCTGGGGAGCGTCAGCGTCCGGATAAGCGAAACAAACGACCCGGCGGTGTTTGTCCACGGAAGAAAGGTGGTAGACAGAAAAGCAAAAAGCCTGCTCGAAAGCAGGCTTCTTAAATTTGGCTCCTCTGACTGGACTCGAACCAGTGACATACGGATTAACAGTCCGCCGTTCTACCGACTGAACTACAGAGGAATCGTGTGAACGGGGCGCATATTATCGATGACGCCCGGCGCTGTCAAAGCCTGTTTTCAATAAAATGAATCGTTTGCCGAATTATTCTTCACTTTGCGCAAAAAATGGCGATTAGCCTCGCAAACGGCTCAGCTTTCCTCCGATGAAGCCTTCACGCGCGGATATTTCCACAGCCAGCGGCCGCTCACCATGCGGAAATAAAACAGCACGCCGCGCACCGCCCAGTCGAGCACCATCCCTAACCAGACGCCAATCACCCCCATCCCCAGCACGATGCCCAGGGTATAGCCCGCCACCACCCGGCAGCCCCACATGCCGAGCATCGACACCCACATGGTGTAGCGTACGTCACGGGCGCCTTTAAAAGCGCAGGGTAAAGTCCACGACAGCGACCAGATCGGCATAAAGAGGGCGTTGAGCCACAGCAGCTGTTTAACCACTTCTTTTACATCTTCTTCATGGGTGTAGAACGAGGCGATAAAGCCGGCGAAGGGAGCGCTGCCCCAGGCGATCAGCGTCAGAATGATCGTCGACAGCCAAAATACGTGCCAGGCCTGGAATTCAGCCTGACCAATCTGCCCTTTTCCCAGCCGCTTGCCGGTAATGATCGTCGAGGCGGAGCCGAGAGCGTTGCCCGGCAGGTTAATTAGCGAGGCCACCGAAAAGGCGATAAAGTTGCCGGCGATAACGTTGGTGCCCATCCCGGCGACAAACATCTGGGTCAGCAGCTTGCCGCCATTGAAGAGGACCGATTCGATACTGGCCGGAATGCCGATCCCCATCACCTCCCAGATAATGGCGAAGTTAAAGGGTTTGAAGTAGCCCTTCAGCGACAGCCGCAGCGCCGGATTGAGGCCCACCATCAGCACCCAGATCGTGGCTATCGCGCCAATATAGCGGGCAATGGTCAGCCCAAGCCCGGCGCCGACAAACCCCAGTCCCGGCCAGGAGAAGATGCCGTAGATGAGCACGCTGCTGATTAAGATATTGAGGATGTTCATCCCGCCGTTAATCAGCAGCGGGATTTTGGTGGTGCCGGCGCCGCGCAGCGCCCCGCTGCCGATCAGCGCAATCGCCGCTGCCGGGTAGCTCAGCGCCGTCAGTTCCAGATAGGTCAGCGCCAGGTCCTTGACCTGGGCGGTGGCATCGCCGGCGACAAAATCAATAATCTCCTGGCCAAAGGCATGGATCACCCCCGCCAGCAAAATGGAAAACAGGGTCATAATGGCCAGCGACTGGCGCGCGGCCGCCCTCGCCCGCCGCCGATCGCGCTTGCCGAGGCTAAAGGCCACCACCACCGTGGTGCCCAGATCGATGGCGGCAAAGAAGGACATGATGACCATGTTAAAGCTATCGGCCAGCCCCACACCGGCCATGGCCTCTTTTCCCAGCCAGCTGACAAGGAAGGTGCTCAATACCCCCATCAGCAGCACACAGGCATTTTCCAGCAGAATGGGCACAGCGAGAGGGCTGATTTCGCGCCAGTACAGCACACGATAACGCTGACGTTTTTTAAACCAGGATGTCCGTTCGACAGCCTGGCGTACGGCGGAGGTGACGTTCAAGAGAGACCTTAGTGAGAGATGTTGAAACAACATTTCAAATGATGATTGAGAAATGGATATCCTGCAAAGTATTTTCCGTAATAATTGTCGAAAATGACAACAAATTGTCGATGGAAGCGGCAGTTGCACCTGAACAGGCGAATTGATGTTTGACAAAAGTTTTTTCGCCGCTAAGATACGACTCCACACGATTCCTCTGTAGTTCAGTCGGTAGAACGGCGGACTGTTAATCCGTATGTCACTGGTTCGAGTCCAGTCAGAGGAGCCAAATTTAAGAAGCCTGCTTTCGAGCAGGCTTTTTGCTTTTTTGCGTCGCTGACGTTAACTCAGCATCGCATCCAGCCTGGCAAGCACCTCATTGACAACGGCGTCAGGTATGCGTTCCAGACGCTTGCCTTTCCCTACCGCCTCCCTACGCCCCGCGTGTCCTCCGTGAACTCACCCCAGCTCAGCCTGAAAAAGCGCCTGCCAGTAGGATGAATTCACTACCGTTTGCGGGTGAGATAGCGTGGATTATCCACTCTGTCTAACGTTATACCCGGAGGCATCATGAACCTCAGACAACAGCAACAGCAGGCGTTCGATCGCAGCGGAGAACCTCTTATCGTCGGCAACGTCAGCCACTGCCCGCTGCCGCCCGAGACCCTCGCCGCACTGGGCCCCGATTCTCCCTATGTGGTGCAGGTATACGGCTCAGGCCTGACCGGCGAGGTTTATCGTCTGCGCATCGCCGGCAAGGAGTACAATTTAAAGAAACGTCGCGCCGTCGCCGGCGTTGCCAACCTCAACGGCCAGCTGTCGTTTTTAAATGAGGTACAGCGTCGGCAGGCATTGCAACAGCTGAAGGATGACCCGGTCACCGCGCCGCGCTTCACCCACATCGTCCCAACGCTGTATGCCGATTATCGCCTCGGCATCCTGCTCTCCCCCTGGATCGATGGCGAGCCGATACACCAGTTGACCCCGCCGCTGATCGCCCAGCTATTTACTACTCTGGAAGCCTGCGAAGAACAGGGGCTGATGGAGTGGGATCTCTGTAGCGGGAATCTGCTGGTGGACCGGCAGGAGCAGTTATGGCTGTTCGATTTTGGCTATATGTATCCCTTCGACCCGCTGAGAGAATTCAACAGCAATGGTCTGGCCGACCCGCTGTTCCACTTTGTCGAACGTTTTGAGACTCGCTTCTTTTTTAGCTGGCTGATGACCAGGATCCCTGACGCCGAACAGCAGCTGGCGCACTATCGCGAGATGAAGCGGCTGGCGGTCGAAAGCTACCGCCGGAAGCTCGTCTGGCTTCGCGCCCGGCGCGCTGACCCGCAGGTGCTGGCTCATTTTCAGCAGTTGACGGCGCGCTGGGAGTCGGCGCTGGCGGACCCTGCCGCGCTGAGCCGGCTGTTTGCCGTAGAGGCCTTTCGCTCACATGTGCTGGATATTGAAGACGACCTGCATGGTCAGTCCTGTACCTTACTCACCCTGCAACGCATTGACTGGGTGATAAACCAGCTGGAACAGCATTATCGCTTTATCGCCGACGAAGGCGGCCTGTTTTACGATAACGAAGGGAAATCGCAGCAGGCGCTGCTCAGCAGCTATGCGCAGAAGCGGCAGCAGGCGCAGCAGTACCTGTTGAGTGCCACCGCCGCAAAGGATTAACGGCGCTCGCGTCCCTGCTTCTGCTTCGCCTGGTACATCAGGCGGTCAGCGGTGGCCACCAGCGCGTTGAGACTGGGATGGCTGGCGGGATCATATTCGACGCAGCCCCAGGAGAACGCCAGCTGCCAGGGATTGGCCGCCTGCTGGTTGAAACGCGCCACGTTGTGGCTGAGCGTCTCCATCGCCGTCGCGGCATCGTGGCGGCTGGTATTGGCGAACAGAATGATAAATTCGTCCCCACCCTGCCTCGCGAGGATATCGGACTCGCGGAAGGCCGCTTTCATCAAGTCGGCGATGGCGATCAGCGCGCGATCGCCCTCTTCATGCCCCCAGGTATCATTGATGTGCTTGAAGCGATCGAGGTCGACAAACGCCAGGCTCACCGGCTCATGGCGGCGCTGGGCCGTCAGCAGGGCATACTCTGCCAGGGTGAGGAATCCCCGGCGATTAAACAGTCCCGTCAGCTCATCCGAGGTTGCCGCATCCAGCACCTTGAACTCATCCTCCACGATCGCCGCCAGATCGCTTAAGATCTGCATTTCATGGGCGGAAAACGATCGCGGCTGGTGATCCATCAGGCAGAACGACCCGACGGTCGCGCCATCCGGCAGTTGCACCGGATACCCGGCGTAAAAGCGGATAAACGGCGCCTCAATGACCAGCGGGTTATCGTGAAAGCGCTCGTCCTGCTGCATGTCGTTGACGATAAGCGGGTCGGTTTGCAGAATGGTATGGGCGCAAAATGAAATATCTCTCGGCACCGTGTCCACATCGAGACCGGCACAGGACTTGATATGCAGGAGATCTTCCCCCACCAGACTGATGGACGCCACCGGCAGGTTATACAGCGAACGGGCAAGCCTGGTCAGGCGATCGAAGCGTTCTTCTTTTCCGCTATTCAACAGCCCGGAAGAGCGTAGCGATTGCAGGCGACGCTGCTCGTCGGGATGAAGTCCGGCTAATTTCATTGTCTCTCACTTGTCTCTTGCGCAGAATTCCGCCGGGTTTCCGCAGAGAAACCCGGCGTTTTATCCTGCGAGGGGAAAATAGTCGTCAGGTACCCCATGAGTTAAGCAGATTTCCTCTGCACGTCAACCGGCGCGCCCCAGGCGACTGGCGCCCAGGGCGCTGGCGGAATGCCATTAACAGCACTCTGCCCGGCAAAGAGGGCAGATCAGGCGCGAATAAACGCCAGCAGATCGGCGTTGATAGTATCGGCGTGGGAGGTATGCATCCCGTGCGGGAAGCCAGGATAAATTTTCAGCTGGCTGTTCGGCAGCAGCTTGTCCTGCAGGATGGCCGCATTTTTATAGGGGACCACCTGGTCGTCATCTCCCTGCATCACCAGCACCGGCAAGGTGATCGACTTAAGGTCTTCCGTCTGGTCGGTCTCTGAAAACGCCTTAATGCCTTCATAATGGGCTTTGGCGCTGCCGATCATCCCCTGTCGCCACCAGTTCTGGATCGTCCCCTGGGATATCTCTGCTCCATCACGATTGAAGCCATAGAACGGGCCAGAGGCGACGTCGAGATAGAACTGGGCACGGTTCGCCGCCAGCGCTTTGCGGAAACCGTCAAACACCTCGATCGGCGTCCCGCCCGGATTCTGCTCGGTTTTCACCATTAGCGGCGGGACGGCGCTAATTAACACCGCCTTCGCCACCCGCCCCTGCGGCTGACCGTAGCGGGCGACGTAGCGGGCGACCTGGCCGCCGCCGGTAGAGTGCCCGACGTGGACCGCATTGTGCAGATCCAGATGCTCCACCACCGCCGAGACGTCCGCCGCGTAATGGTCCATATCGTGCCCCTCGCTAACCTGATCGGAGCGGCCATGACCCCGACGATCGATAGCGATGACCCGGAACCCTTCGGCAAGGAAAAATAACATCTGGTTATCCCAGTCGTCAGCGCTTAACGGCCAGCCGTGATGAAAAACAATCGGCTGAGCTTCCTTTGGTCCCCAGTCTTTAAAGTAAATATTGACGCCGTCTTGGGTGGTGACAAATGCCATATTACAGACTCCTCTTTCAGGATAACCAGCCTGCAGGCCCGTGCCTGGGCTGAACGCCGACGGCGGCCGGCAGGAGTGCCGACCGCACAGGAATGTGATGCCTGTAACAGTGTAGAAGATATTTAACGCCGGGCGGGACAACTTACCCTGTCTCGCTTGATTCGCCGATCCTGGACCAGACCGCGTCTGGTATCAAGCCGCACTCTCCTGCTGGCGGATCCGCACCATCAGCGCGCCGAGCAGCGCCCAGTCAAGCAGCACGGCGAAGGCAAAGCAGACGCCATGGCGTCCTCCCCCCGCAGTATGCCAGGTCAGCAGCGTCGCCGCGATGGCGATAGCTACGCTCAGCACCGTGGCGCCGCTGACCCGCATCCCCGGCAGCGCCGTCCTACCCGCCGCAATGCGCCAGGCGACAGCCGCTCCCGCCCCACCGCACGCCACGCCCGGTAGCAGTGCCGGCCAGTCCTGCCCGCCATACCAGGCCACCAGCGCCAACAGCCAGCCGGCCGCTGACAGCAGAAAGGCCCAGCGCGTCGCCGCCAGGGGTGAGCGATAAAGCCAGGATTGTCCGCGTGTGAATCCCCACCCGACGCCAAAGGCCGCAATCAGCGCCGTCAGCAGACTCAGCGTGCCGGTCACCCCGATAACCGGGGGCATGATTAACAGCAAGGCCCCGGCGGCGATGACCACGCTAAGGGCGATAGCGCGGCCGCGGGGGTCGATCGTTGCCGCGGCTTCCGCGGCGGTGTAGCGGCTTACAACGTGCATAGTTGACTCCTGACAGGCGAAGCTGCATGAATTTAATTCATGTCATTGTCTTTACATGCCCGTAGCCTATCGCCACAATATCGCTTTACACAAACGCATAGTTTTCAGCCATAGATGAGAAAAACTCAGCCATGAGACCGCCCCGTCTGCCGCCGCTGGGGGCGCTACGCGCTTTTCATGCCGTCGCCCGCCACCGCAGTTTTAAACAGGCCGCCGAGGCGCTCGGCGTCAGCGCGACGGCGGTCAGCCATCAGATTAAACTGCTGGAGTCGGTGCTGGAGTGCCGGGTCTGCGAACGCAGCGCGCAGGGCGTCAGTCTGACCGCTGATGGCGAGATCCTTTACGCGGCCACCCAACGCGCCTTTAGCGCCCTGGAACAGGCCGTCGTCCAGATCGCTCATGCCCGTCAGCCGCCATCCTTAACCGTCACCACCACCTCCAATTTTCTCACCCACTGGCTGGTGCCGCGGCTGGCGGATTTCACCGCCCGCTTTCCGGCTATCGACCTGCGGCTACACACCAGCGTCGAACGAGTGGATCTGCATCTGGGCACGGTAGACGCCGCGATTCGCTATCGTGAAACGCCGGAGCCGGACCTGTACTGCACGCTGCTGTATGAAGATCGCTTTATCGTGGTCGCCAGCCCGACTCTGGGCCTCAGCCGGCCTGAAGATCTGCAGCGGGTGACGCTGTTTCACGTTGCCAACCGGCGCGTGCCAGCTGATTCGCCGAGCTGGGAGAACTGGCGTCGGCGCTATGGACCGCCGACGCTGAATATTGATGCGGGGTTAACCTTTAGCGATGAGACCCATGCCCTGCAGGCGGCGGTGGCCGGTCAGGGGGTGGTGATCGCCAGCGAACTGCTGGCGCGGGATCTGCTGCAGCGCGGCGTATTGTCCGCGCCGTTCAGCAACGCATTGCCTGGCGCCCGCTACTACCTGGTCACTACCGAAGCGGTAGCGCAGCGGGCGGATATTATCGCTCTGCGGGAGTGGCTGCTCAGCCAGATGGCGTCGGGCGACGGCGGCCATCCGACTGCGGGATAGCGGGCTTACCAGCCGCAGACGTTGGTCTCTTCATCGGACTCGTAGCCGCGAACGATATTGATCAGATCCTTCACCGCATCAGCCGCGGTGAGTGGGTCGCGCAGCGCCGCCAGCGAGGAAAAGGTTTTATCAACCGAGACGCCGTTATTGTTATTGGTGACCGTCAACAGAAACTCCCCCTCTTCCCTGTCGTCCGGCAACTTGCTCAGCAGGTCATTAACGGCCTCCACCGCCTGCTGTGGAATATACAACACCATTGGTTTGAGAAATATTTTTTCCTGCTTCTGGTGAAGTCGGCCATTCTCTAGCGCTAAGGTATAACCTTTATTTTCACTGGTCATCTCTTGTTATCCCTCGATGAGAATTTTTGGATCAACATAAAAGTCGACATTAAAAACCGTGTCCTCTGAGAGGGCCTCAATACAGTGCCACTTCTCCGGCGGAAAGACGCCAAACTGGCCGGCTTCAATAGTCAGGGTTTCAACGGGCTCGGGGCTGGTTTCATCGGCATAGCCGAGATAGCGGATCGCCCCCTGCATCACCGAGAGACGAGGGTAGACGCCCTGCCGGGTGCCGGCATCCAGATGGCGGCGCCAGATAGAGGCCGGGGCGGTCTCTTTGGTCCACAGCGGCGTGCTGCGGGTATGAACGTAATGGGTGGGAATAATGATTCGCTGCATGATTGTGCCTCACTTTACCGTCTCAAACGCGACGTTCAGAAATAGCCTATATGATGCATATCATATACCCCTTTTAAACGTTAAGGATATTATTTTGTTGTGGAATTTTACGCCTACTCCTTTTTATACCTCGCAGGGATTAGCGCTAAGAGAAAATAAAAAAGGCGATTTCAGGATCCTGAAATCGCCCGGAGAATAAAAATAAACGCGTTAAAAATTTGTTAGCGCAGCGGACTCGGTTTGCCGATTAAATATCCCTGAACCAGGTCACAGCCCAGCGCCTGCAGCGAAGCCAACTGCTCTTCGGTCTCTACACCTTCCGCCACAATGCGCATATGCAGGCTCTTTCCCATGCTGATAATCAGGCGGACGATATCCAGATCGTCTTTTTGTTCCGGAATATTGATGACAAACGAGCGGTCGATTTTAATTTTATCGAACGGGAAGTAGCTTAAACGGGACAGGGAAGAATAGCCGGTACCAAAGTCATCGATGGAGATCTGAATGCCCTGCTCGCGCAGCTGGCTGAGAATTTCCAGCGAACGGGTGTTCTCATTGAATACGTCCGACTCGGTGATCTCCAGATCAAGACGTCGCGGATCGAGGCCGGTCTGATGCAGTACCTCGATAATGGTGTCGGTCAGCGATGTATTCATCAACTGAATTGGTGAAACGTTGACCGAGACCTTCAGCGGCGTCGCCCAGCTGGCCGCTTCGGCACAGGCGGTTTTCAGCACCCATTCGCCAAGGGCATTAATAAGACCGATTTTCTCTGCCACCGGAATAAACACCGTCGGCGGCACGGCGCCGCGCACCGGATGGAACCAGCGAACCAGCGCTTCATAGCCGTAGATTTCGCGCGTGACGGTATCGGCGATCGGCTGATAGTAGACTTTGAACTCGTCATGGGCCAGGGCCTGCAGCAGATCGTCTTCAAACGATTTGTTCTCCTGCAGGCGCTGCAGCATCCCCGGCCGGAAGATTTGCACATGGCCGCTACCCTCTTTTTTCGCCTCATACAGCGCGAGGTCGGCGCACTTGTACAGATAATCGGTACGGCTTTCACCGTCAGAGATCACGATCCCAATGCAGGCGTCGATATTAATCTGCGCATCGTAGATCTGATAGGGCTGGCTGATCTTCTCCCGGATAACATTGGCCCGCTCAAGGGCCATCTCTTCAGTGAGATCGTAGGAGAGCATCGCAAACTCATCACCGCCAAGGCGATACAGCGTCTCGGAGGTTTTGCGGAAAAAAGAGAGGCGACTGGCCAGATCCTGCAGCAGCTTATCGCCAGCATCATGGCCAAGGGTATCGTTCACATCCTTAAAGCTGTCGAGGTCGAAAAGCATCACCACGGCGCATCCCTTATACGGACGCACCTGGTTGACGATCTCCTGCAGCCGCTGCCAGAAAGAGAGACGGTTGGGCATACCGGTCAGCGAATCATGGTAGGCATCGTACTGCAGTCGGCGGTTCTGCACCTGCAGCTTCTCTTTCGAGGCCTGCAGATCGTTGGCCAGCGTTTTCATACGAACATGGGCGCGACGCAGATTATTATTCTGTCGGAGCATCAGCAGACCGAGAGTTATACACATGGCGATCAGCAGAATGGAGATCACCGAGTAGATATAATAGAGATGCTGGATTTTATCATGGGTGATATTAACGATATTGATATCTTGCGTCAGGGTGGCGGCGGCCATTGAGGTCAGCGGACCATCCAGCTCGCTTAACACCGGCAGGATCTGTCTGACCTGCTCCGGCGTCATGGTATCAACTTGTTTATCGAGCAGATGAAGATTACGAATCAGCGTCGCAACCACCGTCTTCCGCTGCTCGCTTTTACTGATAAATTTACCCAGATCGCCCTCCTGCAGAAGCTCGATCTGGCTCATCATGATCTCAAGACGCAGGCGCACCTCATCGTGGTCCGCCCCTTCGGCCCCAATCGCCATTCCCGCCAGACGAGACTCCAGCCGCATATATTCCGATACCATCTGCGACATTGACCACGAGTCCGTATAGCGGGTAAATTTTTGCAACTCACTTTGTCGCTCATGCACCAGATAAGTAATATATCCGGTGACAACAAATAACGACAAAATAATAGCCGTGAGTATTCGATTCAAGATCCAACCCTTATTCTATAATCATCTTTGAAACTTGCCAGGCCGATCGGGAATAATAGATCTGGTTCTGTAATTCAGCACTGCTGTCGTAAGGGTAGACAATAAATAACGGGCCTTTATCACGAATGCGCATATATTGACCGTTCATTTTTAACGCCATAATGACCGGGAATTTATAAAAATCATCAATCGGGATAATGGTGGTGTAGTCGTTCAGCGCCAGCACGCGGGCCGATGTGCCTTTCGCGCCGACTAAATCCATGAGTTTACTAAGGGGAATACCATCAAAACGAACCTTGCCGGTGTACCAGGGGGTGGTGGTTTCTATCGTCTTCATCCCCAGTTTTTCCAGCATTGCGAGATCAAAAACGGCCTTGTCGCCGACATTCATATTTCCGATTTTTCCGGAAATGGTCAGTACAGGTTTTCCTGTCGGCGCAGGCAGTTTTTCAGCATAAGCAGAAGGCAACATGACAGAACAAAATAAAACTGCAAGAAGTAGACGCATTTTACTCACCATTCCAGAGAGGGAGACACGTTAAGTGTAAACCATTTACGTCGATTCTTAAAAGGTGTCCATCTTTGTTATCCGTTGATTTAATTAAAAGTATAAGCTGGATGGCAAATTGCCAGAATGTTAAGTCCAGGGTGTGATTTCGCCCGCCTTTCCCATCGATTCTTTTTTGCGCCATCTCCCCCGCTTAGCAGGCAAACTACTTTCCTCCACGGCCGCTGCGCGGTAGTCTCAGAGCAGACGCAACGGTAAAAGCGTCTCATTCCAATAACAATGAAGTACGTGACTGACAGGACAGGGTATGGATTCAACAATAAGCGTGCAGCCCGGCGAGGCGCCAGATTCACTACATCGGGCCCGGCGGGCGGCCTGGGGTAGTTTTGCCGGCGCGGTGGTCGACTGGTACGATTTTCTTCTCTATGGCATTACCGCCGCGCTGGTGTTCAACCGCGAATTTTTCCCGCAAATCGGCCCGGCGATGGGAACGCTTGCCGCCTTTGCCACCTTCGGCGTTGGGTTTCTTTTTCGACCGCTCGGCGGAATTATTTTTGGCCACTTCGGCGATCGCCTCGGGCGGAAAAGGATGCTGATGATGACCGTCTGGATGATGGGTATCGCCACTGCCTGCATCGGCCTGCTCCCCTCGTTCAACCAGATCGGCTGGTGGGCGCCGGTGCTGCTGGTGTTCCTGCGTGCGGTTCAGGGATTCGCCGTCGGCGGCGAATGGGGCGGCGCGGCGCTGCTCTCGGTGGAGAATGCCCCACAGGGGAAAAAAGCCTTTTACAGCAGCGGGGTGCAGGTGGGCTACGGCGTCGGCCTCCTGCTCTCTACCGGGCTGGTATCGCTGATTAGCAGCCTGACCAGCGACCAGCAGTTCCTCAGCTGGGGCTGGCGCTTACCGTTCCTGTTCAGCGTGGTGCTGGTCCTTATTGCGCTGTGGATCCGTAACGGCATGGCGGAATCGCAGGAGTTTGAAGCGCAGCAGAACCAGGGCAACGCGCCGCAGATGAAAAAGCGGCTGCCGGTAGTGGAAGCGCTGCTTCGCCATCCGGGAGCGTTTTTACTGATTATCGCCCTGCGGCTGTGTGAACTGCTGACGATGTATATCGTCACCGCCTTCGCCCTCAACTACTCCACGCAAAACCTCGGCCTGCCGCGCGAGCTGTTTCTCAACATTGGCCTGCTGGTGGGCGGTCTTAGCTGCCTGACTATCCCCTGCTTCGCCTGGCTGGCAGACCGCTTTGGCCGTCGGCGGATCTATATCACCGGGGCGCTGATCGGCACTTTGAGCGGCTTCCCGTTCTTTATGGCGCTGGAGAGTCAGTCCGTTTTCTGGATCCTGTTCTTCGCCCTGATGCTGGCCAATATCGCCCATGATATGGTGGTCTGCGTCCAGCAGCCGATGTTTACCGAGCTGTTCGGCGCCAGCTATCGCTATAGCGGCGCCGGCGTCGGCTACCAGGTGGCGAGCGTGGTCGGCGGCGGCTTTACCCCGTTTATTGCCGCGGCGCTGGTCACCTTCTCCGGCGGATCGTGGCACAGCGTGGCCCTCTATCTGACCGCAGGATGCCTGCTGTCAGCGCTCACCGCGCTGCTGATGAAAAAGCACCCCGTCGACTGACCCACCAGCGGAGGGCGTAACCCGCGCCCTCCGGTAAGGAGAATGCATGTCTCAGTTAACCCTGGCCGACTGCTGGCCTCGCCTTTTTTCCCCCTCCTCGCTGGCGCTGCAGTTTTGCGAGGATCCCTCCCAGGCCGAACAGCCGCTGTTTGCCAAAGCCAGCGCCGGCGAGGCCGTCGCCCAGCTCTGGCAGGCGCCGCAGGGATTGGTGGTGCCGGGGAGCTATCGTCAGTTTACGGATCTGCCGGCGGTCAGCGCGCATTTTGCCGCGCGCGGCTGGCCGGTATGGCTTCGCCGCTCCGGCGGCGGTCTGGTGCCCCAGGGGCCGGGCATTATCAACCTTAGCCTCGCCTGGCCGGTGCAGCAGCCGCTCGGCGAAGCCGCCGAACCGATCTATCATTCGCTGTGCGCTGTGCTGCAGCGCACCCTCGCGCGCTTCGGCGTTGCCAGCCACCCCCGGGCGGTGAGCGGTTCCTTTTGCGATGGACGGTATAATCTTGCCTGCGGAGAAGGCGCGGAGGCGCGCAAGATTGTCGGTACCGCCCAGTACTGGCGGCCGCTGGCGGCGGGCGGCGGCCACGTGGTGCTGGCCCATGCGGTGATCCTTATTGACGCCGATCTGAGCGCGGCGCATCAGGCGGCGAACGCCTTCGAAGCGCAGCTCGGCAGCGAGCGGGTCTATTGCGCTGACAAGACCGTTACTCTCGCGCAGCTGCTTCCCGGCGAGCGCCATCTGCTGCCCCGCTTTAGCGAGGCGCTGGCGCAGGAGCTGGACGCGTCTCGCTGAAGGTCGCTTTCAGGTAGCGGCTGAAGGTTTCCACCGCGCGCGACACGCGCGGGGTATAGGGCCGGATGACGTACAGCCGATCGGCAAACACCTCTACTGGCTGCCACGCCGGCAGCAGCTCCTGCACCAGCCCGCGGCCAATGGCCTCCCGGGCGCTGAAATCCGGCAACAGCGCCACCCCAAGCCCCGCCAGCACCGCATCACGTAGCGACTCGCTGTTATTGGTGGCGAATGGCCCCTGCACGTTGATGGTCACCCGAGCATCGGGCGACTGACGGGAGGCGAACGTCCACTGCGGGCGCTGTGGCCCACGGGGATAGGTCAGGCATTGGTGGTGGCGCAGATCTTCGGGGGTCTCCGGGCGGCCATGGCGGCGAATATAGTCGGCGGACGCGACGGTAAGCGTCGCGGTGTGACACAGCGGCCAGGCGACGTGGGTATCCGGGAGCGCCTCGCGTCGACAGTGGCGGATGGCGAGATCGAACCCTTCGCTGGCCAGAGAGACCAGCCGGTCGGTGACCTCAAGCTGCAGATGCAGCTGGGGATGCTGATGCAAAAACGGCGCGATTGCCGGGACCAGCTGCTGGCGGGAAAAGGCCACCGGCGCGGTCAGGCGCAGCGTTCCCCGCAGCGGCCCGCCCTCATCGCAGGCGCCGGTGAAAATATCCCGCAGCTGACCAAACGGCTCGTTGAGCTCCGCCACCAGCCGCAGTCCGTCGTCGCTGAGGCTCACGCTGCGGGTGGTGCGATGGACGAGGGTTTTACCGGTCACCCGCTCCAGCTCGCTGATTTTCTGGCTGATAGCCGACTTGCTGATCCCCAGCTTTTCCGCGGCCCGGGTATAGCTTTTTTGTTCTTCCAGCACCGTCAGCCAGTACAGATGGAGCCAGTAACTCTCCGGACGACTCTCGCTCATGTGATTGTTTACCAGTAAAAACAATGTATTCAACTATAGCGGTTTTTGCCGGCGGCGGCATCGGCTAGCATCTTGTTGAGCCCATCATTATTCCCTAACGATAAGGAGCACCTGCATGCCATTACTGACATTTGACCTGATTGAAGGCCGTACGGAACAGGAGGTCAAAACCCTGCTGGATGCCGCCCATCGCGCCGTGCTGCGCGCCTTCGAGGTACCAGAACGCGACCGTTACCAGATTGTTCATGAAAACAAAGCCCACCATATGGTGATTGAAGATACCGGCCTCGGATTGACCCGCACGCGGGATCTGGTGGTGGTGCGGGTCTATACCAGCCCGCGCAGCGAGGCGCAGAAGCAGCGCTTCTTCGCCATTTTGCAGGAGGAGCTGGCGGAACACTGCGGCCTGAGCGGCGATGATCTGATGGTGTCGATTATCAGTAACCAGAAAGGCGACTGGAGCTTTGGCCGCGGGGTCGCGCAGTATCTTACCGGCGATCTGTAACCCGCAGCCCGCAGTACGCCCTTAGCGGCGGGCTGCCGTCGCGATACGCTGCCGCGCCTGCTGCTCGATATTCTCCAGCAACTCCTGGACATCGTCTTCATCAATGTCGAGGAACTGGCCTTCCAGCAGCGCGGCGTGAATATCTTCCCGGGTGACCGAAATACCCAGCGGCACCGCCCTGGATTTGACCTCCTCCGCCGCCAGCGGATGCGGATAACGGCGGCCAACCAGGTTATTAAACACAATAGCCAGCAGCGCCAGCATCAGCGAGTTGAGGAGCACCGGGGTCAGCACAAAGTGATAGCCTTCGCTGTGCACCCCGGCGCCGCCGAGGATCGCCGTCAGGGCCACCGCGCCGCCGGGGGGATGCAGACAGCGCAGAAAATACATCCCGGCGATGGCCAGAGCCGCCGCCAGACCGCAGGCCAGCGCCGCATCGGGGACCAGCATACCGACCGTGACGCCGATCAGCGCCGACAGCACGTTGCCGCCGACAATCGACCACGGCTGCGCCAGCGGGCTGCTCGGTACGCCAAACAGGAGTACCGCCGAGGCCCCCATCGGGGCAATAAACCACAGATTGACTTCGCCGAGCAGCCAGTGGCTGAACATGCTGGTCACCGCCAGTCCGGTGCCGGCGCCAATGGATCCCAGCACGATATGCCGGCGGGCCACCGGCAGCGCGTGCGGCTTCAGGCGGCCAAGGAAAATCCGCAGCCGTGAAAATATCCCCGCAGGAATAACACTCAACATCGCTTCATCGCTCAAATCATAGGAATTACTTATATTTTATTTTCTTTTTTTAACCTTAAATTAACAACCCTGTCTTTCGCAGGGGATAGCGCGGGCGTCGATGTCCGACGGCATTGTGCTGTGAATTCTCGCGGGGGCTGATAGAATCCCTTTTCGGTCAGGGGGATACCCCTTTTGCGAATTGAAGGTCATAACCCAGTGAATAATAAAATCTCTTTAGCGAAAGAAGTGGCATGGGCCAGCCAGAATATGCCGCGTACCCTGCGTCAGGTCGCCGCGCTGCCCGACCTCAGCGGCGTGCGTCTGGCCTGCTGTATGCACCTCGACATGAAAATGCTCCCGCTGGTACAGGGGATCCTCGACAAGGGCGCTCAGGTCTTTTTAACCACCTGTAACCCCACCACCGTGCAGGACGACGTGGTGGCCTGGCTGGTGGAGCGCGGCGCCGAGGCCTGCGCGTGGCGCAATATGAGCGATGCCGACTGGCAACAGTCATGGGAAAAAGCGATTGCCTGGCAGCCCACTCACCTGTGCGAGATGGGCGCCGATATCACCACCCTGCTCCACCAGCGCGGCGAGTTTGGGAACATCGTGGCGGGTCTGGAAGCCACCGGCTCGGGCGTCAATCGGCTGGGGGATATTCAGCCAGGCTATCCGATCTTTAACTGGGACGATCTGCCGGTCAAAGAGGGGCTGCACAACCGCCATATGGTCGGTCTCACCGCCTGGCACACCTTCTTCCAGACCACTCACCTCACCCTGCATGAGAAAAAAGTGCTGGTGATCGGCTACGGCCTGGTCGGCCAGGGCGTCGCGGCGGCGGCAAAAGCTTTTGGCGGTCAGGTGATGGTGGCGGAGATCGATCCTGCCCGCCGTCTACAGGCGGCCTACGACGGCTGGCACGTGGTGGACCTCCAGGAGGCTATCGCCTCGGCGGACGTGGTGGCCACGGCGACAGGCGGTAAAAACGTGGTTAATCGCCAGGCGCTGGACCGGGCGAAAGCGGGAGTATTTATCCTTAACGTCGGCCACGTGGCGGAAGAGATCGACGGCGATTACCTGCGCCAGTACCCCCAGGAAGAGGTGATGCCGTATATCAACGCCTACCGCATGGCCGACAAAACCGTCTATCTGCTGGCCAATGGTTCGATGCTCAATCTGACCGCTGGCTTCGGCGATAGCCTGAACGCCTTTGACGTCACCCTGGCGGTGATGGCCAGCGGCATCCGCCATATTGTCACCGAGGGCATGCGCGCCCCGGCGAAGGTTTATCTCCTGCCCCAGGCGGTCTGGCAGCAGGCCCTGTAAACCCGGCGCATCGCCCCCATCGCGGGACGATGCGCTCCACCATCAGGATGACGGCGCGCTATCGGGCAACACAATATTGCTCTGCGCCAGCGTTCCCATCTGGTTATACATCACGCTGGCGGCATCCAGCAGGTGCATCGCCAGCGCGGCGCCGCTGCCCTCTCCCAGGCGCATGTCCATATCGAGATACGGCCGCAGACCCAGCGCGTCGAGGGCGATCTGCGCTCCTTTCTCCGCCGACAGGTGTGAAGGAATAAGATAAGGGTGCGCCGACGGGGCCATGCGGCAGGCGGCCAGGGCAGAGGCATAGGAGAGGAAGCCATCCAGCACCACCGGCAGGCCACAGGAGGCCGCCCCGAGGATCACCCCGGTCATGCCCACCAGATCGTAACCCCCCACCTTCGCCAGGACATCCAGCCCGTCGGCCGGGTTCGGCTGATTATGGGCTATCGCCTGGCGCACCACCGCCACCTTATGGCCCCGCTGCGCCAGCGGCAGATTGGCCCCACAGCCCACCACCGCGTCAGGGTCGCTACCCGTCAGGACACTGATCGTCGCTGCGGCCGGGGTGGTATTGGCCATTCCCAATTCGCCGACGCCGAAGGCTTTCACCCCGTCGGCAGCGAGCTGGCGGGTGAGATGCATGCTGGCCAGCAGCACCGTCTCCGCCTGCTGGCGGCTCATCGCCGCCGTCCGGGCGATATTCCCGCTACCGCGGGCCACTTTGAGGTTAATCAGGCCCGGCAGCGGGTCGGCATCGATGCCGACATCCACTACCTGCACCCTGGCCCCGGCCTGCGCCGCCAGCACGCAGACGCCGGTGTTGCCCCGCACCATATTGCCGGCATGAATGGCCGTCACCCCCTGCGGCGAAGGGGTCACGCCTTCATGCCAGACGCCATGGTCAGCGCACATGACCACAATCGCTTTCTCCGCCAGCGCCAGCTGCCCCTGCAAGCCAGGCAGACCGGCCAGCTGTACCGCCAGCGTCTCCAGACGGCCAAGACTGCCGGGCGGCTTTAACAGGCCATCTATATGCTGCTGAGCGCGCGCCATGCCCGCCACATCGGGCTGCGGAATGGCAGCCAGTAACGCCGAAAATGTTTCCATTCTGTTCCTCACCGTTGGCGTCAGGCCTTACAGCAGCGCCAGTAAAAAGAGTAATTCGCCCAGCTCAATCGCCGCCCCGAGGGTATCCCCGGTCTGCCCGCCGAGGGTTCGCTTCAGCGCCCATCCCAGACCCCAGATCAGCACCAGGGTGATCAGCGCGGCGCGCAGCCCCTGTAGCCCCAGCAGGGCGGTGGCCAGCGCGATCGCCATCGCCATCGTCACCAGCGTCTGCTGCAGGCTAATTTTGCCGATAAACAGATTGCCCAGCCCCTTTTCCCGCGCATAGCGATGACGATACATCAGCAGCACCGCCATCCCGCGACCGACGGCGCAGGCCGCCGCCAGGGCTGCGATGGGGTGGATATCACGCAGCAGCAGCTCGCCAACCACCAGCACTTTCGCCACCAGCACGAAGATCAGCGCCAGCCCGCCGTGGGTGCCCAGCCGGCTGTCGCGCATGATCTCCAGCATCCGATCGCGGGTGCGGGCGGAGAAAATGCCGTCGCAGGTATCAGCCAGCCCGTCAAGGTGGAATCCGCCGGTGAGCAGCGCCAGCGCCAGCACGCCGAACAGCGCCGCCAGCGGGACGCCGCACCACGGCTGCAGGAGGAGCGCCACCGCGCCGGCGATGGCGCCAAGCAGTAAACCGACCAGCGGAAAGGTGACGATACTGCGCTGGTACTGTTCGATCTCCAGGCCCTGAGATAACCGCGCCGGGACCGGCAGGCGGCTGATAAACGAGAGTGCAGCAAAGAATGACTTAATCACGTGAGGTTGACTCCTGTCGGCGAAAGCAGCGGAAGAGTTCTGTCGCGCCCGGTCAGCACCTGAGTTTGTCTTCTGGCGAATCGATCGTCGGAGAGGTGAGAGGTGTTGAGATATCGCCCTGACGCCGCTGCGTCAGATGCCCGGCCAGGATGAGAGAAACCTTTCCGATATCAATACGTTTTTCGCGGGCCAGTATAGCAAAGTGTCGGTGAGGAGAGGCAGTTGCCGGAACAAAGTTTTCGCAGAAAAAAGCAGGGAAGAGAGGGAAACGCGGAACAGCCCGGCGACGCTTAACGCCGCCGGACCGGCAGGGTTTAGCCTTCGACTTTGGCTTCGCCCATCACTTTCAGTTTTTTCGAGATGTCGCGGCGCTCTTTGGACAGCTCGGCATTTTTGATGATGTAATCATCAACGCGATCTTCGTAATCGCTCTTCATGCTGGCGATGATGCCCTGGATGGCTTCCACGCTCATGCCCGGTTTGATGTAGTCGCTGAGGTTGTCCAGCAGCAGAACGCGCTTCTGGTTATCACGGATCTTTTTCTCAACGTCCTGAATTTCACGCTGCAGTTTGTTCTTACGACGGTACAGACGAACAAACTCCAGTACGTCCTGGAAAGAAGGCTTAGTTGTTTCCATTTTTACACCCCTAATAATTGAGATTCGGATTCGTAAAGCGACTGCGTTATAGGGCTAACATAACTGCTAGCAGCCGCTGATGACAATGTTTTTTCCTTTGCGTTTATCATAACCCTAAACGCTGCTGAATCGAAACAACCCATGTGGTTACCCGGTGCATCTGATGTTTATTTGCGCAACGCGCGGCAGATCAGATGCGAGAGCAGCTCCAGCTGGCGCGCCAGTTCGATTGAGAGCCAAACATAGCCATGGACCGGGGTTTCCGCCAGGCCGTCATCACCCTGCTCTTTCAGCAGCTGGCGCAGTTCGAGGACGATCTCAGTCAGCTTTTCATTGTTGGCGCGCACAGGCTGAGGGTTCCCTTCGTACAGCGCGTGGGCGATGGACAACAGCGTCTGCTGGGTCATCTGCTGCGTCTCCCGCAGGGTGTGCGCATTGAGCATCACGAAGTGACCCGGACGCGTTGCCCACCAGGCGTTGATCTGCAGCTCCAGCATGCAGACGAGGTTGCGGCTGACGGTCTGGATAGCCTCGAAGATCGCCTTCTGGATGTGCGTCTCTTTGCTGGCGGGGGTGATCAGCCCGCGCATTTTAACCACGTCGTTCAGCGCCTGCTGGAGATGCTTTTCCAGCCGCGGTCGATCCACCAGATTTGGCGAGAAGCCGGCCTGGTAGAGGCGGTTAAAGTTGGTGACATAGCTGGCCATCTGGATGCGCCAGTGGATGAACGCCCGCTGCGGCCAGATGCCGGTAAACAGCATCGCCAGCAGCGAGCCGAAGATCACGTCGCCGCTTCGCCACAGCGCGGTATGCATATCGCCGGGCGGCGCCCCGACCACCACCGACAGAGTGATGCCGATCAGCAGCGCCTGATAGGGTTTCTTGCCCAGCGCCAGCCAGCCGCAGAGGAACATCGCCGCCGCGCACCAGAGGACCATCAGCGGCAGAGAGATGAGCTCAAGCTTCAGCGCCACCAGCCCCAGCGCCGAACCGAGGATCGTGCCGCCGATACGCTGAAACGCCCGCGGCACGACGTTACCCCAGAAGGAGATCGGCCCCATCACCACCACCAGAGTGATGAGAGGCCAGGTTCCCTCAGGCACGTTCAGCAGCCGCACCAGCAAAAAGGTGAGCACAAAGGCCAGCGCAATCCGCACACCATGCACCACCCGATAATGGCGATACAAGCGGATCTCAAATGGCTTGAGTGATTTATCAGCGCGCACAACCCTCTCCGGCAAAACGAAAAGGCCAATTGTAACTGCTTTTTCGCCCGGAGCATGCCGGGAATGTAAAAAACCTTGTCCGGAACAGGGGTAAACCGCTACGACGCGACGCGCTCAACGGGAACATACATGTCGATATCCCAGTAGCCGTCGTGGTTGCCGTCGTTAAGATAGACCTCAAAGCAGGGCTGGGGGGCGATGTGATACGCCGTGCTCTGCTGCAGGCTGTCGAAAAACTGCATCCACGGGGTGGCGAAGTCGTAATCCACCACCCGCGCGCGGGCGCAGGCGTAATCCCCGCCGGCAATCGCCGCCAGGATCACCCCTTCGCTGTTGGCGGGAATGACATAATCCTCATCCACGGCGACCGCTGTCGCGCAGCGCAGTTTTTCCGCCGGCACTTCCTCCGGGTTATCGTAGTAGACGGCCACCCATTCGCGGGCGGGCACCTGGTGGTTCTCAACCCACATCATCAGTTGCTCAAACCCCTGCTTGACCGTGTGATCCCAGGGCCCGACCAGATGGAAACCGGCGATGGTTTTCTTGCCGAGGGTGGTGATGCTGTAGTTCATTTTGCCTCCTTTGGAGATAAATGACTGTATAAATATACAGTTAATTTAACAGGAGATCCCCCCTCAGTATGTGCGCGAATTCACAGAGTCGCCACCACACTGCTGTAAAAACAGGCGCCCCGCCAGCACGAACGACAGACGAAAAAAAACCGCCTGCAAAGAGGCGGTTGGCGTGGTTACAGCTCGTGATGCAGGTAATCGCTCATTCGCGAGAACACTCCGCCTTTATTGATGCTTTCGAGGGTGACCAGCGGATAGTGCCCCACCACCTTGTCGCCGTCATACAGTGAAATCTCGCCAACCCGCTGATTGGCGGCGATCGGCGCCTCAAGGTCCTTCTTATCCAGCACATATTTCGCTTTAATGCGCGACACTTCCGCCTTCGGCAGGGCTAACCAGAAATCCTGATCGGTGCCGAGCTTAATCTGCTCTTTATCGCCGTACCAGATACGCTCGGTGCCGACCTTCTGCCCCTTCTGCAGCACCTGCACGGTGTCGAAGTTCTGCTGCCCCCAGTGCAGCAGTTTAGCGGCCTGCTGCTCGCGGCCTTTCGGACTGTCCGCCCCCATCACCACGGCGATCAGCCGGCGCTGGCCATCCACCGCCGAGGCGATCAGGTTGAACCCGGCGCCCGAGGTGTGGCCGGTTTTCAGGCCATCGACGTTCATGGTTTTATCCCACAGCAGACCGTTACGGTTTTGCTGGGTGATCCCGTTCCACGTCAGGCTTTTCTGGCTGTACATGTGGTAGACGTCAGGTTCGCCATGAATAATCGCCCGCGACAGCACCGCCAGGTCATAGGCCGAACTGTGCTGGCCCGGAGCGTCGAGGCCGTGGACGGTTTCGAAATGGGTGTCCCGCAGGTGCAGTTTTTCGACATACTGATTCATCAGGGCGACAAACTGCGGCTGGCCGCCGGCGACATAGTCGGCCAGCGCGACGCAGGCGTCGTTACCGGAGTCGACAATCAGCCCACGGCTGAGGTCGCGGACGCTGACGCGATCCCCTGGCTTTAAGAACATTAGCGATGAACCGTCGAACACCGGGTTGCCCTTCGCCCAGGCGTCTTTACCCACGGTGACGATATCGTCAAAGGTGATACGATGGCTGTCGATGGCGCGATCGACCACGTAGCCGGTCATCAGTTTGGTCAGACTGGCAGGATTGCGCTGCTGATGTTCGTTACCCGCGGTCAGGACCTGACCGGTGGTGTAATCCATCAGCACCCAGGAGCCAGCCTGAATGGAAGGCGGCGCGACCGTAGCAGGTAAGTCGACGGCAAATGCGCAGGAAACGCTCGAAGCGAGCAAAGATACAGCAATAAACAAACGGCCTTTCAACGGCATATCCTCTAGATTTACAGATCCGCCGTCCTTTTTACGGAACTTCGCGTTTCATATCAGGGTTTAATTGCAAGAAAATATGACACAGCAGAGGAAGTTGCTTGCCGCGACCCTTCTGATGACCGGGCAAATCGTTTACCATACCGGTCGCACGCCACCACGGATAATGAACAGACTATGCAAGATAGCGTCAACCAGCCCGGATTTTTATTCCACGATTATGAAACCTTCGGCACCAGCCCTTCCCTCGACCGACCGGCGCAGTTCGCCGCCATCCGCACCGACGCGGAGCTGAACGTGATCGGCGAGCCCGAGGTGTTTTACTGCAAGCCCGCTGACGATTATCTGCCGCAGCCGCAGGCGGTGATGATCACCGGGATCACCCCGCAGGAAGCGCTGGCCAAAGGGGATAATGAGGCCGCGTTTGCCCGCCGCATCCACGATCTGTTCACGGTGCCGCAAACCTGTATCGTCGGCTATAACAACGTGCGCTTTGATGACGAAGTGACGCGGAATATCTTCTATCGCAACTTCTATGACCCTTATGCCTGGAGCTGGCAGCACGATAACTCGCGCTGGGATCTGCTCGACGTGATGCGCGCCTGCTATGCCCTGCGTCCGGAAGGGATCGCCTGGCCGGAGAATGACGAGGGTTTGCCCAGCTTCCGGCTTGAACATCTGACCGTCGCCAACGGTATTGAACACCAGAACGCCCATGACGCGATGGCCGATGTGTACGCCACCATCGCCATGGCGAAGCTGGTGAAAACCCGGCAGCCGCGGCTGTTTGATTATCTCTACAGCCACCGCAATAAGCGCAAGCTGGCGACGCTCATCGACGTGCCGCAGATGAAGCCCCTGGTGCATGTCTCCGGCATGTTTGGCGCCGCGCGCGGCAACACCAGCCTGGTGGCGCCCCTGGCCTGGCATCCGGAAAACCGCAATGCGGTGATAATGGTCGATCTGGCGGGCGATATGGCGCCGCTGCTGGAACTGGATGCCGATGCCCTGCGCGAGCGGCTCTACACCCCGCGCGCCGAGCTTGGCGATCTGCCGGCGGCGCCGATTAAGCTGGTGCATTTAAATAAATGTCCGGTACTGGCCCAGGCCAATACCCTGCGCCCGCAGGATGCCGACCGGCTGGGGATCTCTATTCAGCGCTGTCTGGAGAACGCCCAGCTGCTGCGGGCGAATCCGCAGGTGCGCGAGAAGGTAGTGGCGGTCTATGCCGAAGCCGAACCCTTCGTGCCGTCCGAAAACGTCGACTCCCAGCTTTACAATGGGTTCTTTAGCGATGCCGACCGCGCGGCGATGAAAATCGTGCTGGAAACCGAACCGCGCAATCTGCCGGCGCTGGATATCACCTTCGCCGACCAGCGTATCGAACGCCTGCTGTTTAACTATCGGGCGCGCAACTTCCCCGGCACGCTCGATGAACATGAGCAGCAGCGCTGGTTAGAGCATCGTCGTCAGGTGTTTACGCCAGAGTTTTTGCAGGCCTATGCCGATGAGCTGCAGATGCTGTATCAGCAGTATGCGGATGATAAAGAGAAGCTGGCGCAGCTGAAAGCGCTGTGGCAGTACGCGCAGGATATTGTCTGATTGGCTGAAATTCCCGGGTTGCGGCTAACGCCTTACCCGGGCTACAAACGATGACCGGGGAGGACGCCTGACCGTAGGCCCGCGCAAGCGCAGCGCCGCCGGGCATTGCGTCCCCAGTTCGTGCTTACCTTTTTGCCCGGTGGCGGCTTCGCCTTACCGGGCCTGGGCGCTGGTACCAGAGTAGCCCGGGTAAGACGCCTCGCGTCGCACCCGGGAACGTTGCTTAGCTTTTCGCGCGGCTGGCGATGATTTCATCCGCCACATTACGCGGCGCTTCCGCGTAATGGTGGAACTCCATGCTGTAGGTTGCCCGTCCCTGCGACATCGAGCGCAGCGTGGTGGAATAACCAAACATCTCCGCCAGCGGCACGTCGGCGCGGATGATCTGGCTGCCGAAGCGCTCTTCCATCCCCTGCACCATCCCGCGACGGGAAGAGAGATCGCCCATAATATTCCCGGCGTACTCTTCCGGCGTCTCCACCTCGACGTGCATCACCGGCTCAAGGATCACCGGATCCGCTTTGCGCGCGCCTTCCCGGAAGCCAAAGATCGCCGCCATGCGGAACGCCATCTCCGAGGAGTCCACGTCGTGGTACGACCCAAAGGTCAGGGTCGCTTTCACGTCAACCACCGGATAACCCGCCAGCACGCCGGTGCCCATCGCTTCGCGCAGCCCTTTCTCCACGGAAGGGATGTACTCGCGCGGCACCACGCCGCCTTTGGTGGCGTCCTCGAAGACGAAACCGCTGCCCGGCTCCAGCGGCTCCAGGGTCAGCACGACGTGGCCATACTGCCCTTTGCCGCCGGACTGGCGCACAAATTTGCCTTCCACGTCCGTCACTTTCTTGCGCAGGGTTTCGCGGTAGGTGACCTGCGGACGGCCAATGTTGGCCTCGACGCCAAACTCGCGCTTCATCCGGTCGACAATGATCTCCAGATGCAGCTCACCCATGCCGGAGATAATCGTCTGGCCGGACTCTTCATCGGTATGCAGACGGAACGACGGATCTTCCGCCGCCAGCCGCTGCAGCGCGATGCCCATTTTCTCCTGGTCCGCTTTGGTCTTCGGCTCGATCGCCAGCGAAATCACCGGCTCCGGAAACTCCATCCGTTCGAGGGTAATCACCGCATCCGGATCGCATAACGTATCGCCGGTGGTCACATCCTTCAGACCGACGCAGGCCGCGATATCCCCGGCGTGCAGTTCGTCAACTTCGTGACGGTCGTTGGCCTGCATCAGCACGATACGCCCGATGCGCTCTTTTTTGCCCTTCACCGGGTTCCACACCGCATCGCCTTTCTTCAGCGTCCCGGAGTAGACGCGGATAAAGGTCAGCTGGCCGACGTAGGGGTCGGTCATCAGTTTGAACGCCAGCGCCGACAGCGGCTCATCGTCGCTCGGATGGCGTTCCGCCGGCTGACCTTTCTCATCAATGCCCTGTATCGCCGGAATATCCAGCGGCGATGGCATCAGCTCCACCACCGCATCGAGCATGCGCTGCACGCCTTTGTTTTTAAAGGCGCTACCGCAGAGCACCGCCTGGATCTCTCCCTTCACCGTGCGCTGGCGCAGACCGGCGACGATTTCCGCCTCGTCCAGCTCACCGGTTTCCAGGTATTTATCCATCAGCTCATCGCTGGCTTCCGCCGCCGCCGAGACCATTTTCTCCCGCCACTGCTGCGCCGTCGCCAACAACTCGTCAGGGACTGGCCCATAGCTGAAGGTCATGCCCTGGGTGGCGTCATCCCACAGGATGGCGCGCATTTTCACCAGGTCGACGACGCCGGTGAAATGCTCTTCAGCGCCAATGGGGATCACAATCGGCACCGGGTTAGCCTTCAGGCGGTCGATCATCATCTGCACCACGCAGAAGAAGTCCGCCCCCGGGCGGTCCATCTTGTTGACGAAGGCCAGCCGCGGAACGTGGTATTTATTCGCCTGGCGCCAGACGGTCTCCGACTGGGGCTGCACCCCGCCGACGGAGTCGTACACCATCACCGCGCCGTCGAGCACGCGCATAGAACGTTCCACCTCAATGGTGAAATCCACGTGCCCCGGGGTGTCGATGATATTGATCCGGTGCGGCTCGAAGCTGCGGTCCATCCCCGGCCAGAAGCAGCTTACCGCCGCCGAGGTAATGGTGATCCCGCGCTCCTGCTCCTGGGCCATCCAGTCGGTGGTTGCCGCGCCATCGTGTACTTCACCCAGCTTATGGCTCATCCCGGTATAAAACAGGATGCGCTCGGTGGTGGTGGTTTTACCGGCATCGATATGCGCGGAGATACCGATGTTGCGATAACGTTCGAGAGGGATGGGTCGGGGCATGATGCGTCCTTAGTCGTTTTGACGGTCAGTCTGCGGTCGGAATGATCCGCAGTTCATTTAACTGCGTCTATCTTAGTACAACTGTACGAGTATATTCGAACTATTTTTGCTATCATTACGATTGGGCAGGTTGCGGCGGCGCGCGTGGCATCAGAACCGGAGTTTGGGTATAGTAGCCGCCAGCCGCCGATATGGGCTGCGGCTGCGATGCGCCGCGCCACCGCCGACACAGGATTATTATGATCGCCAATCACCCCGAACGAGAACAAATTCGCCTGGAAAATGTCCTTTCCGCGCTCGGAAACCCGCTGCGACTGGAGATCATTCGTACGCTGGCCGACGGCAGCGAGCTGAGCTGCAACGCCCTGCGCCAGGAGGAGGTGGCCAAGTCCACCATGACCCACCACTGGCGCGTCCTGCGCGACAGCGGTGTGATCTGGCAACGGCCTCAGGGACGGGAGAACATGATTTCGCTGCGCCGGGAAGATCTGGACGCCCGTTTTCCCGGCCTGCTGGATACGCTGCTGAAAGTTATGGTGCAGGCAGGATAAGCTCTTCTGCCGGGTGGCGCTTCGCTTACCCGGCCTACATAACCATTAAATTTCAGAAGGTTAACCATCACCGTAGGCCCGCGCAAGCGCAGCGCCGCCGGGCAAAAGATATCGCACCGAGCCAAACGAAAAAAAAGCCGGAGGTTTCCCTCCGGCTTTTCTCAATCACATCACGCTACGCCTTACGCCACGTCTTCGTACTGCGGCACCGGGTTGCGGAAGCTTTTGGTCACGCAGGCCAGGTAGACCAGACCGATACCGGCCCAGATCAGGCCCAGAATCATCGAGCTCTCTTCCAGGTTGACCCACAGCGCGCCAACGGTCAGGGCGCCGCACATCGGCAGGAACAGATACTGGAAGTGGTCTTTCAGCGTCTTGTTGCGCTTCTCACGGATCCAGAACTGGGAAATCACCGACAGGTTAACGAAGGTAAACGCCACCAGCGCACCAAAGTTAATCAGCGCCGTCGCCATCACCAGGTCGAAGTTAATCGCCAGCAGCGCAATCGCGCCGACCAGGATGATGTTCATCGCCGGAGTGCGCCAGGTCGGGTGCACGTAGCCGAAGAAGCTTTTCGGGAACACGCCGTCGCGGCCCATAACGTACATCAGACGCGCCACGCCAGCGTGCGCCGCCATACCGGACGCCAGTACGGTGATGGTGGAGAAGATCAGCGCGCCAACCTGGAAGGCTTTACCTGCCACGTAGAGCATAATTTCCGGCTGTGACGCATCCGGATCTTTAAAGCGCGAGATATCCGGGAAGTACAGCTGCAGGAAGTAGGTGGCAAAGATGAAGATCAGGCCGCCGATCAGCGCGGTCAGGAAGATCGCGCGCGGAATGACGCGCTCTGCATCTTTGGTCTCTTCAGACAGGTTGCTGATGCCATCGAAACCGGTAAACGAGAAGCACAGGATCGTCGCCCCGGTAATCATCGGGATCACGTGCGCGTCACCGGACCAGAACGGACGGCTGCTGGCCAGCGTACCGGCGCCCTCGCCTTCAAACACGCCATAAATCACCATGCCGAGGATAACGGCGATCAGCACCACCTGCAGCACCACGATCACGGTGTTGAAGTTGGCCACGGATTTAATGCTGCGCAGGTTAAAGGCTGTCATAAAGGCGACCAGCGCGATAACAAACACCCACGACGGAATCGAAGGCACCAGCGCTTCAAAATAGATTTTCGCCAGCAGAATGTTGATCATCGGCGCGAACAGGTAGTCGAGCAGCGAGGACCAACCCACCATAAAGCCAACGGTCGGGCTGATGGATTTCTGCGCATAGGTATACGCCGAGCCGGCAGAAGGGTAACGACGTACCAGCTTGCCATAGCTCAGAGCAGTAAACAGGATAGCGATTAACGCAAAGGCGTAGGCCGTCGGCACGTGACCGTCGGTCATACCAGAGACGATACCAAACGTATCGAACAGCGTCATCGGCTGCATATAGGCCAGGCCCATCATTACAACCGGAACTAACGTAAGCGTTTTACGTAATTCCACGCGAGAGGTATTTGGAGTAGCGTTATGCGACATAGTTATCCCCTTTTACGGTGAACGCCAGCGCGTAAGCAAAAAATTGCCCCATTTCTTTCTATTCCTCAGCGACAACGACTGTCGGTTTTTAGTAAATATCTATCCGGTACGAAGCCCGGCCTCTTGGTATTGAATGATGTGTCTTTCGACCAAAAAAATAACCGACACTTTAAAAAAAAGCGTCGGCTAGTCTCTGGTTTTCAGGCCGCATATTTTGCAACAAATTCAATGGCGTTGACAAGATGTTATGAAGTTCATTGCGTAAGCATAATTTTTAACGTGCTAATATCTATACGGTTTCCGTATGATAAATTGTAAAAATAGCACTATTTGCTAATAGCGTTTCCCGCCACCATTTGCCAGCCAAACCGCAGGTGGCGTCATTCCAGGCAATCCATGCGCGTTGACGAGGAGATAGCCCGCGCACGGTCATGCAGACCAGCTCGCCGCTGTCCAGCAGACCCTGCACCTGATAGCGCGGCAGGCACCCCCAGCCCAGCCCCAGGCGCAGCAGCGCCAGCTGCCCCGCGGCGTCACACACCGTCAGGGTCTCCTGATCGCTGAGTAGCGCCCCGCCCTCGCCAGTGGCCACCGCCCGGTAACGGCGCAGGGTTCGCCAGCTTAGCGGTGCGCGGTGTCGCGCCAGCGGATGCTGTGGGGCAACGACCAGCAGCAGCTCCAGCTCGCCGAGGGGGAGATAGTCATAACCGCTCAGCGGCGGCGGTTCGCCGAGCGCCCCCAGCAGCAGATCGGCCTGCCCGTCAGTCAGCGGCCGCCAGTCCAGCAGGGAGGGGTTCAGCGTGAAGTGCAGCCGGGTCAGCGGCTGTTGTTGATAAAATGCCGCGATTGGCGGCGAGAGCAGCGCCACGGGAAAGGTGCTGTCCACCGCCAGACGAAGGCTATTCTCCCACCCCTGCTGCAGCTTAACCGCCCGGTTCTCCAGTTCGCGGGCGATATGCAGCACCTCCCGCCCTTTCTCCAGCAGCATCTGTCCGCTGGGGGTAAAGCGCGCGCGATGGCCGCTGCGGTCGAGCAGCTGAATATTGAGATCGCTTTCCAGGCGGTGAATGGTGTAGCTCAGCGCCGAGGGCGTTTTAAAGAGCTTTGCCGACGCGGCGGCAAAGCTCCCCTCTTTTTCCAGGGCATCCAGGATCACGAGGACATCCAGCAGTGGTTTCATCGCTACCCCCTTACGGTATGCGAATCACCGCTGGCGGATCACTCCATCGGCATCACCAGCGGATCGGGGTACTGGTACTCAAACCCCAGCTCATTGCAGATACGATTGCCATCTACAATCTTGCCCTGGCCGCCGTCCGGGCTGTCGCTGAACACCGGCGGCGGCAGACCGAGCTCGCGGGCCATCTGCGGATAAAAGAGGCCGCGCGCCGGATGGCGGGGCGCACATAGATTATAGATGTGCCCGCCCTTCGGGGCCTGCAGCAGCAGTTCGATAGCGGCCACCACATCCTGCAAATGCACCAGATTGACCACGTGCTGGCCATCCGGCGCCGACTTGCCGGCGAAAAAACGTCCCGGATGGCGGGAAGGCCCCACCAGCCCGGCCAGGCGCAGAATATCTACCGACGTCCCCGGCAGGTTGTGCAGCCAGTCCTCCAGCTCCTTGAGCACCTGTCCGCTGGCGGTTTGCGGCAGACGTGGGGAATTCTCCTTCACCGTACCGTTGACGTTGCCATACACCGAGGTGGAGCTGGTGAAGACGATCCGCGGAATATGGTACGCCAGCGCGGTATCGACGATCTCCTGCACCGCCTGTAGATAAAACCCTTCCCCTGCCCCGGTACGCCGGGCCGGCAGGGTGATCACCAGCGCATCGACGTTCATCAGCGCGTCGAGGTCCTCGGTATCACAGACCAGCTGCGGCTCCAGGCGCAGCGGATAGCTGTCGATCCCGCACATCCGCGCCGCCTCCACGCCATCCTGCGTAGTTTTACTGCCGGTAACCTGCCAGCCTCGCGCCGTCAACGACAGCGCCAGCGGCATCCCCAGCCATCCCAAACCGACTATCGCGACCTTTTTCATCCCAGGCTCCTGACTCTTTCGCTGTGCTGATTACAGGCTACGCCAGCCAGCGGCAACTGACAATTTCTTCGCTCAATATGAAATGAATTAATGATAGAAAAAAGCCCTTGCTTTCTGCGGCGGAAGTGGTTTAGGTTAAAGGACATCAAATGCATAGTCATTCACAGAGAATTTTTATGAACCGCGTTCAATTTAAACACCACCATCATCACCATCATCCTGACTAGTCTTTCAGGCGATGTGTGCTGGAAGACGTTTGGATCTTCCAGTGGTGCATGAACGCGCAGAGAGCCCCCGGAAGATTCACTTCCGGGGGCTTTTTTTTGGACCAAATTCGGACAGATTCAGACAGGTATTCAGAGGAAAAGAACAATGTTAGACAACACCCGTTTACGCATAGCTATTCAGAAATCAGGCCGTTTAAGCGAAGATTCACGCGAATTACTCAGCCGCTGCGGCATTAAAGTCAATTTGCACACCCAGCGTCTGATTGCGCTGGCGGAAAATATGCCAATCGATATTCTGCGCGTGCGTGATGACGATATCCCGGGCCTGGTGATGGACGGTGTTGTCGACCTCGGCATTATCGGCGAAAACGTGCTGGAAGAAGAACTGCTCAGCCGCCGCGCCCAGGGCGAAGACCCGCGCTACTTCACCCTGCGCCGTCTCGACTTCGGCGGCTGCCGCCTGTCGCTGGCGACTCCGGTGGATGAAGCCTGGAATGGCCCGGCGGCGCTGGACGGCAAACGTATCGCCACCTCTTACCCGCACCTGCTGAAGCGCTACCTCGATCAAAAAGGTATCTCCTTTAAATCCTGTCTGCTGAACGGCTCCGTGGAAGTGGCGCCGCGCGCCGGCCTCGCCGACGCTATCTGCGACCTCGTCTCCACCGGCGCCACTCTGGAAGCCAATGGCCTGCGCGAAGTGGAAGTGATCTACCGCTCCAAAGCCTGTCTGATCCAGCGCGACGGCGAAATGGCCGACGCCAAACAGCAGCTGATTGACCGCCTGCTGACCCGTATTCAGGGCGTGATTCAGGCCCGCGAGTCGAAATACATCATGATGCACGCCCCGACCGAACGCCTGGAAGAAGTGGTTGCCCTGCTGCCGGGCGCCGAGCGGCCGACTATTCTGCCGCTGGCAGGCGACAAGCAGCGCGTGGCGATGCACATGGTCAGCAGCGAAACCCTGTTCTGGGAGACCATGGAAAAACTGAAGGCGCTGGGCGCCAGCTCCATTCTGGTGCTGCCGATTGAGAAAATGATGGAGTAATCGGCCAGCCGGTCACGGGACACACAGGGGAATACAATCATGAGCTTCAACACAATCATCGACTGGAACGGCTGTAGCGCAGACCAACAACAGCAACTCTTAACGCGCCCGGCGATTTCCGCCTCCGACAGCATCAGTAAAACGGTGACGGAGATCCTGAATAACGTCAAAGCCAACGGCGACGCGGCGCTGCGCGAATACAGCGCGAAGTTTGATAAAACCACCGTCGCCGCGCTGCAGGTGAGCGAGGCGGAGATCGCCGCCGCCGGCGAGCGCCTCAGCGATGAGCTGAAGCAGGCGATGGCGGTGGCGGTGAAAAACATCGAGACCTTCCACAACGCGCAACAGCTGCAGGCGGTGGATGTCGAAACGCTGCCGGGGGTGCGCTGCCAGCAGGTCACCCGCCCTATCGCCTCCGTCGGACTGTACATTCCGGGCGGCTCAGCGCCGCTGTTCTCCACGGTGCTGATGCTGGCGACGCCGGCGCGCATCGCCGGCTGTCAGCAGGTGGTGCTCTGCTCGCCGCCGCCGATTGCCGATGAGATCCTCTATGCCGCACAGCTGTGCGGCGTAAAAACCATCTTTAACGTCGGCGGCGCCCAGGCCATCGCCGCCCTCGCCCTCGGTACCGAGTCGGTGCCGAAGGTGGATAAAATCTTTGGCCCGGGCAACGCTTACGTCACGGAAGCCAAACGCCAGGTCAGCCAGCGTCTGGACGGCGCAGCCATCGACATGCCGGCCGGCCCGTCGGAAGTGCTGGTCATCGCCGACAGCGGCGCCAACCCGGACTTTGTCGCCTCTGACCTGCTGTCGCAGGCGGAACACGGCCCGGACTCGCAGGTGATCCTCCTGACCCCGGACGCCGACATGGGCAGCCGCGTCGCCGAAGCCGTGGAGCGCCAGCTGGCCGCCCTGCCGCGCGCCGAAACTGCCCGCGTGGCGCTCTCCGCCAGCCGGATCATCGTGGCCCGCGATCTGGCGCAGTGCGTGGCTATCTCCAACCAGTACGGCCCGGAGCACTTGATCATTCAGACCCGTCAGGCCCGCGAGCTGGTGGACAGCATCACCAGCGCCGGTTCCGTTTTCCTTGGCGACTGGTCACCGGAATCCGCGGGCGACTACGCCTCGGGCACCAACCACGTCCTGCCGACCTATGGTTACACCGCCACCTGCTCAAGCCTCGGTCTGGCCGATTTCCAGAAGCGGATGACCGTGCAGGAGCTGTCGCGCGACGGCTTTGCCGCCCTCGCCTCAACGATTGAGATCCTGGCCGCCGCCGAGCGCCTTGACGCCCACAAAAACGCCGTAACGCTGCGCGTTGCCGCCCTGAAGGAGCAAGCATGAGCATTGAAGATTTAGCCCGCGCCAACGTCCGCGCGCTGACCCCGTATCAATCCGCTCGCCGGCTGGGCGGCAAAGGCGACGTCTGGCTCAACGCCAACGAATTCCCTACCGCCGTAGCCTTCCAGCTTACCGAACAGACGCTGAACCGCTATCCGGAGCCGCAGCCGAAGGCCGTGATTGAGAGCTACGCCCGCTACGCCGAGGTCAAACCGGAGCAGGTGCTGGTCAGCCGCGGCGCCGACGAAGGCATCGAGCTGCTGATCCGCGCCTTCTGTGAGGCCGGCGAAGACGCGGTGCTCTACTGCCCGCCGACCTACGGCATGTACAGCGTCAGCGCCGAGACCATCGGCGTCGAGTGCCGCACCGTGCCGACGCTGGCCGACTGGCAGCTCGACCTGCCGGGCATCGAAGCGCGGCTGGACGGCGTGAAGGTGGTCTTCGTCTGCAGCCCGAACAACCCGACCGGGCAGATTATCGACCCGCAGTCGATGCGCGACCTGCTGGAGATGACCCGCGGCAAAGCCATCGTGGTGGCCGACGAAGCCTATATTGAATTCTGCCCGCAGGCGACGCTGGCCGGCTGGCTCAGCGACTATCCGCACCTGGTGGTGCTGCGCACGCTGTCCAAAGCCTTCGCCCTCGCCGGCCTGCGCTGCGGCTTCACCCTCGCCAACGCCGAGGTGATCAACGTGCTGCTGAAAGTGATCGCCCCGTACCCGCTCTCCACGCCGGTGGCCGATATCGCCGCCCAGGCCCTGAGCCCGGAGGGGATCGCCGCGATGCGCCAGCGCGTGGCGCAGATCCTTGACGAGCGCCGCTACCTGGTGGAACAGCTGCGCGGCATCGCCTGCGTGGAGCAGGTCTTCGATTCCGAGACCAACTATGTGCTGGCGCGGATAACCGCCTCCAGCGCAGTGTTTAAATCTTTGTGGGATCAGGGCATTATCTTACGTGACCAGAATAAACAACCTTCATTAAGCGGCTGTTTGCGTATCACTATCGGTACCCGTGCCGAGAGCCAGCGCGTGATTGACGCCTTGACTGCGGAGAATGTATGACCCAGAAGTATCTCTTTATTGACCGTGACGGCACACTGATTTCCGAACCGCCGGAGGATTTCCAGGTGGACCGGTTCGACAAGCTGGCGTTTGAGCCGCAGGTGATCCCGGCGCTGCTGAAGCTGCAGCAGGAAGGCTATAAGCTGGTGATGATCACCAATCAGGATGGCCTGGGAACCGACAGTCTGCCGCAGGAAGCGTTTGATGGCCCGCACAACCTGATGATGCAGATCTTCGCCTCGCAGGGCGTTAACTTTGAAGAGGTGCTGATTTGTCCGCACTTCCCGGGCGACAACTGCGCCTGCCGCAAGCCAAAAACGCAGCTGGTGCTGCCGTGGCTGGAAGAGGGCGTGCTGGATAAAGCCCACAGCTATGTGATTGGCGACCGGGCCACCGACCTTGAGCTGGCGGATAACATGGGAATTACCGGTCTGCGCTATGACCGCGAGACGCTCGACTGGCCGACCATCTGCGAGCAGCTGACCCGCCGCGACCGCTATGCCCATGTCGAGCGCATCACCAAAGAGACCCAGGTGGATGTGAAAGTGTGGCTGGACCGCGAAGGCGGCAGCAAGATCCACACTGGCGTCGGCTTTTTTGACCATATGCTCGACCAAATCGCCACCCACGGCGGCTTCCGCATGGAGGTTAACGTCGGCGGCGATCTGTACATCGACGATCACCACACGGTGGAGGATACCGGCCTGGCCCTCGGCGAAGCCCTGAAGCTGGCGCTTGGCGACAAGCGCGGCATTAACCGCTTCGGCTTCGTGCTGCCGATGGACGAGTGTCTCGCCCGCTGCGCGCTGGATATCTCCGGCCGGCCGCACCTGGAGTATAAGGCGGACTTCACCTATCAGCGCGTCGGCGATCTGAGCACCGAGATGGTGGAACACTTCTTCCGCTCGCTCTCCTACACCATGGCGGTGACCCTGCACCTGAAAACCAAGGGTAAGAACGATCACCACCGCGTGGAGAGCCTGTTCAAAGCCTTTGGCCGTACGCTGCGCCAGGCGATCCGCGTCCAGGGCGATGCCCTGCCGTCTTCCAAAGGGGTGCTGTAATGAATGTGGTGATCCTTGATACCGGCTGCGCCAACCTCAATTCGGTGAAATCGGCGATTGGCCGCCACGGCTATGAGCCGCTGGTCAGCCGCGATCCGGAAGTGGTATTGCGTGCCGATAAACTGTTTCTTCCCGGCGTCGGCACCGCCCAGGCGGCGATGGATCAGCTGCGCGACCGGGAGCTAATCGACCTGATCAAAGCCTGTACTCAGCCGGTGCTGGGGATTTGCCTGGGCATGCAGCTGCTCGGCAAGCGCAGCGAGGAGAACAACGGCGTCGATCTGCTGGGCATTATCGAAGAAGAGGTGCCGAAGATGACCGACCACGGTCTGCCATTGCCGCACATGGGCTGGAACCGGGTATATGCCAAAGCAGGCGATCGTCTGTTCCGCGGCATTGAAGAAGGCACGTATTTCTACTTCGTGCACAGCTACGCCATGCCGGTCAACCCGTACACCATCGCCCAGTGCAATTACGGCGAGGCGTTCACCGCCGCGGTGCAGAAAGATAACTTCTTTGGCGTGCAGTTCCACCCGGAGCGCTCCGGGAGCGCCGGGGCGCAGCTGCTGAAAAACTTCCTGGAGATGTGATGATTATTCCTGCTTTAGATTTAATCGACGGCACCGTCGTTCGTCTCCATCAGGGCGATTACGGCCAGCAGCGCGACTATGGCAGCGATCCGCTGCCGCGCCTGCAGGCCTATGCCGCTCAGGGGGCAAAAGTCCTGCACCTGGTCGACCTGACCGGGGCGAAGGATCCGGCGAAGCGCCAGATCCCGCTGCTGAAATCGCTGGTCGCCGGGGTTGACGTCCCGGTGCAGGTCGGCGGCGGCGTGCGGACCGAAGCGGATGTCGCGGCCCTGCTTGAGGCCGGCGTCGCCCGCGTGGTGGTCGGCTCCACCGCGGTGAAATCCCCGGAGGAAGTGAAAGGCTGGTTCAAACGCTTTGGCCCAGAACGGCTGGTGCTCGCCCTCGACGTGCGTATCGACGCCGACGGCAATAAGCAGGTGGCGGTCAGCGGCTGGCAGGAAAACTCCGGCGTGACGCTGGAGGAGCTGGTGGAAAGTTATCTGCCGGTCGGCCTGCAGCACGTGCTGTGCACCGATATCTCCCGCGACGGCACGCTGGCAGGCTCTAACGTCTCGCTGTACGAGGAAGTCTGCGCCCGCTACCCGCAGGTGGCGTTTCAGTCATCCGGCGGCATCGGCGATCTCAATGATATTGCCGCGCTGCGCGGCACCGGGGTGCGCGGCGTGATTGTCGGTCGCGCGCTGCTGGAAGGTAAATTCAACGTAACGGAGGCCATTCAATGCTGGCAAAACGGATAATCCCCTGCCTCGACGTCCGCGACGGCCAGGTAGTGAAAGGCGTGCAGTTCCGTAATCACGAGATCATTGGCGACATCGTCCCGCTGGCCAAGCGCTATGCCGACGAAGGGGCCGACGAACTGGTGTTCTATGATATCACCGCCTCCAGCGACGGCCGGGTGGTCGACAAGAGCTGGGTGTCGCGGGTAGCGGAAGTGATTGATATTCCTTTCTGCGTGGCGGGCGGGATCAAGTCGCTGGAAGACGCGGCGCAGATCCTCTCCTTCGGCGCCGATAAGATCTCGATTAACTCCCCTGCTCTCGCCGACCCGACGCTGATCACCCGCCTTGCCGACCGCTTTGGCGTGCAGTGTATCGTGGTGGGGATTGATACCTGGTTTGATGCAGAGACCGGCAAGTATCACGTCAACCAGTATACCGGCGACGAGAGCCGCACCCGGGTGACGCAGTGGGAAACCCTCGACTGGGTGGAGGAAGTGCAGAAGCGCGGCGCAGGCGAGATCGTCCTTAACATGATGAACCAGGACGGGGTGCGCAACGGTTACGACCTGCAGCAGCTGGCGAAGGTTCGCGCGGTGTGCCACGTCCCGCTGATCGCCTCCGGCGGCGCGGGCACTATGGAACACTTCCTCGAAGCCTTCCGCGACGCCGACGTTGACGGCGCGCTGGCGGCCTCGGTATTCCACAAACAGATTATTAATATTGGCGAACTGAAAGCGTACCTGGCGGCACAGGGCGTGGAGATAAGGGTATGTTGACTGAACAGCTGGACTGGGAAAAAACGGACGGCATGATGCCGGCCATCGTGCAGCACGCCGTATCCGGCGAAGTGCTGATGCACGGCTACATGAACAAGGAGGCGCTGGAGAAAACCGAAGCCACCGGCAAGGTCACCTTTTACTCGCGCACCAAGCAGCGGCTGTGGACCAAGGGTGAAACCTCGGGCCATGTCCTCAATGTAGTGAGCATCACGCCGGACTGTGACAACGATACGCTGCTGGTGCTGGTAAACCCGATCGGGCCGACCTGCCACAAAGGCACCACCAGCTGCTTCGGCGAAACCGGCCACCAGTGGCTGTTCCTCTATCAGCTGGAGCAGCTGCTGGCCGAGCGTAAACACGCCGACCCGGAGAGCTCCTATACGGCGAAGCTGTACGCCAGCGGCACCAAGCGTATTGCGCAGAAAGTGGGGGAAGAAGGCGTGGAGACCGCGCTGGCCGCCACCGTGAACGACCGCTTCGAGCTGAAGAATGAGGCGTCGGACCTGATGTATCACCTGCTGGTGCTGCTGCAGGACCAGGGGCTGGATCTCGGGGAAGTGATTGATAATTTAAGAGCACGGCATAAGTAATAATAACAAAGGGAGGTGTTAATATACCTCCCTGCAAAACTTTTCTCGTTAATCAGGAGTATCTCTCTGCATCTAAAATAAGCATGAATTATTGATAAAAATATTACATTTTCTTCACGATTAACGCTTTGATTAACCTTAAAGGTCTTGTAACTTTCCATGACAATGATGAAATAAGGGCTGAATAACGTTGAGCAGCGTTATTTAATTCATTTTGTAGTTTAGTTAATTGATCTTGCTGTTTCTGATACTCAGTCTCTAAATATGCATTTCGCTGGACCAACCTATCAATACGTTCTTTTTTCTGTGCAACGGACGCTCTTAGCTCATCAATTTCTTCTTCCCTGGCTTTAAGAACTTGATCCTGAGTAGCAATACTGGCTTGCAACTTCTCTGAAGATAAATTAGAGGATTCAAGCTCATGTAATACCCGATCTTTTAACGAGAAAAGATACTCTTCCGGCGTTAATCGAATCAGGCGATAGTATGCCGCTTTGATAAAATCATCATAAAAATCGCTTTCATCAATATCCAATGAGGCGATGAATTCGCGTGAAGCAGTGAATAAAGAATAAAACGCCGGACCAGAAATCGTATTTAAATTCCACTCAAGAAAAGTCACTGCATAATTATTAAAGTCTCTACCACGTGAAGGCAACAAGTGCTTTGAGTCAATAAAGGAATAGAGGGCACGTAACGCATCAAGAGCACAGTGCCATGATTTCTCTCTGGTCACCGATAATGAACCACTGCGGTTAATGGAATGAGAAATCAAGATCTCATCCAGGAACGCCATTCTTTTGGCAAGTAGCATAAAAGCGCTAACAAAAAATAAATCATTAGTCGTTCTTAAATCCTGGAATTGTAAACCAGTATCCAGTATAGCCTGGCGCCGGAAAAGCTTATCCCAGGGCCACCAGATAAATGCACCAAAGAAATTATGAGTGATCTCATCTGATGAAAAGAGTTCTTTTTGGGGGAGTAAATCTACGCGCACAGACCATGGCATTGGTGCATATGAATGGGTTTGTAGATCTAAAGACTGGCATCGGCAGATAACCGCATCGGCTTGCAGCAATACAGCATGATCATACATCCGTTTGAGCATATTAGCATCGGGGTAATCGTCATCATCAAGAAAAATGATATATTCGCCACTTGCTATTTTTAATCCCATGTTACGTGATGCACCTGCACCGATATTCTGCGAATTATTCAAAAGACGTATCCGCGAGTCATTAGCGGCAAAGGACTGCAGTAGCTTTAACGTATCATCAGCCGAATTGTCATCAATAATGACGACTTCAATATCCTGTAACGATTGCGATAAAATGGAACTAAGCGTATCAGATATATATTCTGCAGCATCGTGCACAGGTATCACAACAGAGACCAGTGCACTTGAAGATCTTTCAGACATTTGATCGCCTCCCAAGTGACACGTTACAGTAATTTTAGTTAATAATATACTTTAAAAAATTTGAAGGTAAAGAAACAGAATCTGGCAACTAATAAAAACGGTTAACCGTTTGATCGACAACTATCCCTCGACCACATCATGATAAGTCTTTAGCGTCTTACTAATAATCATCCCGCTCGAGAATTTATCCTGAATACGCTTACGTCCTTTAATACCCATTTCAACGCGTGCTTTAGGATTGCTAAGCAAAAAGGCAAGTTTATCAGCCAACTCTTCAGGTGAATTGCTTTTAACAATAATTCCATTATCGTTATCAATAATAAGGCTATCACAACCACCGACATCATAAGCAATACAAGCGCGACCCACAGAAGATGCTTCCAGAAGAATTCGCGGAACACCTTCAGAATAAACTGACGGCAAAGCAACGATATTTGATTGCTCAATAAGATCGCAAACGTTATTCGAACGACCTAACCAGTTAATTAATCCTTGCTGATGCCAATTCTCAATGACCTGAAGGGAAATCGCATCTTTATCATTTTCAACCAAAATTCCAGCAACATTCAAAGTAAAGTGAATATTCTTACTGCGTAATATTTTCTTCGCTTCAATTAAGTCGCCCAGTCCTTTACTCCACAACATACGGCTGGCAAACAATACAACAGGGACATCGTGATTCTGTTCAAGAGAATATTTGTATATCTCTGGATTAATGCCTGCACCATCAATAACAATAGTCTGTTGTTCTTCGAGTCCAACCAACTTAGCCAGTTTTTTTCTGTCGCGGTCATGTTCAAACATAAATATACAGCGCTTATTACTGGCAATATATTTATATGCAGCAATAGTAAACTGCCGCAATAATTTTAAAGGCATGCTGTCTGAAGAAAATACTCTTCCAAGCCCAACAAAACTTACGATGACCGGCAGATTAAATTTCTTCGCGAGCACACCACCAATCAAACATGGCTTGATAGTGATGCAATGCAAGAGATCCGGTTTTATATTTTTAATAATTTTTTGCACATCATGGTAAGTACGAAAGAAAACTAATGCATTAAAAGATTGAGCATCAAGAGTAACATTATGGCAAATAAAGCCGAATGTTTTGAATTTATTTATTATGTTGTCATCAATAAAATGGCTGATGATGTGAATCTCATAACCTGCATCACGGGAGGCGATGGCACGATCGATCCAGTGTAAATCGAAGTACCAATCCGAATTTATGAAATAACACAATTTTCTCATTGCTATGCCCACTTAATGATACTTACCACTAATACCTTTTATGCCATGTGAAATTCCACGAAGAATAAATTTCATATAGGAATATTTTTGACGTTGCCATGGCAGGATTAATATATATTTTAGGATGCGTATCGCTATCGCTGAATTGCTATACACGCCATTTTTCTGGAATATTTTCTTCGACAGGATCAAATTACGGCATAGATAGTAAACCTTCCATTCAGGTGCAATAAGTTTGCCCTGAATACTCACATCATGATAAAAAAGCAACTCTGGGCTATACATAATTTTCTCACCAGCTAGTGATAGCTGATAGCCAAAGTAAAGATCATCAAAGTAGATAAAAAGCTGTTCATGGATGTGGTCAAGGCTGGTCGTGAGCAGATCACGATGTATGACCATCCCAACAAATGAAACCGTTTGTACGAACATAGAACGATTAGCTGCCGGGATAAACTCTCCAGGGTAGCGTAAATAGCGTACAGTGTCGCCAAGTGAAGTTGGCACACGCGAGAACGGCATATTCATCGGACACGGTTTTCCTTGCGGATCTTTCACCAGTCCACTAAATACCCGACATCCCTGCTTATCCAGCTGTGAAAAGGACTTCAACGTGTCTGGATAGGGGTAAGCATCGTCATCGTAGAAAAATACCCAATCACTTGCCAGCTGTTCACAGATATACTGACTACCGGTTTTAAAGCCCCCCGCCCCACCGGTATTCTCGGTGAGGGTTAATACAATGACTCGTGTATCAACAATTGACGAAAGCCAGGCTTGGGTCCCATCCGTGGACCCGTTATTGACAATAACAATATTAGTGAATTCAAGTTTGAGGGTCTCTTCAACCGTTTTTTTCAGTTTGCCGAGACGATTGAATGTCACTATCAATGCCGTATATTTCATCGTACAGAAACCGTAAACACAGGCATTGGCTGATTTTCAGTGAGTGAATTTAAATAGACTTCTGCCGTTTTCAATGCTTCGGCGATGGTCACATCCATATCAAGGTAACGGTAGGTTCCAAGACGACCGACAAAAGTGATGTTGGTTTCATTCTCGGCCAATGACAAATATTTTTCAAGAAGAGCCATCTCTCCCATCTGGCGAATAGGATAGTAAGGAATATCATTTTCTTCACAAGCACGGCTATACTCTTTATAACAAACAGAGCCGTCGTGTTGTTCCCAGGGAGAAAAATATTTATGTTCAGTGATGCGAGTATAGGGCACATCCACAGAACAATAGTTCATCACTGCGCATCCCTGGTAATCACCCTGATAGATAAACTTTTTAAAATCTAATGTTCGATAGCCCAGACGGCCATATTGGTAGCCATAAAACGCATCTAATGGACCGCTATAGAATACGTGATCGTAATGAGTTCGCTCGTCAACGATAAATTCCCGCTGTAAGTCAACCTTGATATTCTCATGATTGAGAATTGACTTAATCATCTGCGTATAACCAGATTTCGGCATGCCCTGAAATTTGTGGTTAAAATAATTATCATCATAGTTAAAACGAACAGGAAGACGTTTAAGAATAGATGCGGGCAGTTCCGAGGGTTGCATCCCCCACTGTTTAATCGTATATCCTTTAAAAAAGGCCTCATATAACTCTTTACCAATAAAGCGTAACGCTTGCTCTTCAAAAGTTTGTGGATCAGCAATAGTGCTGTCCCCTTTCTCAGCAATGAGCGCTCTGGCCTCATCAGGCGAACAAGTTTTTGAGAAAAACTGATTGATAGTATGCAAATTAATAGGCAGGGAAAATACCTGACCATTAACTGTCGCTTTAACCCGGTTCACATAGGGCATCATCTCTGCATGCTTGTTGACATAGTTCCACACTGTTTCATTGTCAGTATGGAAAATATGGGGTCCATAAACATGTACCATCACATTCGTTTCAGAGTCGCGTGCATCATAGGAATTCCCCCCAATATGATCACGCTGATCGATAATATGGACTTGATGTCCCTTCTCAGCAAGTTGGCGACCGATAACTGCACCAGAGAAACCAGCGCCTACGATCAATATTTTTTTTCTTTTCATCTGTTGTCTCTTTTATTATCCAAGAATAGCACGGCGTACTTTGTAATAATATTTAGTCATCATGTTTCTTCTTGGCGTGCCTATTGGTGCATATTTATTAACATAAGGCATCAGTACGTTCTTGATTTTGGTCTGGAACAAGATTTGTTGTTGCGGCTCGCTATGGGTTAAACCAATCGAAGCCGCTAACGACATCTGACGTTTATAGATTTCCATCTCCCATGGAGTGTTAGCGATGTTTTCAATAAAGTCATCATAAAAATCGACTTTTTCGGTATTCCATGGTTTGTTCTCACCCGCATAATGAATCATTTTAGGCTTCTTGCGAGCTGCTAAAAATTTCATATACGTTGCAAACTTAAGATTAGGGAAGAAATCATCCGTATTGCCATTACCATGATAAACGTTCCACTCTAATGGCAGAAATGTGACTCGAGAGTAGAATACTTTATTCATGATATCCTGGTCGAGGAACCAGTATTTTTTTGCCTTTAATACCCGCATCAATTCAGCAAAAGTATTTTCTTCGACCATTTGTTTGACATTAAAAACAATAATCCCTGCCTGAAAATATTCATCAGGGTTATTCATGTTTAAGGTTTTCTGTAAATATTCGCCTGCCGGCATAACGCCATCATCTGATGCCGACATTGCAGAAAATTTTACAAAACCTTCCATGACGATATCCTTAACCGCTGCAACTAAATTGTTGCCCAGAGGGACATCAAGCAGTTCACCCAGGTCAGCCTTTACAACGGTATCCGAATCAATAAATACGACTTTATCGTATCGTCTGAACAGTTGAGGAATAAAAAGACGGGCATACGTTGATGCGCTAAAATGCGCTCGGGTATGCACACCGTTAATTTCAGTGAAGGCATTAACGTCAAAAAAACGAAGAGAAATATTCGGATGAGCAGAGGTTAGATTTACCAACCGCGTTTTATTCAAATAGCTAACTTTGTTTTCGAGTACGACGATATCATAATTTTTATTTTTGTCCGCATGTCGGATAATGGAATTAATTAATGCGCCACCGCTGATTGCGTAATTATCATCGAAACTGATAACCACTGGAACCGCAGAATCAAAAACTGGATTCAGTGCACCATTGAATGTTTCATTGCTGACAAAGGTACGCTGTAATTCTTTTACCTTAAGCTCACCATCTTGTTGCAGCTTAATTATGTAAATATTAAACAGCCGTTCAGCTATATGCCCAATAACGCGTTTTTCCTGAGCATTATAATTGTTCATCGAGATGGCATCTTCGAGATTATCCAGAATGGAAAAGAGCCACTCAGAATAGTCAACAAAAATATCTTTGCGCATGACAAACATATTTGTGTAATAGCCATCACTGGCATCATTAAACGATTTTATTGCCGTGCTATACTCTGGATATAGTTTTTCAACGATGGCAATGGCAGCCTGATAATCACGAATGTGTAAGTATTCACCTCGTTCATAGTGATCGTAATTATTTTTACTTCCCGCCGCAGTGACAGACCATTTTTTGGGCAGCAAGATGTCAATACCTTCGACACAGCGTTGAATTGTTTCTTCGTTTAATCCAAAGATCTTCTCATATTCTTCATCAATGCATGGATGGTTCACGACCCCCCAGGTATCCTCAGAAAAAGTTTGTTTTTCGGAAAAATTAAGATGACGGCGATAGTGCATGAAACCGACATAGTCTGCCAGCTCTTCGTTTTTCCAAACCCAATAATGCGCAGTTAGTTCGCAATAAAACGGATTCTTAAAGGAAATATTATCGCCAGTGTCATCTCCTGGACAACCAATTTCATTACAAGAATTAGCTTTGCCGACATGCAGAGGTTTGATAATTGCAGCATTAAGAAAAGCACTAGGCTTATGGTGGCTGGTATAGATTTTAACGCTATTGTTCATTATATTACCCACTGATTAAGCCATTGCTTGCTTGTACAGTTCAATGATTCGCTCTGCAGACCCCACTTCTCTGAGCCTATGATTTTCGATCCAGATGACTCTGTCGCAGATTTTTTCAACGTCACTCATATTGTGGCTAACAAACAATATTGTCACGCCTCTTTTCTTAAAATCTCTGATGGTCTGAATACATTTTGCCTGAAAAGCGATATCACCTACTGCAAGAACTTCATCAATAATTAAAATATCCGGTTCAACCTGACTGATGACCGAAAAACCTAACTTAGCTAGCATTCCGCTTGAGTACACTCTGATTGGCTCGTCTATGAATTCTCCCAGTTCCGAAAATTCAATAATACGTTCCATACGTTGCTGGACCTCTTTACGCCGAAGGCCCAGCAGAGTAGCATTCAGGTAAATATTCTCACGCCCGGTAAGTTCCGGATGAAAGCCTCCGCCGAGTTCAAGCATCGATGCCACCCGTCCTTCAGTGGTGACGGTTCCCTTAGTTGGCTTAATCACGCCGGCAACCAGGCCAAGCGAGGTACTCTTTCCTGCCCCATTACGTCCAATCAGGGCAACAGCCTCACCTTTACCAACTGTAAAGGATACGTCTTCGATAGCTAAATATTTCCGCCCCTTCAGCAACTGAAAAGCGCGTTTTGGATGGAAAATTAAATCTTTGATTCCTGAGCCAATATGATGGTACAGAGGATACTCTTTTGTAACATGACTGAAGTTAATAACTGGGTGCATTACAAGATCTCTGCAAATCGATATTTTAATTTATTGAAAATAGACAAACCGACAACCGTCAAAATGATTCCCGTAAAATAGAGTATAGAAATATACTCATAATTAAGAGTCCCATTCATGAATAAATCACGCCAACTAAGAATCATACTCGCTAGCGGATTGTAGGTAATTATCCAGCTAAATTTTTCCGGAATCATATCAGACGCATATAAAATCGGCGTACAATAAAACATCAGCATAATCCCCAGACTGACAAAGCGCTCCAGGTCACGGAAAAACAGGTTCAGCGTTGAAAAGATGATTGAAACACCAAAGGTGAAAATCACCTGGCCAATAGCAATGAGAGGTATACCCCAAACCCAGGACAAGGACGGCGTCATGCCATAAACAAAAAGAAAGACAACAATAACCGGGATGGTGCAAAGAAAATGCAAGCCTTCCATCATCACATTACTTAGCGGAATCACGGACCGGGGAAAAACTGTCTTCTTGATAATTTGAGCGTTAGCGATGAATGAAAATAATGAGTTAGTGGCCGAACTGGCAAACCATTGCCACGGAAACAAGCCGGTAATGAGGAAAACTGTATAATTTGGAATTTGTACTCTCATTACCAGCTTAAATATAAAATAATAAATCATGGCAAAAAGCAATGGATTTGCTACTGACCATAAATAGCCTAGCATGCTGCTCTTATAGCGCACTTTTAGATCTTTATTTGTTATCACAACAAGTAAATCAAATAAATACCCTAAATTGTACTTCATCTTTATACTCATAAATTATTCTGCAAATATCCACTGAATGAGTTAGTCATACCAGGTCTACCTCGCCGATCCTGTCAGGCTCAACAATCGAGAAACTGACTGCTTTGTGCTGCGGGCAAAGTTTATCAGGTCAGCTGCCATTCATCGACTGCAACCAATGATTTGAACGGAAGCGCAAGCGACACCCCAGCAATAAAACGATAAAAACCCTTTTAATTCAATAAATTAAAAAATCACTTTATGTTTTCTTCCACGCTACCGCCATTGGCTATCGCAACCAAAATGCGTGATCCACCGAGTTTTTAGTACTCACATCCGTTCAAACCGCACTGCAGATGGCATTACTGTTCAGTACAGCCATGCATCTCGTTACCTTAGCTACAAAAAGGCTTTACTCTGGCGTTTCCCTTCTCCGTTAGCTATCAGGACTTTCTCATTTCCGCAAGCAGCATGCCTGGCGTAGCACTGCCCTCACCTGCTCATCACGCCCTTACATGCAAAAGAACCATCTAAGGACAGCATGAAATTCTGAAATAATTTCTTGCATATTAATAACAACTTTTGGTGATGATTTATCAAGCAATACCTAAGTCTGCCAAATAGAACGGCAGCGTATTATAACTCTGCAAGTAAGGAATAAAAGTAAAAATCCGGTGCATGGCTTTCTCAATGTAAAAATGGACACACTTTAGACGATATGATGGCATTATCGCTAAATGAGCTCTCGGGAAACAAACACACCGGGCAAACCAAAGTAACAATCTTTACTCTACGAGGCCAGACCGCGTCTAAAACCTAGCAATACTCGATAAAACCGAAACAAACAGATAACCCATTGTTTATATTGGTTTCTATAGTGCTTTTCATCTTCTGAATGGCTTAATACTTTTCACGAATGATAATTAATTACAAGGCATTTACTCTCAGACGCCGCTGTTTACAGTTACTTGCATATCTTGTCATGGCAAAGCAAGTGATCCCAACCGCAAGCCAGTGTAAAATCGGCACTTATGTAGAACGGGATATCCACACCCCGGAGGAAAAATATGAAGTTTTTGGTCACTGGTGCCGCAGGTTTTATCGGCTTCCATATCGCGCAGCGCCTGCTGAATGAAGGGCATGATGTTGTCGGAATCGACAACATGAACGACTATTATGACGTCAGCCTGAAGCAGGCACGTCTGGATCGCCTGGCATCTCCGGCATTCCATTTTCAGCAGCTGGATCTGGCCGACCGTGAAGGTATGGCAAAGCTGTTCGCCACAGAGCAATTTGACCGAGTGATCCACCTGGCCGCCCAGGCCGGCGTGCGCTACTCGCTGGAAAACCCGTATGCCTACGCAGACGCTAACCTGATGGGGTATCTGAACATTCTGGAAGGCTGCCGTCATACCAAGGTGAAACACCTGGTGTACGCCTCCTCCAGCTCGGTTTACGGCCTTAACCGTAAAATGCCGTTCTCCACCGAAGATTCCGTCGATCATCCGGTCTCCCTGTATGCCGCCACCAAGAAAGCTAATGAGCTGATGGCGCACACCTATTCCCACCTGTACGGTATCCCGACCACCGGGCTGCGCTTCTTTACAGTGTATGGTCCGTGGGGTCGCCCGGATATGGCGCTGTTCAAGTTCACGAAAGCGATGCTGGAAGGAAAAAGCATCGACGTTTACAACTACGGCAAAATGAAGCGCGACTTCACCTATATCGACGACATCGTCGAGGCGGTGGTTCGGGTGCAGGATGTGATCCCGCAGGCCAATGCCGACTGGACCGTTGAGAGCGGTTCCCCGGCCACCAGCTCCGCGCCGTATCGGGTATATAACATTGGCAACAGCTCACCAGTGGAACTGATGGACTACATCACCGCCCTGGAAGAGGCGCTGGGGATGGAAGCGAAGAAGAATATGATGCCGATCCAGCCGGGAGATGTGCTGGACACCAGCGCAGACACCCAAGCGCTGTATGACCTGGTGGGCTTTAAGCCGCAAACGTCAGTGAAGGACGGCGTGAAGAACTTCGTGGAATGGTACAAGGATTACTATCAGATCTAATCCCCCTGCCCTGCCGCAATCGTCAGGTTGCGGCAACTTCTTGCAGCTACTCTGAATACCCTTACGTTATGTGAATCAACTGCAGCTGCATTACGTTATATATAATATTTTATGCTATAGCGTATTTTTTTACCCTTTAGTTGGCCTAACTGAAACCAGTTTCATCCAGCCTTTGTTAAAAAAGCAAATCTCCACATGCCACAGTACTGCACTTCGGCTGTATCCATGCCGTTTCCAATCGAAAAAGTAGCATGAAATACTGAGTAATAAAAAACATTACACTCTGTAGGAATTTTCCTAAATCCAGGATATGTTAGAGCAAGCCATGCTACAGAACAAAACTGGCGCATTGCTTATCAACCTAATAATTTAATCAACATACGCTATGTGGTAGATATTATGGAAAACCTATTTTTCTTAGTGGTGGCTGCCATACTACTTGCTATTTCCGTTTATTTTTTAATTTCTTATTTAAAAGACAGAAAAAAAACGAAACTGACGTTTAATAAACGCAAGTGGTAAGGCCCGTTCCGTATTACAATTAGATTAAGATAATATTAAGAGATAAAAAAATGATATGACAGAATGACTATTCATTCTGCGTTTTGGCATGGCCTTAAGGCAAGAAAAAAATAACGCTACTGGCGCCCTGTCCCTTGTTTTTTCATAAGACATAAATAACAAAAGCCTGCGTTGCAGGCTTTGTTTTACCTCCCGGCGCTTATCTCCGGCATCTACATCACAGTGACGGTAGCTCTTCACAAGGTAAGTTTAACTTATCGGACCTGTTTTCAATCCGCAACGGCTTTTGAGCAGGATCGTAATGTCCATCACAATTTATTGAGGTTAATCTGAATGAGCGGAAAATAGGCTCGGGGAAAGAGAAATGAAGGAGGGATAAAGGAACACACTGGCGGCGGCAGGCCGCCAGTGACAGACAGACAGGATTAATCGTTACCAAACAGATCGCGGGTGTATACCTTGTCCACCACATCCGCCAGCTCTTCCGCCATACGGTTAGAGATGATCACATCCGCCTCTTGTTTGAAGGCATCCAGGTCGCGCACGACGCGGGAGTTGAAGAACTCATCTTCCTGCATCACCGGTTCATAGATAATAACCGGAATACCTTTCGCCTTGATGCGCTTCATAATGCCCTGAATAGAAGAGGCGCGGAAGTTGTCCGAACCACTCTTCATGATCAGGCGATACACACCCACCACTTTCGGCTTACGAGCGAGAATAGAATCCGCGATAAAGTCCTTACGGGTACGGTTGGCATCGACGATAGCCGCGATGATATTGTTCGGGACCGATTCGTAGTTCGCCAGCAGCTGCTTGGTATCTTTCGGCAGGCAGTAGCCGCCGTAGCCAAAGGACGGGTTGTTATAATGGTTGCCGATACGCGGATCCAGGCATACCCCTTCGATAATCTGCTTGCTGTTCAGCCCCTGGCTTTCAGCATAGCTGTCGAGCTCGTTGAAATAGGCAACGCGCAGCGCCAGATAGGTGTTAGCGAACAGTTTGATCGCTTCCGCTTCGGTGGAGTCGGTAAACAGGGTTGGGATATCCTGCTTGATCGCACCTTCTTTCAGCAGATCAGCAAAACGTTCGGCACGCGCAGAGCGCTCACCAATGACAATGCGCGATGGGTGCAGGTTGTCGTACAGCGCACGACCTTCACGCAGGAACTCAGGAGAGAAAATAACATTATCAATCCCCAAACGTTCTTTGATGTCGCGGGTGAACCCCACCGGGATGGTCGATTTAATGATCATCACCGCGTTCGGGTTGATCTCTGTGACATCGCGAATAACCGCTTCCACTGTAGAGGTGTTGAAGTAGTTGGTTTTGGGATCGTAATCGGTCGGCGTCGCAATGATCACGTAGTCGGCATTACGATAGGCATCGTGCTTGTCCGTGGTGGCACGGAAATTTAACGGTTTTTCTGCCAGATATTCCTGAATCTCTTTATCGACAATCGGAGAGATCTTCTGGTTAAGCATATCCACTTTGGCCTGTACGATATCCAGGGCCACCACTTCGTGGTTTTGCGCAATCAGGATACCGTTCGATAAACCAACATAACCTGTACCGGAAATAGTAATTTTCATTCGATTACACTTTAATCAGTTAACTGGGTAATGGCGGATAGCCACGAATTTTAATAATGCTGTGGGCGGTTTTACGCTTTGACCTGTGGGATGTCAAGAATAAGCCATAAGGTCAAAAATACGATTAAAATCTGACCCTATGGCTTCCGTTATGGTTAATGCATTACTTGAGGAGGGCTAAAATCTCTTCGGTTTTTGCATTCATTAACGCAGTATCCGCTCTGGACTCAACGTTCAGACGCACCACCGGCTCCGTGTTGGACGTGCGCAGGTTAAAGCGCCACTCAGGGTATTCAATACTGATACCGTCCGTTGTGTCGATGTGTGCGGCCGCCGGCTCATACTGCGCCCGGATGCGCGCTATCGCCTCCGCCGCATTTCCCAGCTTGCGGTTGATCTCCCCCGACGCCGGGAACGCCGCCTGGCGGTCCGCCACCAGCGATTTCAGCGAACTGTTCTTCAGGCACAGCAGCTCCGCCACCAGCAGCCACGGGATCATCCCGCTGTCGCAGTAGGCGAAGTCGCGGAAGTAATGGTGCGCACTCATCTCCCCGCCGTAGATGGCGTCTTCCTGGCGCATCCGCTCCTTGATGAACGCATGCCCCGTCTTCGACATCACCGGCTGGCCGCCGCTGCGGGTCACGATGTCCACCGTGTTCCACGTCAGACGCGGGTCGTGAATGATTTTCGCCCCCGGCTGCTTCTGCAGGAACGCCTCCGCCAGCAGGCCGACAATGTAGTACCCCTCGATAAACGACGCCTCGTCATCGAACAGGAAGCAGCGGTCGAAGTCGCCGTCAAAGGCGATCCCCATGTCCGCCTGATGCGCACGCACCGCGTCGGCGGTGTCCTGGCGGCACTCCGGCAGCAGCGGGTTCGGGATACCGTTCGGGAAATGGCCGTCCGGCTGGTGATGCACCTTGATAAAGGTCACCGGTGCCCCGGCCGCCGCGAAGCGTTTCTCCACTTCATCAATCACGTGCCCCGCCGCCCCGTTGCCGGAGTTCACCACCAGCTTCAGCGGACGGGTGAAGTTCGCCAGGTCAACGTAGCCCATCAGGTGGTCAACGTACTCCTTCAGCACCGATATCTGACGCAGGGTCCCGCGACGCGCCGGGTCCACCGGCGGGAACCGGTTTTCCTCCGCCAGGCGCTGGATATCACGCAGGCCGGTGTCGCCGCTGATGGGCTTCGCGTTCTCGCGCACCAGCTTCATGCCGTTGTAGTTCATCGGGTTGTGGCTCGCCGTCACCTCGATACCGCCGTCCACCCCGAGGTGGAAAGTGGCGAAGTAAATCTCTTCCGTGCCGCTCAGGCCGATATCCAGCACGTCGGTGCCGGCGTCCATCAGCCCGCGGGCCAGCGCCAGCTTCAGCGACTCGCTGGTGAGGCGCACATCGCCCCCCACCACTATCTTCCCGGGTTTCAGAAATTCGCCGTAGGCGCGGCCGATACGGTAGGCGATGTCCTCGTTCAGCTCCTCGCCCAGTTCACCACGGATGTCATAAGCCTTAAAGCATGTTAACTGTGTCATTCTGCGTTTTGTCCCGAAAAAATTAGCAACGACCATACTGGTCTTTAATACGAATAATGTCGTCCTCGCCGAGGTACGACCCCGACTGGATCTCCAGCACTTCCAGCGGAATGCGGCCCGGGTTTTCCAGGCTGTGCTCGGCGCCAATCGGAATAAAGGTGGACTGGTTCTCGGTCAGCAGGAACTGCTTGCCGTTGACCGTCACCTGGCCGGTGCCGGCGAGAATGACCCAGTGCTCGGCACGGTGGTGGTGCATCTGCATCGAGAAGGCGCCGCCCGGTTTCACGGTGATGCGGTTGACGTTGAAGCGCGGGGTCTGGACCACCACGTCGCAGCGGCCCCAGGGGCGGTAAATCTCGCGGTGGCGCTTGTACTCGCTGCGCTGGTTCTGCTTGAGGAACTCGACCGCCTTCTTCACGTCCTGGGAACGCTCACGGTTCATCACCAGCACGGCGTCCTTGGTGCTGACAATCACCAGGTTCTCCACGCCGATGGCCGCCACCAGCTTCTCGTCGCTGTTGATGTAGCAGTTTTCGCTGTTGTGCACCCACGCGTCACCGCTGAGGACGTTGCCCTGCCCGTCTTTCGGGCTGACCTCCCACAGGGCGGACCACGAGCCGACGTCGCTCCAGTCGGCATCGAGACCGACCACCACTGCGTCGGCAGTTTTCTCCATCACCGCGTAGTCGACGGACTCGTCCGGGCACTCGCAGAAAATGTCATGCGGGATGCTGATGAAGTCGCTGCCGTTATCGGCGGCATTGACCGCGGCCTGGCAGGCTTCGAGGATATCCGGGCGGAATTTGGCCAGCTCGGAGAGATATTTTTTGGCGCGGAACATAAACATGCCGCTGTTCCAGTAGTACTCCCCGGAGGCGAGGTAGGCCTCGGCGCGCTCGCGGTCCGGCTTCTCCACGAAGCGGGCCACCTGGTACGGGGTGTGGGCGCTGTCGGTGAGGGCCACGCCGCGCTGGATGTAGCCGTAGCCGGTTTCCGGGGCGTTCGGCACGATACCGAAGGTGACCAGATGGCCTTCATCGGCATACTGCTCGGCGACGCGGATGGCGTCGTGGAAGACCGGCTGGTTATTGATGATATGGTCGGCGGCGAGGACCAGCATCAGCGGGTCATCGCCGTGACGGGTGGCCTGAAGGGCCGCCAGGGCGATGGCCGGGGCGGTGTTGCGCCCGACCGGCTCAAGAATAATGTTGTTCGACAGCTTGTTGAGCTGGCGCAGCTGTTCGGCCACCAGGAAGCGATGCTCTTCGTTACAGATGACCATCGGTTCATGGATTTCAAGGCCCGAGAGTCGGGTGATGGTTTCCTGCAGCATGGAGTTCTGCCCGAACAGACGGAGGAACTGTTTCGGGTAAAGCTCGCGAGACATCGGCCAGAGACGACTGCCGGTACCACCAGCCATTATCACAGGAAGTAACATATTAATTTCCTTTAATTAAAACCCTGTTATTAAACACCCAGTAATTTACTGAGGCCAGAAGCAGACTAATATAAGAGTACAAGATAATAAATATGGCAAATTCTTAAAATGCTTGAGAATAAAATATTTTAATTATTTGCTGAAGGAAGTAATTTAGTTAATTTTCAAAAATTAGGCATGAATATTTAAACAGTCAGGCCAAATGGCCTGACTGCAGGAAAAATTATTCCAGCCACTCGGTATGGAATACACCTTCCTTATCGGTACGCTTGTAAGTATGCGCGCCAAAGTAATCACGCTGAGCCTGAATCAGGTTAGCGGGCAGAACTGCGGAACGATAACTATCGTAGTAAGCTATTGCGGCAGAGAACGTCGGTACCGGAATACCATTCTGTACGGCATACGCCACGACATCACGCAGCGCCTGCTGATAGTCATCAGCGATCTGTTTGAAGTACGGTGCCAGCAGGAGGTTAGCAATGCCAGCGTTTTGCGCATAAGCATCGGTGATCTTTTGCAGGAACTGCGCACGAATGATGCAGCCAGCGCGGAAAATCTTAGCGATCTCGCCGTAGTTCAGATCCCAGTTGTACTCGTCAGAAGCAGCTCGCAGCTGGGAGAAGCCCTGAGCATAGGAAACAATTTTACCGAGGTACAACGCGCGACGAACTTTTTCGATGAATTCCGCTTTATCGCCGGCCGGTTGAGCCTGCGGACCACTCAGCACTTTCGAAGCAGCTACACGCTGGTCTTTAAGCGAAGAGATGTAACGAGCAAATACGGACTCGGTGATCAGAGACAGAGGTTCGCCGAGATCCAGTGAGCTCTGGCTGGTCCACTTACCGGTACCTTTGTTTGCTGCTTCATCAAGAATGACATCGACGAGGTATTTACCCTCTTCATCCTTCTTGGTGAAGATATCTTTGGTAATATCGATCAGGTAGCTGCTGAGTTCACCTTCGTTCCATTCGGTGAAGGTTTGCGCCAGCTCTTCGTTGGAAAGTGCCAGACCGCCTTTCAACAGCGCATAAGCTTCAGCAATCAGCTGCATGTCTCCATACTCGATGCCGTTATGAACCATCTTCACATAATGGCCCGCACCGTCAGCACCGATATAAGTCACACAGGGCTCACCGTCTTCAGCAACCGCCGCGATCTGCTTCAGAATCGGAGCAACCAGCTCATAGGCTTCTTTCTGCCCACCAGGCATGATGGAAGGTCCTTTCAAAGCCCCCTCTTCACCACCGGAAACACCGGTACCGATAAAGTTAAAACCTTCGGCAGACAGTTCACGGTTACGACGGATGGTGTCCTGGAAGAAGGTGTTGCCGCCATCAATGATGATGTCGCCTTTATCGAGGTAAGGCTTCAGGGAATCGATGGCGCTGTCGGTGCCAGCCCCGGCCTTCACCATCAACAGGATACGACGTGGTGTTTCGAGGGATTCAACAAACTCTTGTACAGTGTAATAAGGAACCAGTTTTTTGCCTGGATTATCGGCAATCACTTCTTCGGTCTTTTCACGGGAGCGGTTGAAAACGGATACGGTATAACCGTGGCTTTCGATGTTCAGCGCAAGGTTACGCCCCATCACAGCCATACCGACAACACCGATTTGTTGCTTGGACATTACATACTCCTGTCAGGTGTGGTCACTGCGACATGTTCGCAGTTTGAAAGTGATTATTATTTTAGCGCAAAGCATCTTAAAATGCATACACAAATATTTCACAAATTATAAGTCACAAAAAAACTCCAGCATAGCCTCGAGCAGTAATAACAGGCTAACCTATTCACTTAAATTTATTACTTAACTTCTTGCCCACTTTAATAAATGGCTGCTCTACAAAATAATATGTTATACTTGAAAGAAAGATTGTGGTTAAAAATGTAACAGAAATAACAAAAAAATAGGCCTCAATACCATTTATATTTAGAAGGTAACGGAGATGTAGAACAAAAACTAAAACCACCATGTGAACCAAATAAATTGAATATGATATTTTACCAAGAAAAAGCACAAATTTATTATCTAAGAATCTTACTACGAAATTATTCTGATTTGTTTTATGATAAATCATGATAAAGCCTAAAACGATACACCATATAATATATGGCATGGCGTCTTTTCTTAAAAAAAATGCAAACAAAATAATTGCTAAAATAATAACGTATTGCAGCTGAGAAAAAGCAATTTTTTCGCTATTTTTGTAGACAAAGAAACTTAAAAAACCAATTAAAAATGGAGCAAAATTATTACCTAAAAACCCCCCGCTCAAATAAAAGCCAAATACAAGCATAAACACTGCAATTAAAAACAAAACAATAATGTTCCTGGGAGACCGGAGGTGGGATGCCAAAAAAAACAGAAAAGGAGCCAAAATATAAAACTGCCATTCAACTGAAATACTCCAAGCTTGGCCAACAATAGTATAAGCGCTGTCTTTCAATAAAAAACCAGGAATAAGTCCTTGTAAAAGGGTTATATGCGCCAAAAAGTGAGCAGCCGGATATTCTAAATATTCATCAATAAGTGCAATACGACGCGTCGTTGCATGCGCTTCGGGATAAAGTAAAAAAACATCTCTCGTAAAACCGATTAGTATTATACTAACAATAAGGACCAATATATATAACGGGAAAATCCTAAAAAACCGTTGTGTGATATATTGAAGATAGGGTTGCTTTTTATTATCTATCATAAAAAAAATGACAAAACCACTGAGTATAATAAAAACATCGACGGCATACGAATTTAACGCGGTTGGAGGCAAATGCGTATTAATAAGTGGCAGGGCCGCAAGACTATGTCCAAAAACAACCCAAAGAGCCATTAGCCCGCGGAGTCCTTCAAGTTCTTTAATATAACGCATAATACCTCTTACAAGTGATGTACGTTAATAACGTTAGTATCTAGTTAACGATTTCTAATAAATTGATAGAAGTCCGCAACTCGACTTTTATCAGACTGAGGAAGAAATAGTAGAATGCTAGCGCCATATATTAACGCTCCTATTACTACTTTAACAATAAGCATCAACCAACTTGGTTCGTAATTAAAATATTTATTAAATAACAAAACACAAAAAAGCATTATCGATGCAGATATTAGTGGATATATTATGGAACGTATATAGGTTGTCCACTTAACATTAATAAGAGTAATCGCACACCATACTGATAAGGGATACATAAGTACTGTTCTTAAAGTGAAAGCAATTGCCGTTGCAATAATCCCAAATCTAACAAAAATGATAAAGAAGATAATATTGGTTATTGCATAACAAAGAGTCAGTCTTGATTGCCATTGAGGCTTATCACAAGCAAACATTATATTATGGTTGTAATAGCCTATAGAGACTAAACAACCTACGAAGCTTACTATACTCATAATCGGAGCAGCATCAATCCACTTTTCACCAAAAACCAAAAATGTTACATCATAACTAACAGCAGAAAGGCCAAAAAAAACCGGTGCTGTAAGTAAGATAGTGAAATAAGTTGCATTTAAATAATGGTTTCTTAGTTTATCCCCATCAGATTTAACACGAGCGAAAGCAGGAAGAGAAACTCGCATAAAAGCAGAAGACAAAACTGTGGTAAAAGTGTTAACTAGTTTTTTCCCTACAGAATATAAACCAGCAGGAGTTGCACCTAAAAAATAACTAATAAAGAATATATCACTATTCTGGTTTGCAAAATTAGTTACTCCTCCGAGAGAAACATGCTTCCCATAATTAAACATTTCCTTGAATGAAGCTCGTGAAACCGAAATACCTGGTTTCCAAGGCGTTGTAAAGACCAACACTATAAGTGAAACCAAAATAGTGACGACCTGCTGAGCCATTAGACTTATTACACCGTAACCTTTGTACGCTAAATAAATTCCTATTAAACCACCTATGATAATGGAAATAATAGATCTTATTGCTAATTGCTTGAACATTAAATTATGTGTTAACCATATTTCAAAGGTACGGGCAACCCCTGTTAGTAGTATAGTTAAAGCAGTCCATCTTATTACAAAGGCAAGGTCTTTAATACCCATTAAAGTCTGGATCAATGGAGCAATAGCAAGAACAATTAAAAAAGCAGGTAGCGAAAATAAAATACACGACCAAAAAGCAGTATTGTAATCAACTTTATTAGGTTTTTCCTTCCGGACGATAGACGTTGATATACTATCAAAAATTACGTTCCGGAAAAATTGTATTACTAGCACTGATATGGCAAGAACGCCATATATTTCTGCATTTAAAAACCTTGCCAGAATTATAAATATAACGAATGTTATTATTTGTGAAGTAGCATTATCCAGTATAGACCAAATAGTACCACTTACAACGCCAACATCTTTATTCTTTTTTGAAGGCTTCATTATCATACCTAAAACAACGTTTGGATATTGTGAAATCTGAAATATTTCATAATAATAATTTTAAATCTTACCATAAGTCATAGGGGAAACTTTGCATCAAAGATTTAGTTATTGAAGAGTGGTCGATTGTTTTAGCAGGGGATAAATTAAGAGCCTGATCCACGGTTTTTGCAATAGGGTAGCTATCCCTGCCAGTGCCAAAGTAATAATCGTCATATTTAAAACGAGACTCTCCACTTTCATTTTGAAGAAAAACAGCGGGAATACCATAAGCTTCAGCTATTATAAGACCGTGTAGAGAACAGGATACAACAAACTTACTATTAACGATTTCTTTAGTAAAAGATAGTGCACCTTGCTTGGGTGAACAGATGTTATTTTTAAATTTATCGTAAATTGTAAAATCCTCATTCATATGGGGTATAACAATAAAATCGTTAGCCTTTACATTAGAGTCGGATAATAATAAATCCTTAGAAAAGAAAACAGGTAGTAATAATCCTGGATCACCAAAAACAGAAGGAACTGAAATATCTCTCTTATTCAAAAATTCTTGAGTCAATGGTCCACGAACAGCTCTTACATCTAAATCATTGAATTTAAGATGAGAATCACTGATTTTCCCATTAATACCAGTTCCCCAAATACAATCATTTGAGTTGGCAAAATGCATCACCGAACCAATAGAAAGCAATTTGTTACTATAGTCTTTTTTATCTAAAATTTCTTTGTCAGCAATGGTCAACATCTGTTTTACAATTATCTTAGCTAAATGGTCACCCGCATTATAGCTCCCATCACTCGGTTCCCACCAAAAGACCAGATCTTTCTCTTTAATGCTTTTTTTAAAAAAATTCGCAAACATATAAATTCCCTTAATATAATATAATTAGTTTAAAAGATTTTCAAAAGTATTTTGAATAAGTTTATCATTAAATAAATCATTAATTTTATCTATACTTTCTTTCCTATAGGAAAAATTTAATTTCTGTTCATTTTTTATTGATTCCATCATATCATGGAGGTTTTTAAAGTTTTGTATAACATCATCACCAACGTTTTCCCCAACCCAAGATAAAAAAGGGGTTTGAATCGCATAAACTTTAACACCAATTGTGAGAGAATAAAAGAAACTACCTGAAACAATCATTTCTTCATTAGAATGGCTTAGTATAAGCCCATTACAACCCTTAATAAGGTTGGCAGCATCTTTATCAGAGTGAAAATACCCCTTTATTATTATATTGGATTTATCTTTAACCAACTCTTCAAGGAAAGATAAATATCCTCTATCCTCACATCCTCCTGCAATGATTAGTTTTTTATTATCAGGAAATGCTAAAATAACATCTTCAATTTTTTTATAACGCGTTATTCGTCCAAATATAATATATTTGTCAACATCAGGAGATTGAATGTTTTGTGATAATTCTAATGGATACCTATATAACGGATGAGGTAAATAAGTAAGATTAACTTCAGTAGGTGAATGAACTACTACTGAATCAGAAACCCTCACTATAATTTTCATTAAACTAATAACCGTTTTGATATTTTTTGTTTTAATATTATGAGGATAATGATTGTGCTTTACATACAATAACTTTTTAAAGCGTAGCTTTAGCAAAAGTAGTATTATAAATACTCGTATAGTCCCAAGATAACTGATCTCTCCATTTTTACTCACAAAGCCATTTTCTAACCAATTAATTATAGCAATATCTTTTCTAATAAACTTAAAGGATAATAGTTTAATTGCTTCATGTTTAAAAGACAGATTTTTTATAACATATGAATCTGATAATATGTGCTGCATCCTTAGTGGATACGAATTTATATCAGTCCGAAATGGATAAAAATATATATTTTTATTCTTAGTCATGTTTAACTTACCTTCGGCGTATGATTATATTCATTTTAAATTAAGTTTTGATTTAGTAAAAACATCAGCAACTTTCTTTTCAGTTAAATCATTTTTAAGTATCCCGAAATTGTGCTCTTTATTATTTTTGTCATTACCATCATCTTTTAAATCGTACCACCACACACCTTTAACAAAGGGCATTGAGCCTGCAATTTCAAGATATTGAGTTGCATAAGACTCAACATCATCCTCAGTAAACTGAGGCTTACCACGATAGGTTGGATATCCTATTTCTGTTATATATAATGGAATTTCTTTAAAACCTTTGTTAGTTGAAATAAGCATATCATGGAAATTCCTAACAATAGATAAGTTGGTAGTGGGTGAGGCTAATTTTTTACTGGAATACGCGTAAGGGTGGATAGAAAGACCATCTACGTAATTTAAAATACCATATTTAACTAAATATCGCCCCCATTCTTTTTCTAATCCATCAATTGGATTAAAGCCACCTGCTATTACTTTTGCAGTAGGATCAACCTTTTTTATTGCTAATGATGCATATTTAACTAGGGCAAGATAACTCATCGCAGAATCAATATTTGTTGATGAGCTATCTTTATTGGTTCTATGGGGCCACTCATTCCAGATTTCATATATATATCCTCGTCCTTTGAAATGTTCAGCTGTCCATGCTGCATAACTTGAGTAAGCAAGGATTTCATCTTTAGTCCTCGGCTTTCCAGTACCATACAATTCATTACCATAGCCTAAAATAAGCAGCGCGGATACACCTTGTTTGAAAGATAGATTAATTACTGATTCCGTTTTATTGTTTGCGGGATTATATACCCCCTTTGTAATCTCAACCTCACGCCAAAGGTAATCAGTTCTTAGCGAGGAAATATTATATTGTTTTAACAGGCTGACATATTTTTCAGCACTACCTCTAAACCCCTCAGGGTGACCACCGATACCAAGTACATAAGCCCTCGATGAAAATGATAATAGAATAAAGAAAAATAAGAAGTGAATTTTAAAACCAAAAGAAAATTTGGACATGTTTAACCCCAAATAACATTTAGAAGGAGTAAAAGTTAGTAAGCTCCATCTTTCTTTAGAACAACTCCTATTGTTTTAAATAGAATTGCTATATCATTCCACATTGACCAATTTTTTACATACCATGCGTCAAGATAAACACGCGTCTCATAATCGACATCGCTACGTCCGCTAACTTGCCATAGTCCAGTCATTCCAGGCTTGCTTAAAAGATAATAATCGACCTCGTCGGAATACCTTTCAAGTTCGGCGGTAATGATTGGTCTTGGCCCAACAAGGCTCATTTCACCTTTTAGTACATTAAAAAGCTGAGGGAGCTCATCCAGGCTGGTTTTACGTAAAAACTTGCCTATATCTGTAATCCTTGGATCATCTTTTAATTTAAATGTTTCGTTCCACTCTTTTCTAGCTTCCGGACTAGAACGTAACAATTCATCTAAAACTTCTTTTGAATTAGTGACCATTGAGCGAAACTTTAAACATTTAAATGTTCGGCCGCCCTTACCAATGCGTTCATGTCCATAGATAGCTGGCCCATTATCTTTCTTGACTTTGAAAGCAATATATAATAACAGAGGAGAGCTAATTAGAATAATTGCGAGCGAACCGACAATATCGAAAGCTCTTTTAATTATACGTGAAGAAATTTTTGCCAAGTTTTGATGTACGCGGAAAATCATTACTTCATGGCTGAAAATAAAAGACATATCGGTGCTATCAAGCGGCATACCCCGTAAAGTAGGAATAACAGAAACATAGCGATATCCGTTAATCATAAACAATCTAAGCCAGTCATTTCTTAAAGAGCTTTCATGTGATTCAAGAGCAACAATAAACTGAGTACGCTTATCATATTGATCAATAAGATTTTTGGGAGGCAACTCTATAACAGGTATGCCATCTATATTATTGCCAGCAAAACCATCATTAGCAGGAGATATAAAACTTATAACCCCAAAACCTAAGTTTTTTTCGCTATCAATAGCCTTCCATGCCTCGATAGCATTAGTCCCAGAACCAATAATAACAGTTTCGCGTCGCCATAATCCCAATAAGTCTAATATTTTTTTTGTTAACATTCGAAGTGATGGAACTAAGCAAAGGACAAATAACCACGTAAAACACCATATATAACGTGAGAAATACCAACTAGCAAATGACATTACAGCTATTTCTATAACAGCAAAAATTACTAATGTTCTCAGTATCTCTTTTAACTCAAACCAAAAAGTTTTCCTATAAAAATAATGACGAAGCCTTATTGAATACCATGCTACACAGCAAAGCCCCAAGCAAACATGAAAAGCCATCCAGTCATCGATATGCGAATTAATTACTAACACTTCACCGTTAGTTAAACATATTTTTACAGTGGCAATAGCGATATACATAGCTATAGTAAAACCAACAAAATCAGACAACGCCAGTGCAATACTGCACCAAAAATTTCTAGCCAGACGACTCATAAGTCCTCACCAAACATTTTCATTTTTTCATAAAATAAGTGTTAAGATAAATTATTTACGGATGCTGCTTAAGTTATAACAAACACCAGACCATTTCTTGTCTGCAATTTTTAAGTTTAATTGAAGCATAAAGAATTAACTATCTTAATATACTATTTGCTTACGTTCTTGAAACAAATCCCATTTCATATTAACATAATTATCCACTTCTAATTGAAATCTTTCAACCGAGAAACGTAAAGCATTTTCCCTACAGTTTGCTGGGATAAATTTATCGCTTTTTGAATCAAATTCGGACACAGCATTAATCAAAGATGTAACTTCTTGTTTATCGAAAAATAAGCCAGTAGGTTTATCTACGCCATATGGACGTATTGTTTCTAATGCTCCTCCCTTTCCGAATGCAATAACTGGTGTCCCACAGGCTTGGGCTTCGACAGGAGTAATGCCAAAATCTTCTTCCGCTGCAAAGACAAAAGCTTTTGCTTTTTTCATATGTTGCTCCATAACTGAATTAGGCTGATATCCGAGAATCTCAATGTTTTGTGTTGCTTTTGCTTTTATTTTAAACATTTCTGAACCATCGCCAATGACAATTAATTTTTTGTCAGGCATGCAGCTAAAAGCTTCTACAATTAAATCCATTTTTTTGTAAGGTACCATTCGCGATGCTGTAAAATAGTAATCTTCTTTTTTTTCACATAGTGAAAATCTATCAACATCGACCGGAGGATAAATCACATCAGACTTTCGTCCATAAACTTTATTGATTCTTCGCGCAATGTAGTGTGAATTTGCTATAAAATGATCGACGCCATTTGCTGTCCTATAATCCCAAAGCCGTATCTTATGTAACAGCCATTTAGCGATCAGCCCCTTGATTCCTTTATTTAATCGTGCTTCTCTTAAATACTGATGCTGAAGATCCCATGCGTAACGAATGGGAGAATGAACATAACATATATGCAGCTGATCTGGCCCTGTGATTACCCCTTTAGATACTGCATGGCTACTTGAAAGAACGATATCATGCTTAGATACATCAAGTTGCTCAATTGCCATTGGCATCAAGGGTAAATATTTTTGATATTTTTTTTTAGCCATTGGAAGCTTCTGAATATATGTCGTTTTTGCTTTTTTACCTTTAAAAAGTTCACGATCTTCGTCTGATAAAAAATCCACCACAGAATATAGTTCAGCACCCGAATAAATCTCGATGAATTCCTTAATTACTTTTTCAGAACCAGCATAGGTTACAAGCCAGTCTGCTACTATTCCAATATCTATATTCCGCATACAAAGACCTTTGTGTCACTATTCAAAATTAAAATACAGAATGAAGCTAATTAATCCTCACCCACCCTACCGTTATTTCTTGATGAAATATATTTATTACCCGATATTTTTATATATTCTGGAATACGCCCTTAAATAATCCCAGTAAAATTATCACCATATTTTCAAGAATATCGTAATGATTGGCATGGCCTTTTTAAAATTCATAATGTGTGAGTTTCTTACAAAGTTTTCGTAAGAAATGTACAAGCTTATTATATTCTCTCTAACACAGACTGCTGACACCCCCCCAATTTGCTGCAGTACGAATATTTACCGCGACATTTAAGAACTCGCACAATTTTTATCACATTCTCAGTAAAACATCCTCATTATTTTCGATAAAGTCAATTGCAATACCTATTCTTCGAACTTATCCTAATATTTCGTATGCGAATGTTTCATCTTTAAAAACTGCATATATCGCATCGGTAGATAAGAATGTCTAACAATACCAGCCATATATCTTAAAAAATAACTCCTATTTTTAAAGGTATTTCTATCCTCTTCAAGCGCACTACCAAAGTTATTAAAGTTTTCAGTTACTAATATTGGGAGATAATGTCCTATTATGAGCCCTGACTTTTCAAAAAAATCCCAATCGTCTGCTGTTTTTGCTGCTACCTCATTAATTTCCTTTAGCTTTTGTGCTCCTTTATGTGAAATGGAGTAACATACTGTTCCACATTTCCACTGCTTGTAGGGAAATGCAATTGCACAATCATTTACTTTCAATTTTAATACTGGACGAATGAACTGCATTTGTCTACGTTTATCAAAAATGACTTTTGAGTATCCTAAAATAACCACATCAAAAAACTCATGTAATCGTTGCAAATTTTCTGCTTTTTCATCAAGATTCTCATGAATTTCAGCATCATCTTCCATAACTATCGAATAGGGTGCATTACTATTATATATCTCATGACTAATCTTGACATGACTGTATGCACAAGACCTTTCTCCAGGCGTTAACTGCGAGCCATTGTCTTTGACATTTTCGGGCAGCTGCTCTGGTTCAATAGCATCGAAAAATGAATAGCTTGATTTAACTTTGCTGAACTGTTTTTCTATTGATTCTCTACGCTTCGTATCTTTTTTCCTAGATAATATATATATATGCACAGCATCACCCTATAACAATTGAACTATAAAGAGGTATTTTTATTCCCTATTTAATAAATTTTTTTTATTTAAATAGGCCAGTAATAAAAATAAGAATAAATATTGAACACCGAAAAAATATGCAACAAAACCTACACGTGTCGCAAAAATCTGATTATTATAAAACAATGCAAATAGAAAAAATGATAATCCGTAAAGAGCACATAGACATTCTACTGTGTAATGCTCAACTTCTTTTATTTTCACCATAATTATGTAAATTAACGCGGGCATAACTGCAAACGAAGTATTAAGAACAGAAAGTGTATCGAAATCAGTTTCTTCGTGTATGACGTAGAAATCTCTTTTTCTTGCTAAGTTAGCCATTAGAAAATTAGGAAGATCATTTAGAGTTGATAAGTATTGAATTAATGCTTTAGTCAAATCCATACCTGTAAAAACTGAAACTATCAAAATTATACAACTCAACACCCAAAACAGCTTAGAATTCAGTATTGCTACGATTCTTTTATGCCATAAAAAGATTGGCACCCATATGATAGAACCCATGTGTGTAAAAAACATAATTATTAGAACTGGTAATTTTTTTCGAAACCCATGAATCAAGCTTAGCAACAAAAAAAACTCTAAACTTAATGATTGTCTGGCCAAAAAAATAAGAGTTCCAATCATCGGTGGAGATATAAAGGAAAAAAGAAATAAATATGAAAATATGTTATTTCGCTTAGATATATTTCTATCTACGTAAATAATTATTGGCAAAAATGTTAACACTTTAAAAAAAGTGAATTGATAATAATCCATTCCTATTAAACTTGAAATATACATTAAGAATGATAATATAAATTCATACTGAAATGGCATTATATCATTTTGTATATTATTATATACATTGTAATAATTTAAGTTATCGGAAATTAATTCAATTGTGTATATTTTATAAATCAATACAATTGTAAACATTAATACAAATATAAAATATTTACTTAATGATGCCTTACTCAAATTCTCTTCCTCCAAATTGTTTATCATATCTTGAGCAAAGAGTTATTTTAAGAGCACTCTTGTTTTTGAAATTATCAATCGTGGTATATTGTTAATGTTATAAGTTAAATGGAAAAATAAAAACAAAACGGCTTTACTAATAATATTGTTATCGCCAATAATTTTATAGAGTTTAATAAACCCAGTATCTTTGGTTATTTCAAATGCCTTATAATGTTCTAAATACCAACCAATTTTTTTTGACCCTTTAATTCGTAACGACAAACATAGATTTCTTATCAAAAATTTTTTCAGTTGATTTTCGGTGAATAATTTATAATGATCGCTCCAAAATTTGAACATTGAATCAAAGTTTACTCTACTTGAAAAAGGACGATGAGATTCACAATAATACGTATTATATGTATTAATGTAATGATGTTTTTTACCTGAACGAATAACATCAATCAAGAATTGATAATCTTGATGTCTCCTTAATGACTCATCAAATCGTACTTCATTCATGAGGTTTTTATAAAAGACAAATGAGCCTGTTTGTGGGGGTGATTTCAATACTACATCAAAAGCGTTTGCAAGCTCAGATATATTATCTACTTTCCTTTTTTTTAACTCCCCTAATGGATTGACCTCTATAACATTAGAATACACAAAATCTGCATCATATTTTATTAAATGATTTATCGATATATTTAGATGTTCAGTGTGCCAATAATCATCAGCATCTAATAATGCAATAACTTCATAATTAGAGAGATCAACCCCTCTATTTCTTGAAAATGCTGCATTTTTATTAATCGAGTTTCGCTCATAGATGATCGAAACCTTATCTTTATGTTTTTCAATAATACTCTTTAAGTCAGCTGAATCATTTGAGTTATCATCAATTATAATTATTTCCTTTGGGCTGTATGTTTGGCGAATTACACTTAAAAGACAACGTTCAAATACTTTACTATCATTATAATAAGGTATGATGACAGAGACTTTTTTTTTATTAATATTACTCATGATTCTCCCCCTCAAAAATTATTCATTAATAATCATATTCATTTGCGTATCGAATTTTTGTCTAATTTCATCCCAAATAAAACCTTTAGCTACAATTAATCCCTTTGTGCGTAGTTGCTGTTTTAATTCTTCATCATAAAATAATCGCTCAATTGACGCTCTTATTTCATCTGTAGAATTTGGATCGACAAGTAATGCTGCATTTTTTGAAATTTCAACTAAAGACGTTGTATTTGATGTTAATACTGGGGTGCCACAAGCCATAGCTTCAATTACTGGCAAACCAAACCCCTCGTATAATGATGGGAACAATAAGAACTCAGCTGATTTGTATAATGATGCGAGCTCTTGATCTGATGTTCTACCTGAAAAAATTACTCGATCAGCAGCATTATAAGATTTAATGATCGCTTTTAGTGGATCAGATATATTTCCGGTAAAAACAATTTTTACTTTTTTATCGATATTAGCACTTAGAAATGCCTCTAAGGCTCTTGGCTCATTCTTATGTGCTTTTCTATTACCCACTACTAAAATATATTTAAAATCGCATTTGTATTTAGGCACATTATAATTAAATGATTCAGATACGCCATTTCCAAGAACAAAAATTTTGTCTTTATCAATTTTAGCCCAATCCACAATTCTTTGTTTTGAAAACTCCGAAACAGTAAATATTTTTTTAGATTTTCGGCAAGCTCTTTTCAAGATTAGATTATAGTAAACCCGCTTCAGTAAACTACTATTTTCCATAAAATCTATATGATTTAAATCATGGATGGTAAATATAGTGCGTTTAAGAAAAAAAAAAGGTGAGTTATAACCGGGTGAATAAAAATAACCTTTATGGAAAAATAAGTATGCTGTTAATGTTAAGATATCGAACATACCCGCCGGATTCCCCTTTAATTCAAGTGAAGCCTTTTGGGTTGAACTTCGGTATATTTCTTTTGCAAACCTACCAATCCCATGCTCCCCAATCCAACGCTGATCAAATAGAATTTTATTCATTGTTTATCTCTTCTAATATAGAAGCGGTTACACATAGTAACCGCTTCCAATTTTTATGTTCTGAAATTATCAAATCGTTCAATAAGAATGAATGTCAATCTTTCTTATCAGAATATGAATACCCGTAATGACTATAACCATAGCCATAATAACTACTAGCTTTTTTTACAACACCGTTAAGAATACAACCTTTGATCAGTATTCCGCTTTGTTCGAATCTTTTTACGCTGACGTCAATTTCCTTGCTAGTATTTTCTTCAAATCTTGCTACTAGCAATGTTGTACCAGCGTAACGTCCGACAATAGCAGCATCAGTAACAGCCAAGATTGGTGGCGTATCTAAAATAACCAAATCATAATTTCTGTTTGCCCATTCTATTAGTTCGCCAAAGCGACTGTTCATTAAAAGTTCTGAAGGGTTAGGTGGAACCATTCCTCTGGATATTGAATCGAAACCAGCAGCAGCTACATGCTTTATTGCCTCAACTGGAGTTACTTTACCTGAGAGAATATCTGATAAACCCTTGTCATTTGATACTTTGAAAAGTTTATAAGCGTAACCTTTTCTCATATCTGTATCAATATAAAGTACTTTCTTTCCTGTTTGGGCAATGATTGCAGATAAATTTGAACTTACGAAGGTTTTACCTGCATTTGGACTAGCGCCGGAAATCATCAATACATTATTTTTAGCTTCTAACATGGCAAAATGAAGACTTGTTCTAAGTCCTCGAATTGCTTCTATAGATAAATCAGCAGGATTCTCCACTGCCAAAAAACCACTCCACTCGCTGCTATTTTTATTTTTTCTTATGCCCTTACGTTGCTCAAGCTTTGATAATGACTCAGACACAGGAATACTCGCATAAACATTTATTCCTAACTCTTCCAGTTGTTCCGGAGATTCAATACCTTGTCGCAGTAAAATTTTAAGCAAGACAATTCCTGCGGAAACAAACAAGCCCAAAAATACACCTATTGCTATTATGAGAGCCTTTTTAGGTTTCACAGGTTTAGGCTGTGTTACAGCACTGTCGATTATACGTACGTTGCCAATTGCGCTAGATTTTGCAATATTTAGTTCCTGCTGTCTGTTTAGTAATTGCATATAGACAGCACGTCCAGACTCAACATCTCTACTTAATCGTAACACTTCTTGCTGTGTGGCAGGCATGCCTGAAACTCGAGAGTTTAGCTTGTTTTTTTCCTTAATTAACGTCTGCCTTTTTTCAATTAAAGATTTATAACTTGGATGTTCTTTAGTATAAAGCTGCGATATCTCTGCCTCTTTGAAAGTTAATTCATTCAACTGATTATCGACGTTGACGATTTGATCCAGAACAGACTTAGCTTCCATTGTGAGATCAACTGAATCTTTTTGCCGGCGGTAATCATTTAATTTGTCTTCAGCAAGATCAAGTTCTGTGCGCACTTTTGGCAGTTGCATATTAAGAAACTCGAGACTTTTTGCATCTTGCGCCGCTTGTCTTTCAATATTTTGAGTCAAATAATTTTGACTTATGTAATTGATTGTTTTAGATATAAGTGTCGGGTCTTCACCGATCAATACTAAATTAAGTATCCCAGTATCTTTACCTAAATCTGAAACTGAGAATGCCTGTTGAAGTTCTGATATAGCCCTAAGTTTTGTTAAATATGAAACAGTAAAACTTGTGCCAGGCTTTGCCTTTATATCTGAGATCATTATAGAGATGCCGTTGCTTTCGATTAAAGCACCAACTTTCGCTGTAATATCGAAATCATCCCCTATTATGCGATAATTTTTATCATCAATGACTTGTATCTCAATTTGTGGAACATCTTTAGAATCATTTGGCAAATATAATCGACTTACTTCGATACGTTGGGCTTTTTCGCCAGTTAATCTAGCCCATCCCTTTCCAAATATGGGAAAATAATTCTGTTCAACTTTAGCCTGCAGACCAAGATCATCTACAGTCTGACCTAAAATCATTCTTGATTGTAATAACGCTATTTCAGGAGCAGATTGTGGTTGGCTATCAGGTAGCATTTGACTTAAATTATCTAATAGCGCATTCCCTTGCTTTTGTTCAACTTGTATCATAGCATCAGCTTGATATACAGGCGTTGAAAAAAGCATGTAAATAATTGATATTGCTGTAAAAATAGAAGTTATCGTAATTATTAATTTACGATGATCAATAAATTCCCCTACAATCCTTCCTAAATCAATTTCATCATGTTCTGAAGAAGGTTGCTTGTTAGATGTTACAGAAGACATGCAATATATTCCCGTAAGTTATCCACTTAATTTGTCAACCCAGCGTTTTGAAGCTAAGTCGATTAATTGATAAACTGATTCAAATGCTTCATCGCTCTTCCTATATGGATCAGGAATTTCTCTATAATCGAGCCAGTGACCCATTAGCATTGTTTTTCCACTTGCCTCAGGAGCAATCCTTGCTATCTGCTCTTGATGAACTTTCTCCATAACAAGAATAAGATCATATTTGCGTGCTATTGCAGATGAAAATTGTCTGCCTTTGTGATTTTCTAAAGAAATCCCATGTTTTAAAGCAACCCTTTCTGCACTTTGATCTGCAGGATGGTCTACTAAAGCTCCAGTGCCTGCTGAGTCAATTCTCTTTTCTGGTAATAAGGAACGTAAAATTCGCTCAGCTATTGGCGAACGGCATATATTCCCAGTACATACTATAAGTATTGAATCAAACATTAATTCGGCCATCTCTTAATGTAACGAATAGTTTCAGTCATATCATGTACTCCGCTGATTGTCGGTACCAATTGTGATATGACTCTATTCCAACGCACAATAGGAGCAGTAGTAACATATACGATATCATAAGGCTCAAGATGGAATTCAGTACCAAGGACCATCGCTGAAGCGTCTTGCGCATTAAGTTGATAAACGTTAGCTATTTTCCCTTGCTTATCATTCCTAAGTTGACGTATTACAAAAATACCTTGAGCATCGCTTGCTGCTTGGACTATACCTTCTGCAGACCCTAAAGCTTCAGCTAATGTCATACCACTGCGATCCATCTTAAGAGTGGTTTGTTTTCCAACTTCCCCCATTACAAAAACTTTCAGATCATCATTTCTCGGCACAAAGAGAATATCACCTGGGTATAGTAATCGATTTTGGGTTAGATCTCCCTTTTGCATTAATGCATACAGTGAAATCTTACTGTCTTTGCCGTTATGCGTTAATACAACATTTCGCCAATCTGCATCAGCTGAAAGGCCGCCAGCCGCATTAATAGCATCCATTACAGTTAAAGGGATATTAGTGATTGCTTGTTTTCCTGAATTTGTAACTTCACCTGTTACATAAACTTTCTGTGATCGAAAAGCAGCAATGCTGACATCAACCTGGGGGCTTTCAATATAGGTAGTCAAACGACTCGCTATTTCCTGGCGTACCTGGCTTAAGGTTTTTCCTGCCACCTGCACCTTACCGATATAAGGATAGAAAATGGTGCCATCGGAGTTGACCCAGTTACCAGTATCGCTGGCGCTGCGGTATTGGCCAGCAGGAGTAGTTAGTTCAGGGTGGTCCCATACGGTAACCATCAGTACGTCACCTACCCCAATGCGATATTCATAACTACGGAGTAAGTTATCAAGTTGCGGATTGGGACGAGCCAGAACGGTTTCAGGGCGAAGTTGATCAATCAACCCTGGTGTCATCGGGTATACATTCACCAACTTATCCAGATCGTAATCACTATCTGGGAGTTCAACCACGTTCTTACGCAGACTGTTTAATCCCTGACCAGGGATAATGGTACAACCTGATAAAAACCCAATTGCCAACGCTAATGCCGAAAATCTAACAATTTTTTTCTTCATAATGTCACATCATCAGTAAATCAAAATTTGCCAATTCCTGAGCAGCTGTCATAGCCATTGCCTCCCTGCCGGCCTCGGAGAGAAAAGAGCTGACTGCATCCTGCAGCGCTACCACCCTCTCTCCTGTTTTCAGCATTCAGCCTTATAAACTAAACGGTATCTCTATCCCTGCGCTGGCCCCAACGTCATCGCTGTCGCTGTTGTTTGCATTGGTGTACCACAAAGAAGTATTCAGTCGGATCGACTGATAAACATCCCCGCTCCAGCCAAGCTGTACACCTTTAAGAGTATCCGCATGAGGGAATGCTTTGTTGATCGACTGGTTCTCAGGGTTAACTTTGGCGTAAACGAGGCGTGTACTCCAGCGCTGGTTATCTTCGGTAATCAGCTCAACCTTCCCGGCAATAAGTTGACCATCCCCACCCATCGCATCCCCCAGTGGATAGCCTTGTTGGTAATAACCATCTTTATATATGTGGTGGGTATAGCTGTAATTGGTTCGGCTCATGTTGGTACGCGTGTCATGCGCTTCCACGTACCAGTTAACCGCATCTTTGCCCCACCCATGGTGTCCTTCAACACCGCCAAGGAACATATTTGCTGAAGGCAGAAAACCAGACTCATCCTCGCCGATCATCTGCCCGTAGAAGCTCACCGGCCAGCCAAGAGTCGGCTCGAGTTGGAACTTAAAATCGAATCCAGCAAGTTGGTTCCCCGGTTCATTGGGATCGTTTGCGGCGGTATTATCCTTGCCTGTTAAACCATCCCAGAAGTTGCTGAGTGATTCAGGACGCCCTTTCCCACCCCACTGCATAATACGCGATGCGCCTAATTCTAATGACTGGAATGGCGAGAATGTGAAGCGGCCACCGATAATTTTCGTGTGTGGCACAGCGGTATATTGATTCATCTGGCTGGCGGAGATCTGGTACTGCCATGGGCCTACCCAGCGCAACCACCAGGTTTCCGGCGCCGCCTGCTCGGCTCGCTGCATCAGGAAACCGGTCATCGGCCGCATCGCATCCCCGCGGATCAGGCTACCTTCATAGCCAGGTCCCCACCACTGCGGAACCTGACCAAAAGAGAGCCACTGGTTCCAGAACTTCACCGCGCCGTATGCGCCGTTGGTGTTGAAGCGCGAGCCGTTGCTGATCCGCTCCCCTCCTTCGACGTTGCCCTGCAGGTGGACATCCCACCACTCACCGCTGTTGTTGAACGCCAGGCCTAACGAGTTATCCGCCGGCTGCGTCTGGCCAAACCCCTGCGGAGTGCCCGGCTGGTCGGTTGAAGTGTAGCCGGTGACCCGGAAATCGGCTTTTAAGGCAGACAGTCGCTGGTTGATACGAGCCAGCACCACTTGCTCAGAAGAATAGGACGGTTTGGCCTTTTTCAGCGTCCGGGCGATCTCTTCCTGGCTCAGCGGCCACGTCGACAGGCTCAGATGGATGACTCCGCGATCGGAAAGCCAGGCCAGGTCGTTACGCAAATCGTTGTCATTTACCACTAACCCGGCCGCGTAAGCCTGGGCTCCCAGTGAGGAAAGCAAACCCAACGTCACGGCAATGCGCGCAATTTTTATCATTGTACAAGATCCATTTTCAGCCCCGCTGTCGTATCTCAATGAGAATGAGGGGAATACCAAGATAGAAAGCGCTCGCGGCACCAGCTGACTTCGCTGTGCAACACCGGCGAGGCAAGTACATTTACCCTAAGCTGCTTGTTAGCCTTATAACATCCACTCAGCTCACAATGTAGGCGAATTTTACCCTACAGGCTATGGATGAGACAGGAAAGTTAATGTCCAGGCGATATCAGCAGCCGCTCCTGGCCAACTTCTGAGGATATCCGTAGAAAATTGATAGATATCTATTGATGATGATCATCCTGACCGGGTCGATATTTACAGCCGTTGAAGAGAACCTCTGTGCAGCAGCAAGCGGCTTCAGCGACGCTACCGCCCCTGGCTTAACAGCTACCAGCGCACTGACTACCTGAACGACTTAATTTTTATCGACCTGTGGATGAATAATTGGTCAGGCCATTATTTTTGGCGGCGTTAAGTTTACGGGATTTCGGTCACAATTGGGAGTGTTGTTACCGAATATCTGCCAATTAATGCCGCCTGTCGTTCTACTGACAAAAAATAAGCGGGTCACCAATTAAGATTATTCACTGATTTCCAAGGTTAGAAATCTTCCCGGTACTGCTACAACATCACATATGCAGCTAACTGACTGTAAAAAAACGTCTTTTCCCATGGCTTATCATCATGCAAAAATCAGATGATGGCGTTATAGTCAACTACAATTTCTAATAGTTTCCTGTGTCTGGATATTCATTGAATGTGCATCAGGTAACGTCTCAGTACATTTAAGAAACGTCTGATCAAGGCTATATCCAGGCAAATATGCAATAACAATGTAGTAGCACTTCATTATTTCATAAATATGAATTATCAATTACCGGGTATATAGTAGATTGTTTTCTTATTTGTCTAATTAACCGGCGAAACTTAATTTCTCCTGTAAAACAAATGGAGATTACCAGGCCTGCTTGTGAAGGTCTTCTCTGGTAAAAGGTTTATCCAGCGGCCCAATTGCGGTGGCGATTTGCCCCAACAGGGATTGAGTCGGTGCTTTACTGCCGGAATGTAACAGGATAAGCGGAACCATTATCAGACACGCAACCCCACCCCAAGGGATAGTCTTATACACCGAATCAGAAGTACTTTTTTGCAGTATCAGGAACAAAGCGCTGCCGGCAGCGCCGAGCAGCAGGCCGGCAATCACTTCCGAGACGGAATGCGCATGGATGACCAGCCGAGAATAGCCCACCACGGCGGCCAGAACATAGCCGGTAATAACGGCCGCTTTACGCAGACCGACGGAGAAACGGGCGCTGAGCAGCCACAGGAAGATAGGCCAGAAGGCCGCGGAGAGCGCGGAGTGGCCACTGAAGCCGGTGTAATCCAGCTCACGAATGCCCAGCCCCCAGCCCATAAAAGCCAGTTTAGAGGCGCAGACGATAGCGCCGGTGATGCCGAACAGCAAACTCCACTGCCACGCCAGCAACCGCGACGTTTTACGCAGCATCAGGACAATAAACAGCGCCGCTGCGCTGGGCAGCAAAACGGTGCTATCGCCAAAAAATGAGATGAGTTGCCAGTTCATATACCTGTGATCCTTCGATGATGTCCACTGCCGTGCTCAGGGATTATCCGTAATGTCTGTACCAGCTCGCATGCCAATTCATTTCACATTTTTATGCATGCAAGTGAGATGTTTAAAGCGGAAACATGATCGCAGTCAAGTTTTATTTTTGGCTGACGTTGACCGCTTTCCCTGCGCTTTAGGAATTGTCGCACTAAGTGACTATTCATAAAGCATTATTGCCGCTACTCCGACCATTGCACCACAGAGGCCAGAGACAAACTACCAGAAGTCTCCGAAGCCATACGTTTCTTTACAATCGTTATAACATTCGCGTTATGAATAATTCCTGCATAACGTTTTGAGCGGCAGGACGAATGCTTCAGCCTTGCCGCTCGGTTTCAGGCTGGCGCTCAGGCCAGCAGTTTTTTAATGCTTTCGCGGAATTTGGCGCCTTCTTTCAGGTTACGCATCCCGTAGGTGACGAAGGCCTGCATGTAGCCCATTTTCTTCCCGCAGTCGTAGCTTTCGCCGGTCATCAGCATCGCGTCGACGGACTGCTTCTTCGCCAGTTCGGCAATGGCGTCGGTCAGTTGGATACGGCCCCATGCGCCCGGCTCGGTACGTTCCAGTTCGGCCCAGATATCCGCCGACAGCACGTAGCGCCCCACCGCCATCAGATCGGAGTCCAGGGTCTGCGGTTCGTCCGGTTTTTCAATAAACTCGACGATACGCGCCACCTGGCCTTCAGCCACCATCGGCTCTTTGGTCTGGATGACGGAGTATTCGGAGAGATCGCCCGGCATACGTTTCGCCAGCACCTGGCTGCGGCCGGTCTCGTTAAAGCGGGCGATCATAGCGGCGAGGTTATAGCGCAGCGGGTCAGCGGTGCCGCCGTCAAGGATGATATCCGGCAGGACCACCACAAACGGGTTGTCGCCGACTACCGGGCGGGCGCAGAGGATGGAGTGGCCCAGGCCCAGCGGCTGCGCCTGACGCACGTTCATGATGGTCACGCCCGGCGGGCAAATGGCCTGCACTTCCGCCAGTAGCTGGCGCTTCACGCGCTGTTCCAGCAGGGCTTCCAGCTCGTAGGAGGTGTCGAAGTGGTTTTCCACCGCGTTCTTCGAGGAGTGCGTCACCAGAACAATCTCTTTGATCCCGGCGGCGACGATTTCGTCAACGATGTACTGAATCATTGGCTTATCAACGATCGGCAGCATCTCCTTTGGAATTGCCTTTGTGGCCGGCAGCATATGCATGCCTAGTCCTGCGACCGGAATAACCGCTTTCAAATTCGCCATATTCATCTTCACCTGTTTGGTTGCAAAACACGCGGTTTTGCAAAATTGTACATGTCACAAATCCATTGAAACTGATAATACACGGATACTGCCCGGGCATCTGCCCGCCAAATTCTTAAATTCACTGTCACGTAAAAGAATACACACAACTCCCTTTTACCAACAGTCAAAAGTGAGAATAATCTTATTCTCGTTCAGGTTATTCAGCGGCTCGTTCCTTTGCACCGCGCGATGTGGCTGAGAGGCCCGTCTATCGTGGTCTGTTGGCCGCCGGACCCGCCGCGCCGCGCGTATGCCTGGAAAGAATAGATAGAGATAATAAATTTCTCCAGGCAATATATTTCAGCATAAACAGCCGGATATGACGGCATATTAGCCTGAATCCGCGACGGTGAACTGCGATCCGCCCTATTCTGCACTCACTTCATAATATGAATTATGCCGGTTTTGTGAGCGGGCTTCGCGCTTCGCTTCTGCTCTGCGCATCCGCGCTCGCCGTGACGAACCGCGGGAGGAAGCCCTTTTGCCGCCCTCGCTGAAACGCAGCGGAAAAAGTTCTGATATCGGCAAGCTTATTCCATGGTCGCCGCCATGGTGTTATTTTTTCACTGTTCTTTTCCGGAACATAATTCTTATCGGTTCGCTTAATCCGCTGGAAATATATCCACCCACGGCAGGGCGATATCCGCGTCGTTATTGCATTTTAGACTCATCTTATCCATGATCGTGGTAACACATACCGCAGTCGTACAGGTTTTAATACATATGGAATGGATTGCCGATCCGTCAATCTGGGCAGGTCTCGTCACGCTGGTGGTTATCGAACTGGTGTTGGGTATCGATAACCTGGTCTTTATCGCTATCCTCGCCGAGAAGCTCCCTCCCGCCCAGCGCGACCGCGCGCGGATCACTGGCCTGATGCTGGCGATGGTCATGCGTCTTCTGCTGCTGGCCTCTATCTCCTGGCTGGTCACCCTGACCAAACCGCTGATTGTTTTTCACGACTTCAGCTTTAGCGCTCGCGATTTAATTATGCTGTTTGGCGGCCTGTTTCTGCTGTTTAAAGCGACCGTCGAGCTTAATGAGCGGCTGGAGGGGAAAGACAGCGATAACCCCACCCAGCGCAAAGGGGCGAAATTCTGGGCCGTCGTGGCGCAGATCGTGGTGCTCGACGCCATCTTCTCGCTTGACTCGGTGATCACCGCCGTCGGCATGGTCGATCACCTGGCGGTGATGATGGCCGCGGTGGTTATCGCCATCAGCCTGATGCTGATGGCCAGCAAGGCGCTGACGCGCTTCGTTAACAGCCACCCGACCATCGTGATCCTCTGTCTAAGCTTCCTGCTGATGATCGGCTTCAGCCTGATTGCTGAAGGCTTCAGCTTTATCATTCCGAAAGGCTATTTATATGCGGCCATTGGCTTCTCGGTCATGATTGAAGCGCTTAATCAGCTGGCGCAGTTTAACCGCCGTCGCTTCCTCTCCGCCAATATGACGCTGCGTCAGCGCACTACCGAGGCGGTGATGAATCTGCTGAGCGGGCAGAAAGAAAAAGCTGAACTGGATGCTGACACGGCGTCGCTGGTCGCCGATCAGGATCAACATCCACTGTTTAATCCGCAGGAAAGACTGATGATTGAGCGGGTGCTGAACCTTAATCAGCGCAGCGTCAGCAGTATTATGACGTCGCGCCATGATATCGAGCGCATCAACCTTAGCGCGCCGGAGGAAGAGATCCGCAGCCTGGTGGAGAAAAATCAGCATACCCGGCTGGTGGTCACCGGCGGGAAGGATAATGAAGATCTGCTGGGGGTGGTGCATGTTATTGACCTGCTCCAGCAGTCCCTGCGTCAGGAGCCGCTGGATCTGCAGGCGCTGGTGCGTCAACCGCTGGTCTTCCCGGAGGGGCTGCCGCTCCTCTCGGCGCTCGAGCAGTTCCGCCAGGCCCGCACCCATTTTGCCTTTGTGGTCGATGAGTTTGGTTCCGTCGAGGGGATTGTGACCCTCAGCGACGTGATGGAGACCATCGCCGGCAATCTGCCCAATGAGGTGGAGGAGATCGATGCCCGGCACGATATTCAGCATCATCAGGACGGTTCGTGGACGGTCAATGGCCATATGCCGCTGGAGGACCTGGTGCAGTACGTTCCGCTGCCGCTGGATGATAAACGTGAGTATCACACCGTTGCCGGTCTGTTGATGGAGTATTTGCAGCATGTGCCGCAGGTGGGGGAGACCATTGAGATTGACGGTTATACGCTGCGCACGCTGCAGGTCGACAGCCATCGGGTGCAGAAGGTGCAGATCGTCCCGCCGGTAAAGCAGGATGAGCTGGATTATGAGGTGTAATCGTCAGGCATAAAACGGCCCGGGGTATCCCGGGCCGTAAAATTGATAGCCAGATATCCTGTTTAATGCCTGATGGCGCTGCGCTTATCAGGCCTACATTAAGTGGCGACGCAAACGGATGATATTGCGCACATCCCAGGCCGGGTCAGGCGCAGCCGCCACCCGGCATCATTGTGACATTACGCTTTGACGATAAACACGCAGCCCGGAAACTTCCGGGCCGCGGTGGTAGGAATTACAGCTTATCGAGCAGCTTTTTGGCATCGTTGCCGTCTTTGCTGCCTTTATTACGCTCAACCCAGTCGTTGAGGCGCTGCTTCGCTTCATCCTGCAGCTGTTTGCGCAGGATCTGGTCGACCTGCAGACTGTAGCTCAGCGATTGCCACTCGCCGTAGATGCGCAGCGGGATAGCGGTCTGTTTCAGGCGGTCGATAAGCTTGCCCTCCCCTTTCCAGCCGCCGAGCACGCGCACGTTGAAGCGCATATCGCAGTTCTCTTTCTGCAGATCGAGCTGTCCTTCGCCGGTCATCGCCATCACGTCGGACTGCCCCTGCAGGCGGTTCAGCGTCACCAGCCCGTTATCCAGCGTCAGCCGGCTGCTCACGGAATCCAGGCGGGTGGCATTGTCGTAATTTTCCTGCGCCCGCACGTTGGTGCTGCGCTCCACGGCCTGCTGCACCAGCTGCTGGAAGTTCAGCCCTTCGGTGCGGGTATCGGCCATCTGGAGCTGAGCCTGTCCCTGCCAGTGGCGACGGAAATCATCAGCGTCAATGCGCGTTCCGGAAAATTCGCCGCTCAGCGACAGCTTGCCGGTCAGGTTTAAGGAATAGTTAAAGGCTTTGATCAGCGAACCGATCTCAACATTCCGCAGCGCCGGCTGGAACGTCGCCAGCGGCGTGTCGCCGCGGGCATCTAGGGTGCCAGGGAGAGAGAGCTGCCCGCCGTCAAGATTGCCCTGCATTTTGCTGACCGTCAGCAGCCCCTGCTGGTTGCTGATTTCGCTCTGCACCTGGGTGAAGTTCAGACCGCGCCACTGCAGCTGGTCGGCGCTCAGGGCCATTCGGCCGTTGAAGCCGCGCAGGCTCTGGTAATCTTCGCGCTCATCGCTGTCGGCGATCACCGGGCGCAGCGGTCGCGTCTGACTCTGGCCCTGCTGACTGGCGCTACTGTCCGTCGCCGGCGACCTTTGCGCCAGCAGACTATCGAGATCGAGAGTGGTGGCGTGCAAATCCAACGACCAGTCCGGGCGATCCCCCAGCACCACGCTGCCGCTGCCGGTAACGGTGCTGCGGTTAGCCATCAGATTCAGGTTGTCAAAACGCAGGGTCTTGTCATCTTCCTGCCAGCTGGCCTGCAGACTCCCCTGACCATTAATGCCGTCCGGTGGGAGCTCGGCGCCGCGCAGCTGCCAGCTAAGCTGGGTAAAGTCGGCTTTTAAGGAGTGCGGATAATCGCCGCCCTGCACGGTGGCGGAGAAGTTCAGCGCCAGGTCGCGCTGGTCGCGGTTCACCCGGCCGGAGAAATCCACGGTGGCCCGGTGATTCTCATCCTGCTCCATCTGCAGACGGATATCGCGCACGGTCACCTGCTCGCCGCTCTCATGCTGGAAGAAGAGCACGCTGTCGGCCACCTGCAGCTGACGCACATCGTAGGACCATCCGCGATCCTCCGGGGCCAGCGGCAGGGTGTTGTCATGCGGCACCACCGGCGCTGAGCTGTCGCGAACCGCCTCGGTTTTCGGGGTCAGCTGGATCACCGCGCCCTTGAGCATCACCTGCTTCACCTGCAGCTGATGCGAGAGCAGCGGCAGCAGCGCCACGTCGAGGCGCATATTGTCGGCGCGGATCACCGGCTCTTCGGCGCCTCGGGCGGTCAGCGTCATCCGTCCGCTGAGAATGCTGAGCTGCGGCCAGACGTGCCAGCGCAGCGGGCCATCAAGGTCAAGCTGATAACCGCTGCGCTCTGCCACCTCATGCACCATATAGGCGCGAAAATCGTTGGGATTGACCAGCAATACCAACGAGGTAAGCCCGGCGACAATGACCGCCAGCAGGATCATCAGCGTTGTCAGTATTCGTCTCATGGCACCCTCAGCAACACCCCGTTGACGTTATCAATCCTTGTCGATTCGGCTCGCCACCGCGCCCTGCTGGTCGCGATATTTGGCGTCTTCACGGCGGTTATACGGCCGGGCCGCCGGGCCCGATAACGGTTCAAAGCTCAGCGCGCCGATGGGCATCCCCGGGCGCAGCGCCAGCGGCAACTTGCCGGAGTTGTAGAACTCAAGCACGATGCAGCCGGACCAGCCTGGATCGATACGGTGCGCGGTAACGTGCACCATCAGCCCCAGGCGCGCCAGCGAGGAGCGTCCGTCCAGCCAGCCTACCAGGTCGGCAGGCAGGGTGACAGACTCGTAGGTCACCGCCAGCGCCAGTTCGCCCGGATGCAGGAAAAAGGCCTCCCCTTCCGGCAGGACGATCTCTTCGCTCATCACGCGGTCCAGCGCGGCGCTGACCTCGGCCTTCGGACCGCTTAAATCGATAAACGGCGCCGTGTGGCCACGGAAGGTGCGGAATTTATTACCCAGCCGTACATCAACCGTCGCGCCATTAATACGCTCAACGGGCGGACGCGGATTGATGGCGAGTCGCCCTTCATCCAACCAGGCTTCGATATCTCGGTCACACAGACGCATGGGCTTTCTCCTTATAAGGCTGCTTCCCGCACGCTTCGCGGCGGAGAGGGCAACAGGGCTACTCTTTGCACGTTACACAATTCGGCCAGGTTATTCAAAGAACTGACTGATTTTGGCCTTCAGAATATCAATAGCGATGCGGTTTTTGCCGCCGCGCGGCACGATGATGTCGGCATACTGCTTCGACGGTTCAATAAACTGCAGGAACATCGGGCGCACGGTTTTCTGATACTGGGCCATCACCGAGTCCATGGAGCGGCCGCGCTCGTTAACGTCGCGCTTAATACGGCGCATCAGGCAAATATCGAGAGGGGTGTCGACGAAAATAGAGAAGTTGAGCTCGTTACGCAGGCGCGCATCGGTCAGCAGCAGGATCCCTTCAAGGATAATCACCTTCTTCGGCTCGACGTGAATGGTGTTCGGCGTGCGGGTATGCTCGACGTAGCTATAGACCGGCAGTTCAATCGGCTGGCCGCTTTTCAGCATCTGCAAATGCTGGAACAACAGACTGTGGTCCATTGAGCTCGGGTGGTCATAGTTGGTTTTGACGCGCTCTTCCATCGACAGATGGCTTTGATCTTTGTAATAGCTGTCTTCCGGAATGACGCCAATATGTTCGTCGCCAACTTGTTCACGCAATTCGCGATAGAGAGTACTGGCGATAAGACTTTTGCCAGAAGCCGATGCGCCGGCGATGCCTACAATGACGCACTGATGGGACATATCAGTCATAAATTTTTGCGACCTGATTAACCTGGATAGAGATGGAGGGTGGCGGCGGACCGCCAAACGCGGCAATTATAGGGATTTCAGCGTCCCGATACCAGTGGTATGCGCCCCGGGCGGCTATTCCGCCGCCGGCGCCCAGTCATCGGTATACCAGATATGCAACAGCGCGTAGGATCGCATCGGCTGCCAGCGGCGGGCATAGCGGGCGATGGCGGCCGGGGTCATTCCCGGAAAGCGCTGTTTAATCAGGTAATCATCCGGCAAAAAGACATCTTTCGCCTGCCAGCCGCGCAGGGCAAAGTAGTTTGCCGTCCAGCGGCCAATCCCGGGCAGGGTCTGCAGTTGACGCAGCCCGGCGTCAATATCCGCCGGCGCCGTCAGGGGCAGCTCGCCGCTGAGCGCCGCCCGGGCGAGGTGGATCAGCGCCTCCGCGCGTCGCAGCGGCATCCCCAGCGCCTTAAGCGCCTGCGGATCGGCCCGGGACAGCGCCTCTGGCGTCGGGAACAAGACATATCCAGGCGCCTCCGCCAGCGGTTCGCCCCAGCCAGCCGCCACTTTGGCGGTGAGCCGGGCGGCCATCGCCACACTCACCAGCTGGCCCAGCACCGCGCGCACCGCCTGCTCGAAGGCATCCAGCGCCCCCGGCAGGCGCAGCCCCGGCCGCGCCTGCGCCAGGTCGCCCAGCGTGCGAGCGACCTGCCGCGGGTCGCAGGCTAAATCAAACAGCTGGCCAATTCGCGCATAGCAGATCTCCGCTACCGGCTGCAGTCCCGGGGAAAGGGTCACCCGCAGGCCCTGCGCCTCTTCGTCCGGCGCCAGATGAATCAGCCCGCGGTGGCCTTCCACGCCAAAGCTGCGGCTGTAGCCCCCATCGTGAAAACGCTCGACGCCGGCAACCGCGCGCGCCTGCAGAAAACCAACCATCCATGCCCAGTCATAGGGCGGGGTCCAGGGTAACAGCACCATAAGCTCTCCTTTATATAGCGTTTCAATGATAGTCGCCCTTGACCATCAGCGCCTTGCTTTTAAATTCCGGTTGTCGGCATGGCGACGATCCGCTAAAGTCGCCCCCCTTCTTCACCGGCATGGGGATTTTGCAGACGATGTTTATTGGTTTTGACTACGGCACCGCCAACTGTTCGGTGGCCGTGATGCGGGAAAATACCCCCCAGCTGTTAACGCTGGAAAACGGCAGCGCCCTGCTGCCCTCCATGCTCTGCGCGCCGACGCGCGAAGCGGTCAGCGAGTGGCTCTATCGCCATCATGATGTCCCCACCCACAGCGACGAAAACCAGGCGCTGCTGCGTCGGGCCATCGCCGCCAACCGCGACGAAGACATCGAGGTGCTGCGCAACAGCGTGCAGTTCGGTCTCGCCTCGCTGCAGCAGTATGTTGAAGATCCGCAAGAGGTCTACTTCGTTAAATCGCCCAAATCCTTCCTCGGCGCCAGCGGGCTGAAGCCGCAGCAGGTGGCCCTGTTTGAAGACCTGGTCTGCGCCATGATGCTGCATATCAAGCTGCAGGCCGAAAGCCAGCTGCCCGAGCAGATCGACCAGGCGGTGATTGGCCGACCGATTAACTTCCAGGGCCTCGGCGGCGATGAGGCGAACGCCCAGGCGCAGGGGATCCTTGAGCGGGCCGCCCACCGCGCCGGTTTCCGCGATGTGGTCTTTCAGTTTGAACCGGTGGCCGCCGGGCTCGATTTCGAAGCGACCCTCAGTGAAGAAAAGCGGGTGCTGGTCGTCGATATCGGCGGCGGGACCACCGACTGCTCCCTGCTGCTGATGGGCCCGCAATGGCGGGAGCGCGCCGACCGCCAGCAGAGCCTGCTCGGCCACAGCGGCTGCCGCATCGGCGGTAACGATCTCGACATTGCCCTGGCCTTCAAATGCCTGATGCCCCTTCTCGGCATGGGTGGCGAAACGGAGAAAGGCACCGCGCTGCCGATCCTCCCGTGGTGGAACGCGGTGGCGATCAACGACGTGCCGGCGCAGAGCGATTTCTACAGCACCACCAACGGCCGCCTGCTGAACGATCTGCTGCGCAGCGCCCGGGATGCCGACAAGGTGGCTCTACTGCTGAAGGTCTGGCGCCAGCGTCTCAGCTATCGTCTGGTGCGCAGCGCCGAAGAGAGCAAAATCGCCCTCTCCAGCGCCGCCAGCGTCGAAACCGCGCTGCCGTTTATTCAGGACGATCTGGCCACCGCCATCGCCCAGCAGGGTCTGGAAGCCGCGCTGGATCAGCCCCTGACCCGCATTATGGAACAGGTGCGGCTCGCGCTCGACAGCAGCCAGACCACCCCGGATGTGATCTATCTTACCGGCGGCAGCGCCCGTTCGCCGCTGATCAAAAAGGCGCTGGCCGCTCAGCTGCCGGGTATTCCGCTGGCCGGCGGCGATGATTTTGGCTCGGTGACCGCCGGGCTGGCCCGCTGGGCGCAGGTGGTTTTCCGCTAGCCCTCGTCCGGCGCTGCCGCGCAGCAGGTCTGTCCTGATCCTGGCGCTGCAGATTACACTGGAATATTCCTGGTCTCCCACGCAAAATGGCCTGTTCGTCCGGACAGGCCTGTCCACTCTCCCCGCTTCCGGGGGCGTATTATCCATACCGTAGCCAGACGTCTGCGGTCAGTAATCTTTGCATGCCGCAAGGGGGCGTGATTGAAAAGGGTGTCTGCGATCTTCGCGGCGGTCCGGCGTTGCCGGCCGCGGCTCCTGGCAGGCTGGCTGCTCAGCTGTGGATTACTCTTGCTGCTGGTCGCCCCGCAGGCGCAGGCGGCGACGCGCCAGGTGGGGATTGATATTCCGGTTCAGTGGTACGCCGACGACAGCGGCCAGATGACCCTCGATCGCTTTGCCGCCCTGCCCGCAGACCAGCTCGCCACCACCCGGCAGATCCCCTCCTTTGGTTATTCGCGAAAAACCTGGTGGCTGCGCAGCGAGCTGCCGGGCACGTGGTTTGCCGGGGAGCCGCGATGGCTGCAGCTGGGCCCCACTTTCGTCGACCATCTGACCATTTACTACCGGCCACTGGGCAGCGATGGCCCGTGGACGCAGCGCATCTTTGGCGATCGCGACGGCGCCCGCGGAAGCGATCTGCATTATCGGGAAAGGGTGCTGATACTGCCCCCTCCGCCAACCGCCGCCGGCTATGAGCTGGTCTTTCGCCTGCAGAGCACCAGCACCCTGATCCTGCTGGCCTCGCTCTCCTCTGCGCAGGCGTTTGTGCAGCGGGCCACCGCTGACACCGCTTTCTGGAGCTTCTACTTCGGCCTGGCCGCTGTCGCCAGCGGTGTGGCGCTTTGGCTGGCGCTGGCCCTGCGCCGGCGTCTGCTATGGGGCATCTGTCTTTTCTCCCTTAATTATCCGCTGGTGGCCGCCCTGCACGGCTTCCCGGAGTGGTTCTTCGGCCACGCCGCGCTGCCCTTCCAGGATTTTATGATCAGTAGCCTCTCGCTGTTCAGCTATGCCACCGCTCTCTGGCTGCACAGCGAGATTTTTGATCTGAAGAAGAATATGCCGCGACTTCATCAGCTGCTGATCGCCGCCGTGATACTCAACCTGGTGCTGCAGGTCAGTATTCCGCTCGGGTTTTACGGCTTCGCGATGCAGATTGAAGGGGTAGTATTCATCATTATCACCCCGGTGCTGCTGTTCACCTCCTGGTGGCTGTGGCGCAAAAAAGCTATCGACCGTACCACCCTGCTGCTGGGTCTGCTGCCGCCGTTCTATGTCGCCGCCGCGGTGCTGGTGCAGTTGTCGATCCATGGGATTATCCCGTTCCATATGGCGATCTATTCCCTCTGGCAGTACGCGCTGATCGTCCACATCATTACGGTGCTGATCATTGCCATCCTGCGGGTGCGTGCTGAAAACCGCCAGCTGGAGCAGAAGCAGCGCCTGGCGCGCGAACTGCAGATTGAGCGTGAAGCCAGCTTCCACCAGCGGCAGTTTATGGGCATGGTGGCGCACGAATTCCGCACCCCGCTGGCGGTGATCCAGGCGGCGCTGGAGAATCTTCGCCTCTCGGCGGCCTCGACCAGCCAGGAGGCGCGCTTCGATCGCATCGGCCGCGCCGCCACCCGCCTGGTGCAGCTCACCGATAACTGCCTTGCCGACGCCCGGCTCGCCTCCCACGATCTGCACGTCGAGCGCCAGCAGACCGCCCTGCTAACGGTGATCAACATGGCCGCCTCGGTGGTGGCCATCTCCCATGATCACTACCTGAACATCCGCCAGCACGGCGCGGTGGAAAGCCCGCAGCTGCAGGCCGATGCCGGCCTGCTGTGCATCGCCATCGCTAATCTGCTGGATAACGCCGTCAAGTATTCGCCCCCCGGTGAAATCGCCATCGATATTCATTCCGATGCCGGGCAAACGGAGCTACGCATTCGCGACCACGGCCCGGGACTCCCCGCCGGACAGGCGGAACTGATCTTTGAGCGCTACCGCCGCGGCGAGCACACATCGCCGGTGCCAGGCGGCACCGGTCTCGGACTGTATGTTGCGCGTCAGATAGTGCAGGCTCATGATGGCAAACTGTGGCTGGCCGAGCATGGCCCGGACGGCTGCACCTTTATTCTCACCCTCCCCACGGTTGCTTAAGAGGAGAACGACGTATGGCTTTACGGCTGGCGATAATTGAAGATAACGCCGATCTGCTGGATGAACTGCTGGCCTGGCTGGGCTATCGCGGCTTCGAGGTGTGGGGGACGCGCAGCGCCGAAGCCTTCTGGCGGCAACTGCACAGCCATCCGGTGGATATCGTGCTGGTTGATATCGGCCTGCCCGGCGAGGATGGCTTCAGCGTACTGAACTATCTGCATGAGCTGGGGCACTACGGTCTGGTGGTGGTCAGCGCCCGCGGCCAGCAGCAGGATAAACTGCAGGCGCTGAGCCTTGGAGCCGATGCCTATCTGATCAAACCGGTAAACTTCGCCCATCTTGCCGAGACCCTCACCGCCCTCGGCGCGCGCCTGCGCCAGGACCGTCCGGCGGCTCCGCCTGCGGAGGCGATCGGCACGCCGCCGGCCGTCTCCCCCGGCAGCTGGCGTCTGCACGAGGATAAACTGATTTCACCCGACGCCCGGACGCTGGAGTTAACCCAGCAGGAATATCGCCTGGTGGAGCTCCTGATGCGCAATCGCAACGAAGTGTGCAGCAAACTGGATCTCCATGCCTGCCTGTTTTCCCATGAAAGCGAGCCTGACCTGCACCGGATCGACGTGGTGGTTAGCCGCCTGCGTCACAAGGCACGCCAGCAGGGGATCCACCTGCCCGTTCGCGCAATCTTTGGTAAGGGACTGGCCTTTATTTCCTGAACGACGGGGCGCGTCGGCGGCCGCGCGGGATATAAAAAACTCGTAAGTGTTAATTTTTCTCATTTTCTGAGAGAAATGAGAGGAATGAGACTGACGATGACCTTAAGAACTTTCTTATAGTGCTAGCACATCAGGATGATGGCGTAAGATTTTCACGGGACAGAAAAGCATATAACAAAACGTATTAGCCGTTCGCGGCAAATTCTGACACCATGCAACACAATCAGGGTAAAAACGATGGCCATGCAAACGTGGTTAGTTTTATTGCTATGCATTTTTTTATTCAGCATCTCTGTATACAGTTTTATTTCCTATCTGAAAGACAGGAGGCGGCAGAAATTTACTTTTAACGATAAGCGTTCGATGCGTCGTAAATAATTCACTTTAAAATAATAAAAAATTATTGTAGGTGCTTTTATATCTTCAACACACCGCATACGCCCGGAGGATTTGTCACAGCATGGCGTTATGTTTTGCGTAAGGAAATAACGCCATGAGAAACATTAATGTCACCATCAACACCCGCAACGCCTTTGTCCGTGAATCGCTGGTAGCCATGGTCAATGACCTCACCCGGGGCGATCTGCGGGCGCGTTTTTCCTGGCGTAACACCGATCTGTCAGCTGAAGATATCATTATCTGCGAAGTGATCCCCGGGGAAATATACCTGTGTAATACCCTGATTAAGAACAGAAAAAGAGGAAGCTCGCTGATTATTCTCCATAGCTATGACCAGCTGCCGGAAGATGAGTTCATGATTAACTGCCTGAAAGGGGTCATTTTTGTTTCGCTAAAAACGGCCAGTATTCCGCAATTGCTGACGATCATTAAAAGCGAGCTCCAGCATTGTATGACCCCCACGGCTACCGACGCCGTAGGCCGGGAACTCAGCTGCGCCAGCTGTCCGCATCGCGTGTTATCGCGATCGCAGACCGCCGTAGTGCACGGTATTCTCGAAGGGCTGGATATGAGTAAAATCGCCGCCCTGCAACGTGTGAGTCCCCGCACCGCCGCCTATCATAAGAATAAGATCATGGAAAAATACAGCCTGAATAATAATCATGAATTTTTCCAGTTTATGAATCTTTTACGAGAGCGGTGGTAGGCAAAGAGCAGCACAAAAAAAATAAGATATTGACCTGGCTATATTGTCGGAAATCCGAAAATAGCCGCAGGATGCTAAAAAATATCCAGCGCTGGCGGACATAACGTTAAACTCTGACGCTTCCTCGGTATAAAGACGTTACCGCCCGTCTTTATATAATAAAAAACACGCTACACGAGGAAAACTGATACTTCGTCACATTGCCCCTGACGTGCCTGTCAGGGGTCTTTTTTCCTTGTGGAATAGCGCCCTCAGTGAAAGGGCGCGGCAGGATCAGGCTTCCGCTTTCTTCACTTCCCAGTCCGGCTGCGCTTCCTCGTCGGTCAGCAACCCTTCATTTTTCGACAGCATCGCGGTGGCGATGCCATTACCCAGCACGTTGATGGCGGAGCGCCCCATGTCGAGGAAATGGTCGATACCCATCAGCAGCAGGATCCCGGCGACCGGTATATTGAAGCTGGGGATCGTCGCCGCCAGCACCACCAGCGCCGAACGCGGCACCCCGGCGATACCTTTCGAGGCCAGCATCAGGGTCAGCATCATGACCGTAATCTCGCTAAAGCTCAGCGTCACGTTATAGGCCTGGGCGATAAACATCGCGGCGAAGGAGCAGTAGACCATCGAGCCAACGAGGTTGAACGAGTAGCCAATCGGCAGGACGAACGAGACGATATTGCGCGAGCAGCCAAACTTCACCAGTCGCTCGAGGGTCTTCGGATAGGCCGCTTCCGAGCTGCTGGTGGTAAAGGCCACCAGCACCGGATCTTTCAGCATGTTCAGCAGGCGGAAAACCTCTTTTTTCAGCACCATATAGCCGACGGCAATCAGCACCGCGCTGGTCAACAGCACCGCCAGGTAGTAGCCGCCGATGAACGAAGCATAGTTGAGCAGGATCCCCAGCCCCTGGGAGGCAATCACCGACGAGATGGCGGCGAAGATGGCCAGCGGCGCAACGTACATCACATAGCCCGTCACCTTCAGCATAATGTGCGACACCACGTTAAGGGCCGCCACCAGCGGAGCATTAAACTTCTCCCCCAGCGACGCGCCGGCGATGCCGAAGAACATCGAGAACACCACGATCTGCAGGATCTCGTTGTTGGCCATCGCCTCGGTGATGCTGGTGGGGACAGTGTGCGACAGGAATCCTTTCAGGCTCATGCCGCTGACCGCCAGGCCAGTATCCACCGCCTCTTTCGGCACCGCCAGGTTTAACCCGGCGCCCGGGTGCTGGAAGGTGACGATCACCAGCCCGACGAGAATGGATAATACCGAGGAGGTGATGAACCAGACCATCGCCTTGCCGCCTACCCGGCCGATGGTCGCCGTCTCGCCGAGGCGCATAATGCCGACCGTCAGGGTGCTGAACACCAACGGCGCGATGACCATTTTGATCAACCGCAGAAACAGATCGGTGAGCAGCGTAATGTTGTCCGCCCAGGCGGAGACGGTGGTTGGCGTCGCGTAGGCATGGATAGCCGCGCCGGAGAGGATCCCCATCAGCATAAAAATGACGATGAAGAGCGTGAGTTTGTTTGCGTTTGCCACAGCAATGACCCCTGATTATTTAACACGTTGATTTTTAAGTGCATATTTTATTATTATGAGAATGCACTGATTTATTCACCGCATAAATCTAATTAAAGCCCCCGCGGATACAACTATTTTTTGCTTTTTTAAACTAAAAGTTGATATCACCCCGGATATCGGCCGCGGGAGCGCCCGGCGTCGCGGCGGTTATCCAGACATTTCTCAACCTTCTTTTCATAATTCCTCCATTTTTACGGCCCCTTCCCTCACTAAACTAGTATCATTCAGCGAAACGCTTCAGGATGAGACCGTAAACTAATGAAAGGCAGTAACATACGTCGTTGGGGCGCCGCGCTGGCGGTAGTGATTATCGCCGGGGCCGCCTACTGGTTCTGGCACGATCGCGGGACGAGCGGCAGCGGGGCTCCCGCCGCCGGACAGGGCCCGCAGGGGCCGGGCGGCGCACGCCATGGCCGCTTTGGCGCCGCGCTGGCGCCGGTGCAGGCGGCCACCGCCACCGAAGAAGCGGTCCCGCGCTATCTCACCGGGCTGGGTACGGTAACGGCGGCCAATACCGTCACCGTCCGCAGCCGGGTCGACGGCCAGCTGCTGAGCCTTCACTTCCAGGAGGGTCAGCAGGTCAAAGCCGGCGACCTGCTGGCGCAGATCGACCCCAGCCAGTTTAAAGTCGCTCTCGCCCAGGCGCAGGGTCAGCTGGCGAAAGATCAGGCCACCCTCGCCAACGCCCGCCGCGATCTCGCTCGTTACCAGCAGCTGGTGAAGACCAACCTCGTCTCCCGCCAGGAGCTCGACACTCAGCAGTCGCTGGTGGTGGAATCCGCCGGCACGGTGAAAGCTGATGAAGCGGCCGTCGCCAGCGCCCAACTGCAGCTCGACTGGACCCGCATTACCGCGCCAATTGACGGCCGCGTCGGCTTAAAGCAGGTCGATATCGGCAACCAGATCTCCAGCGGGGATACCACCGGGATCGTGGTCCTTACCCAGACGCACCCGATCGACGTGGTCTTTACCCTGCCGGAAAGCAGCATCGCCACGGTGGTGCAGGCGCAGAAAGCGGGCAAAGCGCTCAGCGTCGAAGCCTGGGATCGCACCAATAAGCAGAAAATCAGCGTCGGCGAGCTGCTGAGCCTCGACAACCAGATCGATGCCACCACCGGGACCATCAAGCTGAAGGCGCGCTTTAGCAATCTGGACGACGCGCTGTTCCCCAATCAGTTCGTTAACGCCCGCCTGCTGGTGGACACCCAGCAGAACGCGGTGGTGATCCCTGCCGCCGCGCTGCAGATGGGCAACGAAGGGCATTTCGTATGGGTGCTGAACGATGAGAATAAGGTCAGCAAACACAGCGTGACGCCCGGCATCCAGGACAGCCAGAAAGTAGTCATCAGCGCCGGGCTTTCCGCCGGAGATCGCGTGGTCACCGACGGGATTGATCGCCTGACCGAGGGAGCGAAGGTGGAAGTTGTCACCGCCAGCAGCGGCGAGCAGACGCAGCCCGCCCCGCGCCAGAGCGGTAAACACGGAGCGCGTTCCTGATGCAGGTGTTACCTCCAGGCCGCACCGGCGGCCCGTCCCGGCTGTTTATTATGCGTCCGGTGGCCACCACTCTGCTGATGGTGGCTATCCTGCTGGCCGGGATCATCGGCTATCGCTTTCTGCCGGTCTCCGCCCTGCCGGAGGTCGATTACCCGACCATTCAGGTAGTCACCCTCTATCCGGGTGCCAGCCCGGACGTGGTGACCTCCGCCATCACCGCCCCGCTGGAGCGCCAGTTCGGCCAGATGTCAGGCCTCAAGCAGATGTCGTCGCAAAGCTCCGGCGGCGCCTCGGTAGTCACGCTGCAGTTCCAGCTGACCCTGCCGCTGGACGTCGCCGAGCAGGAAGTGCAGGCGGCCATTAACGCCGCCACCAATCTGCTGCCGAGCGATCTGCCGAATCCGCCGGTCTACAGCAAGGTGAACCCGGCGGATCCGCCGATCATGACCCTCGCCGTCACCTCCTCCGCCATCCCGATGACCCAGGTTGAGGACATGGTGGAGACCCGGGTGGCGCAGAAGATCTCCCAGGTTTCCGGCGTCGGTCTGGTGACCCTCGCCGGCGGCCAGCGCCCGGCGGTGCGGGTGAAGCTTAACGCCCAGGCCATCGCCGCCCTCGGCCTGACCAGCGAAACCGTGCGCACCGCTATCACCAGCGCCAACGTTAACTCCGCGAAAGGCAGCCTCGACGGTCCGGCCCGCGCGGTGACGCTTTCCGCTAACGATCAGATGCAGTCCGCTGAGGATTATCGCCGGCTGATTATCGCTTATCAGAACGGGGCGCCGATCCGGCTCGGCGATGTCGCCAGCGTCGAACAAGGGGCCGAAAACAGCTGGCTCGGGGCGTGGGCCAACCAGCAGCGGGCCATCGTGATGAACGTCCAGCGCCAGCCGGGGGCCAACATCATCGACACCGCCGACAGCATTCGCCAGATGCTGCCGCAGCTCACCGAGAGCCTGCCGAAATCGGTGAAGGTGCAGGTCCTCTCCGACCGGACCACTAACATCCGCGCCTCGGTGCGCGACACCCAGTTTGAGCTGATGCTGGCCATCGCCCTGGTGGTGATGATCATCTATCTGTTCCTGCGCAACGTGCCGGCGACCATTATTCCCGGCGTCGCGGTGCCGCTATCGCTGGTGGGCACTTTTGCGGTGATGGTGTTCCTCGACTTCTCGATCAACAACCTGACGCTGATGGCCCTGACCATCGCCACCGGCTTCGTGGTGGATGATGCCATCGTGGTGATCGAGAACATCTCGCGCTATATCGAAAAAGGCGAGAAGCCGCTGGCCGCCGCGCTGAAGGGCGCGGGGGAGATCGGCTTCACCATCATCTCCCTCACCTTCTCGCTGATCGCGGTGTTGATCCCGCTGCTGTTTATGGGCGATATCGTCGGCCGCCTGTTCCGCGAATTCGCCGTCACCCTTGCCGTCGCTATTCTTATCTCGGCGGTGGTCTCCCTGACCCTGACGCCGATGATGTGCGCCCGTATGCTAAGCCACGAATCACTGCGTAAGCAGAACCGATTCTCGCGAGCCAGCGAGCGTTTCTTCGAACGGGTGATCGCCGTCTATGGCCGCTGGCTGAGCCGGGTGCTGAACCATCCGTGGCTGACGCTCGGCGTCGCCCTGAGCACCCTGGCGCTGTCGATTATCCTGTGGGTCTTTATCCCGAAAGGCTTTTTCCCGATCCAGGATAACGGCATTATCCAGGGTACCCTCCAGGCGCCGCAGTCGGTCTCCTTCGCCAGCATGGCCGAGCGCCAGCGGCAGGTGGCCAGCATTATCCTTAAGGATCCGGCGGTGGAGAGTCTGACCTCCTTCGTCGGCGTCGACGGCACCAACCCGGCGCTGAACAGCGCCCGTCTGCAGATCAACCTCAAGCCGCTGGACGAACGCGATGACCGCGTCCAGACGGTGATTAGCCGCCTGCAGCAGGCGGTGGACGGCGTCCCCGGCGTGGCGCTCTACCTGCAGCCGACCCAGGACCTGACCATCGACACCACGGTGAGCCGCACCCAGTATCAGTTCACCCTGCAGGCAAACTCCCTCGAGGCGCTGAGCACCTGGGTGCCGCCGCTGCTCAGCCGCCTGCAGGCCCAGCCGCAGCTGGCCGACGTCAGCAGCGACTGGCAGGACAAAGGCCTGGCCGCCTATATCAAGGTGGATCGCGACAGCGCCAGCCGCCTCGGTATCTCAATGGCCGATGTCGATAATGCGCTGTACAACGCCTTCGGCCAGCGGCTGATCTCCACTATTTACACTCAGGCGAATCAGTATCGCGTGGTGCTCGAGCAGGATACCGAGGCGACGCCGGGCCTGGCGGCGCTGGAGAATATCCGCCTCACCAGCAGCGACGGCGGCATCGTGCCGTTGACCGCCATCGCCACGGTGGAGCAGCGCTTTACCCCGCTGTCGGTAAACCACCTCGATCAGTTCCCGGTGACCACCATCTCGTTTAACGTCCCGGACAACTACTCGCTGGGCGAAGCGGTGGAGGCGATCCTCGCCGCCGAACAGTCGCTGGATTTCCCGACCGATATTCGCACCCAGTTCCAGGGCAGCTCGCTGGCCTTCCAGTCGGCGCTCGGCAGCACCGTCTGGCTGGTGGTCGCCGCGGTGGTGGCGATGTATATCGTGCTGGGGGTGCTGTACGAGAGCTTTATCCATCCGATTACGATTCTCTCCACCCTGCCCACCGCCGGGGTCGGGGCGCTGCTGGCGCTGTGGCTGGCGGGCAGCGAGCTGGACGTGATCGCCATCATCGGCATCATTCTGCTGATCGGCATCGTGAAGAAGAACGCCATCATGATGATCGACTTCGCGCTGGCCGCTGAGCGCGAGCAGGGCATGCCGCCGCGGGAAGCGATCTACCAGGCCTGTCTGCTGCGTTTTCGGCCGATCCTGATGACTACCCTCGCCGCCCTGCTCGGCGCCCTGCCGCTGATGCTGAGCACCGGCGTTGGCGCCGAGCTGCGGCGTCCGCTGGGGATCGGCATGGTCGGCGGTCTGATGCTCAGCCAGGTGCTGACCCTGTTCACCACCCCGGTGATCTATCTGCTGTTCGACCGCCTGTCGCTGCACCTGAAGCGCCGCTTCCCGCGTCAGGAAGAGGAGGCGTAAGTGAAGTTTTTCGCCCTCTTCATTTACCGCCCGGTGGCGACGATCCTCATCTCGCTGGCCATCACCCTGTGCGGCATTCTCGGCTTCCGGCTGCTGCCGGTGGCCCCGCTGCCGCAGGTGGACTTCCCGGTGATCATGGTTAGCGCCTCGCTGCCGGGAGCCTCGCCGGAGACCATGGCCTCGTCGGTGGCCACCCCGCTGGAGCGCTCCCTGGGGCGGATTGCCGGGGTCAATGAGATGACCTCCTCCAGCTCGCTCGGCAGTACCCGCATCATTCTTGAGTTTAACTTCGACCGCGATATCAACGGCGCGGCGCGCGACGTTCAGGCGGCGATCAACGCCGCGCAAAGCCTGCTGCCGAGCGGAATGCCCAGCCGGCCGACCTATCGCAAAGCCAATCCGTCGGATGCGCCGATCATGATCCTGACGCTGACCTCGGACACCTACTCCCAGGGTGAGCTGTATGATTTCGCCTCCACCCAGCTGGCGCAGACCATCGCGCAGATCGACGGCGTGGGCGATGTCGACGTCGGCGGTAGCTCCCTGCCGGCGGTGCGCGTCGACCTCAACCCGCAGGCGCTGTTCAACCAGGGCGTGTCGCTGGACGCGGTGCGCACCGCCATCAGCGACGCCAACGTGCGCAAACCGCAGGGGGCGCTGGAGGACAGCGCGCACCGCTGGCAGGTGCAGACCAACGATGAGCTGAAGACCGCCGCCGACTATCAGCCGCTGATCGTCCACTACCAGAATGGCGCCGCGGTGCGGCTGGGAGATGTCGCCACCGTCTCGGATTCGGTGCAGGACGTACGCAACGCCGGGATGACCAACGCCAAACCGGCGATCCTGCTGATGATCCGCAAACTGCCGGAAGCCAATATCATTCAGACGGTGGACAGCATCCGCGCCCGCCTGCCGGAGCTGCAGCAGACCATTCCGGCGGCTATCGACCTGCAGATCGCCCAGGACCGCTCGCCGACCATCCGCGCCTCGCTGGAGGAAGTGGAACAGACGCTGGTGATTTCGGTGGCGCTGGTGATCCTCGTGGTGTTCCTGTTCCTGCGCTCGGGGCGCGCCACGCTGATCCCGGCCGTCGCCGTCCCGGTTTCCTTAATCGGCACCTTCGCCGCGATGTATTTGTGCGGCTTCAGCCTCAATAACCTGTCGCTGATGGCCCTGACCATCGCCACCGGCTTCGTGGTGGATGACGCTATCGTGGTGCTGGAGAATATCTCCCGCCATCTGGAGGCGGGGATGAAACCGCTGCAGGCGGCGCTGCAGGGGAGCCGCGAGGTCGGCTTTACCGTGCTGTCGATGAGTCTGTCGCTGGTGGCGGTGTTCCTGCCGCTGCTGCTGATGGGCGGCCTGCCCGGCCGCCTGCTGCGCGAGTTCGCCGTCACCCTGTCGGTGGCGATCGGCATCTCGCTGGCGGTCTCCCTCACCCTGACGCCGATGATGTGCGGCTGGCTGCTGAAAAGCGGCAAGCCCCACCAGCCGACGCGCAACCGCGGCTTTGGCCGCCTGCTGGTGGCCGTGCAGGGCGGCTATGGTAAATCGTTAAAATGGGTGCTGAAGCATACCCGCCTGACCGGCCTGGTGGTGCTCGGCACCATCGCCCTCAGCGTCTGGCTCTACATTTCGATCCCGAAAACCTTCTTCCCGGAGCAGGACACCGGGGTGCTGATGGGCGGCATTCAGGCCGACCAGAGCATCTCCTTCCAGGCGATGCGCGGCAAGCTGCAGGACTTTATGAAGATCATTCGCGAAGATCCGGCGGTGGATAACGTCACCGGCTTTACCGGCGGCTCGCGGGTCAACAGCGGGATGATGTTTATCACCCTCAAGCCGCGCGACCAGCGCCACGAGACGGCGCAGCAGGTGATCGACCGGCTGCGCAAAAAGCTGGCCAACGAGCCCGGGGCCAACCTGTTTCTGATGGCGGTGCAGGATATCCGCGTCGGCGGCCGGCAGTCGAACGCCAGCTATCAGTACACCCTGCTGTCCGACGACCTGTCGGCGCTGCGCGAGTGGGAGCCGAAGATCCGCAAAGCGCTGGCGGCGCTGCCGGAGCTGGCGGACGTCAACTCGGATCAGCAGGACAATGGCGCCGAAATGGACCTGGTCTATGACCGGGATACCATGTCGCGCCTCGGCATCAGCGTCCAGGACGCCAACAACCTGCTGAACAACGCCTTTGGCCAGCGGCAGATCTCTACCATCTACCAGCCGCTCAACCAGTATAAGGTGGTGATGGAGGTGGATCCGGCCTACACCCAGGACGTCAGCGCCCTGGATAAGATGTTCGTCATTAACAGCGATGGCAAGCCGATCCCGCTGGCCTACTTCGCCAAATGGCAGCCGGCCAATGCCCCGCTGTCGGTGAACCACCAGGGGCTGTCGGCGGCATCCACTATCTCCTTTAACCTGCCCACCGGCCGCTCGCTGTCGGAAGCCAGCGAGGCCATTGACCGCGCGATGACCCAGCTCGGGGTGCCGTCGAGCGTGCGCGGCTCCTTTGCCGGTACCGCTCAGGTGTTCCAGCAGACCATGAACGCGCAGGTGATCCTGATCCTCGCGGCTATCGCCACGGTCTATATCGTGCTGGGGGTGCTATATGAGAGCTATGTGCATCCGTTGACCATCCTCTCGACGCTGCCCTCCGCCGGGGTGGGCGCTCTGCTGGCGCTGGAGATCTTCGATGCCCCGTTCAGCCTAATCGCCCTGATTGGGATTATGTTATTAATTGGCATCGTTAAGAAAAACGCCATCATGATGGTTGATTTTGCCCTGGAGGCGCAGCGTAACGGCAACCTGACGCCGGAAGAGGCGATTTTCCAGGCCTGCCTGCTGCGTTTCCGGCCGATTATGATGACCACCCTCGCCGCGCTGTTCGGCGCCCTGCCGCTGGTGCTCTCCGGGGGCGATGGCTCTGAGCTGCGCCAGCCGCTGGGGATCACCATCGTCGGCGGTCTGGTGATGAGTCAGCTGTTAACGCTCTACACCACGCCGGTGGTCTATCTTTTCTTTGACCGTCTGCGGCTGCGTTTTTCGCGTCACTCCTCTCAACCGGTAAGCGAATAACATGACAGACCTCCCGGCCAGCGTGCGCTGGCAGCTATGGATAGTGGCGTTCGGCTTCTTTATGCAGTCGCTGGACACCACCATCGTTAACACCGCCCTCCCCTCGATGGCCAAAAGCCTCGGGGAGAGTCCGCTGCATATGCATATGATTATCGTCTCCTATGTGTTAACGGTGGCGGTGATGCTGCCGGCCAGCGGCTGGCTGGCCGACCGGGTCGGGGTGCGCAATATCTTCTTCACCGCCATCGTGCTGTTTACCGCCGGATCGCTGTTTTGCGCCCAGGCCAGCACCCTTGACCAGCTGGTGATGGCGCGGGTGCTGCAGGGGGTCGGCGGCGCGATGATGGTGCCGGTCGGCCGCCTGACGGTGATGAAGATCGTCCCGCGCGATCAGTATATGGCGGCGATGACCTTCGTCACCCTGCCGGGCCAGGTCGGCCCGCTGCTCGGCCCGGCGCTGGGCGGGGTGCTGGTGGAGTACGCCTCCTGGCATTGGATCTTCCTCATCAATATCCCGGTGGGGATCGTCGGCGCAATCGCCACCCTCTGTCTGATGCCCAACTACACCATGCAGACCCGGCGCTTCGATCTCTCTGGCTTTCTGCTGCTGGCCGCTGGAATGGCGACCCTGACCCTGGCGCTCGACGGCCAGAAAGGGCTCGGCATTTCCCCTGCCTGGCTGGCGGGGCTGGTGGCCGTCGGCCTCTGCGCCCTGCTGCTCTACCTGTGGCACGCCCGCGGCAACGCCCGGGCGCTGTTTAGCCTTAACCTGTTTCGCAACCGCACTTTCTCTCTCGGCCTCGGCGGCAGCTTCGCGGGACGCATCGGCAGCGGCATGCTGCCGTTTATGACCCCGGTGTTTCTGCAGATCGGCCTCGGCTTCTCCCCCTTTCACGCCGGGCTGATGATGATCCCGATGGTGCTCGGCAGCATGGGCATGAAGCGGATCGTGGTCCAGGTGGTCAACCGCTTTGGCTACCGTCGGGTGCTGGTCGCCAGCACCCTGGGCCTGGCGGCGGTCAGCCTGCTGTTTATGTTTAGCGCCCTGGCCGGGTGGTATTACGCGCTGCCGCTGGTCCTGTTTCTGCAGGGGATGATCAACGCCAGCCGCTTCTCCTCGATGAATACCCTGACGCTGAAAGATCTCCCGGACGATCTGGCCAGCAGCGGCAACAGCCTGCTGTCGATGGTGATGCAGCTGTCGATGAGTATCGGCGTGACCATCGCCGGGCTGCTGCTGGGGCTGTATGGCCAGCAGCATATGAGTCTCGACGCCGCCAGCACCCATCAGGTCTTTCTCTACACCTATCTGAGCATGGCGGCGATCATCGCCCTGCCGGCGCTCATCTTTTCCCGGGTACCGGATGACGTCGGCAGCAATACCGTCCTCCGTCGACGCAACAGGAGTGGATCGTGAAATTTTGGCGCCCGGGTATTACCGGCAAGCTGTTCCTCGCTATATTCGCCACCTGCATCGTGCTGCTGATCAGCATGCACTGGGCGGTGCGCATTAGTTTTGAACGCGGGTTTATCGACTATATCAAGCGCGGCAATGAGCAACGCTTAACCATGCTCAGCGACGCGCTGAGCGAGCAGTATGCCCAGCATGGCAGCTGGGCGTTTCTGCGCAATAATGACCGCTTTATCTTCCAGCTGCTGCGCACCTTCGAACGGGATAACGACGACCGCTCGCCGCCGGGGCACGCCATGAAGCCGGACGCCGCCCCGAACGGGCCGCCGCCGGATGGCCCCCCTGACGGCCCGCGCCCGAGACCGGAAATGCCGCCCCACGGCTGGCGCACCATGTTCTGGGTGGTGGATCAGTCGGGGCGCGTGCTGGTGGGGCCGCGTGAGCGCGTCCCGGAGGACGGCACCCAGCGCAGCATCGTGGTCAACGGCGCGGAGGTGGGCAAGGTGATCGCCTCGCCGGTAGAGCGGCTGACACGCAATACCGACATTAACTTCGACCGGCAGCAAAAGCGCACCAGCTGGCTGATTGTCGCCCTTGCCACCCTGCTTGCCGCGCTGGCCACTTTCCCGTTGGCCCGCGGTCTGCTGGCGCCGGTGAAGCGGCTGGTGGAAGGCACCCATAAGCTGGCGGCAGGCGACTTTTCCACCCGCGTGACGGTGACCGGCGGCGATGAGCTCGGCCGCCTGGCGCAGGATTTTAACCAGCTCGCCAGCACCCTGGAGCGGAACCAGCAGATGCGTCGCGATCTGATGGCCGATATCTCCCATGAGCTGCGCACCCCGCTGGCGGTGCTGCGCGGCGAGCTGGAGGCGATTCAGGACGGGGTCCGGCGCTTTACCCCCGAGTCGATTCCTTCTCTGCAGGCCGAGGTGGCTACCCTCACCAAGCTGGTGGACGACCTCCATCAGCTGTCGATGTCCGACGAGGGGGCGCTGGCCTACCAGAAAACCTCACTGGATATCATCACCCTGCTGGAAGTGGCGGCGGGCGCTTTTCGCGAGCGCTTCGCCAGCCGGCAGCTAAGCATTCAGGTGTCGCTCCCGGAGCAGGCGATGATCTTCGGCGACCGCGACCGCCTGATGCAGCTCTTCAACAATCTGCTGGAGAACAGCCTGCGCTATACCGACAGCGGCGGCAGCCTGCACATCACCGCCCGCCGCAGCGGCCGGATGCTGGTGATTGACTTCGCCGACAGCGCCCCCGGCGTCAGCGATGAGCAGCTGGCCCGCCTGTGCGAACGCTTTTACCGGGCGGAAGGATCGCGCAACCGCGCCAGCGGCGGCTCCGGCCTCGGGCTGGCGATTTGCCTCAATATCGTAGCGGCCCACGGCGGCACCCTGCGTGCCGACCATTCGCCTTTTGGCGGGGTTAGCATTAAAGTTGAGTTACCTCTGGAACATGATTTACCGAGAGACGTATGACTGAATTGCCTGTAGATGAAAACACCCCACGCATCCTTATCGTGGAAGATGAACCGAAGCTCGGCCAGCTGCTGATTGATTATCTGCAGGCCGCCGGCTATGCGCCTGCGTTGATTAACCACGGCGACAAGGTCCTGCCCTACGTCCGCCAGACGCCGCCGCATCTGATCCTGCTGGATCTGATGCTGCCCGGTACCGACGGTCTGACGCTGTGCCGGGAAATTCGCCGCTTCTCCGATGTTCCGGTGGTGATGGTGACGGCGAAAATCGAAGAGATCGACCGTTTGCTGGGGCTGGAAATAGGCGCCGACGACTATATCTGCAAGCCCTACAGCCCGCGGGAAGTGGTCGCCCGGGTAAAAACCATCCTCCGCCGCTGCAAACCGCAGCGCGATCTGCAGGCGCTGGACGCCCAGAGCCCGCTGATTGTCGACGAAGGTCGTTTTCAGGCCTCCTGGCGCGACAAGCTGCTGGACCTCACTCCCGCCGAGTTCCGGCTGCTGAAAACCCTCTCCCAGGAGCCGGGCAAAGTGTTCTCCCGCGAACAGCTACTCAACCATCTGTATGACGATTATCGGGTAGTCACCGATCGCACCATCGACAGCCACATCAAGAACCTGCGGCGCAAGCTGGAGGCGCTGGACGCCGAGCAGTCGTTTATCCGCGCGGTGTATGGCGTTGGCTACCGCTGGGAAGCGGACGCCTGCCGGCTGGCGTAGTTAGCTTTTTCCCGGCTCGCGCTGCGCTTCGCCGGGCTACACGTTCACCGCCATCTGCAATCCCTAGCCCGGGTAAGGCGTTTACGCCGCAACCCGGGGAACTCCCTAGAGCCTATCCCACCAGGCGTTATTAACGCTGTCAGTGTGAGTACTGCCCAGGTTCAAAATGGCAAACAAATTAGTCATACGGAAAGATACCTATCTGATATTTACTCCCCTTCGCCGCGGCGCTACAATGCCCGCCCTTAATGTGGGGACACTCCCCAACTCGCCGCACCAGGTGCGGCGAATCTGACCTGTCATCAGAACGAGAACACCATGTTTAAACCAGAACTCCTCTCCCCGGCGGGAACGCTGAAGAATATGCGTTACGCTTTCGCCTATGGCGCCGATGCCGTTTATGCCGGCCAGCCGCGCTACTCGCTGCGCGTGCGTAACAACGAATTCAATCACGAAAATCTGCAGCTCGGCATCAATGAAGCCCACGCGCTGGGTAAAAAATTCTATGTGGTGGTCAACATCGCCCCGCATAACGCCAAGCTGAAAACGTTTATTCGCGATCTGAAGCCGGTGGTGGAGATGGGTCCGGACGCGCTGATCATGTCCGATCCGGGTTTAATCATGCTGGTGCGGGAACACTTCCCGGAGATGCCGATCCATCTTTCAGTGCAGGCCAACGCCGTCAACTGGGCGACGGTCAAATTCTGGCAGCAGATGGGGCTGACCCGCGTGATCCTGTCGCGTGAACTGTCGCTGGATGAAATCGAAGAGATTCGCCGCCAGGTGCCGGAGATGGAGATTGAGATTTTCGTCCACGGCGCGCTATGCATGGCCTACTCCGGCCGCTGCCTGCTCTCCGGGTATATCAACAAGCGCGACCCGAACCAGGGGACCTGCACCAACGCCTGCCGCTGGGAATACAACGTGGCGGAAGGCAAAGAGGACGACGTCGGCAACATCGTCCACAAATATGAGCCGATCCCGGTGCAGACCGTGGAGCCTACCCTCGGCATCGGCGCGCCGACCGATAAAGTCTTTATGATTGAGGAAGCCAAACGTCCGGGCGAATACATGACCGCCTTTGAGGACGAACACGGCACCTACATCATGAACTCGAAAGATCTGCGGGCTATCGCCCACGTTGAGCGTCTGACCCAGATGGGCGTTCACTCGCTGAAGATCGAAGGCCGCACCAAATCCTTCTACTACTGCGCGCGCACCGCTCAGGTTTACCGCAAGGCGATCGACGATGCCGCCGCCGGCAAACCGTTCGATACCAGCCTGCTGGAGACCCTGGAAGGGCTGGCCCACCGCGGGTACACCGAAGGCTTCCTGCGCCGCCATACCCATGACGATTATCAGAACTACGAGTACGGCTACTCCGTCTCCGAGCGCCAGCAGTTTGTCGGCGAATTCACCGGAGAGCGTAACGGCCCGCTGGCGGCCGTGGCGGTCAAAAATAAGTTCAGCGTCGGCGACAGCCTTGAGCTGATGACCCCGCAGGGTAACGTCAACTTCACCCTTGAGCATATGGAGAATGGCAAAGGCGAAATCATGCCGGTGGCCCCGGGCGATGGCTATACCGTCTGGTTGCCTGTGCCGGACGACCTGCCCCTGCAGTATGCCCTGCTGATGCGCAACTTTACTGGTCAAACAACCAGAAATCCGCATGGTAACTAGTTAATTTGCGTTATTTTTTCACGATGTAAGGATATTAGAATCGGATCACATACCGTTTCGATCGAAACAGGTATCATCCATTTCGCTGAAAAACATAACCCATAAATGCTAGTTGTACCAGGAACCACCTCCTTAGCCTGCGTAATCTCCCTTACGCGGGCTTATTTTTTTGCCTCTCCTCCGGTCTTCGCTTTCGTCATGCGGTACACTTTATGCAACATTGAGCAATAAAGGTTCCCTTGATGATGTCTACGTTTCCTGCCAGCTTACTGATCCTTAACGGCAAAGGTGCCAATGAACCGCAGCTACGCGAAGCGGTTAACCTGTTACGCGATGAAGGGATTGATATTCACGTCCGCGTGACCTGGGAAAAGGGCGATGCCGCTCGGTTTATCGATGAAGCCCTGCAGCTGAACGTTGAAACGGTGATCGCCGGCGGTGGCGATGGCACCATTAATGAAGTGGCGACCGCGCTGGTGGAGCGCGGCGGCAAGATGGCGCTGGGGATTTTACCGCTGGGCACGGCTAACGACTTTGCCACCAGCGTCGGTATTCCGCAGGACCTGGCCAGCGCCCTCAAGCTGGCGATCGTCGGCCGCGATGTGCCGATAGATATCGCCCGGGTGAATGATAAAACCGGCTTTATTAATATGGCGACCGGCGGGTTCGGCACCCGGATCACCACCGAAACGCCGGAAAAACTCAAGGCCGCGCTCGGCGGTGTCTCTTATTTAATCCACGGTCTGATGCGCATGGATACCCTGAAGCCGGACCGCTGCGAGATCCGCGGGGAGAACTTTCACTGGCAGGGCGATGCGCTGGTCATCGGCATCGGCAACGGCCGCCAGGCCGGCGGCGGTCAGCAGCTGTGTCCGGAGGCGTTGATTAACGATGGTCTGCTGCATCTGCGCATTTTCACCGGCGAAGAGCTGATCCCTGCCCTGTTCAGCACCCTGGCGAATCCGGAAAACTCGCCGAATATTGTTGACGGTGTCTCCTCGTGGTTTGAAATAACCGCGCCCCATGAGATGACCTTTAACCTCGACGGCGAGCCGCTCAGCGGCAAAACCTTCCGCATGGAGCTGTTACCGGCGGCCCTGCGCTGCCGGCTGCCGCCCGACTGCCCGCTGCTACGCTGATCAGGCTTCGCAAAGCAAAGACGGCGCCCGGCTGGTATACAGCAGCCGGGTTCGTTGATTGAGCCTCTGAATGTTAAGGTAAAACGGCACCTGCGGCTGCAGGAAAAACCTGGGCAGGATATCGATCCAAGCACCGCGCTTACATTAATAGACGATACCCACAACCACAAAAAACCTATAACATCAAATAGTTACCTATTAAAATGGGCGCATCTGCCGTGAGACAATGCGCCATAAAGCTTAGTATTCCGCCACCTCGCGCGCCATTTCGCGCGTATATTGCCGACTGGCGTTAACCAGCATCTGCGTATAGGCCGTCTGCGCCTGGCCGCTGACCAGCGCATCGACCGTCAGGGTTTCGAGGATCTTCCCGTACTGCATCACCGCCACTTTCTGGCATAAGTGGGCAATAACCCCAAGATCGTGGGTGACCATCAGGTAAGTGAGCTTAGCCTCCCGCTGCAGTTCCGCCAGCAGGTTAAGGATCTCAGCCTGCACCGACACATCCAGCGCCGACGTCGGCTCATCCAGCAGCAGCACCTGAGGCTCAAGAATCAGCGCTCTGGCTATCGCCACGCGCTGCCGCTGCCCGCCGGAGAGCTGATGCGGATAGCGCTCGCGAAAGGCGCGGTTGAGACCAACTTTATCCAGCAGCACATTGATCCGCCGGTCGCGGTCGTTGATACGATGGATCTGCAGCGGCTCTTCGAGGATATCGCCAATGGTGTGACGGGGATGCAGCGATCCGTAGGGGTCCTGAAATACCATCTGCACCTGACGGCAGCGCTCGCGGCTAATTTCATGCCCTAAGGGCTGAGCATCGATGGTCAGTTCCCCCTGCCAGTGGGTAAACAGCCCCGCCAGGCACTTGAGCACCGTCGTTTTACCGGAACCGGACTCTCCTACCAGACCGTAGATCTCGCCGGGCTTAACGTGGAAACTGACGTCATACAGCACCTGGTTACGCTTCTCCCCCTCGCCAAACGCGAGGTTGAGATGTTGAACTTCAATCATTATCCGCTCCTTAATCCGTTAACCAGCTGGCCTGACGCTGCAGCACCGGCAGTATCGGGCGACGATGCTGCATATCCGGCAGCGAGTTAATCAATCCCTGAGTGTAGGGGTGACGGGCGTGATCGAGATCTTTAGCGGCGATGGACTCCACTACCCGTCCGGCGTACATCACCAGCACCCGGTCGCAGAAGCTGCGCACCAGGTTGATATCGTGGCTGATAAAAATCAGCCCCAGCCCGCGCGACTGAACCAGGTCATCCAGCAGGCCCAGCACCTGCAGGCGCACCGACACGTCCAGCGCGGAGGTGGGCTCATCGGCAATGATCAGCTCCGGGTCGGTAATCAGCATCATGGCGATCATGATGCGCTGCCCCTGTCCGCCGGATATTTCATGCGGATAAAGCTGATAAACGCGCTCCGGCTGGCGAATACGCACCACCTCCAGCATCTCCAGCGCCCTGGCTTTCGCCTCATCTTTGCGCCCGGGATGATGAGTAAGCCAGGCCTCGGCGATTTGCTTACCCACGCAGACCACCGGATTCAGCGAATATTTCGGATCCTGCATAATCATCGAGATACGTTTGCCGCGTACGCCGCGCATCTGCGCTTCGCTAAGATGCTGCAGATCGAGGTCGGCAAACTGCATCCGGCTGGCGCTGACGCGGGCCTTTTTCGGATGCAGCTGCAGCAGCGCGCGCCCAACGGTGGACTTACCCGAACCGGATTCGCCGACAATAGCCAGCTTCTCATGCCCCAGCTGGAAGGAGACGCCGCGCACGGCGTGGGTCACCGCGCTACCGTTAACAAAGTCGACGCACAAATCGCGCACGTCGAGCAGCGGTGCATTATTCACTACGGGGATCGAGGATGTCACGTAGGCCATCTCCTAAGAAGTTGAACGCTAAGCTATTGATCAAAATCGCCAGCCCCGGAATGGTTACGACCCACCAGCACTCCATCATATAAGTGCGCCCGCTGGAGATCATCGCTCCCCACTCCGGCTCTGGCGGCTGCGCGCCGAGGCCGAGAAAGCCTAGGCCGGCCGCGGTCAGAATGATCCCGGCCATATTCATGGTGATACGGATAATGACCGAGGGCAGACACAGCGGCACGATATGGCGCCAGAGGACGCGGGCCGATGAAGCGCCCTGCAGACGCACGGCGGAGATAAAATCGGCCTGGCGCAGTGAGAGCGTTTCGGCGCGCGCCAGACGGGCAATCGGCGGCCAGGCGGTCAGCGTGATGGCGATAACCACGTGCTCCAGCCCCGGTCCTAAAGCGGCGACAAACGCCAGCGCCAGGACCAGACTCGGGAAGGAGATGAAAATATCGGTGACGCGCATCAGCACCATATCGACTTTACCGCCGAAATAGCCGGCGCTGACGCCCAGCAGCAGTCCGAGCGGACCAACGGTCACTGAGACCAGCAGCACGATATAGAGCGTGATGCGGGAGCCGTACACCAGGCGACTAAAGATATCCCGGCCAAACTCATCGGTGCCGAACCAGTGCTGCGCATTCGGCGCGACCAGCGCACTATTCAGGTCCTGTACCAGCGGGTTATAAGGCGCAATCAGCGGCGCGAAAATCGCCACCACCAGCAGCAGAAAGATAATTCCTCCGCCGATGGCCGTGAGCGGATTGCGCGCCATTTTGCCGATAAACCCGACGGCCCGCGCCGCCGCGCGTTGCAGCCGCTGACGGCCTTCGCCCGCACCACCCGAAAGCGGCGAATCCAGAGAAACGGTCATGATTTTGTCCTCGGGTCAAAGAATTGATACAGCATGTCGGAGAGCAGGTTGAGCATCACGAAGATCACCCCCACCAGCAGCACGCAGCCCATCACCGCATTCATATCGCCCAGCAGCAAGCTTCCGGTAAGGTAGGAGCCAAACCCCGGCCATGAGAAGACGGTTTCAATCAGCACCGCGCCTTCCAGCAGCGCGCCGTAGGCCAGCGCCACCACCGTCAGCAGTTGCACGAGGATGTTACGAAACGCATGGTTCCAGATAACCTGGCGCTCGGTCAGCCCTTTCACCCGGGCGGTAATAATGAACTCCTGCGACAGCTGGGCCAGCATAAAGCTGCGGGTCATACGGCTGATATAAGCCAGCGAGTGAAAACCCAGCAGCGAGGCGGGAAGAATCAGATGATTAATGGCGTTCCAGAACACCTGGCCGTTGCCGGCCAGCAGCGCATCAACGGTGATCAGCCCGGTGCGGCGCGGCACCACACCATCCAGCCCGAGATCTACCCTCCCGGCGCCGCCTACCCAGCCAAGCCAGGCATAGAACACCAGCAGCCCCATCATCCCGACCCAAAAGATCGGCGTCGAGTAGCCCGCCAGGCTGATAATGCGTACCACATAATCGGAGACGCTATTGCGCCGCGCTGCCGCCAACACGCCCAGCGGAATACCAAGACCCGCGCCGACAATAATCGCCATCGTTGCCAGCTCCATGGTGGCCGGGAAGACGCGGATAATATCGTCCACCACCGGTTTCCCGGTCAGCAGCGCGTTGCCCAGATCGCCGTGCAACAGGTTGACGAAATAGATGCCAAACTGGGTGGTCAGCGATTTATCAAACCCCAGCTGCTGGTAAACCTGCTGATAGGTACTCTGGTCAGCATCCGGGCCGACAATCGCCAGCACCGGGTCGATGGGCATGACGCGGCCAATGGTAAAGGTCAGCAGCAGCAGGCCGAACAGTGTAATCACCACCTGCAGTAGCCGTTTTGATAAGCGCCGGCCGCGTGAGCCGGGCGCAAGGATTGCGGTACTCATCCTTTCTCTCCTTCGCGGACTTTATAGACGTCACGCAGAAAAGTGGTGGCGGAGGGGTGCGGCTGATACTCCCGTACCTCGTTGCGCACGACGACCGAATCAACCATCTGCGAAAGCGGAATTAAAGCCGGAACCAGCTGGTCGTAGCGTGTCTGGATGGCCTGGTAGTCAGCCACCTGTTTTTGCGGATCGCGTTCCAGCAGGGCCTGGTCAATCATCGTATTCAGTTGCGGGTCGTAAAAACCGGTACGCCAGCCCTGGAAGTTGGTCAGGCGCGCCTTATCGCTGTTATCCGGGTTATAGACCAGCGCGCGCAGGCTGGAGTGCGGATGCGGCTCCATCCCGCTGCCGCCGCGACCTACCAGCAGGTCAAATTTACGCTCGCGCATTGCGCCGTAGATCTGGTTACCAGTGCCGGTGATTATTTTGGCGTTAATCCCCGCCTGCATCAGCGTCGACTGCACGGCGATAGCGATGTTAAGAAATGGCTGATCGGAGAGTACCCGCAGCGTGGTATCAAAGCCGTTGGGATATCCCGCTTCCGCCAGCAGCTTTTTCGCCCGCGCCACGTCCAGCCTGTAGCCGGGATCGGGTAGCGTGGACGGCATTCCCGCTTTGATAGGCCGCTGGTGCAGCACGCCGTAGCCCGGCATCAGCGCTTTATTGATACCCTGGTAATCAATCAGATAGCGCACCGCCTCGCGCACTTTCGGATTGGCGAAGTGCGCCTCTTTCATGCTCATCGCCACGTAGTACATGGTGCCGCGCTGCACCGCATCGACGGTCAGCTGCGGGTCGCTGCGCAGGGCGTTGATATCGGAAACCGCCATATTGTTGGCAATATCAAGGTCGCCTTTTTCGATCATCAGGCGCAGAGTTTGCGACTCCTGGAAATGACGCAGTACCACGCGGCTCATTTTCGCCTCGCCGCGCCAGTAGTCAGGGTTGCGCTTCATGCGCAGCACATCTTTCGCCTGCCAGGTTTCGAGGATAAACGGCCCGGAACCGGCTTCATGGGTGGTTAGCCAGCGGTTACCCCAGTCGTTATCCTGCTGGTGGCTTTGCACCGTTTTACTGTCCAGCACTCCGAGGTTGCCCAGCGCCGCCAGCGAGTAAATCACCAGCTGCGGATCGTTATCTTTGGGTAATACGATTTGCACCGTGAAGCGGTCCGGCGCGCTGACCTGGCTGTCGATATTTTTCTTACTGAAGCCATAGGATTTCCATACTGAGGCCTGGGCCAGGTTGAGGTGCAGGATGCGCCGCATTGACCACACGACGTCGGCGGCGGTCAGCGGGTTGCCGGAGTGAAACTTAACGTCATCGCGCAGATGAAAGGTCAGGGTTTTGCCGTCGGGGCTGATATCCCAGGATTTCGCCAGCGCGGGCCTGACGGTGGTGAGCTGCTCAGGGTCAAGCTCCACCAGCGAGTCGTAGAGGTTGACCACGATCCCCACCACTTCGTTACCGGTCATCGCCGCCGGGTCAAGGGTGAGCAGGTTATTCATATTCATGCCGATGATCAGCTGGTCGGGCGGCGTTTTCGCCACCGCCTCCCCGCTCCCCATCGACATGGCGAGCGCGAGAATACACGCTCCCAGTAAGGAGGTTTTTTTCATATCTCTGTTTGCCTGTACTGTAGGGTACATGTTGCCGGATGGCGGCATTTTCGGCTTATCCGGTCTACCGGGCCGCAGGCTCGATAAGCGCAGCGCCATCGGGTATTTATTTTTTTAAATCAGTCGTGGCTAACGGTATTGGCTTCGATATACGCAAAATTAATGTCTTCACCGAGACCCGGACGTTGTGACAAATGCACAAATCCCTGGTCATCCATCGGGTCGACAATGCTGTTGAGATAGGCCGCCGGTTCATCGTAGTCGAGGAACGGATGCAGCAGGCCGCGCTCGTACCAGCGGCAGTTGCGGATCGCGCCCACCACCGCCAGGCTTGCCGCTCCGTTGCCGTGGACTTCGCAATCCATGCCGAAAGATTCCGCCAGCGCCGCCACCTTCATGGTCGGTGTAATCCCCCCCACGCCGTTAGCGCCGGCGCGCAGAATGTCGCAGGCCCCGGCTTTCACCCATTCGGCGCGCATGTGGTGCTTGCCGCCGAAGCTCTCCGGCCCGACGATGGGAATCGACAGGTTTTCCGCCAGCCACGCATAGGAAGACATCGAATCCTCCTCCATCGGCTCTTCAAACCAGGCGAAATTGAGTTTTTCCAGCTCTTTGCCGATCCACAGCGCCTCGGCGCGGCTGTACCAGTGATAGCCATCAATCATCAGGTCAATATCCGGCCCTACGGCTTCGCGCACCGCCGCGCAGGCTTTAATGTCCATTTTGGGATTGGGCGCAAAAGAGATTGGCGGCATCCAGGTGTGCAGTTTGATGGCCTTGTAGCCGCGGGCGACCAGCTTCTCAGCAAAAGCGGCATACTCTTCCGGGGTCGACAGGCCGCCCGGCAGATCGTCGCCGCACATGGTGCTACCGTAAGCCGGGACAGTGTCGCGATAGCCGCCGAGCAGCTTATAAACCGGCATCTTAAGGCTGCGGCCGATCAGGTCCCACAGCGCCTGTTCAACAAACGACAGCGCGCGCTCCGTTAGCTGATGTGCGCTGCCGCGCTGCCAGTGGTTAAGATCCTGCCAGATACGCTCACGGTTAAACGGGTCCTGTCCCACCAGCACTTTGCGAAAAAAAGTATTCACCACGAACGGGCGCACGACTTCCGGAGGCGCAAACGAAAAGCCCTGCGCCCCATCATCAGCGGTGATGGTCAGCATCGCCATTTTGGCCATGCTTTCAACCCCCGGATGGGAGTGCCCGGCGCTGTCGGAAACCCGACGAGTGGGATATTGGAAAACGGTGACATTCACAGATTCAATTTTCATGCTCGGTCCTTATCACGGCCAAATCCGATCGACATAAGCAGATCGGCAAAGCGGTTTCACATTATTGAAAATACGTTTCAATATATAATCTAAGCACAACTTCGTAGTAGTGCCTCGGACAAACACCGCTAAGCAAGGCCATAAATTTGGGCATTGGCACAACAAGACGTGACTGTTTTCACAAAAGATGAGCGAAATGTGAGGCAGATCGACCAGGAGAAAAAAGGGCGTGAGCGCAGAAAAGAGATTAACCGACCAGCTACATCCCGGGAATGTCTGCGCCCACAAATGGCTGACTTATACCACCGCCGCTGGCTCCGCGCTAAGCGCTTCCAGCAGTTCAGGTAAGGTTTGATAGCGGCCAGCGGCGGCCTGAAAACGCGCGTGCTGGCTATCTTCTGCAATCACTATCGTGGCAATCCCCGCCGACTGGGCCGCGCAAAAGCCGGTAAAGCTATCCTCAATCACCAGACACTGGCTGGCGTTGAGATTGAGCTTCCGCAGCGTCGTGAGGTACACCGCCGGGTGCGGTTTGCCGCATGGTTCATCATCCGCGCTGGAGATCGCGTCAAAAAAGTGCCAGAGCGAAAGCTTGTTCAGCACAGCGGCAATAACCTGACGAGATGATGACGTGGCGAGCGCAATCTTATAACCCGCTTCGCGAAAATAGCGTAACGCCTCCTGCACCCCGCGCATCGGTTCGCCTTTCGCGGCAATCAGGCGGGTGATGCGCTGCAGGATGGCGTCTTCAAGCCGCTGCGGAGCGAGATCAAGCTGAAAATAGCGGCACCAGGTGCCGGCAATGTCGTCGAGGCGCTTGCCCTTGGTCAGGGTTTCACATTCAGCAACGCTCGCCGTTGCTCCCCACTGCGCGAGGGCGTCAATCTGCGCCTGACGCCACAGCGCCTCGGAATCAATAATCACGCCATCCATGTCAAAAATAACCGCCTGCATACTCATTCGTTCACCTCATTAAGGCTGGCATGAAGCGCATGCCAGCCGCAGTACCTATGAGAATTCAACCTGCTCGCGGGCGGTTGCTTCCTTGTGGGAGAACCCCGGCTGCTCCACGCGGATAAAGGCGCAGAGGAAAAAGGCCACCACGTACAATCCGGTATAGGCGATCACCACCCCGATGGTGCTGAAGAACGGCAGCAGCACCACGGCAATCGCCGGCGCGAGAAAGTTCGACATCCCCGCCGACAGGTTATAGACCGAAATGGCCGCACCTTTATGCTTCGGCTCCAGCGCCGGGAACACGGCCGCCAGCGGCACGAAGGCGGCGACAAAGATCCCGAGGGCGATGGCGGGGATCAGCGCCATCGCAAAGCTATGGCCAAAGTGCTGAGGAATATAGTAAAACGCCAGGCTGGAGAGCGCCATCCCGATGCAGCCGAACCAGCGCACCACCTTCATCCAGCCCAGTTTTTCCCCGAGGATCCCCCACAGCACGTTAGAGAAAATGGTGGTGAAGAAGAAGACTGCCCATACCTGGAGCCATTCTGAAGTGCTGAAGCCCAGCTCATCGACAAACATCATCGGCATAATCACCGCAAAACCGAACAGCGAGAGGGTATTGATAATCCTCACCATGCTCGACAGCAGAATATTGCGGTTGGTATAGAGCAGCGTCGCGGCGCGTCCCAGCTCGGAAAACTTCTCACGGGTGGTGAGATTCTGCATATGCTGCGGCGTTTGAATATGGCGCAGGGAAACCAGGGCAATCACGCCCCCGGTAAGGCAGAAGGCCAGCGCCAGCCACAGGGTGCCCATTTCGCCAATGTGCGGAATGGTAAAGCTCGGAATATAGCTGCCGAAGACCCCGATGCCGATGGAATACACCGCCCAGAACCAGCCGATGGCCGAGCTGGCGTTGTCGCTTTTGACGTTATGGACAATCGCCACGATAAACGAGTAGAGGAACAGCGGATAGGCGAAGCCGCGGATGCCGTAGAAAAGCAGGATCAGCGCATAGTTGGCGTGACCGAGGCCGAAAACGAGGAACAGCACGTGGAATACGCACCACAGCACGAAGCCAATCATCATCGTTTTCAGCGGGGTGATAATTTCCGCCACCACCCCGGAAATCCACGCCGACAGCGCAGCGGCCAGGCCGTAGAGGGTAAAGGCAAAGGAGGCCTCCGCCGGAGAGAAGCCGAGCGCTTTGATATAGTGCGACAGAAAGGCTAATTCAAAACCGTCGCCGGTCATAAATACGGCAATGGCGATGTATCCCCAGAGCAGGTTCAGGGGTAAACCGAGCCACTGTTTATTATTGATAGACATAATGACCTCGTTTTCAGGGTACAGGGTGGCCGCTCCGCGACGTGCAACGAAGCGGCGGTTATGATGAAAATCAGTGCTGTCGATAGTGCAGATCGTTTAAATACAGGGCTTTAAACTGCGCGTAGCGTTGCATCAGGGTGTGGTGGCGAATGGGATCCGCACGCCAGGTCTGCCAGACTTCCGGTTTTTCACACACCGCGGCAATGGGTTTGCCCGCCGCCAGGCAGGCCAGCCGCGCCGCGCCCAGTGCGCCGCCGGTCTCTCCGCCTTTGTGGGTCACCACCGGCATAGCGAGAATATCGGCCAGCAGCTGGGCCCAGAACGGGCTGCGGGCGCCCCCGCCCACCAGCGAGCACTGCGCGATCGGCGTCCCGCTCTCTTTCAATGCCTGCAGGCCGTCGTTGATCCCAAAGCTCACCCCCTCCAGCACCGCGTAGCCGAGCTGCGCGCGCAGGCTGGCGTGGGTCATGCCCCAGAAGATGCCGCGCGCGTCAGGATCGTTATGCGGGGTTCGTTCCCCGGAGAGATAGGGCAGGAAGAACGGCGCGTTGGCTTTATCCTCCTCGCTTAGCTCGGCAATCTCCGCCAGCAGCGCCACCTCCGTGGTGCCGGTCAGACGGCAGAACCACTGCAAACAGCTGGCGGCGCTCAGCATGACGCTCATCTGGTGCCACAGGTTCGGCAGCACGTGACAAAACGCATGTACCGCCGACTGCGGCGCCGGACGATAGGCATCGGTCACCACAAACAGCACCCCGGAGGTGCCGAGCGAAATAAACGCATCCCCCGGCGAGACCGCGCCGACGCCAATGGCGCTGACCGCGTTATCCCCCCCGCCCCCGGCCACCACCACCGAGGCGTTCAGCCCCCAGCGGGCAGCCACCTGCGGGTCAAGGGTGGCGGAAATCTCGCAGCCTTCGACCAGCGTCGGCATTTGGCTACGCGACAGGCCGCACTTGTCCAGCAGAGCGTCGGACCAGTCGCGCTTCGCCACGTCCAGCCACAGCGTCCCGGCGGCGTCCGACATATCGGAGACTTTCTTCCCGGTCATCCGGTAGCGCAGATAATCCTTGGGCAGCAGCACCGTGGCGGTGCGCTGAAAGTGCTGCGGCTCATGACGGCGCACCCACAACAGCTTCGGCGCGGTAAAGCCCGGCATCGCCAGGTTGCCCGCCACCTGATGCAGCTTCGGCGCCATCGCCTCCAGCTCGGCGCACTCTGCGGCGCAGCGGGTGTCGTTCCACAGAATGGCCGGACGGATCGCCTGCCCCTCTGCATCCAGCAACACCGCGCCGTGCATCTGCCCGGAGAGGCCAATCGCCTTAATGGCCGGCCAATGCTGGGCGCATTTTTCCCGTAGCGTGGCCATCAGGTACTCCGTCGCCTCCCACCATAGCTCCGGCGCTTGTTCTGACCAGTGCGGATGAGGCCGCTGAATACTCAGCGGCGCGCTATGGCTGGCGATAACCTCATGGTTCTCATCAATGACCAGCGCTTTGACTTCCGATGTGCCGAGATCGATACCCAGATACATAGCCACCTCTTAGTTAATCAGCGTGTAAACGGCGGCGACTTTCTCGCGCATCAGCGCCAGGAAATCCGCGTTGTTGGCGAGATCACCAAACAGGGCTTTATCGCGCGCGTAGACAGCCACCGGATCCTGAGCCTCGAACATCTCATGCACCGCCTGCGCATCCAGGATGCCGTCCTGGTACTGATACGGCAGAGTTCCCTTGTGCCACTGCTCCATAAAGACGAAGAACAGCGCCGGCAGCATGGCGGTCGCTTCCGGGCGGACGCCGCGCTGGTAGCACTCCTGCAAGGTTGGCGCGATCATCGCCGGAATTTTCGAGAAGCCGTCGGCGGCGACGCGCTGGTTGGTGTCCTGGATATAGGGGTTGGTAAAGCGCTTAAGCACCACATCCCGGTAGGTCGGCAGATCAATGCCGTTGTCGCCGAGACACGGAATAACGTCCTCCGTAACGTAGCGGTCGGCAATGGCGTAGATAACATCGGTCAGCGTGCTTTCATGAATATACTGCTGGCCGATTAAGGTTCCCGCCCAGGCAATGCAGCTGTGCGACGCGTTCAGAATGCGAATTTTCGCCTCTTCATACGGGATGACCGACTCCACCATCTCCACGCCGACCGCCTCCAGATTCGGGCGGGCATCGCGGAAGTTGTTCTCCACTACCCACTGGATAAAGGTCTCCCCCATCACCGGCGCTTTGTCATCAATTCCGGTTTGCGCTTTGATGCGGGCCGGCAGATCGGCCGCCGGACGCGGGGTGATGCGGTCCACCATGGTGTTCGGACAGGTGGTATTGGCCGCCATCCAGTCAATCACCGCCTGTTTGCCGGTGAGCTGCAGGAACTCGACCATACCGTCGTGGAAACGCTCGCCGTTATGACGCACGTTATCGCAGTTGAGCAGGGTCAGCGGCCCGGCGTTGTCGGCCATGCGCTTTTCCAGGATCCGCGCGAGGGTGCCGTAAATGGTTTTGCACTCGCCTTGCAGGTCGGCCTGCAGATCGGGGTTGCTGGTTTCCAGCCGATGGCGAGTGTTCAGGTAGTACCCCCCTTCCGTCACAGTAAAGGCGATAACTTTGGTCTGCGGGTTTGCCCCTTCGTTAATCAGCGGCTGTAGCCCGGCCTGCCACGGCAGCAGTTTCTGGATTGAGGTGATCTCTTCATATTCGCGCTCCCCTTCCGGGCTGACGGTCTCGAGGACGTAACGTCCTCCCTGCGCCGCCAGCGCCTGGACCACCTGCTCGGCGTCGTTGCGAATATTCCCCGCCGCGATGCGCCAGCGATTATCCCCGGAAGCAATCAGACGATGCAGATACCACGCCTGATGCGCACGATGAAAAGAACCCAGACCGATATGAAGCCATGTGAATTGATTGTTCATGTTCTGCTCTCCTTGAGTTGATGGCGCCACTGTAATTGATCATTTGACCAAAATAAGAGCCATGGATCACAAAAGAGCAATTACCCAATTAAATTACAAATGACCAGTAAAGAGCAAAAGCTTGCCAGTTATGCCAACCACGGCGAGAATGCGGGTATTCGCCGGGCCAATTGCGTGCCCTGGCCAGCAACTTAGGGCGGGAAACCATGAGTAAAGAAGACGATATCCGGTTGGATCAGAAGGTGCGTGCCGCATGGATGTACTACATCGCCGGCCAGAATCAGAGCGAGATTGCCAGCCAGCTGGGCACCTCCAGACCGGTGGTGCAACGGCTGATCGCCGCCGCGAAAGAAGAAGGGATTGTGTCGATTAATCTGCACCATCCGGTAGCGAACTGCCTCGATTATGCGCAGTTGCTGCAGGAAAAATACCGCTTGATCGAGTGCAATGTGGTCCCCGCCTTTAGCGAAGAAAGCACCCTCGACAGTGTGTCATTTGGCTGCTATCAGCTGATGGCTCGCTATCTGCAGGATGATAAAGAGAAAATTATCGGTCTGGGCTCGGGCCTGACCCTGAAAAAAGCGCTGCAGCGCATCGATTTTGACAGCCTGAATACCCGCTGCGTGGCGCTGATCAGCGCCATGAACGCCGACGGGCAGTGCAATTATTACGATGACGTGCCCCTGCTGCTGACCCGCAAAATTAAGGCCAAGTACTATCAGTGGCCGGCGCCGCGCTACGCCCAAAGCGCGGATGAGTATGAAATGTGGTGCACCAATCGCCTATTCCGCAGCGTCTCCAGCGTCGCCCGCGAGGCGGACGTGATTTTTGTCGGCATTGGTCCGCTGGGCACGCAAAGTCCGATCTTTAAAGACGGCTTTATCAATCAGGCGCAGATGGATGAGCTGACCGCCCGCGGCGGCATCGGGGAGATCCTCGGGCGGTTTATTGATGCGCAAGGCGACGTGGTAGACAGCGAGATCAACCGCATGATCACCAGCTATGATATCCGCCAGAGCCACTGCCCGCGGATTGCCGCTGCCTGTGGAGAACATAAACGACCGGCGATCCTGGCTGCCCTTAAAGGCGGCTGGATTAATGGCCTGGTGACCGATGAGCATACCGCCCGCTGGCTGCTGACACGGTAACGTCGAACAGCCAGACAGCGACTCAGCTGCTGCTCATCAGTCGCGGGGGAATTTCAATCCGCTGCTGGCTGGCTTCGCCGGCGTCAATAATCGAAAAAACAGCGTCCAGCATCGCCGGCACGTCCTGCTGCACCATGTCGATATCGTGCCCCAGCAGATAGACAAACGGATCCCAGTCGAAGCAGCCCATCGGCGGCTGCTCGCTGCCGGTCAGACCCACCTGCGACAGCCAGCGCACAACCCCTTCCAGGGATATCGTCGAGTTAACAAATATCCCCTGCAACAGCGTCTTCGCGCTGCTAAACCGCTCCTGCAGGCAGGCCTCAACGTGGCCTTTCGAATAGCCGGGAGCCAGAATATTCGCCTGCGGCACGCTAAGCCCCAGCTCGCGATGCGCATCGTGGAAGCCGCGTAAACGCTCGCTGGTGTTATGGTCGCTGCTGCGCCCGCCGATAAAGGTCAGCGGCGCCAGCTCTCCGCGGCGGCGGGCGCTATTAGCCAGGATCTTATGAGTCAGCGCTTTCGCGCCGCCGTAGTTATCCGAAATCACCGACGGCGAGAGAGAGCCCGGCAGGTCGAGATTGACCGTTGGCACGCCCGCCTGCTGGCATAGCGCGGAAATTTTATCCGGATTGGTCGCCCCGGTCGCGACCACCCAGTCAACCTGCCAGGAGAGCATCGCCTTTACCGCTTCGATCTCCAGTTCCGGACGCCGGCGCGTACAGGTGATAATCGGCAGCAGGCCGCGCTCGCGGGCCATCTCCTCAAAGCGTTCGGCGATGGAACCGAAGTAGCGGTTATCATATTTGGGGATAATCATACCGATGACGTGTGATTTTTTACTGCGCAGCATGCTGGCCTGACGGTTAATCGCATAGCCCTGCTCCTCGGCAATCCGCGTCACCTTTTCCGCAAGCTTGGCGCTGATGCGGCGCTTTTTCCAGTTACCGTTGAGGATAGCGCTCACCGCGCTCGCCGAAACGCCGGAAAGTTCCGCCAGGTCGTAAATCGTTATCTTCTTCATTTTTCCAACTTGCGTCACAAAATCATGTCGCTGTTAATTTCCCCACTTGCTCAATCGATGAAGCGAGAGCAACATAGCTTCATCGATTGAGCATCCTTTTCACGCCAGGAAGTACGCGCGCATACCGCCTCAACATGCCAGCAAGCCTGAATTAAGATGCTGATATTCAATATGTTACCAGGTTTAGTCTATCACCTCGAACGTGATGCCCTCGCGTTCGATAGTTTTAACCAGATACGGCAAAGGATTATAAAATGAACCACTCTGTCTCCTCTATGAATACTTCCCTCAGCGGTAAAGTCGCCGCGATCACCGGCGCGGCGTCCGGTATCGGCCTCGAGTGCGCGAGGACCCTGCTGGGAGCTGGCGCAAAAGTGGTACTGATCGACCGCGAAGGCGAAAAGCTCAACAAACTGGTCGCCGAACTTGGCGAAAACGCCTTCGCCCTGCAGGTCGACCTGATGCAGGCGGACCAGGTCGATAACCTACTGCAGGGCATTTTGCAGCTTACCGGGCGTCTCGATATCTTCCACGCCAACGCCGGCGCCTATATCGGCGGGCCGGTGGCCGAGGGCGACCCGGACGTCTGGGACCGCGTGCTGCACCTCAATATCAACGCCGCCTTCCGCTGCGTGCGCAGCGTCCTGCCGCATCTGATCGCGCAAAAATCCGGGGATATTATCTTCACCAGCTCGATCGCGGGCGTGGTGCCGGTGATCTGGGAGCCTGTCTATACCGCGTCGAAATTCGCGGTACAGGCATTTGTGCACACCACTCGTCGCCAGGTGGCGCAGTATGGCGTGCGCGTCGGCGCCGTACTGCCGGGCCCGGTGGTTACCGCTCTGCTGGACGACTGGCCAAAAGCCAAAATGGACGAAGCGCTGGCCAACGGCAGCCTGATGCAGCCGATTGAAGTGGCGGAGTCGGTGCTGTTTATGGTGACGCGTTCGAAAAACGTCACCGTGCGCGACATTGTGATCCTGCCGAACAGCGTGGATCTCTGACCCTGGCCAGCCTGTGAGAGGATGTGATGCAAAACGATACGCAAAACATTATTGGCGTGGATGTCGGTTCGGGCAGCGTGCGCGCCGGGGTATTCAATCTGCGGGGCGAGCTCCTCGCCCACGCGACCCGGGAAATAACCCTGTTTCGCAGCGCCGGAAACAAGGTCGAGCAGTCGAGCCGTGAGATCTGGCAGGCGGTGTGCTACTGCATTAAAACGGCGGTGGCCAGCGCCGGCGTTTCGCCGTCGTCGATAGCCGGGATCGGCTTCGATGCCACCTGCTCGCTGGTGGTGATTGGCGATAACGATGCGCCGCTGGCGGTCGGGCCTTCGGACGATGCGGACCGCAACATTATTGTCTGGATGGATCATCGCGCCACCGGGCAGGCGGAAAAGATCAATGCCACGGGCCACCCGGTACTGCGGTACGTTGGCGGCAAAATCTCGCCGGAGATGCAAACGCCGAAAATTTTGTGGCTGAAGGAGAATCGCCCGCACATCTATCAGCAGGCGCGCCACTTCTTCGACCTCGCCGATTACCTCACCTGGCGCTCAACCGGCGATGAAGCCCGCTCGGTCTGCACGGTGACCTGTAAATGGACCTACCTGGCGCATGAACAACGCTGGGATGCCGGTTACTTCCGCCAGATTGGCCTCGAAGAGCTGGCGGATGAAGATTTTGTCCGCATCGGCCAGCGGATTGTCGATCCAGGCACCCCCTGCGGCGAGGGCCTTTGCGCCACGGCGGCAGAGGAGATGGGCCTGCCGATCGGCACGCCGGTGGCGGTGGGGATGATTGACGCCCACGCGGGCGGCATCGGTACCGTCGGCGTGCTTAACGGCGCGGTCAACAATATGGCCTATGTCTTCGGCACTTCTTCCTGCACCATGACCACCACTCAGGAAGCGGTATTCGTCCCGGGCGTCTGGGGCCCTTACTATTCGGCGATGGTGCCGGGCTACTGGCTAAGTGAAGGCGGGCAAAGCGCCGCCGGCGCGGCTATCGACCAGCTGCTGAGCTTCCATCCGGCGGCGGCGCAAGCGCGCGAGCAAGCGAAAGCCGCAGGCGTCCCTCTGCCGGTCTGGCTGGCGGATCGCGTTCTGACGCAAGTTGCTTCCCCTTCTGAGGCGGTAACGCTGGCCGCCGGTCTGCACGTCGTTCCGGAGTTTCTCGGTAATCGCGCGCCGCTTGCCGATCCCCACGCGAAAGCGCTGATTGCCGGGCTGGGGATGGAGCGGGACCTGGATAACCTGACCGCGCTGTACGTTGCCGGGCTATGCGGGATTGGCTATGGTCTGCGACAGATCATTGACGCCCAGCGCGCCTGCGGAATTGAGAGTGAAAATATCGTCATCAGCGGCGGAGCCGGGCAGCATCCGCTGGTGCGTCAGCTGTTGGCCGACGCCTGCGGCGTTAGCGTCGTGAGCACCGCCAGCCGCGAGCCGGTGCTGTTAGGTTCCGCCATCCTCGGCGCGGTGGCGGGCAGAGTCGCGGCTTCGCTGCCGGAGGCCATGAAGCAGTTTACTCAGGTGGATGCCACCTATCACAGCGAGACGGCGTTTAGCCCGCTTCATCAGCGCAGGTATGCGGCCTATAAGGCGCTACAACAGGCCGGCAGGCTGATTCGCGAATAACATACCTCCTTATTTTATAACAATAATGCTCCGCTGCTGTGCAGCGGAGACACTCATCTGCACTCTGAAATCGAGGTCAACATGTCCGTTAATAACAAACAGTGGTACGGTCTACCGCTCAACCTCATCTGGGGATATGTCGCCATCGCCGTGTTTATGACCGGCGACGGCTTTGAGCTGGCTTTTCTGTCGCACTACATCAAAGCACTCGGATTCACCCCGGCGCAGGCTTCCTTTGCCTTTACTCTCTACGGTCTGGCTGCCGCCCTGTCGGCGTGGGTCTCCGGCGTGGTGGCGGAAATCATTACCCCACGTAAAGCCATGCTGATTGGCTTCGTGCTGTGGTGTGTGTTCCACGTACTGTTCCTCGTCTTCGGCCTCGGTCGCGCCAACTATGCGCTGATCCTGCTGTTTTATGGCATCCGCGGCCTGGCCTACCCGCTGTTCCTCTACTCCTTTATCGTCGCCATTATCCACAACGTCCGCAGCGACAGTTCCAGCTCCGCGCTGGGCTGGTTCTGGGCGGTCTACTCGGTGGGCATCGGCGTGTTCGGCAGCTATATTCCGAGCTTTACCATTCCCCACATTGGCGAAATGGGCACCCTGTGGCTGGCGCTGCTCTTTTGCGCCACCGGCGGCATTATTGCGCTGGTGTCGATGCGTCATACCGAAACGCCGCGCCATATGCAGAACCTGACCACTCGTGAAAAATTCGCCGAACTGGGGCGCGCGGCGACGCTGCTCTATACCAACCGCAGCATTCTGTTCTCGAGCATTGTGCGCATTATCAACACCCTGTCGCTGTTTGGTTTTGCGGTGATCATGCCGATGATGTTTGTTGATGAGCTGGGATTTACCACCTCGGAATGGCTGCAGGTATGGGCGGCATTCTTCTTCACCACGATCTTTTCGAACGTTTTCTGGGGGATTGTGGCGGAGAAAATGGGCTGGATGAAGGTTATCCGCTGGTTCGGCTGCATCGGGATGGCGCTTTCCAGCCTGGCGTTCTATTACCTGCCCCAGCACTTCGGCCATAATTTTGCCATGGCGCTGGTACCGGCTATTGCCCTGGGGATTTTTGTCGCCGCGTTTGTGCCGATGGCGGCGGTGTTCCCGGCGCTGGAGCCGAACCATAAAGGCGCGGCCATTTCGGTCTATAACCTGTCAGCCGGGCTGTCGAACTTTCTGGCGCCGGCGATTGCCGTGGTACTGCTGCCCTATTTCAGCACTATCGGCGTGGTAATAGCCTATACCGCCTTATATATTCTGGCCTTCTTCCTGTGCCCGTTAATCCGCGTTGAACAGCCTGGCTTTACCAGCGATCAGCATGCGAAACCGTTTACCGCCAACGCGGCAGAGTCTTAATAAACCGCATCTGGTACAAACAACGAGCAATCCGGGCGGTGCCGCCCGGATTTTTGCCTTATGCGATAGTCACTTTGCCATCCAGATAAACATCCTGCACGGCATTGATCAGCTTCACGCCGTCGGCCATCGATTTCTTAAACGCTTTGCGACCCAGGATCAGCCCCATGCCGCCGGCGCGTTTATTGATCACCGCCGTGCGCACCGCGTCGGCAAGGTCGGTCTCCCCGCCCGCCGCGCCGCCGGAGTTGATCAGCCCGGCGCGGCCCATATAGCAGTTGGCCAGCTGGTAGCGCACCAGATCGATGGGGTTATCGCTGGTCAGTTTGCTGTACACCCGGTCGTCGGTATAGCCGAAGTTAACCGCTTTGTAGCCGCCGTTATTCTCCGCCATCTTTTGCTTAACGATATCGGCGCCGATGGTGGCCGCCAGGTGGTTGGCCTGACCGGTCAGGTCAGCGGAAACATGATAGTCGACGCCGTCTTTCTTGAACGCCGAATTGCGCAGATAGGCCCACAGCACGGTGACCAGGCCCAGCTCATGGGCCCGCTCAAAGGCGGCGGAAATCTCTTCTATCTGACGACGCGATTGTTCTGAGCCGAAATAGATCGTCGCTCCCACGGCCACCGCCCCCATATTGAACGCCTGCTCAACGCTGGCGTAGAGGGTCTGGTCGTATTCGGTGGGGTAGCTCAGCGTTTCGTTATGGTTGAGCTTCACCAGGAAAGGGATGCGATGCGCGTAGCGGCGCGACACCGAGGCCAGCACGCCGTAGGTCGACGCCACGCAGTTACAGCCGGCTTCGATCGCCAGCTCGACGATATTTTTCGGATCAAAGTACAGCGGGTTGGCGGCAAAGGAGGCGCCCGCCGAGTGCTCCACGCCCTGGTCAACCGGCAGAATGGAAAGGTAGCCGGTTCCCCCCAGGCGTCCGGTATTGTACAGGGTCTGCATATTGCGTAGCACCGCCGGTGGTCGGTTGTTATCCACCATCACCCGATCAACATAATCTGCGCCAGGCAGATACAGCTGGTCGGACGGAATGGTTATACAACGGTGCTGCAACAGGCTCTCGGCATCTTTGCCCAGCAACTGCGTAATATCAGTCATAGCAATCTCCCGTAAGGCCGGCCGAAGCCGGCATGCATTATCCCAACCCAATTTTTTTGGGCAGGTTAAGCCTGGTACCGACTTAGCCTATTTTCCAGCCGGGGGGCCATTTTTTCAGGAGATTCTGCTGTCCCGTTGCGCTGCCATTTACCACCAGGCGTGGAAATGGTGCACCGGCCCGATACCGTGGCCTACCTCCAGAGAGTCGGCCTGCGCCAGAGCCGCCGACAGCCAGGCCTTCGCCTCGATAACGGTGGCTGCCCAGTCCGCGTGACGCGGGCGCAGCGCCGCCAGCGCGGCGGAGAGCGTACAGCCGGTGCCGTGGGTATTTTTGGTCTGCACTCGCGGCGCGGTGAACCGCTGTTCCCCTTCGCGGGTGAAGAGCCAGTCCGGGCTTTCGGCATCGTCGAGATGGCCGCCCTTCATCAATACCGCGCCGCAGCCCAGCGCCAGCAGCGCCCGCCCCTGCTCCAGCATTTCCCGTTCGTTACGCGCATGGGGGGCATCGAGTAGCGCGGCCGCTTCCGGCAGGTTCGGGGTGATCAATGACACCTGCGGCAACAATCGTTGACGCAGGGTCTCCACCGCCGAGGCCGACAGCAGCGGATCGCCGCTTTTCGCCAGCATGACGGTATCCAGCACCACGTTGGCCACCCGGTAGCGCGCCAGCCGCTCGGCCACGGCTTCCACAATATCGGTCTCCGCCAGCATGCCGATTTTGGTGGTATCGATACGCACATCGCTGAACACCGAGTCGAGCTGCGCGGCCACAAAATCCGGTTCGATGCGATAGACCGACTGTACGCCGCGGGTATTCTGCGCCACCAGGGCGGTGATCGCCGAGCAGCCATAGGCCCCCAGCGCGGAGAAGGTTTTCAGATCGGCCTGGATACCGGCCCCGCCGCTGGGATCGGTGCCGGCGATGGTCAGGGCGTTGATGCGTTTCATCCCTGCACCTCCTGATACAGCGCGTCGAGAAACGCCGGAATAAAGCTGCCTGGGCCTCCCTGACGGGCGGCGATCTCCCCGGCCTGCTTCATCAGCCCGCAGGCGGCGGCCACGTTTTCCAGCCGGTCTCCCGGCAGCGCCGCGCTCGCCGCCACCACCGCCGACAGCGCGCAGCCGGTGCCCACCACCCGGGTCATCAGCGGATTGCCCCCCGCCACGCTGAGCACCCGCTCGCCGTCGGTGACGTAATCCACCTCGCCAGTGACCGCCACCACGGTAGCCAGCCGACGAGCCAGCGCCTGGGCCGCCGGCAGCGCCGCGGCGGCCGTATCGGTGGTATCCACCCCGCGCCCGCCGGCGCTCATCCCGGCCAGCGCCAGAATTTCAGAGGCATTGCCGCGAATGGCCGCCGGCTGGAGGACCAGCAGCTCATGACAAAAGGCCGTGCGCACGGTCAGGGCGCCGACCGCCACCGGATCCAGCGTCCAGGGCCTGCCGGCCTGCCGGGCGTGCTCCACCGCGGCGCGCATCGCCACGGCGCGATCTTCGGTCAGGGTACCGACGTTAATTAACAGCGCATCGGCGATAGCGGCAAACTGCGCCGCTTCGCGGGGATCGATCACCATCGCCGGCGAGGCGCCGACGGCCAGCAGAACATTGGCGGTAAAGGTCTGCACCACGTCATTGGTCATGCAGTGCACAAGGGGGGAATGGGCGCGCAGCAGATGGCGCAGGTGCGCGACAGGCGCGGGATTCAACAGCTCAGGCATAGTTTGCTCCCGCCAGACGAGGTAGAAGCAATGACCCTGCGGTCTCTGACTTCCCTACGCTGGCATTATCCAGATCAGGTGGTACGGGTATTTCTCAGCCTTCAACGAAGAAGGGCACCCCGAGTCAAAATAGTGAAATTGTTAAGCGTTGTGGAATTTACCGCAACTCACCGGTTCATACAACAAGCCTTTAGCCCTGGATACGACACCATCGCGGCCATCATGCTCATCAGGCGACCGGACGGGATTGCATTCCGCTGCTGGCGGGCGGAAAATAATGACATCATGCGCTATTTAGCCTACCGAGGATATACGCCATGGCCGTTTATCACCATGCGCTGGTACTGATTAACAGCAGTCAGGACGGCGTCCCGCTGCTCCAGCATGCCGCCAGAATGGCAGAAGAGAACGGCATGCGCATCACCATCGCCCACATCAGCACCGATTACCGGGCGCTGAACTATGTTTCCGACAGCCTGCGCGACGATCGGGTCTCGCAGGAGGTGATCCAGGCCAAAGCCCTGCTCAACGAGCTGGCCTGCACCGTCTCCCTGCCGGTGGATACCCTCTCGCTGGTGACCACCCGCCGGTTTGAAGACGTAGAAACCTGCGTTCGGCAGCGGCAGATCGATTTAATTATTGCCGGGCACCATAACCGGTTGCTGGGCGTCCTCTCCTCACACTCGCTGGAGTACATCAACCACTTAACCGTAGACGTGCTGATCAAGCACCTGCCCTAGCGCAAGGCGGCCTGCAGCAGGGAAAAACAGTCTTCAATAAGCGGGGGCAGCGCCTGCGGGCCGCGCATCAGGGCCACTGTGCGGGCGAGCGCCGGCTGCTGCAGGTGGGCGACCCTGAGCGCCTGGTCCTGCAGATGGGTGGTGTACAGCGCCGGCAGAATCGCCACCGCTAAGCGCGAGCGCACCAGGCCATACAGGGTTTCGATATAGTCCACCTGGTAGCGGGTGGTCAGCGTCAGGCGATGGCTCTCCACTAATGCCGCCACCAGCCGCTGGATATTGCCCTTCGAGAACACAGCAATATCCCGCCCCACCAGCTGTTTCCACGGCAGATGCGCCTGCGCGGCCAGCGGATCGTCGCGGTGCAGCACCGCCACGAAGGGATCTTCGCGCAGCGGATAGACCAGCAGTTCTGCGGGCAATGAGCTGTCGATCGCCCCGATGCCGAAATCAATCTCGCCGCGCTGCAGCGCCTGGATAAGCGCATCGTTGGTCTGATCGTGAAATTCAATGCGCAGACGCGGAAAGGCCTCAGCCAGGGTCTGCGGCAGCAGCGGAAACAGCAGCGAACTGACCGACGGCACCAGACCGATACGCACCGTCCCGTCGCCGCCCGCCTCGACAATCTGCTGCATATCGGAAAAGGCCGCCTGCGCCACGCTGAGGATCCGCTGGGCGTGGGGTAAAATCGCCGCCCCCAGTTCAGTCAGAGTGACCGTCGCAGCGGTACGGTTGACCAGCTTACCGCCGAGTACCGTTTCAATCTGCCGCAGGGCGCTGCTCAGCGCCGGCTGGCTAATCGCCAGCCGACTGGCGGTATCGGTAAAATGGCGCAGCTGGGCCAGGGTGACGAAATACTGAAGCTGTTTAAGAGAGAGCGCGGGCAGCCGCTGCCAGGGTTCGTTCATCATCGGGTTCGCTACGGTGGTCCTGCACAATAACCCGAGCTTATCGGGTGATAAATTTATTCATCTGGGCAAACGTTTGCTGTGCCCCTAGAGTATCCGCATTATCCTTGTGCCGGAGTGGTTATGTCCAGCAATGCTCAAGTCCGCCGTCGCGCCGTGCAGGCCGCGCGCGGTGAATCCCCGTTTGATCTGCTGCTGATCGATGCGCAGATCGTCGATATGGCCACGGGCGAAATTCGCCCCGCTGACGTCGGTATCGTCGGCGAGATGATCGCCAGCGTCCATCCGCGCGGCAGTCGCGAAGACGCCCATGAAGTGCGTTCCCTGGCCGGTGGCTACCTGTCCCCCGGCCTTATGGACACCCACGTGCATCTCGAAAGCTCACACCTGCCGCCGGAGCGCTATGCGGAAATCGTCCTCACCCAGGGCACCACCGCGGTGTTCTGGGATCCGCATGAGCTGGCCAACGTCCTCGGCGTCGCTGGCGTGCGCTATGCGGTGGACGCCAGCCGCCATCTGCCGCTGCAGGTGATGGTCGCCGCCCCGTCCAGCGTCCCCTCCACGCCGGGTCTCGAAATGTCCGGCGCTGATTTTGCCGGCGCGGAGATGGAGACCATGCTCGGCTGGCCGGAAGTGCGCGGCGTGGCGGAGGTGATGGATATGCACGGCGTGCTGCACGGTAGCGAGCGGATGCAGGAGATTGTCCAGGCCGGTCTCAACAGCGGCAAACTGATTGAAGGCCACGCCCGCGGCCTGAGCGGCGCTGACCTGCAGGCCTACCTCGCCGCCGGCGTCACCTCCGATCATGAACTGACCTCGGCGGACGACGCGCTGGAAAAACTGCGCGCCGGGCTGACGATCGAGATCCGCGGCTCGCACCCCTATCTGCTGCCGGATATCGTCGCGGCGTTAAAAACGCTGCCGCACCTCTCCTCGCAGATCACCGTCTGCACCGATGACGTGCCGCCGGATATGCTGCTGGAGAAAGGCGGCATCATCGCCCTGCTTAATCTGCTGATCGAGCACGGTTTACCGGCGGTCGATGCGCTGCGATTCGCCACCCTCAACGCCGCTATTCGCCTGCAGCGCCACGATCTTGGGCTGATTGCCGCCGGGCGGCGCGCCGATCTGGTGGTGTTTGATTCCCTGGAGAAACTGGTGGCCCGCGAAGTCTACGTAGGCGGTAAGCTGCTGGCCCGCGCGGGCAACCTGCTGACACCGATCGCGCCCGCCGCGGGCGTCACGCCGCCGCGCGATACTTTGCAGATCGCCCCCCTCCGCGCCGATGACTTTATTCTGCGCGTCCAGGGCATTCGTCACGGCATCGCCCGCCTGCGCCATATCCGCGGCGCGCGCTTCACCCAGTGGGGCGAAGTGGAAGTGCAGGTTCGTGACGGGATAGTCCAGCTGCCCGCCGGCTTCAGTCTGATCTGGGTCAAGCACCGCCACGGCCGCCATCAGGCGACGCCGCAAATCGCCCTGCTTGAAGGCTGGGGTGAGCTGCGCGGCGCCATCGCCACCAGCTACTCCCACGACTCGCATAATCTGGTGGTGCTCGGGCGCGACGCTAATGATATGGCGCTGGCGGCCAACCAGCTTATCGCCTCCGGCGGCGGGATGGCGCTGGCGCAACAGGGCGAGATCCTCGCCCATGTGGCGATGCCGATTGCCGGCATGCTGTCGGATCTCCCGGCCGCGGAACTGGCGCGTCAGTTCCGCGAGCTGCGCGATCTGAGCAGCCAAGTCGCCGACTGGGAGCCGCCGTACCGGGTCTTCAAAGCCATTGAAGGCACCTGCCTTGCCTGTAACGCCGGGCCGCATTTAACCGATTTGGGTCTGACCGACGGCGGCAGCCGCCAGATAGTCGACCCGTTGATAGCCTGCCGGGAGATCCCGGAGCCAACCGATCACAACAATAATCCTCAGGGAGCCTGAGCATGGCCGATAACACACTTCACTCTTCCGCCCGCGCTAACTGGCTGGAGCGCCGCTTTGCGCTGCGCTCGCGCGGCGGCACGCTACGCACCGAATGCCTGGCCGGGATCACCGGCTTTCTCGCCGCCGCCTATTTACTGGTGGTTATCCCGGGGCTGCTGGCGATCGGCGGGATGGATAAAGGCGCCGCCACCACCGGCACCATTCTGGTCTTCGTCGTCGGCTCGCTGCTGATGGCGTTTTATGCCAACCTGCCGTTTATCGTCGGCCCGGGCATTGGCGGCTCGGTGCTGGTGGGGGTGACGCTGGCCGGTAGCGAAGGGATTGGCTGGCAGACTGGCCTCGGAATTGCCTGCTGGTCGGGGATCCTCTTCTTCCTGCTGACCCGCTTTGGCCTGCGCGAAGTGGTCACCCGCTCGGTGCCGCAGTCGATCAAGCTGGGATTGACGGCCTCCATCGGCCTGTTTGTCGCCGTGCTCGGTTTTCGCAATGCCGGGCTGGTGCTGGCCAATGCGAAAACCAACGCGCTGATGCTCGGTGACTTTCTCGCCCCCGGCGCGCTGGTGGCGCTGTGCGGCCTGTTCCTGGCGATAGCCCTGCAGGCGCGTAAGGTTCCGGGCGCCATTTTGTGGGCCATTCTGTGCGCTACCCTGGTGGGTATCCCGTTCGGCGTGACTAAACTGCCGACGCATTTTATCGATGCCCCCCACTCGCTGGCGCCGGTGCTGGGACAGGTTGACCTGCTGGGGGCGTTAAACATCGCCTTCCTGCCGTTCCTGTTCGTCTTTTTCGCATCTGAGTTTTTCTCCACCATGGGGACAACGCTGGCGGTGGGCGGCGAGGCGGGTCTGCTGGATGAAGAAGGCAACATGCCGCAGATTAATCGCCCGTTCATGGTCGATTCGATTGCCGCCGCGCTCGGCCCGTGGGTGGGCATTCCGGCGGCGACGGCGCTGATTGAATCTTCGGCGGCAGCGGAAGCGGGCGGCAAAACCGGCCTCACCGCCCTGTCGGCGGCGGTAATGTTCCTGCTGATGCTGCTGTTCACGCCGGTGGCGTTAATGATCCCGAAAGAAGCCACCGCCCCGGCGCTGATCCTGATTGGCCTGAACATGTTCAGTGGCCTGCGCAAAGTGGATCTTGCCAACTTCACCGACGGGCTGCCGGTGCTGATGATGGTGATGATCACCCTTATCGCCAACAGCTTTGGCACCGGGATTGCCGGCGGGCTGCTGTTTTACATTGTGATCAAGGCTATCGCCGGTAAGTGGCGGGAGATCCCGATTGGCCTGTGGGTATTGGCCGTCCCGCTGGTGTATTACTTCGCGACCTTAGTCAGGCATTAAGCCCTTCACAATGTGATTTCACCTCTTCATATAACAAACGCACCGCGGCAGAGAGCTGTTTGCGGTGCGGACAAATCAGATTCAACGGCACCACATCCCCCTGATAACGCGGCAGCAGGCGCCGCAGGCGCCCCGCCCGCAGATCGTCGCTGACGTCGAGCATCGATTTATAGGCAATGCCCTCCCCGGCGATCGCCAGCCGACGGATCACCTCGGCGTCGTCGCTCATCACCGTGCCGGAAACCTTCTGCTGCTGAACCACGCCGTCGAGGCTCAGCGACCAGCGGTCGAACGGACGGCCGCGCAAAATGTAGATCAACGCATTGTGCTGGCTGAGTTCCTCGAGGGTCTGCGGTTCGCCATGGCGGGCGATCCACTCAGGCGAGGCCACCAGCACCCGACGATTTTCCGGCGCCACCGGCAGCGAGATAAACGAAGCATCGTCGTTATTGCCATAGCGAAACGCAACGTCCACCGGATCTTTAAACACGTCGGTCAGTTGATCGGAAAAGAGCAGCCGCAGGCGCAGCGCCGGGTGGCGTTGGCGGAAATCGCGGAACAGGGTCAGGAGCAGGTTACGCCCGAGGTCCGACGGCACGGCAATCTGCAACATGCCGCGAACTTCATCGTCCGGGGTCTGGATCTTCTGCAGACCGGCCTCGAGGGTATCGAGCATCTGGGTGGCGTAGGGCAGCCAGGTCTCCCCCTCCGGCGTCAGGCGCAGGCTGCGGGTCGAACGGGCAAACAGGCGAATATTGAGGATCGTCTCCAGACGCTTAATCGCCGCGCTGACCTGCGCCGGCTGCTGCCCGGCCTCGCGCGCCGCGTCGCTAAAACTGCCCAGCGCCGCGGCGCGGACAAATAAGGTCAGATCTTCCAGCCTGAACATGCCGATTCTCCCCTGCTTCAGATTGCTCCCAAAATACGCATCACCGTCGCTGCAACGCAAGCGGCACAAGACTTGCGCCGCGTTTTGCTTACACTTTTTAAAAATCCAGTGCTTGCCATTTCAGCAACGCATCAGGAATGATACGAGGCTGCTATTTTGAGTCCAGGTAATATTGAGGAAACTATGCGTAAAACAAAAATGATGCTTCTGGGCGTACTTCTTGCCACCGCTGGCGCCAGCTGGACGGCTACTGCCGCAGGGATCGATCAGTATGCGCTGAAAGAGTTCACCGCCGATTTCACCCAGTTTCACATCGGCGACACCGTTCCGGCGATGTACCTCACCCCGGAATACAACATTAAACAGTGGCAGCAGCGTAACCTGCCTGCGCCGGACGCCGGCAGCCACTGGACCTATATGGGCGGTAACTACGTGCTGATCACCGATACCGAAGGCAAAATCCTCAAAGTGTATGATGGCGAGATCTTCTATCATCGCTGATCCGCGCAATCTCCACGTCCGCCCCGGCGAGCCTGCGGACTCTCCGGCGCTGCGCCAGATCTTCCTGCGGGCGCGCAGTTTATCGTGGACCTGGCTTCCCGCCGCGGCGTGGCGGCTGGAAGATTTCGATGCCGCCACCGCGGATGAACAGCTGTGGGTCGCGGAATGCGACGGCCAGCCGGTGGGCTTTGCCGCCGTATGGACCGCCGATAATTTCCTTCACCATCTGTTTGTCGACCCCGACTGGCAGGGTAAACATATCGGCAGCGCGCTGCTGGCGCAGGTCGAACGGACCTTTACCGCCAGCGGAACGCTGAAGTGCCTGATGGAAAATAAAAACGCCCTGCGCTTCTACCAGCGTCATGGCTGGACCATCGAAGCACAGGGCGCGTCGCCCGAGGGCAGATACTGGCTGATGCGCTCGCCGCGGCCTTAAACGGCGCGGAAGGCAATCTCACCCGGGATCACTTCTCCCTGCCAGTACATCTGGGCCGCCACCCGGCCCGCCAGCTGGCGGTAGATGTCGGTAAATTCGCTGTCCGGACGCGCCACCACCGTCGGCGTGCCGTTATCCAGATCTTCCCGCAGCGTAATATGCAGCGGCAGCTGGCCCAGCAGCTGGGTGTGGTATTTCTCGGCCAGTTTTTGCGCACCGCCGGTGCCGAAGATAGGCTCGTGGTGCCCGCAGTTGCTGCAGATATGCATGCTCATGTTTTCCACGATCCCCAGCACCGGCACTTCCACTTTCTCGAACATCACGATGCCTTTTTTGGCGTCGATCAGCGCGATGTCCTGCGGCGTGGTGACCACCACCGCGCCGGTCACCGGAATGTTCTGCGCCAGGGTCAGCTGGATGTCGCCGGTGCCCGGCGGCATATCCAGCACCAGGTAGTCGAGGTCCGGCCACAGGGTCTCCTGCAGCATCTGCATCAGCGCCTTGCTGGCCATCGGCCCACGCCAGACCATGGCGTTGTCGTCGGTCACCAGGTAGCCGATGGAGTTGGTTGCCAGACCATATTTCATGATCGGCGCCATATGAGTGCCGTCCGGCGAGGTCGGGCGGCTGTCTTCCGCCCCCAGCATGGTCGGAATCGACGGACCATAGATATCGGCATCCAGAATGCCCACCTTCGCCCCTTCCGCCGCCAGGGCCAGCGCCAGGTTTACGGCAGTAGAAGATTTACCGACGCCGCCTTTGCCGGAGCTGATGGCGATAATGTTTTTCACGCCGTTGACCCCGGGCTGGTTTTTCACCCGCTTGAGGGTCGCGATGCTGTGGGTCAGCTTCCAGTCGATGGCCTTCGCGCCGGTGATGCGCAGCAGTTCGGCGCTGCACTGCTCTTTCAGCGCTTCGAAAGCGCTGCTCCAGACGAACGGCATTTGCAGTTCAATATGGACGGTATCGTCCAGCCAGGCGACATGGTGCAGCGCCTTAAGGGCGGTGAGATTATGCTTCAGGGTTGGGTGCTGGAAATTGGCCAGCGTCCCGGCGACCATCGCACGTAGGCGCTCAGGGGATTTGGCCTGGGATTGCGAATTCATCCCGACTCCTTTGTTGTTTTGAGATGCTTTCAGTAATCACAGAGTTTATCACAGGTAACGATTATCCATATATGGGCAGCCATTTATGGCGCACCCACAGCCCTTTTGGTAATATCGGAAGCCCTTTTTACAACAGAAGATGTAATGCTCACTATGACTCAAGTCGCGAAGAAAATTCTGGTAACGTGCGCCCTGCCGTACGCCAACGGCTCCATCCACCTCGGCCACATGCTGGAGCACATCCAGGCTGATGTCTGGGTCCGTTACCAGCGAATGCGCGGCCACGAGGTCAACTTCATCTGCGCCGACGACGCCCACGGCACGCCGATTATGCTCAAAGCGCAGCAGCTCGGTATCACTCCGGAGCAGATGATTGGCGAAATGAGTCAGGAGCATCAGACCGATTTCGCCGGCTTCGACATCAGCTATGATAATTATCACTCGACGCACAGCGACGAGAACCGCGAGCTGTCGGAGCTTATCTACACCCGCCTGAAAGAGAACGGTTTTATTAAAAACCGCACCATCTCTCAGCTCTACGATCCGGAAAAAGGCATGTTCCTGCCGGACCGTTTTGTGAAAGGCACCTGTCCGAAGTGCAAATCTCCGGACCAGTATGGCGATAACTGCGAAGTGTGCGGCGCGACCTACAGCCCTACCGAGCTTATCGACCCGAAATCGGTGGTCTCCGGCGCCACGCCGGTGATGCGTGACTCCGAGCACTTTTTCTTCGACCTGCCGTCGTTCAGCGAAATGCTGCAGGCGTGGACCCGCAGCGGCGCCCTGCAGGAGCAGGTCGCGAACAAGATGCAGGAGTGGTTCGAATCCGGCCTGCAGCAGTGGGACATCTCCCGCGATGCGCCGTACTTCGGCTTCGAAATTCCCAACGCGCCGGGCAAATATTTCTACGTCTGGCTGGACGCGCCGATCGGTTACATGGGTTCCTTCAAGAACCTGTGCGACAAGCGCGGCGACACCACCAGCTTCGACGAATACTGGAAGAAAGATTCCACGGCCGAGCTGTATCACTTTATCGGCAAAGACATTGTCTACTTCCACAGCCTGTTCTGGCCGGCGATGCTGGAAGGCAGCAACTTCCGTAAGCCGACTAATCTGTTCGTGCACGGCTACGTGACGGTTAACGGCGCCAAGATGTCCAAGTCGCGCGGCACCTTTATCAAGGCCAGCACCTGGTTAAATCATTTCGATGCCGACAGCCTGCGCTACTACTACACCGCCAAGCTCTCTTCACGCATCGATGACATCGACCTGAACCTGGAAGATTTCGTGCAGCGCGTCAACGCCGACATCGTCAACAAGGTGGTTAACCTCGCCTCGCGCAACGCCGGCTTTATCAGCAAGCGTTTCAACGGCGTGCTGGCCGCTGAGCTGGCCGACCCGGCGCTGTACAAAACCTTCACCGACGCGGCGGAAAGCATCGGCGAAGCATGGGACAGCCGCGAGTTCGGTAAGGCCATCCGCGAAATCATGGCCCTCGCCGACGTGGCTAACCGCTACGTCGACGAGCAGGCGCCGTGGGTGGTGGCGAAACAGGAAGGCCGCGACGCCGACCTGCAGGCCATCTGCACCATGGGCCTGAATATGTTCCGCGTGCTGATGACCTGGCTGAAGCCGGTCCTGCCGCAGCTGGCCGCGCGTGCGGAAGCGTTCCTCAACAGCGAACTGAGCTGGGACGCCATTCAGCAGCCGCTGCTGGCGCATAAGGTCAATCCGTTCAAGGCGCTGTACAACCGTATCGAGATGAAGCAGGTGGAAGCCCTGGTAGAAGCCTCTAAAGAAGAGGTGAAAGCCACCGCGGCGCCGGTCACCGGTCCGCTGGCGGACGATCCGATTCAGGAGACCATCACCTTTGACGATTTCGCCAAAGTCGATCTGCGCGTGGCGCTGATTGAAAACGCGGAATTCGTCGAGGGCTCCGACAAGCTACTGCGCCTGACGCTGGATCTCGGCGGCGAAAAACGTAACGTCTTCTCCGGCATCCGCTCCGCCTATCCGGATCCGCAGCCGCTGATTGGTCGCCTGACGGTGATGGTCGCCAACCTGGCGCCGCGCAAAATGCGCTTCGGCATCTCCGAGGGCATGGTGATGGCCGCCGGCCCTGGCGGGAAGGATATCTTCCTGTTAAGCCCTGACGACGGCGCCAAGCCGGGTCAGCAGGTGAAATAACAAAAAAGCCGGAGAGTATCTCCGGCTTTTTTTTGCCCGGCGGCGCTATGCTAGCACGCGCCCGGGGGCAGTCGTTGTAGGCCGGGTAAGGCGAAGCCGCCACCCGGCAAAAAATCATGCCTTCGGGTTATGCACCCGCTGGGTCAGTCCGCGCAGGAAATTGCGCAGAAACTGGTCGCCGCACTCGCGGTAGTTTTTGTGGTCAGGCGAGCGCATCATGGCGGTGATCTCCGGCACCGACACCCGGTATTTCTGCTCGCTCATAATCGCCTGGATATCGTCCGTTTTCAGCGAGAAGGCGATCCGCAGCTTTTTCAGCACCGTGTTGTTATTCACCCGACGCTCCAGCGCCAGCTCCGGGGCCGAATCATCTTTGCCGCGCTTGTCATAGATAAGGCCGTTAAGGAAACCCGACAGGATAATGTCCGGGCAGCGAACAAAGCCCTCTTCATCCTCTTTCGTCGTCCAGGTGTCGAAGCTGGCGGCGGTGGATTCCATAGCGGAGAGCGCGAGAATGCGCACCATATCGTTATTATTGACTTTCAGGGTGTAGCGCAGGCTACGAAGAATATCATTACTGAGCATGAGGGCCTTTTACTGTCGATGATGCAATGGGGCGCAGTGTACCAGCTTTACAGGCCAATCGCCTCTTTCAGGCTTTTTAAATAGCGCCGGCTCACCGGCACCGTTTGCCCGGCGCGCATCAGCAGCTCCGCCTGGCCATTCTCCTCCAGGCGAATCTCCTTCAGGTGCGCCATATTCACCAGGTACTGGCGATGGCAGCGCAGCAACGGCGTGCGGCTCTCAAGGGTGCGCAGGGTCAGTTCGGTAAAGCCCTCTTTTCCCTCGCGGTCGGTCACGTAGATGCCGCTCATCCGGCTGCTGACGAAGGCCACATCCTCCATCTGCAGCAGCCAGATACGACTGTGGCCGGTACAGGGAATGTATTTCAGCGTCTGCTGAGCATCATCCAGCAGCGACACATCCTGCAGATTACGCTCCTGGCGCAGGCGGGCGAGGGTTTTCTCCAGCCGGGCAGCTTCAATCGGCTTCAGCAGATAGTCAAAGGCATGCTCCTCAAAGGCTTTCACCGCGTATTCATCAAAGGCGGTGAGAAACACGATATAGGGGCGGTGCTCCGGGTCGAGCATCCCGACCATCTCCAGACCGCTGATGCGCGGCATCTGGATGTCGAGAAACAGCACGTCGGGACGCAGCTTATGCACCGCGCCAATGGCCTCCACCGCGTTGCCGCACTCGCCGACGATCTCGATATCGCGCTGTGTCTCCAGCAAAATGCGCAGGTTTTCCCGCGCCAGCGGCTCATCATCGACGATCAATACTCTCAGCATGCATTCTCCTCCAGGGGCAGACGTAGGGTGACACGGGTAAAGCGCTCCGGCTCGCAGGTGACGCTGATGCCGCAGTCGGCGCCAAAACGCGCCCGCAGCCGCCTGTCCACCAGATTCATCCCCAGCCCGCTGGCCTGGGGGTTGGCCCGGTACAGCCCGGCGTTATCTTCGATATCCAGCTGCAGCCAGCGATCGTCCTGGCTGGCGCGGATGGTAATTTCGCCGACGCCAAGATGTTGCGATGTACCATGCTTAATGGCATTCTCCACGATCGGCTGCAGGGTAAAAGCCGGCAGCTGGTGATGCGCCAGCCCTTCCGGCACCGCCATCTGGATCTGCAGGTTAGCCTGAAAGCGAGCCTTCTCAATCTGCAGATAGGCGTTAACATGCTCGATCTCATCGGCAAGAGTGACAATTTCCGTCGGCCGTTTCAGGTTCTTGCGAAAGAAGGTCGACAGATACTGCACCAGCTGGCCGGCCTGATCGCTGTCGCGGCGGATCACCGCCTTCAGCGTGTTAAGCGCGTTAAACAGGAAGTGCGGGTTGACCTGGGCGTGCAGGAGCTTGATTTCGGATTGCGTCAGCAGCGCCTTCTGCCGCTCGTACTGTCCGGCGAGGATCTGCGCCGACAGCAGCTGGGCAATCCCCTCCCCGAGGGTGCGGTTGATCGAACTGAACAGGCGATTTTTCGCCTCATACAGTTTAATGGTTCCTATCACCCGTTGGTTCTCGCCGCGCAGGGGGATCACCAGCGTCGACCCCAGCTTACAGTGCGGATGAATCGAGCAGCGGTAAGGCACCTCGTTGCCGTCGGCGTAGACCACCTCCCCGGTCTCAATCGCCCGTTGCGTATATGAGGAGGAGATAGGCTTGCCCGGCAGATGGTGATCGTCGCCGATGCCGGTAAACGCCAGCAGCTTGTCGCGATCGGTGATCGCCACCGCACCGATGTCCAGCTCCTGGATCAGCACCTGGGCCACCTTCATGCTGTTCTCTTCGTTGAACCCCTGACGCAGGATCCCCTCGGTGGACGCCGCCACCTTCAGCGCCGTGGCGGAAAAGGCGGAGGTGTACTTCTCGAACATCGCCCGTTTATCCAGCAGAATGCGCATAAACAGCGCCGCTCCGACGGTATTGGTGACCATCATCGGTGCGGCAATGCTCTGCACCAGATGCAGGGCGTCCTGGAACGGGCGGGCAATCAGCAGAATGATCATCATCTGCACCAGCTCGGCCACGAAGGTGATCGCCCCGGCGGTCAGCGGGCTAAAGACTTTGTCCGGCCGGCCGCGTTTGACCAGCACGCTGTGCACCAGCCCCCCCAGCAGCCCCTCAACGATGGTGGAGACCATGCAACTTAAGGCGGTCATTCCCCCCAGCGAGTAGCGGTGCAGGCCGCCGGTGAGCCCTACCAGCCCGCCGACCACCGGCCCGCCGAGCAGGCCGCCCATCACGGCGCCGATGGCGCGGGTGTTGGCGATGGAGTCTTCGATATGCAGACCGAAATAGGTCCCCATAATGCAGAAAATGGAGAAGGTGACGTAGCACAGCAGCTTGTGCGGCAGGCGAACGGTGACTTGCATCAGGGGGATAAACAGTCGGGTTTTGCTCATCAACCACGCGATGACCAAAAATACGCACATCTGCTGAAGCAGCAGCAACACCAGATCAAACTCGTACATACCCGCAAACCACACATGCCTGAAAGCGCGTACCATACCCTGCCTGGCGAAAACTTTCTTTGAAGCCCTGCATAAAAATGAAAAACGACGGCCAGGATCACACTTTTTTGCGGCGCGTTGCGCAGCAAACGCGGCAAAAACCCCGGCGCGGCGCGCTAAACCGCAATTAATGTTTCATTAACACCTGCGCTTCACCGTATAATCCCCCTGTTAACATCAGGAGCCTATTATGAAGCCAGCGAAAATCGCGGTCGTCACCCTCTTCTTACTTATGGCCATCGGCGGGATCAGCGGCGTAATGCTGGCCGGCTATTCCTTTATTGTGCGTGGCGGTGTCGGCTGATCCAGCGGGTCAGACGCTCAAACGCGCGGTCGACGATAATCGCCGCCAGCGCCACCAGCAGCGCCCCCTGTACAATATAGGCGGTATTAAAGCCGCTCAGGCCGATGATGATCGGCGTCCCGAGCGTACTGGCCCCCACCGTCGAGGCAATGGTCGCGGTACCAATATTGACGATGACCGAGGTGCGGATCCCCGCCAGGATCACCGGGGCCGCCAGCGGAAGCTCCACCTTATACAGACGCTGCCAGCCGGTCATTCCCATCCCTTCAGCCACGCCTGACACCCCAGGCGGTATCGAACCCAGCCCGGCCAGTGTCCCCTGCAGCACCGGCAGTATGCCATACAACGCGAGGGCTATCAGCGCCGGCAGCCAGCCAAAGCCCAGCACCGGCACCGCCATCGCCAGCACCGCCACCGGCGGAAAGGTCTGCCCGATAGCGGCGATGGTCTCCACCAGCGGACGAAACGCGCCGCCGGCGGGCCGGGTGACCGCCACCCCAGCCCCCAGCCCGATTGCCGTTGCCGCGAGGCTGGACGCCACCACCAGCCAGCCGTGATCGAGAGTGAGCGCCCAGAAGCTCTCCTGCTGGTAGACCGGCCGCGGCAGCTCCGGGAACAGCCGACTGAACAGCGGCGCGCTGTAGGGCAGCCCTGCCAGCAGGCCGATAAACAGCGCGATAAGCCACCACAGCGGCTCACGAAGCGCCTTCATGGCTCATCTCCTGACGCAGCAGATCGGCAAAATGCAGCGTACCGCAGGGCCTGCCTTCGGCATCGACCACCGGCAGCGTCTCGCAGCGCCGGGCGACAAACTGCGACAGCGCTTCCCGCAGGGTCATGGTGACGGTCAGCCCCTCGCCCGCCAGCCGTTCGTCGGGACGCAAATAGTCCCCTACCTCGCGCAGCGACAGCAGGCGCACGCCCAGCTCGCTGCGGCCAAAAAAGGTCTGTACAAAGCTATTTTTCGGTCGCAGGAGCATCTCCAGCGGCGCCCCCTGCTGGACCACCTCGCCCCCGTCCATCAGCACCAGGTGGTCCGCCAGACGCAGCGCTTCGTCAATATCATGGGTCACCAGCACAATCGTCCGTCCCAGCAGACGGTGGATGCGCAGCATCTCCTGCTGCAGCGCCTCGCGGGTCACCGGGTCGAGGGCGCCGAAGGGCTCATCCATCAACAGCACCTCCGGATCTGCCGCCAGCGCCCGCGCCACCCCCACCCGCTGCTGCTGGCCGCCGGAGAGCTGATGCGGGTAACGGTCGCGCAGCGTCGCCTCCAGCCCCAGCAGCGCCATCAGCTCGTCGATCCGGTCGGCGATCCTTGCCCGCGGCCATCTTTGCAGCTGCGGCACGGTGGCGATATTCTGCGCCACCGTCCAGTGGGGAAACAGGCCGATGGACTGGATGGCATAGCCCATCCGCCGCCGCAGGGTCAGGACCGGCTGCTGGCGAATGTCCTCGCCGGCAAAGCGAATGGTGCCCCGGTCCGGCTCCAGCAGACGGTTGATCATCTTCAGCGTCGTCGACTTGCCCGAGCCGGAAGTCCCCACCAGCACCGAGAAAGCGCCTTCGCGCAGCTCCAGGGTCAGGTCCTTCACCGCCGGGTGGCCGGCAAACACTTTGCTGACCCCTTGAAATTCAATCATTGGCCTCTCCTTTTAGCCAGGCGCCCCACAGGGCGAACAGGGCATCCACCACCACCGCCAGGGCAATGGTCGGCACCACGCCCAGCAGCACCAGATCCAGCGCACTGCTCAGCAGCCCCTGAAAAACCAGCGCGCCAAAGCCGCCGGCGCCGATCAGCGCGGCCACTACCGCCATGCCGACGGTTTGCACGCTGACCACCCGCAGGCTGCGCAGCAGTACCGGCATCGCCAGCGGAAGCTGCACCTGACGAAAGCGCTGCCCGGCGCTCATGCCCATTGCCGTCGCGCTTTCCAGGGCATCCTGCGGCACCTGCTGCAGGCCGGTCACCACCCCGCGCACCAGCGGCAGCAGCGCATAGAGAGTGAGAGCGATCAGGGCTGGCGCCACGCCGGTCCCGGAGACGCCCAGCTCGCCCAGCGTCGGGAAATAACGCGCCAGACCGGCAAGCGGCGCAATCAGCAGGCCAAAAAGCGCTACCGACGGAATAGTCTGGATCACATTGAGCGCGGTGAAAGCCGGCGCCTGCCAGCGCGGACGCCGCCACAGCCATACCCCCAGCGGCAGGCCAATCAGCAGGCCCGGCAGAAGGGTGCCGAACAGCAGAAGCAGATGCTGGCGCAGGGCGTCATCAAATACCTCCTGACGGTTGGCATACTCCTTCAGCAAGGAGAGCTGATCGAGCGCCCCGATAGCGAGCAGGATGATCGGCAACAGCCAGACTTGCGCATTGAGCAGCCAGCGCCAGAGCGGCCGGACGGTAAGATGACGGATGGCCTCGCTGGCCAGCAGCAGACAAAGCGCCAGCGACAGCCACAGGCCGCTGCCGGGCGAGGTGCGCGCCAGCGGCGAGCCGTGGCGGGAGAGCTCAAGCGCCGCCTGGCCGCTGCCCCAGATAAGCAGCGGGAAGAGCAGTTCGGCCAGCAGCAGGTGGAGAAGCGGCGCGGCCCTGCCTGGCAGCCAGCAAAGCAGCATCCCGGCAAGGGCCGCCGCCAGCTGAACGCCGGCGAGCCAGGGCATTACCTGCCACAGCCCGCGCCCTTCGCCGGAGAGTAAGCGATTCGGCGCGTAAGTAATAAACGGCAGCGCCAGCGTAACCAGCAGCAGACCTGTCAGCAGCAGGCCGACGCGATGAGTACAGCGAATGGTCACCGGTGGCTTACTTCAGCAGGCCTTTCTGCTGCAGATAATCTGCCGCCACGCGCTTCGCATCCTGGCCCTCCACCGCAATGCGGGCGTTCAGCTGCTGCAGCGTTTTTTCATCGAGGCTGGCGAAGACCGGCTGCAGCCAGTCGGCGATCTGCGGGTAGGCCTTGAGCACCGCCTCGCGCACCACCGGCGTCGGGGCATATATCGGCTGCACGCCCTGCGGGTCGCTCAGCGTCTGTAACCCCAGGGCCGCCACCGGGCCATCGGTGCCGTAGGCCATCGCCGCGTTAACGCCGGAGGTCTGTTGCGCCGCCGCTTTGATGGTCACCGCCGTATCGCCCCCGGCCAGCGACAGCAGCTGGTTCTGGTTGAGGTTGAAGCCATACGCTTTTTCAAACGCCGGCAGCGCGTCCGGGCGCTCAATAAATTCCGCCGAAGCCGCCAGCTTAAATTCGCCGCCCTGCTTCAGGTAGCGACTGAGGTCGGCCAGCGAGGTCAGCTTATTTTTCTCCGCCAGGTCCTGGCGCACGGCGATAGTCCAGGTGTTGTTGGCCGGCGCCGGGGTGAGCCATACCAGCTGATGTTTCTCCTGATCGAGGCGCTTCACCTTCTCATAGCCCTGTTGGGCATTCTTCCACGCCGGGTCGTTTTCATCTTTGAAGAAGAAGGCGCCATTGCCGGTATATTCCGGGTAGATATCCAGCTCGCCGGCGACAATCGCCCCGCGCACCACCGGCGTGGTGCCGAGCTGGATTTTATTAATCGTTTTTACGCCGTGGCTTTCCAGCACCTGCTGGATCATATTGCCCAGCAGCGCGCCTTCGGTATCAATTTTCGAGCCGACCTTCACCGGCTCCGCCGCCTGCAGCGGTAAACTTATCAGGGCGGCCAGCGCCAGCGCGCCGGACCATGTCGTTGCCATCTTCATCCCGCTTCCCTCAGTTCTTTTGCGCTTCGCTTACAGAAGCTTAAGAGAAAAGCGTAGCCCATTTGCCAGCGATGCGAAAAAGAAAAGGCCGATTAATCGGCCTTTAAAGCGTGACGTTGGACTTAAGAGCGATGCCTTACAGCAGCTCAAACTCGCTCTGCTTCACGCGGGCTGAGTCCACGCCGATAAAGACATTGAATTTGCCCGGCTCAGCAACGTATTTCATTTGCTGATTCCAGAACTTCAGCGCGTCGACGTCGATTGGGAAGCTAACGGTTTGCGTTTCGCCCGGTTTGAGGGTGACCTTTTTAAAGCCGCGCAGCATTTTCACCGGCCGGCTCATGGAGGCGGTGACGTCCTGCAGGTAGAGCTGGATCACCGTCGCCCCTTCGCGATTGCCGGTGTTGGTCACCTGCACGCTGGCGGTCACGCTGCCATCGCGCGGCATGGTGGCCGACGACATGTTGACATCGGAGACGCTAAAGGTGGTGTAGCTCAGGCCGTAACCAAACGGATACAGCGGGCCATTGGCTTCATCGAAGTAACGCGAGGTGTACTTGTTCGGCTTCTCCGGATTATACGGCCGGCCGGTATTCAGGTGGCTGTAGTAGGTTGGGATCTGCCCCACCGAGCGCGGGAAAGACATCGGCAGCTTGCCCGACGGGTTGTAGACGCCAAACAGCACGTCGGCGATGGCGTGGCCGCCTTCGGTGCCAGCAAACCAGGTCTCCAGCAGCGCATCGGCTTGCTGATCCTCTTTCACCAGCGCCAGCGGACGCCCGTTCATCAGCACCAGCACCAGCGGTTTGCCGGTGGCTTTAAGAGCGGCAATCAGATTGCGCTGGCTCTGCGGCAGGGTGATATCGGTCCGGCTGGAGGCCTCATGCGCCATGCCCTGCGCCTCGCCCACCACGGCGACCACCACATCGGATTGCTTCGCCGCCGCGACCGCTTCGTCGATCATTTCCTGCGGCGAGCGTGGGTCAACCTGCACCGCGTTCTCATACAAATTGAGGAAATCGACAATGCCTTTGTCATCGGTAACGTTCGCCCCTTTGGCGTAAATCACTTTGCCGTTATCGCCCAGCGCTTCTTTGATGCCGGTCAGGACGGTCACCGACTGGTCGGCCACCCCGGCCGCGGACCAGCTGCCCATCATGTCGCGCTTGCTGTCCGCCAGCGCGCCCACCACCGCGATAGTGCCGGATTTTTTCAGCGGCAGCGTATCAAGACGGTTCTTCAGCAGCACCAGGCTCTCGCGAGCCACTTCGCGCGCCTCTTTACGATGCAGACGACTTTCCGCATTGGTGTCCTGCGGGTCAGAATCTTTCGGTCCCAGGTGGCTGTAGGGATCGTTGAACAGTCCCATATCATATTTCACGTTGAGCACGTGTCGGGTGGCATCATCCAGCTCGGCCATGGTCACCTTGCCGGACTTCACCAGCCCCGGCAGGTACTTACTGTAATACTCGTCGCTCATGCTCATGTTGATGCCGGACTTCAGCGCTACGCGCACCGCGTCTTCCGGGTCGGAGGCCACGCCGTGCTTAATCAACTCTTTGATGGCGCCGTGGTCGGAAACGGTGATGCCTTTAAAGCCCCACTGGTCGCGCAGGACGTCTTTCAGCAGCCAGGAATCAGAGGTCGCCGGGGTGCCGTTCAGCGAGTTCAGGGCTACCATCACCGCGCCGCTGCCGGCATCAAGCCCGGCTTTGTACGGCGGCATATAGTCGTTGAACAGGCGCTGCGGGCTCATGTCGACCGTGTTGTACTCTTTCCCGCCCTCTACCGCGCCGTAGGCGGCGAAATGCTTGACGCTGGTCATCACCGAATAGCGGTCCGCCGGGCTCTTGCCCTGCATCGACTCCACCATCGCCTGGCCCATCATCGTGGTCAGATAGGTGTCTTCCCCGAACCCTTCGGAAGCGCGTCCCCAGCGCGGGTCGCGGGAGACGTCGACCATCGGCGCCCAGGTCATGTTCAAGCCGTCATCGGCGGCTTCATAAGCTGACACGCGGCCCACGGTCTTCACCGCATCAAGGTTAAACGACGAGGCCAGGCCGAGGCTTATCGGAAACACGGTGCGCTGACCGTGCAGCACATCGTAGGCAAAGAACAGCGGGATCTTCAGGCGGCTAAGCTGCATCACCTGATCCTGCATCACACGGATATCCGGGCGGGTAACGGTGTTAAAAATCGCCCCCACCTGACCGTTCTTGATCATTTCACGGATCGCCTCTTTCGGGTTATCCGGGCCAACGCTTATCAGACGCAGCTGGCCGATTTTCTCGTCCACCGTCATTTTTTTCAGCAGGTCGGTGACAAAGGCATCCCGCGCCTGCGGGGTCAGGGGGTGGTTACCAAACAGTTCATCCGCCAGCGCGGGTTGCAGCGCCAGACTCACGGCGACGCCTACAGTGCAGAGCCATTTCATTGTTATCTCGCTTTATCTCAGACGGGGACTCGGTAAAACATAATAAAAACCGCAGTTTGCCATATATATAAACAACGCGCCCGCAGAATGCTAAGGTTCTTCTCTGATTTTTGCGAAACATTCATGCATCAAATTGTCATACAAAGCGCTATGCTTATCCTCGATATTTCGCGCACCACCACAAGGAGTGGAACATGTCATCTGCACCCACTGACACCCATAAAACGTTTCTGGCTGACCTGGCGCGCCTGGTTGGCCCTTCGCATCTGCTGACCGACCCGGCAAAAACCCAGCGCTACCGCAAAGGCTTCCGCTCCGGTCAGGGCGAGGCCCTGGCGGTTGTCTTTCCCGGTACCCTGCTGGAGCTCTGGCGCGTGCTCAACGCCTGCGTAGACGCCGATAAAATTATTCTGATGCAGGCGGCCAACACCGGCCTGACCGAAGGTTCGACCCCCAACGGCAATGATTACGATCGCGAGATCGTGATTATCAGCACCCTGCGCCTGGACAAACTGCATCTGCTGGACAAAGGCGAGCAGGTGCTGGCCTGGCCCGGCACCACCCTCTATTCGCTGGAAAAAGCGCTCAAACCGCTGGGACGCGAACCGCACTCGGTGATCGGTTCGTCATGCATCGGCGCATCGGTCATCGGCGGGATCTGCAACAACTCCGGCGGCTCGCTGGTGCAGCGCGGGCCGGCCTACACTGAGATGTCGCTGTTCGCGCAGATTGACGCCGACGGCAAGCTGAAGCTGGTCAATCATCTGGGCATCGATCTCGGCAGCACGCCGGAGCAGATCCTCAGCCGCCTCGATGACGAACGGATTAGCGATAGCGATGTGCTGCACGACGGCCGCCACGCCCACGATCACGACTATGTCACCCGCGTGCGCGATGTCGATGCCGACACCCCGGCGCGCTATAACGCCGACCCGGACCGCCTGTTCGAATCCTCCGGCTGCGCCGGCAAGCTGGCGGTTTTCGCCGTGCGTCTCGATACTTTCCCGGCGGAAAAGCGTCAGCAGGTGTTTTACATTGGCACCAACCAGCCGCAGGTATTGACCGAGATCCGCCGCCATATCCTCGCCGAGTTCCAGCATCTGCCGGTGGCGGGGGAATATATGCACCGCGATATTTACGATATCGCCGAGAAGTATGGCAAAGACACCTTCCTGATGATCGACAAGCTCGGCACCGACAAAATGCCGTTCTTCTTCACCATGAAGGGGCGCACCGACGCGATGCTGGAGAAAGTCTCGCTGTTTAAGCCGCACTTTACCGACCGCTTTATGCAGAAACTCGGCCACGTCTTTCCGGCGCATTTACCGGAGCGGATGAAAACCTGGCGTGATAAATATGAACATCATCTGCTGCTGAAGATGGCTGGCGACGGCATCGAAGAAGCGCAGCGTTGGTTGACGGAGTACTTCCAGCAGGCCGAGGGGGATTTCTTCGCCTGTACGCCGGAGGAAGGCAGCAAGGCGTTCCTCCATCGCTTTGCCGCCGCCGGCGCGGCGATCCGCTATCAGGCGGTGCATGCCGACGAAGTCGAAGATATTCTGGCGCTGGATATCGCCCTGCGCCGTAACGATACCGAGTGGTTCGAACATCTGCCGCCCGAAATCGACAGCCAGCTGGTGCATAAGCTCTACTATGGCCACTTTATGTGCCATGTGTTCCATCAGGATTACATCGTCAGGAAAGGGGTCGACGCCCACGCGCTGAAGGAAAAAATGCTGGAGTTACTGAAAGCGCGCGGCGCCCAGTACCCGGCGGAGCATAACGTGGGTCATCTGTATGAGGCCCCGGAGAGCCTGCAGCAGTTCTATCGCCAGAACGATCCCACCAACAGCATGAACCCGGGGATTGGTAAAACCAGCAAGCAGAAATACTGGGGTGAAGCGGCCCCGACGCCAGCCTCTCCGGCGGATCCGCAATAATCGACGGCAGGACTATTCAGCCTGGCGCTTCTGTATTACGCTGCACGCCGGAGAATGTTTCTCCGGCAGATTCAGGAGCGCCGCCATGCCCGCAGAGGCCCCGTTACTCGACAGTGATTTAGAAATTCGCGAAGCGCTGCCCGACGATGCGCACGCCATCGCCGCGCTGTATGTCTGGCACGTGCTTAATGGCCGCGCCTCCTTCGAAGAGATCCCCCCCACCGTTGACGAAATGCGTAAACGGATCCAGACCGTGCGCGACAACGGGCTGCCGTGGCTGGTAGCGCTGTGGCGCGGGGCTATCGTCGGCTACTGCTATGCCACCTTCTATCGCCCGCGTCCGGCCTATCGCTACACCCTCGAGGAATCGATATACGTGGAATCCGGAATGGGCGGACGCGGCATCGGCAGCGCGCTGCTGTCCAGGCTAATCGCTGAGTGCGAGAAAGGCCCGTGGCGGCAGATGCTGGCGATCATCGGCGATGGCCATAACAATGCCGGCTCGCTGGCGATCCATAAAAAGTTCGGCTTTACCGTGGCGGGTCAGCTGCGCAGCGTCGGCTACAAGATGGGCGACTGGCGGGATACGTTGATTATGCAGCGCGCGCTGGGTGACGGCGACTGGACGCTACCGGAGTGATATCCGGCGCCAAATCCCCGGCTCGCGGCGTAAACGCCTTAGCCGGGCTACCGTTCAGCGCGGTTACGGAGAGGCGTCAGCCGCCATCCTGCACAAACACCGGCACTCGGCCTGATTGCCCGGCGGCGCTGCGCTTGCCGGGCCTACGAAAGGGGCGAACCCGGCGCCAAATCACGTAGCCCGGATAAGGCGCAATGCGCCGCCATCCGGGAGACATGCAGATTAATCGTTCTGCGCGGTCTGCGCGCCGCCTTTCAGCATCGCCTCCGCCATCTGCGCTTCGCGCTGCTTTTTATAGCTCAGCGCCGAGGCGGGTACCGGCATCACCTTCCCGGTTTCAATCCAGGTCCGCAAGCGGCTGGCGTCAGCGAAGTGGGTATATTTGCCGAAGGCATCCATCACCACCAGCGCCACCGGACGTTGGTTAATCACCGTGCGCATAATCAGGCAGTGGCCGGCAGCGTTGGTGAAGCCGGTTTTGGTCAGCTGAATGTTCCAGTTATCGCGATACACCAGATGGTTGGTGTTGCGGAACGGCAGGCTGTAGGCCGGATGGGCGAAGGTGGCGGTCTCTTCTTTGGTGGTGCTCAGCTGGCCGATCAGCGGATACTGCTCGCTGGCGATCAGCAGTTTGGTCAGATCGCGGGCGGTGGAGACGTTATGCACCGACAGGCCGGTGGGCTCCACGTAGCGGGTATGGGTCATGCCCAGCGCCTGGGCTTTGGCGTTCATCGCGCGAATAAAAGCGTCGTAGCCGCCCGGATAGTGATGCGCCAGGCTGGCGGCCGCGCGGTTCTCGGAAGACATCAGCGCCAGCAGCAGCATATCGCGGCGACTAATCTGGCTGTTGAGGCGCACGCGGGAGTAGATCCCCTTCATTTCCGGCGTATGGCTGATATCCACCGTCAGCATCTCATCCAGCGGCAGATGGGCATCGAGCACCACCATGGCGGTCATCACTTTGGTGATCGACGCCATCGGGCGCACCAGATCCGGCTGGCTGGCATAAATGATTTTTTTCGTGGCCAGATCGACGATCATGGCGCTGCCGGAGGCAATTTCCGGCTGCGAGGCGGTCACCGCCGTCGGGGTTTTTGCTAACGCCTGGGGCGCAAAAGGCACAGCCAGCAGCAAGGTCAGGCTGAGCAAAGAGACTCGAAATTTCGGCATCATGGGCATTCTGAAAAGTATTTTTGCACGTTATGGAACGTACGCCGCGAGGTTAAGTGGGCAACTTCGCTGGCAAACGCCATCATACCGCGCCGTAAGGCCCTGTGCCTAATAAGAATCGTGAAGAAATGCTGCATTGCCGACATAAAATACATATTTGCCGGCAATGCATATTTACCCGTGTCGCCCGATCAGAAGAGTCGGTAGCCATACCCCCAGAGCACCACGGTGATGGCCAGCAGCACTTCCAGCACCAGTACCCCAATAGCTAGCGTCGAGCTGGCAAAGCTTAACCCCTCTTCCCGATTAATGCTCAGGAAGGTCGGAATGCCGAGATACAGCAGATACCCGGTATAGAACAGCGCAATAGTACCGACCAGCGCGCACAGCCAGACCAGCGGATAGAGCGCCACAATCCCGCTCAGAAACAGCGGGGTGGCGACGTAGCCGGCAAACACCATGCAGCGTTTCAGGGAAGGCTGCTGCGGATACTGCCTCGCCATCCACCAGATGACCCGCCCCATGATCGCCACCCCGGCGAGCATCACGGCGTAAAACAGCACCGCCAGCGCCAGTCCGGTCAGCATCGACAGTTTAATCACGGTGCCATCGCCGAAGTTCCAGCCCAGCTGCGTGGTGCCGATAAAGGCGCAGATTACCGGAACCGCCGCCATCAGCAGCACATGATGCGTATAGTGATGAGAAATGGTTTCATTCTCGCTCTTAATCACGCTCATTTCCCGGTTGGGATGAGCGAAGAGCCCCCAGACATGGTTCATAGCGTCCCCCTTGTCACGGCTTCGTACTGCACTGATCCAAGTATAATTCACCCTGTAGATTATTTTATGTACAGCACAGAAAATTCTGCGTCGCCGCGTTTTGGTCAGCAGGGTGTATGATTAAGAGGTGATGAGGTAAGGAGAAAAGCTTTTTATGGATATCAATCACCTGATTTCCCAGTATGGCTACGCGGCGCTGATCGTCGGCAGCATGGCGGAAGGTGAGACCATTACCCTGCTGGGCGGCGTCGCGGCGCATCAGGGGCTACTGAAATTTCCCCTGGTGGTGATCGCCGTCGCCCTCGGCGGGATGATTGGCGATCAGCTGCTCTATCTGGTCGGTCGCCGCTTCGGGGGACGCATCCTGCGCCGTTTCGCCAGTCAGAAAGCGCGGATCCGTAAAGCGCAGCGTATGATCCAGCACCGGCCGTGGCTGTTTGTCATCGGCACCCGCTTTATGTATGGCTTCCGGGTAATCGGCCCCCTGCTGATCGGCGCCAGCCGCCTGCCGCCGCGCATTTTCCTGCCGCTGAATATTGTCGGAGCGCTGGTGTGGGCCCTGCTGTTTACCACCATTGGCTATCTCGGCGGCGAGGTGGTTGGCCCTTGGCTGCACCATCTGGACGCCCATCTGAAGCACTGGATCTGGCTGATCCTCGCGGTGGTGGTGGTGGTGGCCGCCCACTGGTGGCTCAGGCGGCGCGAGAGTAAGAAGAAAGACTAAGCGGCGCGCCCGCGGGCGCACCGTGGTTGGCGGTTACTTCACCGTCTGGTGGTAGCCGCCGCCGAGGGCCGAGGTCAGTTGAATGCTAGCGTCAATCCACTGGCCGTGCAGGCGCAATGCGGTGATCCGTTCCTGCAGCGCCGGGAGCTTCGCCATACTGACTCTGGAGCCAGGTAAGATCCCCGCCGCCATTCGGGCCTGCGCCAGATCTACTACCCGCTGAGCGTCTTTTTCAACCTGCTGCTGCTGCTGGCTTTTGGCCATTAATGTTTCGACCTGGCTGGCGGTTTTCGCCACCTGGTTAACGGCATCCACCACCGCTTTGTTGTACTGGGCGATCGACAGGCTATTCTGCGCGCTGGCGATATCCAGGTTGGCGTTAAGGCGGCCGCTGTCAAAGATCGGCAGCGTCAACCCGGCAGTAACGCCCATCTGCTGCGCCGAATGGCGGAAAAGATCGCTTAAGTGCAGGGCATCCTGCTGCAGGAACGCCATCAGATTGATGTCCGGATAAAACGCCGCTTTCGCCGCGTCCACTTCGCTCAGGGACGCCTCAATATACCAGTGGGCGACCTGCAGATCCGGGCGGCGCGCCAGCAGCTCATAGCCGAGGGTATCTGGCAGCTGCGCGCTGACCGTTGGCAGGCTGGCGGGTTTGAGGTTTAGCGACTGGCTCTGGCTGTTGGTCAGGGCCATCAGCCGCGCTTCAATCTCTTTCATCGTGCCCGTCACGTCCGCCAGCTGCTGGTCGGTTTTGCTGACGTTAATATCGTTCTCCGCCCCTTCGGCGGAGTTAGTGATCCCGCGCTGATACAGGGCCTTGTCGACCGTCACGATATTATTTTGCTCGTTTTTCACCTGCTGCAGCACCGCTTTGATCGCCGCTTCCGTCTGCCACTGCCAGTACAGACGCGCCACGCTGCCGGAGAGCAGCTCACGGGTCTGGGCCTGTTCAGCAACCTGGGCTTTCAGCTCGCCGATACGCGCTTTCACCAGCGCACGGTTTTTTCCCCACAGATCGAGATCCCAACCGGCGGTCAGGCCAAAGGTACCGTTGGTGTACCACGGGCCGGTATTGCCGTCGGTGTCGGTAGCAAACGGTCCCATCAGGCCTTCGGCCGACATGCGCTGGCGTTCAATATCGGCGGAGAAATCCATCTCCGGGCCAAGATTCGCCTGCGACATTCGCGCCTGCGCTTCGGCAAGCCTGATGCGCTGTTCGGCAATCTGCATATCCGGCGCGTTGGCCAACGCTCGCTGAATCAGATTATTAAGCTGTGGGTCATGGTAATCTTTCCACCAGTCAGTCTGCGGCCAGCCATTTTTCACGGCGGCAGGGAGATCCATGGAAACATGGGAGGCCGGAATTTGCTGCTGCGGCGGATTAGCAACCTCATGAGATGGCGCGCAGCCAGCCAGCGCGATGGCCAGGGGCAATGCCGCCAGCACGCTTTTATTTAATATCAATTTCATTGGACAGGTCAGATAACTTAATCAGGTTGGTTATCATAAGTTAATTGAATTAAACGCGTTTAGTAAAGCGTGTGACTAAATTATTAGTTTGCTAAAAATAAACAACCTTATCAATTCAAGGGATGAATATAAGCCGGCATCTTTTAACGAGCCGCACCTCTTTTCCACCCTGCCCGCTCTGGATGAAGAGAAAGAACCTCTGATGACCTTTTTACTGCACGCGCGTAAACCGGCTAATCTCCCGCCCGGCGATGGCCGGGCGGGCATCCTTTAGGCTTTCAGGCTGGCGCCGCGGCTGGCAATCACCTCTTTATACCAGCCAAAGCTCTTCTTCTTACTGCGCGCCAGGGTGCCGGTACCGTCATCATGGCGGTCGACATAGATAAAGCCGTAGCGCTTCGACAGCTCCGCCTTTGAGGCGCTCACCAGGTCAATCGGTCCCCAGCTGGTAAAGCCCATCAGCTCAACGCCATCGTCAATGGCTTCCCGCGCCTGCACCAGGTGGTCGTTCAGGTAACTGATGCGGTAGTCATCGTTAATGCTGCCGTCGGCTTCCACCTTATCTTTGGCGCCCAGACCGTTTTCCACGATAAACAGCGGCTTCTGGTAGCGATCCCACAGCACGTTCAGCAGCGTGCGCAGGCCCAGCGGGTCTATCTGCCAGCCCCACTCCGAGCTCGCCAGGTGCGGGTTCGGCACCATGCTGAGAATATTGCCGCGCGCCTGCTGGTTCAGCGCCTCGTCGGCGGTGACGCAGCCGGTCATGTAGTAGCTGAAGGAGATAAAGTCGACGGTGGTTTTTAGCGCTTCACGATCGGCGTCGGTGATGGTGAGCGTGATGCCGTTGTCACGGAAATAGCGCTGCATATAGCCCGGGTACGCGCCGCGCGCCTGTACGTCGCCGAAGAACTGCCAGCTGCGGTTCTCCTGCAGCGTCTCAAACACATCCTCCGGTTTGCAGCTCAGGGGATACATCAGCCCGCCGAGCAGCATATTGCCGATTTTGCCCTCAGGCACCAGCTCATGACAGGCTTTGACCGCCAGCGCGCTGGCCACCAGCTGGTGGTGAATCGCCTGATACACCTCGCCTTTGCTGCTGCCGGCCGGCAGGCCGACGCCGGTCATCGGGGCATGTAGCGACATATTGATTTCGTTAAAGGTCAGCCACAGTTTGACCTTATTTTTATAGCGGCTGAACACCGTCCGGGCGTAGCGCTCAAAGAAGCCAATCACCTCCCGGCTGCCCCAGCCGCCGTAGTTTTTTACCAGCGCCCATGGCATTTCATAATGCGACAGCGTCACCAGCGGGGTGATGTTGTGCTTCGCCATCTCGTCGAACAGCTTGTCGTAGAACGCGAGGCCGGCTTCGTTCGGCTCGGCGTCGTCGCCGTTGGGGTAGATGCGGGTCCAGGCGATAGAGACTCGCAGGCAGTTAAAACCCATCTCGGCAAACAGGGCGATATCTTCCGGATAGCGATGGTAAAAATCGATCGCCACATCTTTTATGCCGCTGTCGCCTGGTACACGCTCGACCACTTCGCCGAACACGCCGTGCGGCTGTACATCGGAGGTGGATAAGCCTTTGCCATCTTCCAGATAAGCACCTTCCACCTGATTGGCCGCAGTCGCGCCGCCCCATAAAAAATCCGTCGGGAATGTTTTCATCTTTTTCTCCTGTGATTAATGGCTGACTGACAACAGCGGCTGACCGGCTTCGACGGCGCTGGACGCCACCGTATCAATCTCCCGGTAGTCGTCGCTGTTGCTGATAATGATCGGGGTCGCCAGGTCGTAGCCGGCGTCCAGAATCGCCTGGCGATCAAACTCAATCAGCAGATCGCCGGCCTGTACCCTGTCGCCCTCTTTCACATGCGCGGTAAAGGGCACGCCGTCGAGTTTGACCGTGTCGATGCCGACGTGGATCAGCAGCTCAATGCCGCTGTCGCTTTGCAGGCCGATGGCGTGTTTAGTCTGAAACAGGGAGGCCACTTCGCCCGGGAACGGGGCAATCACTTGGCCCACCGCCGGGATAATGGCGACACCTTTACCCAGCAGGCCGCTGGCGAAGGTGCTATCCGGCACCTGCTCGAGGGCGATAACGCTGCCGCTCATCGGCGCCAGAATATCGTTTGCCGAGGCCGGGGCTACCGTCACGGCGCCCGGTGCAGCACTGGCGCGCGGCAGGCCGGCGAAGAAGGTCAGCACGCAGGCGAGCACGAAAGCCACGCCGGTGCCGATAAGCCCGCCCCAGACGCTGGCGTCAATCCCGCCGGGCGGGATCATTTGCGCCGGGAAAAAGATGTTTGGCAGGCCAAACGAGTAGGCATAACTGTTGCTAAAGGCAGTGATCGCCCCGCCAATCGCCCCGGCGACACAGCCGAAGATAAACGGACGGCGCAGCGGCAGAGTCAGGCCATAGATAGCCGGCTCGGTGATGCCGAACAGCCCGGCGGAGAAGGCGGAACCGGCCAGCACCCGCTGACGCGCATCGCGGGTGGCGAGGAAAATACCGAGCACGGCGCCCACCTGGGCAATCACCGCCGGAAGAATAATCGGCAGCATGGAGTCGTGACCAAGCACCGTCATGTTATTGATCATCAACGGCACCAGCCCCCAGTGCAGGCCGAAAATAACGCACACCTGCCACATGGCGCCCAGTACCGCGCCCGCCAGCCATGGCGCAAACGCATAAATGAACTGGTAGCCGTTGGCCAGCAGATGGCTCAGCCAGGTGGCAACCGGGCCAATCACCAGGAAGGTGAGCGGGACCACCACCGCCAGGCAGATGGCCGGGCTGAAGAAGTTTTTCATCGATGACGGCAACAGCGCGTTGCTCTTGCGCTCCAGCCAGCAGCAGACCCATGAGGCGAGAATAATCGGGATCACTGACGAGCTGTAGTTGATAAAGGTCACCGGAATGCCGAGAAAGTGCTCCACCGCCGCGCCCGGCGCCTGGCTGGCCTCAAAGGCCTGAATCATCAGCGGGTGGGTTAACGCCCCGCCAATCACCATCGAGATAAACGGGTTGCCGCCAAACTTCTTCCCGGCGGTATAGCCAAGAAACAGCGGGAAGAAAAAGAACAGCGCGTCGCTGGCGGCAAACCAGATTTTATAAGTCCCCTGCTCCGGCGTAAGCCAGCCGCAGGTCACCGCCAGCGCCAGCAGGCCTTTCAGCAGACCGGTTGCCGCCATCACGCCGATAAACGGTGTAAAGATGCCGGAGATGATGTCGATAAGCTGGCTTAACACCGATCCTTTGGCCGCTTTTTCCTCGGCAACCGGTTCGTTGTCATCGCTTAACCCCGCCTCCTGGCGCACCGCCAGCCAGACGTCGTGAACGTGGTTGCCAATCACCACCTGAAACTGGCCGCCGCTCTCCACCACCATAATCACGCCCGGATTGGCTTTCAGCCCTTCGGCATCGGCTTTGCCGTTATCCTTCAGTTTAAAACGCAGACGTGTCGCACAGTGAACCAGACTCACAATGTTCTCTTTGCCGCCGACGCGGTTGAGAATATCCTGCGCGAGTGCTTTATATTCCATGCTCTTTTCCTTACTGCCGCTGCCCGCAGACAACCGGCGACTGAGTAGTAAAAAATAAAAAAACCCGAGAACCACGCCGGTGGGCGTCGCGCTCAGGTTTTGCCTGCATCATGCAGTAACAATCCAGTTTTGTTGGGGAGAATTAACGCCCCTCTTTTCTTACCCGTTCGATATGAATGGCAAGAAACATAATTTCTTCGGTGGTCAGCGACCGCTGATACTGCTTTTGCAGATGCGTCGCCACCGTTTCCGCACACTTCCACGCTTTGGCGTAGTTATCTTTCACCGCGCTGTGCAGCGAGACGTCGTCATCTTCCACCACCGTGCGCGTCAGCATCCGCTGGGCGAAAAACTTCAGGTGGGTGACGAAACGCTGATAGCTCAGCGACTCTTCATCGTAGTTAAGCTGCAGCTGATACTTCACCAGCTGCAGGATCTCCTGCATCACCCGGGTCACGTGCATGACCTCCGGCATTTCGCTGTTGAGCTGCGCCGTCACCAGATGCAGGGCGATAAATCCGGCTTCGTCCTCCGCCAACTCCACGCCGAGCCTTTTGGCAATGATGGCCCTTGCCTCCTGGCCCAGCGCGAACTCCTTCGGATACAGCCGCTTAATCTCCCACAGCAGCACGTTACGCAGTGCGATGCCCTTTTTCTGCCGCTCGATAGCAAAATGACAGTGATCCGTTAACGTGATGTACAAACTTTCCTGTAACTTGCCCAGCCGTCCGCGTGCCAGGTCGATAATGCGATCGCAGGTGGTCATCACTTCTAACGGTATTTGACTGAGCAGCTCGCCTAAGCGGCCGACCAGCTCATCGCTTTGTAAGGCGAAAACTTTTTCAATTTTACTGTCGTCCAGCACGTCGCCCGGGCGTTTCTGAAAGGCCAGCCCTCGCCCCATCACCACCTGTTCGCGCCGGTGCTCGTCGAGAACCACCACCACATTGTTATTGAGTACTTTGGCGATTTGCATATAGACCCCAGAAACAAAAAAACCTGACCCCCGACGAAACGCCAGGTGATCAGGTTTTGCCTGCCGCAGCAGTTGCAATCCAACACCCGCACTGTAACAACTTCTGCTGCGCGCTCAACCTGACAAGTGAAAAAACGTGATTAAGATCGCGACTATCAGAAGGTCACGACGGTTTTCCACTCCACTACCCACGCGTCCTGGGTCTGCGCGACGCCGCCCGGACGGTGCCAGTACTGCAGGCCCGGCTGCAGCTCCAGCCAGGAGACCGGGCGGAAGCGATAATAGAGCTCACCGTTCAGCGAATGACCGGCCACCGGCTGGTAAGCCGGATCGTTATAGTCGGTGGCGCCGCTTATCTGATTCATATAGCGCTGATTACGTGCGTAGTGGCTGCTCATGTCGATCCACGTCAGGCCGAAGCCAATCCAGTCCTCCGGGCGGGCGTCAAACAGACCGCGGTAGCGCATGGAGGCGGCGACGGCGGAGTGGATATAGTTGCTGCGCTGGTCGCTGAGGCTGCCGCTCAGTGAGACGCTCATCCCCCGCAGCGGGTCGTCGGCGTGGCGGGTGATCTGCTGGTTCAGGCCGGCGTACATAAACCAGGTGCTGTCGTGCTCGGCGTAACCTTGCGGATCGGTCGCCCCGGCGCCGCCGGATTTACCGCTGTAGAGGTCGCTCTGCGGCGCGTTAGTCCAGACCACGCCAAGGTTATAGGCTCCCGGCAGGCCATTAATCAGCGGACGGGTTTCGATCTCCATTGGCAGTAAGATGCCTTTGCTACCCTTCGTCGACCAGCTCCACGCGTGGCTGCGCGCGGTAGCCTGCGGGTTTTGCTCCATCACTCCGCCTTTCAGGGTGACGGTCGGCGTCAGCTTGTACTCCAGGGTGGTGCCCCAGGTATGAATGTTCCAGTTATTCCAGGTCAGCGAGTTGGCCGATTTCCCACCGCACTGGGTCAGCAGCTGAAAATCGCAGGGTATGATCTGGTCGAAGGTTTGCACCTTGTTCATCATGCCGATGCGCCAGGTCAGGCGGCGGTCGTCAAAGCTGCGGGCAAAGGTCAACCAGCCAAGGCGGGTAATCGACCCGCCGCCCCAGCTCTCCTGCGATAGATCGTTGAAACTCACCCGCGGATCCTGCAGCCGTTTCGTGGTGAGGTTATCATCATGGTTGCGGTTGACGATATTGCCCTCAAGCCGCGCGTCCGGTATGCCGGTCCAGCGCTCCAGATCCTGGGTAAAGGTCAATGACACCTGGTCAATATAGGCCAGATGTTTATCATGGTTATAGCCGCCGCCGGCGTTGTAGGCCATCTCGTTAAGATAGCCGAGATTATAATGAAAGCCGTTTTCTTCAAGGATCGGACGAATGCCTAGCATATCGCCCAGCAGCCCTTGCTGCCCGGCTTCAAACCCCAGCGCGCTGCCGTTCCACGCCGGGATGTCCGCGGCGCTCACGGCAGGCGCCATGGCCGCCAGCATAGCGCCGATCAAAAGCTGATTTATTTTTTTGTTATGCATTGTGATATCCACCGTGACTGAATAAAAACAAAGGGGATCCCCAGGCTATTTATTTACCCGTTTTCTTTTTTTAAAAAATGAATGGCAAAAAGCGTCCGTCGGTAATAAAACCGCGACAATGCCAGAGAAATCGTTATTCATATCTCATTGTTTTACATCATCATTTTATCCACCCTGAATTTTTACCAAAAAAAAACCTAAGCACTTTGCGCCACGAATGACGAAAGTGCTTAGGTTTTGCCTGAGTTCAGTAGCAATCCTGAATTGATTGACCGCACATTATCACTTTATTCAACCCATGCCTATCATCAATAGGCATGCAAGTAATAATATGTGAAGCGAATAACAGTATGGCGGTTAATAGCGGCCGATCGCCGCCGCTATTTCAGCAGACGTTTGCAGGGCGCGAATTTCATTAAACAGGGTCAGCGCCTCGGTATATTCCTTGCGTAAATAGCCTAACCACTGCTTAATTCTCGCCACATGATACAGACCGGTATCACCCTGCTTTTCCAGGCGGGTATATTTTTGCAACAGCTGGACCACCTGCGGCCACGGCATGCGCGGTTCATTGTATTTGATCACCCGGCTGAGGTTCGGCACATTGAGCGCCCCGCGGCCAATCATCACCGAATCGCAGCCGGTGACAGCCATACAATCCTGGGCGCTTTGCCAGTCCCAGATTTCACCGTTGGCGACCACCGGGATAGTCAGGCGCTGGCGGATCTCGCCGATCGCCTGCCAGTTGATGCGTTCGGCTTTGTAGCCATCTTCTTTGGTACGGCCGTGAACCACCAGTTCGCTGGCCCCCGCCTGCTGCACCGCGTCGGCGATTTCAAAGCGCCTTTCGCCGCTATCCCAGCCGAGACGCACCTTGACGGTCACCGGTAAATCCGCAGGGACCGCCTCTCGCATGGCTTTCGCGCCGCGATAGATCAACTCTGGATCTTTCAGCAGCGTTGCCCCGCCGCCGCTGCCGTTTACCAGCTTCGACGGACAGCCGCAGTTTAAATCCACCCCCCATGAACCCAGCGCCACCGCGCGGGCGGCATTTTCCGCCAGCCACTCGGGATATTGTCCCAGCAGCTGGACGCGTACGCGGGTTCCGGACGGCGTGCGGCTCTGGTGATGCAGTTCCGGGCATAGCCTGTAGAACGATTTTACCGGCAGCAGTTGATCCACCACGCGCAGAAATTCGGTGATGCAGAGATCGTAATCGTTAACCTCGGTCAGCAGCTCGCGCACCAGCGAATCGAGCACGCCTTCCATCGGCGCCAGTAGAACACGCATATCGTTACCCGGAAAAAAAAGAGGCGCTATGGTAGCGCCTCCGGGCGCTGGTTGAAAGCGCTCAATGCGTCGGACCAGACGCACGCCGTACCCCGCACGCTCGATGCGGCAAAGCGGCGAGATAATCTCTATGCTTTACAGGGGTCTGTGGCGTCCCATTCGCCTTTATTTGCCGCGCCTCATCCAGCAAGGTAGCGTGGGGAGCGATCCCGCCTGAGCCGCAAGGTGTCGGGCCCTGACGGGTGAGACTATGGTTCCCGTAAGCTATCAGCGCTATGCATAGAATTCATGATGTGATCGGTAGCACATTTTAGGGATTAATTGTATGATGAATGTACTTCATCAAGGGTTATTACCATGAGTAAATCGCTGACTATTATCTGGCAGTACCTGCGGGCTTTCGTCCTGATTTACGCCTGCCTGTACGGCGGAATTTTTATCGCCGGGCTGCTGCCTATCACTATCCCCGGCAGCATCATCGGCATGCTGATCCTCTTCGTGCTGCTGGCGCTGCAAATTATGCCGCCGCAATGGGTCAACCCCGGCTGCAATATCCTGATCCGCTATATGGCGCTGCTGTTCGTGCCGATCGGCGTTGGGGTGATGCAGTACTGGGATCTGCTGCGCGCCCAGCTGGGGCCTGTCGTTATCTCCTGCGCCATCAGTACGCTGGTGGTGTTTGTAGTGGTGAGCTGGAGCTCCCATTTGGTGCATGGCGAACGTAAAGTGATTGGCCAAAAAGGAAAAGAAGAATGATGCATGAAATCTGGTGGTCGCTACCGCTAACCCTGATCGTCTTTTTTCTCGCCCGCAAACTGGCGGCCCGCTTTAAGTTCCCGCTGCTCAACCCGCTGCTGGTGGCGATGGTGGTGATTATTCCATTTCTTCTGCTGACCGGGATCTCCTATGAGCGTTATTTTGCCGGCAGCAAAGTCCTGAACGATCTGCTGCAGCCGGCGGTAGTGGCCCTTGCGTTCCCGCTGTATGAACAGCTGCACCAGATCCGCGCCCGCTGGAAATCTATCATTACCATCTGCTTTATCGGCAGCTGCGTGGCGATGATCACCGGCACCACCGTCGCTCTGCTGATGGGCGCCACGCCGCAAATCGCCGCCTCTATTCTGCCTAAGTCAGTCACTACGCCGATTGCTATGGCGGTTAGCGGCAGCATCGGCGGCATTCCGGCCATCAGCGCCGTGTGCGTAATTTTTGTCGGCATCCTCGGCGCGGTATTTGGGCATACGTTGCTTAACCTGATGCGCATTCGCACCAAAGCATCGCGCGGCCTGTCAATGGGCACCGCCTCGCACGCCCTCGGCACCGCCCGCTGCGCCGAGCTGGACTATCAGGAAGGCGCGTTTAGCTCACTGGCGCTGGTGCTGTGCGGGATCATCACCTCGTTGATGGCGCCGTTCTTATTTCCGCTGATCCTCGCAGTGGTAGGTTAATAGTGATTTAAATCACATTTTTTAATGCAACAAATCAGAGTTGCATAAAGAATGAGATATTCATCACATATGGAACCGCTGGCCGCCCGTACACTGGCTTCCCATTACACTGTTATGAGGCAACGCTATGCACTCACGTTTTCAAGCTGCTTTGACGACTCTGGCAGCAGATCTGCAGGCGGCCATCGCCCCGATGCTCGCCGACCCGCATTTCCCGGCGCTGCTCGAAGCCGATCAGGTGGCGACGCTGCAGCATGCGACAGGTCTGGACGAAGACGCGCTGGCTTTTGCGCTACTGCCGCTTGCCGCTGCCTGCGCGCGCCCCGACCTTTCTCATTTTAACGTCGGGGCTATCGCCCGCGGCGTCAGCGGCCGCTGGTACTTTGGCGGCAACATGGAGTTTCTCGGCGCTACCATGCAGCAGACCGTTCACGCGGAACAGAGCGCCATCAGCCACGCCTGGCTGCGCGGCGAGACCTCCCTGCGCGCTATCACGGTGAACTACACGCCGTGCGGTCATTGCCGTCAGTTTATGAACGAACTGAACAGCGGGCTGGCGCTGCGCATTCATCTGCCGGGTCGCGAAGCGCATGCCCTGGAGCACTATCTGCCGGACGCCTTTGGCCCGAAAGACCTGGAGATCAAAACCCTGCTGATGGATGAACAGGACCATGGCTTCCCGGTCAGCGGCGATGCCCTAACCCAGGCAGCTATTCAGGCCGCCAACCGCTGCCATGCGCCCTACAGCCACTCGCCTTCCGGCGTGGCGCTGGAGCTGAAAGACGGTACCATTTTCAGCGGTAGCTATGCGGAAAACGCAGCGTTCAACCCGACGCTGCCGCCGCTGCAGGGGGCGCTGAATCTCCTGAGCCTCAACGGCTATGATTATCCCGCTATCCAGCGGGCAATCCTGGCGGAGAAAGCCGACGCGGCGCTGATCCAGTGGGATGCCACCGTCGCCACCCTGAAGGCGCTGGGCTGCCACAATATTGAGCGCGTCCTGTTAGGTTGATCAGCCTGAGCAGATTGCCGGACGGCGTCTTCGGCTTATCCGGCCGACCTTTTATACCGTTAGGTGTCGGGTGGCGCTACGCTTACCCGACCTACGGTTCGCGCCATGGCGAGCTGAAGATCCCTATGCCCGGGTGTCGGCTCACGCCTTACCCGGCCTGCGTTCGGCGATCTGTCTATATTGCTGAAAATCCCCGCAATCAAACGCGGGTTTCTTGCGCTTACCCGGCGGGTAAAGTAGCCTGAAGACTCCGTTGTCTATTATTGAGCCAAGTTCATGTTAAAGCGTGCGTTCTACAGCCTGTTAGTCCTGCTCGGCCTGCTGCTGTTGACCGTGCTGGGCCTTGACCGCTGGATGAGCTGGAAAACCGCGCCCTATATCTATGATGAACTGCAGGACCTGCCCTACCGTCAGGTCGGTGTGGTGCTGGGCACCGCCAAATATTACCGCACCGGCGTCATCAATCAGTATTACCGTTACCGCATCCAGGGTGCGCTGAACGCCTACAACAGCGGCAAGGTCAACTATCTCCTGCTGAGCGGCGATAATGCTCTGCAAAGCTACAATGAACCGATGACCATGCGTCGGGACCTGATTAAAGGCGGCGTCGATCCCGCGGATATCGTACTGGACTATGCCGGTTTCCGTACCCTCGACTCGATCGTCCGTACCCGGAAAGTGTTCGACACCAACGACTTCATTATCATCACCCAGCGCTTCCACTGCGAACGGGCGCTGTTTATCGCCCTGCATATGGGGATCCAGGCCCAGTGCTACGCGGTGCCGTCGCCGAAGGATATGTGGAGCGTGCGGCTGCGCGAGTTCGGCGCCCGCTTTGGCGCGCTGGCGGACCTCTATATCTTCAAACGGGAACCGCGCTTTCTCGGCCCTCTCATCCCGATTCCGGCGCAGCAGCATGACGTGCCGGATGACGCCCAGTCCTACCCGGCCGTCACCCCGGAGCAGCTGCTGGAGCTGCAGAAAGAAAAGTAGCCTCCATCAACGCATTCGTTTCAGATATAAAAAAACCCGCGCCAGGCGCGGGTTTTTGATGCGTTCAATCTTATTTCTTACGGGCGTATTTCAGGGAGTCCAGCGCCACGGCGAAGATAATAATCGCCCCCTTAATAATGTACTGCCAGTAAGGGTTGACGCCGATATAGGTCAGGCCGTAGTTGATGACGGTGAAGATAATCACCCCGGTCACCACGCCAAACACCGTCCCTACCCCGCCGCTGAACGATACGCCGCCCACCACACAGGCGGCGATGGCGTCCAGTTCATACATAAAGCCGAGGTTATTGGTCGCCGAACCGATACGTCCGGCTTCCAGCAGGCCGCCGAAGGCGTAGAACACGCCGGAGAGGGCATAGATCATCAGCAGGTTTAACGCTACGTTAACCCCGGAGACCTTCGCCGCTTCCGGGTTACCGCCGATAGCGAAAATGTTTTTGCCAAAGCGCGTCTTGTTCCACAGGATCCAGACAAAGAAGACGGCAATCAGCGCGTAGAAGGTAATGTAGGACAGGCGGAAGGAGCCCAGCGCCACAAACCCCTGCGCGAAATGGGTGAAGTGGCTGTCGAAGCCGGAGATCGGCGACGCGCCCACGAAGTCGTAGTACAGCGAGTTAATGCCGTACACGATGATCATGGTGCCGAGAGTGGTAATAAACGGCGTCACGTTCAGGTAGGCAATGACGATCCCGTTAATCAGGCCGATGACCGCCCCGATGGCGCACACCAGCAGGATCACCAGCGGGATCGGCATGGTCGCCATATCCGGGAATACCTTATTGGCATTATCCACCGCCTGCAGCATGGTGGCGGCAATTACCGCCGCCAGACCCACCTGACGGCCGGCGGAGAGGTCGGTCCCCTGCGTGACGATAAGTCCGGCCACGCCGAGGGCAATAATAATACGCACCGAGGACTGGGTCAGAATATTACTCAGGTTGAGCAGACTTAAAAATGTCGGATCCTGGAAAATAATAATGGCCAGCAGGACCAGAAGGACAACATATATCCCACCCTCTTTCAGGTAAGTGAGAAAACTCTTTTTATTTAACGCACTCATGTGAAGCCCCTGATCTTAAAGGTGCAATGACGCAAGACGCAGTATTTCGTTTTGCGTGGTGGTTTTAGTCTCAACAATGCCCGCGACCAGGCCGTTGCTCATCACCAGAATGCGGTCGGTAATCCCCAGCAGTTCCGGCATTTCGGAAGAAATAATAATGATCCCTTTGTCTTTTTTAGCCAGTTCGGCAATCAGCTGATAGATTTCAAACTTGGCGCCGACGTCGATACCGCGCGTTGGCTCATCCAGCATCAGGATCTCCGGCTGGGTCAGCAGCCAGCGGCCTATAATGACCTTTTGCTGGTTACCACCGGAAAGCGAGCCAATCTGCGTATGCTGACCGGGGGTTTTGACGCGCATCGAGTCAATAACCCATTGGGTATCGCTCTTCATTCGCGAGTTATCCAGCAAGCCGATGCTGTTTTTATATTTCTTAATATTGGAGATCAGCGAGTTAAACCCGATATCCAGATAGGCGTAAATCCCGGTAGAGCGCCGCTCCTCGGTCACCAGCGCAAAACCGTGGTTAATCGCCTCGTTGGCGCTGTGGTTGTTGATCTTCTTGCCGTGCAGCGTGATGGTGCCGCTGGCCTTCTCACGGATGCCGAACAGGGTCTCCACGATGTCGGTGCGTTTAGCGCCCACCAGGCCGGCGATACCGAGAATTTCGCCCTTATGCAGGTCAAAGGAGACATCGCGAATGGAGGGCTGGCGCAGCGAGGTGAGATTGCGCACCTGGAGGATCACTTCGCCCGGAGTGTTTTCGCGATCCGGAAAACGCTGGTTAAGCGAACGCCCGACCATCATGGCGATGATCTTATCCATATCCAGCCCTTCCAGCGGCTGGGTGGCGATCCACTGGCCGTCGCGCAGGATGGTTATTTCATCGCACAACTGGAAAATTTCTTCCATTTTATGCGAGATATAGACGATACCGCAGCCGCGATCTTTCAGCTTACGGATGATCTTAAACAGATGGTTGACCTCTTTTTCCGTCAGCGATGACGTCGGCTCATCCATGATGACGATTTTGGCGTCATAGGAAAACGCCTTCGCGATCTCAATCATCTGCATCTGAGATACCGATAAGGTACCGACGCGGGCGCGCGGATCGATATCAATATCCAGCTCATCAAAAATGGCCTTGGTATCCCGGTACATTTTGTCCTGATCGACAAACATGCCTTTAGTTGGATAGCGCCCGAGCCACATGTTATCCATGACCGAACGCTGTAATACCAGGTTTAATTCCTGATGCACCATCGAAATACCGTTTTCCAGGGCTTCTTTCGCCGAATGGAAATCGATCTCTTTTCCCTGAAAAAGAATGCTACCGGAATCTTTTTGATAGATCCCAAAAAGGCATTTTAATAATGTCGATTTACCGGCGCCGTTCTCACCCATTAACGCATGAATGGAGTGCGGACGAACCTTCAGGTTGACATTATCAAGAGCCTTGACGCCAGGAAACGATTTGTTGATGTTGCTCATCTCCAACAAATATTCGCCTGACCGTTCGCTATTATTGCTGACCATAGTTATACCTGGCTGCGTTCATGCAAGCCCCGTCCGGCGCACTAGCGCCAGCAGGAGTCTGGTTCTGTATCAGGAATAATCGGGCGTGGATAACCCACGCCCGCAACTCACATCACGATTATTTGCCGGTAAACTGGCTCAGGTTGTCTTTATCGACGCCCACGTAGGGGACGCGAACAATCTTGTTGTCAATTTTCCAGTTGGTGCCTGCCGCGGCGTCTTTCCCGTCGGCAAGGTTTTTCGCCAGCTCGAAGGTCGCTTTTGCCTGGTTGTTGGCATCGTTCAGCACAGTACCGGCCATCGCGCCGGATTTCACCAGCGCCAGGGCTTCCGGCAGGGCATCAACGCCGAACACCGGAATGCTGCTCTTGTTGTGCGCTTTCAGCGCTTCAACCGCGCCCATCGCCATGGCGTCGTTGTTAGCGATCACCACTTCAATCTTGTTGGCATTCGGGCCGGAGAGCCAGGCGTCCATTTTGTCTTTCGCCTGGGCGGTATCCCACATCGCGGTATCCAGCTGCAGCTGCTGGGTCTTCAGACCTTTATCATTCAGCTCTTTAATAACGTAAGTGGTACGCGCTTCCGCATCCGGATGGCCCGGCTCGCCTTTCAGCAGAACGTACTGGATCTGACCGTCTTTATTCAGATCCCAGTTCGGGTTGGCTTTCCAGTGCTTGGCGATCAGATCGCCCTGAATAATCCCGGACTCTTTCGAGTCGGTACCGACGTAATAAGCCTTGTCATAACTATCCAGCGCTTTGCGGGAAGGCTCTTTGTTGAAGAACACCACCGGAATATTCTGCCCGCGCGCCTTTTCAATCACCGTACCTGCGGCGGCCGGGTCAACCAGGTTAATCGCCAGCGCCTTCACTCCTTTCGCCAGCAGCACGTCAATCTGATCGTTTTGTTTCGACTGGTCGTTCTGCGAATCATTCATCAACAGTTGGACGTCTGGCGCGGATTTGCCATCTTTTTCAATCGCCTTACGCACTACCGACATAAAGTTGTCGTCATATTTATAAATCGTCACGCCGATACGGGTATCTGCTGCGTGTGCGGCGGCGCCAAATAACAGACCAGCCATTACAGCAGACAGGGTAAACACCTTCTTATTCATGGAATCTCCGGTTTTATTATGCAGGGTCATTATTGTGAGAAAATGCAGGCGGGATTTGTTGCATTAGTGTTACCGCACAACGCATTTCACGACGAAAATTCGGTCTTCCGTGTCGGGTAACGCTCCAGAAAAATACGACTGTAAAACTCGTTTAACGCCTTGTTCCTACTAAATAAAGTGAGGAATATCCATCACCTCGTGGTTCAGACTGGTAAACGCTGCCATCATAATCAGGCGAATGTTAATATACTGTGAATTTACTCACAAATTGAAAGCGGTTACATCCCGCGATCGCGTCAGTTAGTGATCGGCCCCACAGTTTGCCGCTGGGCAACGGAATGACGGCGCACCAGCGTCGGCATAAAGCAGTGCGTCGCCTCGCGATCCAGCTTGCCGGCCGCCCCCAGCAGCGCCAGCTCGGTGGCCAGCTTTGCCATCGACATTACCGGATAGCGCACGGTGGTGAGCTGAGGATCGGTGTAACGGGAAATAGGAATATCATCAAAGCCAATCAGCGACAGATGCTGCGGCACGACAATGCCGTTGTCCTTCAGCGTCGTCAGCGCGCCGGCCGCCATGCTGTCGTTATAGGCAAACACCGCGGTGAGGCCGAGATTGCGCCCCAGCAGTTCGACCATCGCCGCTTCACCGCCCTGCATATCCGGGGAGCCGGAACCGATCCAGCTGTCCGGGGCGATGATGCCTTGCTCCTGCAGCGCTTTGCTCCACCCTTCCCGGCGCATATCGTCATCTTCAATGCCGTGGTTTGAGGAGAGATAGCCGATGCGCTGGTGACCATGATTGAGCAGCATACGGGTGGCCATCAGCGCGCCGCTGACGTTGTCGAGCCCTACGCAGCGATGGGCATACCCCGGCACGATGCGGTTGATCAGCACCATCCCCGGGATATGTTGCATAAAGTCGCTCAGTTCATCATCGCTCAGCGCTTTCGAGTGGACGATCAGCGCCGAGCAGCGCTGACGGATCAGCACCTCGATGGCGTGACGTTCTTTTTCCGCCTCATGATAGCTGTTGCCGATCAGCACATATTTCTGATGCTGCTGAGCAACGGTATCCACTGCTTTCACCAGCGCGCCGAAGAAGGCGTCGGAGACGTCCATCACCACCACGCCGATGGTATCGCTGACCTGGGTGGCCAGCGCCTGGGCGTTGGCGTTGGGCCGGTAGCCCAGTTGGGTCACCGCTTTCATCACCACGTCGCGCGTATCCGGACTCACCAGCGCGCTGTTATTCAGCACCCGCGACACGGTGGCCACGGAAACGCCCGCCTGGCGGGCGACATCACGAATGGTGATCATACTCAGCGACCTTAAGAGAATTACAGCACGTCACATTCACCTCCTGTGCTTAGCAAGGAGGCTATTCTGGCAGCGACCCGCGGTCCGCTGCGTGAGTGAGGTCACACGGCTGGAAACGTTTACATCCGTTTTGTTAATGATTGTGATCGAGATCGTTATCTGGATGTGTCTTTCAATGATGTGCCTGACGCACGCAGGGTTAACTGACGCCACAGCCATTCCACCGGCCCCTGGCGGAAGCGGCGCAGCCAGAGCGATGAGACAAGGAGGTTAACGGCCCAGATGGGGGGGACAAAGGCCAGCAGCTGCAGACGATCGAAGCGCATAAACAGCCCAAGATGATAAAACAGGGTGGTGCAGATCAGGGTCTGCAGCAGGTAGTTGGTCAGCGCCATGCGTCCGACGCAGGCGATAGCGCCCACCAGGCGGAAACGGCAGAGCTGCGGCCAGTAGCCCCAGGCCAGCGCGGCATAGCCGATAGCCTGCAGCGGGGCGCTAAGTTCGCGCGGCGCCTGCAGTAAAAACGCGCACCAGCGATAGTCCCAGGCCAGATACCACTGGGCGAATATTGCCGGCAGATTGACCGCCATGCCGGCCGCCACCAGCAGCGCGCCGGTACGCCGGTAGTGACGCAGGCTAAACTGCCCCTTCAGCCAGCCGCTGCGCATCAGCGCCGCGCCCATCAGCATCATCCCAGCCAGCTGCCAGCCATACTGCGCGCCCAGCGCCAGCAGATTGTCAGATAGCATATCCGCCCGGTTGCTGACCGCCTCCATGCCACCGTGCAGCTTCCAGTACTGCTCATACTGCAGGTTCGCCGCGTCCGGCGCCCACGAGCGATTCGCCGCGGTCCCGGAGATCAGCCCCAACAGGACCAGCACTGCAATGCCGGTGAGGTAGAGCACCACCCCGGTATTGAACAGCGATTTGACATGGTGCGCCTCACGCACCATGCGCCAGCTCACCAGCCCCACCAGGGCATAGGCCAGCAGAATATCGCCATCCCAGAAAAAAAGACCGTGAATGAAACCGAGCAGCGCCAGCAGCGTCAGCCGCGACTGGATCCAGCGCTTCCCTCGCGGAAGCAATAGCTGAAGACCGGCGCCAAACAGCAGCGCGAACAGGGTGAGAAACTTCACCTGCGCCAGCAGGTCGAGGAGCGCCCAGGTCCAGGCATCGCTAAGGGACGCGCTTCCTGACCAGGCGGGATTGAGATAAGCGGCCTTCGGCAAGCCGAAGGCGCTGATATTGAGAAGCAGGATACCGAGGATGGCGACGCCGCGGACAAAGTCCAGCGTGACATTTCTCTCCATGCACCCTGCTCCGTTTTAGTTGTGGTGACGTACTGCGCGCAGGAATTCCTGGCGGGTATTCTGGCTGGATTTAAACAGGCCGCCGAGAGAGGTGGTGGTGGTGGCGCTGGTCGCGTCGCGAATGCCGCGCGCCTTCACGCAATAATGCACCGCGTCAATGGATACCGCCACGTTGTTGGTGCCGAGCAGCGTCTGCAGCGCGATCAGGATCTGCTGCGTCAGACGCTCCTGGACCTGCGGACGTTGGGCGAAAAACTGCACGATGCGGTTGATTTTCGACAGGCCGATCACCGAATCTTTCGGGATATAGGCTACCGTCGCTTTACCATCGATGGTAACGAAATGGTGTTCGCAGGTGCTGGTCAGGGTGATATCGCGCACGGTGACCATTTCATCGACCTTCATTTTGTTTTCAATGACGGTGATTTTCGGGAAGCGAGAATAATCCAGCCCGGAGAAGATCTCATCGACATACATTTTGGCGATGCGATGCGGGGTCTCCATCAGACTGTCATCACTCAGATCCAGATTCAGCAGTTGCATAATCTCGGTCATATGACCGGTAATCAAACGCTTGCGTGTTTCGTTATCAATTTCTTGTACTGGCGCACGCATCGGCGTCTCCAGCCCACGAGCGACCAGCGCTTCATGAACGAGGACGGCTTCTTTACTCAGTGATGACATTTATGTTTCTCCTGCAGGTGTGGCGCTCTTTGCTTTTTCTGGGGGCAAAGTTTGTATTCATTGTGCGTGAGGTGGCGCACAGAATCCAGTAGCCGTAACGATAATTATTGAAATTGGCGCTGCCTTTTATTAGGGAGCGAAGCCATGCCTCAGGCGCGACGCCAAATCCTTATCGCCGTATCCGGAATGTTCCAACCGCTGTACGCATTCATAAGCGCCGTCGCTACACCGGCATGTTGGCTATAAGTTGCATTAATGATGCAGTAAGTTCTCAAAAGGAGAAAGTGAAAGTTGCTCACCGGCTAATGAAATATCTGTATTATGAACGTTTACGCGCACATCCCTTCCGAGGAGCCTTGCATGGAACTGCTTGAAGAGCATCGCTGTTTTGACGGCCAGCAACAACGCTGGCGTCATCACTCCCCTGTCCTGAACTGCGCCATGACGTTCAGCATTTTTTTACCGCCTGAGCGCGAAACGCCGCCGCCGGTGCTGTACTGGCTGTCGGGGCTGACCTGTAACGATGAGAACTTTACCACCAAGGCGGGCGCCCAGCGCATTGCCGCCGAGCTGGGCATCGCGCTGGTGATGCCGGATACCAGCCCGCGCGGTGACGAGGCGGCCAACGACGACGGTTACGATCTCGGACAAGGCGCCGGCTTCTACCTGAACGCCACCGAGGCGCCCTGGGCGGCGCACTACCGAATGTATGATTACCTGCGTGACGAACTGCCCGCGCTTATTCGTAGCGAGTTTAGCGTCGGCGAACGCTGCGCCGTCAGCGGCCACTCGATGGGCGGCCACGGCGCGCTCATTATGGCGCTCAAAAATCCCGGCCGCTACGCCAGCGTCTCCGCCTTCGCGCCGATCGTCAATCCCTCCCAGGTCCCGTGGGGCAAGAAAGCGTTTACCGCCTATCTCGGCGCGGATGAATCGGCATGGCACTCCTGGGACAGCTGTGCGCTGATGCAGGCCAGCCGGCCGGAGGACGCCGTGCCGACGCTTATCGATCAGGGCGACAACGATCCATTCCTTGCCGGACAGCTGCAGCCGGCGGTACTGGCGGAGGTCGCGCGGCAGAAGGCCTGGCCGTTAACGCTGCGCATCCAGCCCGGTTACGACCACAGCTATTACTTCATTGCCTCGTTTATTGAAGACCATCTGCGCTTCCATGCGCAGCATCTCTTTGGCTAAACGCCAATGCGCCGCGAAGCTGCTTCGCGGCGCATGTTCAGGCCTACAGGATGCGTTTTAGCGCCGGCAATCAGAAGCGATAATCCACCGCCATAAAGTAGCGACGGCCTTCTTCGGTATAGCTGTAGTCGTCCCGGCTCAGATCTTTATCACCCACGTTCTGCACCCCGGAGCGCAGTTTCACGTTTTTGGTCACCTGCCATGCCGCGCCAACGTCAAACAGGGTGTAGCCGCCCGGCGTTTTGCCGGTGGCGCTCACCGCGCGCTGCTGGCCGGTATAGTTGGCCGTCACGTAGAAGGACCAATCGTCCAGCGGTTTCCAGTCGAGCGTGCCGTTGGCGGTATGGAACGGCAGCGTCTGCAGCGGTTTGTCGCCGCCATTGCTCAGATCGCGACCATCGTTGTAGGTGTAGTTCACCGTCAGCTTCCACTCATCGCCAAACGGGATCTTCACCTCCGTCTCTACCCCTTTGATGCGGGCTTTGTTGACGTTGAAATAGCGGAAGATCGGCACGCGCTTGCCGTTGACGGTTTTCCAGCCGACAAAGTTCGGGTAGCCCGGCGCTTCGCTGGCGCTGGAGGTGCGCAGAACGTCGATCATGTCGTCGACATTATTCTGGAAGGTGGTGATGCTGCCTTCGACATTTTCAAGCCAGCCCTCTTCCCCGCGGTAGTAGAGACCGAGCTCGAAGCTTTCGCTGGTTTCCGGTTTCAGATCCGGGTTACCGACGATGCTGCACGAGCCGCGGCAGGAGTTGGTGGTCCAGTCGGGGTTAAGCTGCAGCAGCGACGGGGCTTTAAACGCCGTCGCCCAGCCGCCTTTGACGGTGACGGTATCGGTGGCGTTATACACCAGATAGGCGCGCGGGCTCCAGTGATCGCCATAGGTCTGATGGTCGTCCATACGAATGCCGGTGGTCAGCGCCAGCGGCTCGATGATGCGCCATTCGTCTTCGATAAACAGGGCGTACTGGCTGGCCGACGTTGACTGGCCGCCGCTGCTTAGGTTGACCGGATCTTTCAGTTTGTCGTGGCGCCATTCGCCGCCGAAGGTCACCAGCTGGTTAATCATGCCCAGCGGCAGGACATACTTGCCGTCGATGGCATTGCTTTCCGAGGTAATAGTCCCGCTCTGCCCTGGATTTTTGTTATCCACCTTTTCGCCGTAGAACTTGAGCTCGCTGTTGCCGATATCCCAGCGGCCGTTATGGCTCAGAGAGTAGTTCTCCCGCTCAAGGCGGTTGCGGTCAAGGGAATCGGAATCGCGATCCTGACGGTCAAAGCCGTAGCCTGCGGTAAAATCGTGGTTTTCGTTCGGCGTCCAGGCGAATTCAACATTGCCATCGCGGCTGGTGAAGCCCTCGATGCGCGGCGTCTCGCCGGTGGCATTACTGGATGACTGCGGATCGTCCTTGGCGCGTTTTGCCAGGCTGCCGTAGGCCTTCATTCCAAGTACGCCGTCGATCAGCGGGCCGCTGGTGAAGAACTGGCCGTTCCAGGTATCCCCGCGATCGCGGTGCTCCTGAATAGTGGTATCAGCACTCAGCGTCCCGGTCCATTTCTGGCCGATTTTTTTGGTAATAATGTTGACCACCCCACCGAGCGCATCGGAGCCGTAGAGGGAGGACATCGGGCCGCGCACCACTTCGATACGCTCAATAGCATCCACCGGGATCCAGTTAAGGTCGAAGTCATTGTGGCGGAAGACGGCGTTCCGCGAGTTAACGCGCTTGCCGTCGACCAGGATCAGGGTATAGCTGCTGCTCAGACCGCGGATGCTAACGCCCTTGCGGTTATCCCCTTCGTTGGTGAGCTGGACCCCAGGCACATCGCGCAGCACGTCTTTCAGGTTCTGAACAGGCTTGCGTTGTAAATCCTGTTGGGTGATGACGCTGATGCTCGCCGGCGCGTCTTTGACATTCTGTTCAGTGGCCGAGGCGGTCACCACCAGCGTTTCTTCATTCACATCGGCCAGAGCCGGAAACGCCAACGATACGACGGACGCAGACAATCCCGCCCGGATAAAAGGGTTTAACCTGAACATTCCAAATCTCCATGAGGTGTACAACCAAACAAACAACAAGGTGCTGCTCACACGCGCTGGCGGCTTGCCGCTCTGTCGGCGGCATGCTCGCGCTGTTTTCTCGTCGATGTGGCTGGTCGCCCGGTGTCAGTCTGTACAAGCGGCAGAGACGGGGAGTGGCTTCATCCGTAATGGGCGAAAATGATAAAGATAATGATTACGATTATCAATATAATTATGAAGAATTGTGACAAGCTGTAACCGCACAAACATAAAAAAAGCCCTCTGTTCAGAGGGCTTGCGGGTGATGACAAATCTGTCTTCGTTATTGTGCTCACATGTCTGCCGGGTGGCGGCTTCCGCCTTACCAGGCCTACGAAACATCGCAATATCAATCAGTTACGCGGTTATCTGTAGGCCCGCGCAAGCGCAGCGCAGCCGGGCAATCCCTGAAGATTGCACTTTGCCAGCAATATAAAGCCCTCTTCACAGAGGGCTTTTATCGCACAATCGCGAAGATTAACGCTTAAAGCGGTCCGGGAAGGTCATTTCGCTGTAGCGAACAAAGCGGGTGCCTTTCGCCAGCTTGTAACCAAACCAGATGACGAGGAACAGCGGAATACCAATGTAGGTCGCCGCCACGCCGCCCCAGTCAATGGTGTCCTTGAGGAACGCTTCATAGTTCTGTCCGAGGGTGATGATCAGGCACAGCACGAAGGCGAAGATCGGCCCCAGCGGGAAGAACCCGGAACGATACGGCAGATTATTAATATCGTTACCCTGCAGGACGTAGCCGCGACGGAAACGATAGTGGCTGATCGCAATACCCAGCCAGGCGATAAAGCCCGTCATCCCGGAGGTGTTCAGCAGCCACAGGTACACCGTCTGGTTGCCAAACATGGAAGTCAGGAAGCACAGCGCCGCGATCACGGTGGTCGCGTACAGCGCGTTACGCGGCACGCCGCCACGCGACAGCTTCGAGAAAATACGCGGCGCTTTACCGTCGCAGGCCAGGGTGTACAGCATACGCGTGGAGGCGTACATCCCGGAGTTACCCGCCGACAGCACGGCAGTCAGGATAACGGCGTTCATGATTGCCGCCGCCGACAGCAAACCAGCATGCTGGAACACCAAGGTGAACGGGCTGACGGAGATATCCTTCACATCGTTGCGCAGCAGACTCGGATCGGTATACGGAATGATCAGGCTGATAATCAGGATCGCGAAGACGTAAAACAGCAGGATACGCCAGAAGACCTGGCGCACCGCGCGCGGAATGTTCTTCTCCGGATTTTCAGATTCACCGGCAGCGATGCCGATAAGCTCGGTGCCCTGGAACGAGAAGCCGACAATCATCGCCACGCCAATCATCGCCGAGAAACCGCCGGCGAACGGCGCATCCGCGATCCCCCAGTTGCTCCAGCCGGCTGGCTGCGCCCCTTTGAAGATGCCGACAATCATCATCACGCCGACGATGATAAAGATAATGACAGTGGCTACCTTTATCAGCGAGAACCAGTATTCCGCCTCGCCAAAGCCGCGCACCGAGATCCAGTTCAGCAGGAACATGATGCCGAGGAACAAGGCGCTCCAGATCCAGCCCGGAGTGTCGGGGAACCAGTAGCTCATCACCAGCTGTGAGGCCACGAGGTCAACGGCGATCGTCACCGCCCAGTTGTACCAGTAGTTCCAGCCCAGCGCGAAGCCGAAGCCTTCTTCAACATAATTCTGCCCGTAGGTGGCGAAGGAACCGGATACCGGCATAAACGCCGCCAGCTCGCCGAGGCTGGTCATCAGGAAATAGACCATCAAACCGATCAGAATATAAGACAGCAGCGCCCCGCCGGGACCTGCTTGCGAAATGGTTGCGCCAGAGGCAACAAAAAGACCCGTACCGATGGAACCGCCGATGGCGATCATGGTCAAGTGGCGCGCCTTCAGTTCACGACGTAGCGTGGGCGCTTCTGTGGTTTTAGTTTCCGAAACCATGTGATAATGCTATCCATCCAAAAAATGAGGCGCGATTGTAGCAGACGATCGGGGTTCCATCCGGTACAAATGCAAAGTTATAAGAGAGCTTCATGATCGCCCGCAAATTATTAGTAAAGCACTAACCTGCGGAATTGCCAGCGAATTCCCCCCGTAATCAGGCGATAAAACCGGGCTGCTACACCTGGCAATAGTGCAGAAAACGTTGTAATGCTTTAGAAATATGCTTCTGCCGGTGATGGATCCGCCACAGCGTGCGCGTCAGCCGGGGCAATGGCACTTTCAGCTCCGCCAGCGTGCCCGAGGCAAGCTGTTCGGCAATCACCCGCCGCGATAGACAGCTGATGCCCAGGCCATGCCTGACCGCGTGCTTGATCGCCTCTGAATTACCCAGCTCCATGCCCAGATGAAACGCCGGCAGATGCGACAGCAGAACGTAATCGACAATCTCCCGGGTGCCGGAGCCATGCTCGCGCAGGATCCACGGCGCCTCAGCCAGTTGCTGCAGGGTCACCTCCCCCGCCAGCAGCGGTGAGTTGGGCGCGGCAAACACCACCAGTTCATCCTCCAGCCACGGCTCGGCAATAATATCGGCGGCATGGCACGGCCCCTCAATCAGGCCGAAATCCACCCGCAGGTCGGCGACGGCGTTGATGACGTCCAGGCTGTTGCCGACGCTCAGCTCGACCGGCAGATCCGGGAAGTCATGACGATAGCGGGCAATAATCTCCGGCATAATATAGTTGCCGATGGTGCTGCTGGCGTAGACTCGGATCGCCCCGTTATCGCCGCGAAACAGCTGCTCGATCTCCAGGGCCCGCTCCAGCAGCGCCAGCGCACGCGGGTACAGCAGCCGTCCATGCTCATTCACCACCAGTCGTTTACCGACGCGGTCAAACAGCTGCACGCCGAGCTGCCCTTCCAGATCGGTCAGCGCGGCGCTGACCGCGGATTGCGAAAGCGCCAGCATCTGTGACGCCTGAGTGGTCGACCCACTCTTGTGGACTTCGGCGAACACTTCCAGCTGCCGCAGCGTAATATGCATAACCCACCCGTTTAGTAATCCAACCTGAATAACCTTCCTTACTATGGTGACACAAATCGAGGCGGCTGACGGAAGGAAAATCCGCTTATATCACAAAATCATCGTCTTGCCGGCGAGACCGCCCCGCTTCTGCCTAACCCGCTCTCGCCCCGTTGTAACCGGCGAAGCGGCCATTAACCACTTATTACGATTGATTATAAACATATAATCAATTTTATATTTAATCCCGCGCGGCGTAACCTTTAGGCAGACAAAGGAGAAGGTTATGACAGCACTCACTTTACCCACCAAACATCGTTCCCTGTGGCATTTTGTCCCAGGCCTGGCGCTGACCGCCGCTCTGACCGGCGCCGCCCTGTGGGCCGGTAGTTTCCCGGCCATCGCCGGCGCGGGCTTTAGCGCCCTGACCCTCGCTATCCTGTTCGGGATGGTCGTCGGCAACACGGTCTACCCGAAAATCTGGCAGCCCTGCGACGGCGGGGTGATCTTCGCCAAGCAGCATCTGCTGCGCCTGGGGATCATCCTCTACGGCTTTCGCCTGACGTTCGCCCAGATTGCCGACGTCGGCGTGAGCGGTATTTTGATTGACGTTCTGACGCTCTCCAGTACCTTTTTCATCGCCTGCTTCCTTGGCCAGAAAGTGTTTGGTCTCGATAAACACACCAGCTGGCTGATCGGCGCCGGCAGCAGCATCTGCGGCGCGGCGGCCGTGCTCGCCACCGAGCCGGTGGTCAAAGCCGAAGCCAGTAAAGTGACGGTTGCCGTCGCTACAGTGGTTATCTTCGGTACCATCGCCATCTTCCTCTACCCGGCGATGTACCCGCTGCTGGCGCACTGGTTTACCCCGGAGACCTACGGGATCTATATGGGCTCCACCATGCATGAAGTGGCGCAGGTTGTTGCCGCCGGCCATGCGGTCAGCCCGGACGCGGAGAACGCGGCGGTTATCGCCAAAATGCTGCGCGTCATGATGCTGGCTCCGTTCCTGCTGTTCCTGGCGGCGCGTGTTAAACAGCTGACCCCGGCAGGCAACGGCGAGAAAAGCAAAATCACCATTCCGTGGTTCGCCATTATGTTCATCCTGGTGGCGGTGTTTAACTCCTTCCATCTGCTGCCGAAAGCCGTGGTGGATATGCTGGTGACGCTGGATACCGTCCTGCTGGCGATGGCAATGGCCGCCCTCGGGGTCACCACCCACGTCAGCGCGCTGAAAAAAGCCGGGGCGAAACCGCTGCTGATGGCGCTGATGCTGTTCGTCTGGTTGATTGTCGGCGGCGGGGTCATTAACGTCGCTATCCACAGCCTGATGGCATAAAGCACTACATCTTTCTCCAGTTAAGCCGCTATCATTACCCACCCCCCAGCGGCTTTAACTGGAGTTTTTTTTATGAAATACGTAGGAGCGCACGTGAGCGCCTCAGGTGGACTGGCCAATGCCGCCATTCGCGCCGCCGAAATCGAAGCAACCGCCTTCGCCCTCTTCACCAAGAACCAGCGCCAGTGGCGCGCCGCGCCGCTCAGCGACGAGACCATCGCCGAATTCAAAGCCGCCTGTGAAAAGTATCACTTTGGCCCGGGGCAGATCCTGCCGCACGACAGCTACCTGATTAACCTTGGCCACCCGGTGGAAGAAGCGCTGGAAAAATCCCGTGATGCTTTCATGGATGAAATGACCCGCTGCCAGCAGCTGGGATTGACGCTGCTCAACTTCCACCCCGGCAGCCATCTGCAGCAGATCCCGGAGGAGGAGTGCCTGGCGCGCATCGCCGAATCGATCAATATCGCGCTGGCGAAGACCGAAGGCGTTACTGCGGTGATCGAAAACACCGCTGGCCAGGGCAGCAACCTCGGCTTTAAGTTCGAGCACCTCGCGGCCATCATCGACGGTGTGGAAGATAAATCCCGCGTCGGCGTCTGCATCGATACCTGCCATGCTTTCGCCGCCGGCTACGACCTGCGCAGCGCCGAAGCCTGCGAAAAAACCTTCGCCGCCTTCGAACGCATCGTCGGTTTTCAGTATCTGCGCGGCATGCATCTCAACGATGCCAAGAGCGCCTTCGGCAGCCGGGTCGACCGTCACCACAGCCTGGGGGAAGGCAACATCGGCCACGATTGCTTCAGCTGGATCATGCAGGACAGCCGCTTCGACGGTATTCCGCTGATTCTGGAAACCATCAACCCGGATATCTGGGCGGAAGAGATTGCCTGGCTGCGGGCGCAGCAGATTGCCGAAGTGGCGTAAATAGAGACAAAAAAAGGGCCGAACAATCGGCCCTTTTTTATTGCGGTAGGATTATGCCGCTTTTTCAACTTCCGCTGTTTGCGCCTCAGGGCGTTTCAGCACCGCGTAGGCAAGGCCCGCCACCAGCGTTCCGGCAACAATCGCCAGCAGGTAGCCCAGCACCGGCGTAATCGCCCCCGGGATCAGCAGAACAAACAGCCCGCCGTGCGGCGCCATCAGTTTCGCGCCGACCGCCATGGAGATAGCGCCGGTTACCGCGCCGCCGACGATACAGCACGGCAGAACGCGCATCGGGTCACGGGCGGCAAAAGGAATCGCCCCTTCCGAGATAAAGCACAGGCCAAGAACCAGCGCGGCTTTGCCCCCTTCCCGCTGCCCTTTGTCGAACTTATTGCGCGCTACCAGCGTCGCGATACCCATCGCCAGCGGTGGCACCATACCGGCCGCCATGATCGCCGCCATCGGCGCATAGGTCTGGGTACTCAGCAGGCCAACGCCAAAGGCATAGGCCGCTTTGTTTACCGGCCCGCCCATATCGGTACACATCATCGCGCCGAGGATCGCGCCCAGCAGAACCGCGTTGGCGGTGCCCATGGTTTGCAGCCAGTGGGTCAGCCAGGCGAGGATACCGGCTACCGGTTTACCGATCAGATAGATCATTGCCAAACCCACGATCAGACTGGAGACCAGCGGAATGATCAGGATTGGCTTCAGGGCTTCCATACTCTGCGGCAGTTTCAGCTTCGTGCTGATGGCTTTCGCCACATAACCGGCAAGGAAACCAGCGATGATCCCGCCGATAAAGCCGGAGCCGCCGCTAACCGCCAGCATACCGCCGATAAGGCCCGGGGTCAGACCCGGACGGTCGGCAATGGAGAAGGCGATAAAGCCTGCCAGTACCGGCACCATCAGCGCGAAGGCCGAGCCGCCGCCGATCTGCATCAGCGCCGCCGCCAGGGTGTCTTTCACTTCAAACGCTTTGATCCCGAAGGCAAAGGAGAGCGCGATACACAGGCCCCCGGCCACTACCATCGGCAGCATATAGGAGACGCCGGTCAGCAGGTGGCGATAGGCGCCCGCCGACTCTTTTTTCCCTTCAGCAGCCGCCTGAGGTTTGCCGGATGGCTGGTACGGTTTGGCTTCCGCCACCGCTTTATCCAGCTCCTGGGCGGTTTTCTTCAGCGCCAGACCGGTGGTGGTGCGGTACATCGGCTTGCCGGCGAATTTCGCCAGGTCCACCTCGATATCGGCAGCGACGATCACCAGATCCGCCTCGGCCACCTCTTCCGGGGTGATGGCATTGCCCGCCCCAACGGAGCCGCGGGTCTCCACCTTCACCCACCAGCCGCGTTTTTTGGCTTCGGTTTCGATGGCTTCTGCCGCCATAAAGGTGTGGGCGACGCCGGTCGGACAGGCGGTGACCGCGACAATGCGTTTCTGCCCCTGAGCGGCGGCCGGAACGGCTACCGCCGCTGGCGCAACGTAGGGCTTAGCGTGGTCTTTCGCTTCTCCCAGGAACAGCTCCGGATGGGCGACAGCACGGTTAATATCGCCCAGGTAAACGTTTTTACCATTCAGCGCGCTATCGGCCGGCAGCGCGGTTCCCAGCACGATGGCCAGTTCGGCGTCATTCGGGTTATCAATCAGCTCAAGGTGCGCTTTCGGCGCCGCGGCACCCAGCAGGGTTTTCGCCATGTAGGCGCGCGCCTGTCCGAGTCCGGCATCAATAATCAGCAGCGTTTTCATTATGCCTCTCCTGCTGTCAATTAAAGGGTTGTAAGTCGACGCGCGCCATCATCGCGGCCAACTGGGTACGGTCGGTAATTCCTACATTGCTCTGGCTGACGGCCAGGGCAGCGACGGCGGTCGCCAGGCGCAGGGTATGCTCGCTGGATTCACGCATCAGCAGGCCGTAAATCAGGCCGCCGACCATCGAATCGCCGGCGCCAACGGTACTGACTACTTCCACTGAAGGTGGTTTAGCAATCCACTCCCCAGAGGCGTTGACCCACAGCGCGCCCTCTTCGCCCAGGGAGATCACCACGTGGGCGATACCCTGCTCGCGCAGCGCATGGGCGGCGTCGATAACATCTTTCATCTCCGGCAGCTTGCGGCCAGCCCAGATTTCCAGTTCGCGACGGTTCGGTTTCACCAGCCACGGCGCCGCTTTTAGTCCGGCAACCAACGCTTCGCGGCTGCTGTCGAAAATGATGCATGGGCACTGACTGCGCAGACGGGTCATCCAGTCGGTGAAGGCTTCCGGGCTAACACCGGACGGCAGGCTGCCGCTGACGCAGACCATATCGAACTGCCCGAGCCAGCTCAGGGAGTCGTTGACGAAGCGTTCCCAGTCGCCCGGGGTGACTTCAAAGCCGGAGAAGTTGAAATCGGTCACTTCGCCATCTTTTTCCGTCAGCTTAACGTTGATACGGGTCCGGCCCTGCACCACCTGGAAACGGTTGGCGATCCCCAGCTCGCTGAACAGCTGCTGAAAGCCGTCCTGGTTGTCTTTACCCAGGAAACCGCCGACGGTGACGTCAATGCCGAGATCTTTCAGCACTTTCGCCACATTAATGCCTTTCCCGGCAGCGTGCAGGCCGGTGGTGCGCACCAGGTTCACTTCGCCGCGTTCAATCTCCGGGGTGAATCCCACCAGGTCGTATGCCGGGTTTAACGTAATCGTTGCTACACGTCTGCTCATTTATGCGCCCTCCCCAAGGCCTGCGGCGATCGCTTCGCCAATCGCATCCAGCGCTTGTTGCGCATCCTCACCCTGCGCGGTAAAACGCAGACGGTGACCTTTTTTCACACCCAGCGCCACAACCTTCATCAGGCTGCGACCGTTAGCCGGCTTGCCGGAACCGTCGAGATTGGTGACGGTGATGTCGCTGGAAAATTGTTTAATGGTGTTGACCAGCATGGTGCCCGGACGGGCATGCAGGCCGTGTTCATTGCGCACCACGAATTCGGCGCTCAGCACATCTTCGGCAATGGCGTCGTCGCTGGTCAGCAGCGCCAGCACGGTGGCGGCGTCGGCTTTCAGCAAATGTTCAGCTTTCTTGTCCAGCAGCAGCTTGCTCAGACGGTTCAGCACTGCGGTCGGCTGCTCGTCGGCCATCGCCACCGTGACCAGCAGGGAAACCGGCTGCTCGTCGCGGGTAAAGGCGTTAGCCGCGCGGCTGACCGCCACGGCGCTGCGCAAATTGCCTTCCGCACTGTCGTTCAGCCAGACGCCCTGACCGAGGTTCAGCGGCGTATCGTTAATGACGTGGCTAACGAAGGCGGCATCGACAGCGCCAACTTCTTTCAGACGCGCCGCGTTCAGCGCCTGCAGGGTCAGCAGATCGCTGGCCGCGACGTCGAGACTGAGGGTCTCGTTATCCAGCTTCAGCGCTTCGCTCTGCTTCTCTCCCATCAGCAGCGCGCGCAGCTCTTCCGCGGTAGTGGCGGACTGCAGCTGCGCGGCGACCGCGTCATCGCTCAGCACGTGGGTCAGCTGACGCAGCAGGCCGAGGTGTTCATCTGAGCTGGCGGCAATCCCGATCGCCACATAGGCGGTCTGCCCTTCGCCCCAGGTGACGCCCTGCGGGAACTGAAACACCTGAACGCCAGTCTTCAGCACCTGGTCACGCGTATCCGTCGTGCCGTGCGGGATCGCGATCCCGTTGCCGAGGAAGGTCGAGGTCTGCTGCTCGCGAGCCAGCATGCCGTTCACGTAGCCATCGGCCACGTTGCCGGCGCTGACCAGCGCGGCGGCGACCTGCCGGATGGCCTCTTCTTTATTACCGGCCTGCTGGCCGGGATGAATATCCTGCACAGATAACTGGAACATGGTTCTCCTCTCCTGCTGAATTGAATCGTTTCAGCTAACTTGAGAAAAAAGGCGCCATCTGACGGGGAACGGATTGCCGAATGACGCTGAAACGTTTCAAGAATTTTGTACCTTTCTTGCTCAACGCGCAAGGTACGTCAGCGACTTGATCGCAGAACTTAGAGGTACTGCACACTTTTGCTGAAGCCTTAGCTATCGACCGCCTCGAACGTCAGCTTTTTGCTGAACCCTATATTTTGAAACGCCTTTTTAATTATTCGTGCCATACTACTGTTTATTTTTAGCCAGCAGGCGTAAACTCCGCGCCGTCTCCTGAAACTACAGAAAACCAAACCCATGGAAAACCGTAGCGCCGCTCTCCCCCGACGCGGGTTCGATGTCACCTCTTCCGCCTTCTTGATCGTCGCCTTTCTGACGGGCATTGCCGGGGCGCTGCAAACCCCGACCCTGAGCCTGTTTCTGACCAACGAAGTGCACGTCCGCCCGGCGATGGTCGGTTTCTTTTTTACCGGCAGCGCGGTTATTGGCATTCTGGTCAGTCAGTTCCTCGCCGGCCGCTCCGACCGTCAGGGCGATCGCAAGCAGCTGATTGTCGTCTGCTGTCTGCTGGGGGTGCTGGCCTGCGTACTCTTTGCCTGGAACCGCAACTATTTCATTTTGCTGTTCATCGGCGTTTTTCTCAGCAGCTTTGGATCGACCGCCAACCCGCAGATGTTTGCCCTCGCGCGGGAGCATGCCGACAGGACCGGCCGCGAAGCGGTGATGTTCAGCTCCATTTTACGTGCCCAGGTCTCCCTGGCATGGGTGATTGGTCCCCCGCTGGCCTACGCCCTGGCGATGGGATTTGGTTTTACCGCGATGTATCTCAGCGCCGCGGCGGCGTTTATCGTCTGCGGGATCATGGTCTGGCTATTCTTGCCCAGCATGCGCAAAGCAAAGCCGGTAGCGACCGGCCGGCTGGAAGCTCCGCGCACGCACCGCCGCGATGCGCTGCTGCTGTTCAGCATCTGCACCCTGATGTGGGGTACTAACAGCCTGTACATCATTAACATGCCGCTGTTTATCATTAACGAGCTGCATCTGCCGGAGAAGCTGGCGGGGCTGATGATGGGCACCGCCGCCGGACTGGAAATTCCGACCATGCTGATTGCCGGTTACTACGCCCGGCGTTTCGGCAAACGCTTTCTGATGCGTCTTTCTGCAGTGGCCGGGGTGCTGTTTTACGTCGGCATGCTGACGGTGCATACGCCAGCGCTGCTGCTGGCGATGCAGGTGCTGAACGCCATCTATATCGGGATCCTCGCCGGGATCGGCATGCTCTATTTCCAGGACCTGATGCCGGGGCAGGCGGGCGCGGCCACCACCCTCTATACCAATACTACCCGCGTCGGCTGGATCATCGCCGGTTCACTGGCGGGGGTAGTGGCGGAGATCTGGAGCTATCACGCGGTGTTCTGGATTGCGCTGGTCATGGGCGTTGTCACTCAGGCCTGCCTGTGGCGGATAAGAGACGTGTAAGCACATTGCCCGGCCAGAGCCGGGCAATGCAGATTAATGATCATGATAGAGTCAATGCAGCCAGCTCGGCCTGCAGATGTTTCAGCCATGCGCAGGCATCCGTGTCGTCAGTGCTATAGTGCAGTTGCCCTTTATGATTAACTTATTGATCTTAATATAATTTTGGATTTCCGCATTAATAACTGAACAATATGACACCAGAGTAATATCGACAGCACCATTATTTGGTCCGGGGCTCAAAAAAATGCCGGGAGATAAAACAAAAGTATTTAAAATACAATAAGTTATTCGATGTTTTGGAGGCGACCCATATTCAACGCCGGATCGCCCTTTAAGCAGTTATACTGAAATATTAGCGTTCAGGAATCAAAATTTGGTGAATACTTCACAGGAGACATTGACCCTTTCTTTCTGAGGTCATCAGGGATCTTCTTACCAAGATAGAGCTGTGTAATTTCAGGAGATGCCGCGCGACCTCGAAAACCAAAGCGTGAACTTTGAGTAGCTTCAAACTCATCATCTTCATCCCATTGGCGCATTTCAGGAAAGTTGTCACGGGTAGATTTTAACCACTCATCAGCAACATATACCCCTCTGACAATTCCTTTTACTGTAGCCAGGATAACTTCAGCTTTGCTTGCACGTTCGAGGCTTACACGCCAACTGAAGCGTACTGCGTCATAGAGATCAACATCCTTTGAACTTCTGTTAACAGATATCATCAGCGCTTTGTGCTTAAACTCCACTGTCTCAGGCTGGTACGTTGCAATTAATTCTTTAATATGTGCAGCGCCATACTCGTTACTGCCAGCACCGTTCATGATATTGGTCAAACCTGGGTAGGCATCGATTAGAGCAGCCTCCACCTCATAAGCAGTCTTTTCATCGGCAATACCATGCCGATGGATTACATGGATGACCTCCAGACCAGCTAATCTAATCTCACGAAGTTGCTTGAGTTTATTACTGAGCAGTTCATCATCATCAGCGGCTGCCACTTCGCCGCGCATGTGAGCAAAAACGCGATTGCCTTTTCCCTTACCCACGTAAAAAGTGCTTCCATCTCGTGGATCAATCAGTCGATATACATACCAACCGAGATGTTCGATAACTCCCGGAGGGAACTCATTAATATCCATATCACAACACCTATCACTTGATTACTGGTGTATACGTTATACTTTCAGCTGTAGATTGACAATTTGTAAGCAATACAAAAATTCACACTGCCTACTGCTGTCACGCTCAGATAACATTATCCTCATCAAGTCGATATTTATCCCCCTTCCTCCCGAGCGCGAGTCTGCAGAGGACGGGATATTGATGGTACAAATATGTTTAGTGACTATATTGCAGAGAAAACAGGCTTTCGTGTTCAATTTGATATTGAGCAGTTGAAGCCAGACCTCAATGTCGATGCCACTGATAGATTTCAACAACAAAACCTGGAAGACGTGTTGGTAGATTAAATGGCTGCGTGATAGCTATCCTCTCAGAGGATCCACCTATCCTGTTGATATAAAACAAAATAAACACCACCATAGGTTATATACTTACAAGCAATGTTCTACAAATACCTATGGTGCCGTGCTGGACTCCAGGTGAAGCAGGTAAGTTATAGCGGCGTCACGATCCGTCGAACACATATCTGGCGAAGGTTGAAGATTGCCGCACACTTTTGGTCGCAGTTCCGAACCGAAAATGTTACATAGGTTGTCATTAGATAATTGAACACACCTGACATTAGCCGGCTTGCCCTGCGGCATGCCGGGGATCGGCGATGATATAGAGGGGGCGATGCAACATGCGCCACAATCAGTACGACATTCCACAACCCGACTCCCAAACGCTCATTTTGCGCCACAGCCTAAACGTTTTGCCAGAAGATAGCAAAACTCGCGAAATCCGCTTGCCTGAACGCCCGGGCGCGAGTAGTTTTACGCGATATTTTTGACTCGTTAAGTGACAGGATTACTGCAATGCCAAGAGCGAATGAAATTAAAAAAGGTATGGTGCTGAATTACAACGGCAAGCTGCTGATTGTGAAAAATATTGATATTCAGTCACCCAGCGCCCGCGGTGCTGCGACACTGTATAAAATGCGCTTCTCCGATGTGCGCACCGGCCTGAAAGTAGAAGAGCGCTTCAAAGGCGACGATATCGTCGATACCGTCACCCTGACCCGCCGTTTCGTCGACTTCTCCTACGTCGATGGCAACGAATACGTGTTCATGGATAAAGAAGACTATACCCCTTACACCTTTACCAAAGAGCAGATTGAAGAAGAGCTGCAGTTTATTCCGGAAGGTGGGATGCCGGACATGCAGGTGCTGACCTGGGACGGCCAGCTGCTGGCGCTGGAGCTGCCGCAGACCGTTGACCTGGAAATTATCGAAACCGCGCCGGGTATTAAAGGTGCGTCCGCCAGCTCCCGCACCAAGCCAGCCACCATGAGCACCGGCCTGGTGATTCAGGTGCCGGAATACCTGACCACCGGTGAGAAAATCCGCATTCATATCGAAGAGTGCCGCTATATGGGCCGCGCGGATTAATCATCGGTAACGCTTCGACAGTAAAAAAGGACAGCGCTGGCTGTCCTTTTTATTATCCCCATTGCCGCGATTACAGCAGTTCAGGGTATTTGGTCATTTTCAGCGCCAGCTCGACGCCGCGCACTTCCGCCATCCCCTTGAGACGGCCAATCGCCGAATAGCCTGGGTTGGTTTTCTTGCGCAGATCGTCGAGCATCTGATGACCATGATCCGGACGAAATGGGATCGGGCGCAGATCGCCGGCCTGTTTACGCCGCTGCTCTTCACGCAGGATAGCATCCACCACCGCCACCATATTGACGTCGCCGCTAAGGTGCGCCGCCTCGTGGAAGGTTTTCGGGTTTGCTTCACGGCAGGTAGAGCGCAGATGGGTAAAATGGATGCGATCGCCAAAGGTCTCCACCATCTTCACCAGATCGTTATCGGCGCGAACGCCATACGATCCGGTACACATGGTGAAGCCATTATTAATGCTGTCCACCGTCTCCTTCAGCCACTGCATATCTTCGATGGTCGACACGATACGCGGCAGGCCAAGGATCGGCCGCGGCGGATCGTCCGGATGCACAGCCAGGCGGATCCCTACCTCTTCGCATACCGGCACGATGGCGCGCAGGAAATAGGCCATATTTTCACGCAGCTGCGCTTTATCAATGTGGTCGTACTCCGCCAGACGCGCGCGGAACTGGTCAAGGGTGTAGCCCTCTTCCGCTCCCGGCAGGCCGGCGATGATATTGCGGGTCAGTTTATCGATATCTGCTTCGCTCATCGCCTTGAAATAGACCTCAGCCTGACGCTGCTCTTCTTCACTGTAATCCGCTTCCGCTCCCGGGCGTTTAAGGATATGCAGCTCAAAGGCGGCGAAAGCGATCTGATCGAAACGCAGCGCCCGGGAGCCGTCCGGCAGCTCATATTCCAGATCGGTGCGCGTCCAGTCGAGGATCGGCATAAAGTTGTAGCACACGGTATCGATGCCGCAGGCCGCGAGGTTGCGGATGCTCTGCTGATAGTTGGCAATCCAGGTCGCATACTGCCCGCTGTGGGTTTTAATATCCTCGTGGACGGGAATGCTTTCGACGACCGACCAGGTCAACCCTTTTGCCGCTAACAGCGCCTGACGCGCTTTAATCTCGTCGACCGGCCATACCTGACCGTTTGCAATATGGTGCAGCGCAGTGACGACGCCGGTCGCCCCCGCCTGCCGTACATCATCAAGCGATACCGGATCGTTCGGCCCATACCACCGCCAGGTTTGCTCCATCGCTATGCCCTCACAAAAGTTGTTATACCAATAATGGCGACACTCATGACGACTACCATACATGTTTCTCACCTGGCTGCAAACAGTGCTGGCCTATTGATTGATCCAGCTCACAGTCAGCGGATAATTTCGGCTTACCAATTTAACTTCCTGTCATATAACTTTAGACTGGCATTGTTAATAAGCAGTTAAACAGGTGTGGGAAGAATGACAACAATTGCAACCGCTACGCTACCGAAGAACGTGCAATACCCTCAATACGATCGCAGCCAACTCCGCTCGCGTATTGTCCATTTCGGCTTTGGCGCGTTTCACCGCGCGCACCAGGCGCTGCTCACCGATCGCGTGCTGAATAACGTCGGCGGCGACTGGGGGATCTGTGAAATCAGTCTGTTCAGCGGCGACACGCTGATGAGCCAACTTCGCGAACAGGACCATCTGTTTACCGTGCTGGAAAAAGGCGCCGACGGCAACCAGCCCATTGTGATCGGCGCGGTGCACGAATGTCTGAACGCCAGGCTCGATTCGCTGGCGGCGATTATCGAAAAATTTTGCGAGCCGCAGGTAGCGATTGTCTCGCTGACCATTACGGAAAAAGGCTACTGCATCGATCCGGCGACCGGGAAACTGGATCCGACGCATCCGCGCATTATTCACGATCTGGAGAATCCGACGCTGCCGCAGTCGGCTCCCGGTATTCTAGTTGAAGCGCTGGCCCGCCGCCGGGAACGAGGCCTTCCGCCCTTTACCGTGCTCTCCTGCGATAATATCCCCGACAACGGTCACGTGGTAAAAAATGCCGTCCTCGGCATGGCGGAAAAACGCAGCCCGGCGCTGGCGGACTGGATCGCCGACAACGTCAGCTTCCCGGGCACCATGGTGGATCGCATTGTTCCCGCGGCCACACCGGAGTCGCTGGCGGAAATCGCCGCCGTGCTGGGGGTCGACGATCCCTGCGCCATCAGTTGCGAACCCTTCATTCAGTGGGTGGTCGAAGATCACTTTGTCGCCGGGCGACCCGCCTGGGAGACGGCGGGCGTGCAGATGACCGATGACGTGTTGCCCTGGGAGCAAATGAAGCTGCGGATGCTCAACGGCAGCCACTCTTTCCTCGCCTGGCTTGGCTATCTGGCAGGGCATGCGCACATTAGCGACTGCATGCGGGATGACGTCTTCCGCCGCGCCGCCCGCCAGCTGATGCTTGACGAACAGGCTCCGACGCTGACCATTACCGGCGTTGATCTGCTGGCCTATGCCGACAGTCTCATCGCCCGCTTCAGCAATCCGGCGCTCAAACACCGCACCTGGCAAATCGCCATGGACGGTAGCCAGAAGCTGCCCCAGCGCATGCTCGATGGCATCCGCGTACATCTGGCGCGCGACAGCCGTTGGCCGCTGCTGGCTCTCGGCGTGGCCGGCTGGATGCGCTACGTCAGCGGCACGGACGACGCCGGTCAGACGATCGACGTGCGCGATCCGCTGGTCGACAAGATCCGGCTGCGGGTGGCCCAGAGCGATGAGCAGCAGCGCGTCGACGCCCTGCTGGGGCTGGAGGAAATATTTGGCCGCGACCTGCCGCACAACGCCCAGTTTGTCGCCGGGATCCGCGCCGCCTGGCAACAGCTGGCGACGCACGGCGCCCGCGAGGCCGTCGCCCGCGCACTGAATTCTTAACAATATTTGCGCTTATGCGGACAGAATTCTCTTCTGTCCGCCTCAGGACTTCTCTTTTCCCCCTTTTTTCGTCAGGATAGGCGTAACTGTTACAACATTACATTTATCCTGGAGAAAAGAGTGACCAGAACCAATTTGATCACCGGCTTTCTCGGCAGCGGTAAGACGACCTCGATTCTTCATCTGCTGGCGCAGAAGCCTGCGGATGAAAAATGGGCCGTACTGGTTAACGAGTTTGGCGAAGTCGGGATAGACGGCGCGCTGCTGGCCGACAGCGGCGCCCTGCTCAAAGAGATCCCCGGCGGCTGCATGTGCTGCGTCAATGGCCTGCCGATGCAGGTTGGGCTGAACACCCTGCTGCGCCAGGGCAAACCCGATCGCCTGCTGATCGAACCCACCGGTTTGGGCCACCCAAAGCAGATCCTCGATATCCTCACCGCGGCGGTGTATGAGCCCTGGATCGATCTGCGCGCCACGCTGTGCATCCTCGATCCCCGCCAGCTGCTGGATGAAAGAGCCGTCAGCAACGACAACTTCCGCGATCAGCTGGCCGCGGCGGACATCATTGTGGCTAATAAAAATGATCGGGAAACCCCCGAAAGCGCCCGGGCGCTGGCCGACTGGTGGCAGCGCTGGGGCGGCGAGCGTCGCAAGGTGTCGGCAATCCAGGGCAATATCGATCTGACCCTGCTCGATGAGCCACGACGGAACACCGCCCCGCTGCCGGCGAGCGCGGAGCACGCCCACCGCCATCCCCCCACTTCCGGCCTCGCCGCGCTCAGCCTGGCGGAACACCAGCGCTGGCGCCGCCATCTCAACAATGGCCAGGGCTTTCAGGGCTGCGGCTGGATCTTCGACGCGGAGACGGTCTTTGACACCATCGGCCTGCTCGAATGGGCCAGGCTGGCGCCAGTGGGGCGCGTTAAAGGCGTGATGCGCATTGCCGAGGGGGCGGTACGAATCAACCGTCAGGGGGAGGATCTCCATATCGAGACCCTCAGCGTCGCTCCGCCCGATAGTCGGATCGAGCTTATTTCCGCGAATGAAGCCGACTGGAACGCACTCCAGACCTCGTTGTTGAGGCTTCGTTTAAGTTAAGGCGGCTAAGGTTGCCGCCGACTGTCACAAAATCGCAATGGCTATGATGAAAAACCGAATTCCTTTAATCCTGCTGCTTAACATCGCGGGTGTAGCGCTATTTTGCTCCTGGTATCTGCCAGCCAACCATGGCGCGTGGTTGCCGGTCGACTCCGCGATCTTCCATTTCTTTAACCATGGCGTCAGCGTCAGCCATGCTTATGCCTGGCTGCTGGCGATCATCAACAATCGCGCCTTCGACGCCTGTTCGCTGCTGGCGATGGGCTGCCTGATGCTGAGCTATTGGCTAAAGGCGCCGACTGCAGGCCGTCGTCAGATCGCCATCATGGGCCTGGTGATGCTGCTGGCGGCGGTGATCATCAACCAGCTCGCACAACACCTGATGCCGGTACAGCGCGCCAGCCCATCTCTGTTTTTTAGCGATATTACCCGCGTCAGCGACGTCGTTAACTTCCCCACTAAGGATGCGTCGAAGGACAGCTTCCCTGGCGATCATGGGATGATGCTGCTGATCTTCGCCAGCTTTATGTGGCGCTATTTTGGCCGTCGCGCGCTGGGCGTCGCGCTGATTATCTTTGTGGTCTTTGCTTTCCCGCGGGTAATGATTGGCGCCCACTGGTTTAGCGATATTGCCGTCGGCTCCCTGACCGCCGTGCTGATCGGCGCGCCCTGGGTATTGATGACCCCGCTGAGCGATAAATTGATCGCCTTTTTCGATCGCTACTTACCCAGCAGAATATCGGCCAAATAATGTCTCCGGCAGCCGCCAGAGTCATTAACTATAAGGGGACCTTTTGGGTCCCTTTTTACATTTTCCCTTTTTTTCAACATGACGTTCATCTTCTTGTCACATTAATCCCGTGACAAATGAAGGAATTGTCTGTTTTTTGCCCGATATTGCCGTAATTTTGGCCTTTCCCGATGATTCACTTTTTGTCACCAAAATACTTATAAGAAATCGCGCAAAACCGCTCGCCATGCGGCGTTTGATAGGGTAATCTCGTTCTCGTTTTGCCTTTTCCGCAGCATTAATTCAGGGCATGAATAAAATTGTGCGTGACTGCACAAATTTAAGCTTAAGGAATTGTCTCATTGCGGATGGGTATTTAGGCTCTAACACGTTTGGCATTTTTTATAACGACATTGTCGTTAAGGACAACAAGGGAAAATAAACAGCATGGTCAAATCTCAGCCGATTTTGAGATATATCTTGCGGGTAGCCCCCGCGATTGCAGTAGCGGTTCTGCTTTCCGCGTGTAGTTCAACAAGTACCGCCAGGAATATGCATTCTGAGACGCATGCTGTGGGTAGTGGCGATTTATCATCACTGCAAGCCTCTCAGGATGAATTTGAAACGATGGTCCGTAACCTGGACGTAAAGTCCCGTTTAATGGATCAGTATGCCAGCTGGAAAGGCGTGCGTTACCGCCTCGGCGGCAGCACCCGCAAGGGTATCGACTGCTCAGCGTTTGTGCAGCGCACCTTCCGCGAACAATTTGGTCTGGAACTGCCGCGTTCAACTTCTGAACAGCAGGAAACCGGAAAATCGATTTCTCGTGCCCAACTGCGTACAGGCGATCTGGTTCTGTTTCGCGCCGGCTCTACCGGCCGCCATGTCGGGATCTACCTCGGCAACAACCAGTTTGTTCACGCCTCCACCAGCAGCGGGGTGACTATCTCCAGCATGGATGAGCCATACTGGAAAAAGCGCTACAATGAAGCGCGTCGAGTCCTGAGCCGCTCGTAAACTGTCCTCCACCGCCGCCGGTTATCCCTTGGCTGGCTGCGGGATAAAAAACACTGCCCCAGGCAGTGTTTTTTTTTGCCACCTGGTTCTCAACGTCGCAAAATAAGCTATGTCTTTTAAGTGGGAATGAGAAAAACGACGACCGACACTCCGTTGATGCGCTTCAATAACACGGAAAGAATCTGGCTATGCTTACTCGCTACTTTTCGCCCCAGCGTAAAACCTGGTTAACCAGCCTGAGCGTGGGGATCATCGTCGCGCTGTTGGCCGGGAGCATTCAGTTTATGGTGATCTACCATAACCGGGCCGAGCGTTTCGACGCCATTATCAACAATGTTAATACCTATCTGAAAAGCTATTTTCACGACCTGCGCCAGACCATTGACGGCCTGCAGCCGCTGGTGGACCAGCCCTGCGAGAATATTGACTCCGGGCTTACCTCCCACGCCGCGTTCAGCCCCAACGTCCGCGCTTTCCTGCTGGTCAAAAACGGCATCGCCTTTTGCTCATCGGCTACGGGAGCCATGAATACGCCCCTCAGCCAGCTGATCCCGGCCATCGATATCAGCAAACCCGTTGCTATGGCAATTTTACCAGGCACGCCGATGATGCCGAAGAGCGCGGCGCTGGCGCTGTGGGTAGGTAAACCCGGCGATCAAAACAGCGGCATTTTCGTGTCGATTAACGCTAATCTCACACCGTATATCCTCTATTCCGCGCGGCAAAACGATTTCAGCGGCATTGCGCTGGCCATCGATCACACCGCTATCTCCACCTTCAGTAATCGGCTGGTGGATCCGCAAACGCTGCATAACGCGCCGATCCGCCAGGCACAGATCGAGGGCTTACCGCTGAAGGTCTACCTGTATGCCAACAGCTGGCTGGCGGAAAATACGCAGTTTGCTCTGCTGCTCGGGGTCGTCTGCGGCCTGCTGGCGGGGCTGCTCTGCTATTACGTGCTGACGATCAAATCGGATCCGCGAAAATCCATTCTGCTGGGGATCAAAAATAACCAGTTCTACATCGTTTATCAGCCGGTGGTTAATGCTCAGACTCTACGTATCAGCGGCGTGGAGGTCCTAATGCGCTGGCGCCATCCGGTGGTTGGTGAAATTCCGCCCGACGTTTTTATTAACCTGGCCGAAACCCAGCAGATGATCGTGCCGCTAACCCATCACCTGCTCGCGCTGATCGCCAGCGACGCTGCGGTGTTGAAGCGTATTCTGCCGCGCGGCGTGAAGCTGGGGCTGAATATTTCCCCTGCCCATCTGCAGGCCGACAGCTTCCGCGACGATATGCTGCGCTTCGCCGCCGCGCTGCCAGCCGACCACTTTCACGTGGTGCTGGAGGTAACCGAGCGGGCGATGATTGATAAAGAAAAATCGATGGCTAACTTCGCCTGGCTCCACCGCCAGGGATTCGAAATCGCGATTGATGATTTCGGCACCGGGCATAGCGCGCTGATCTATCTCGAACGCTATAACTTCGATTATCTGAAGATCGATCGCGGTTTTGTGCAGGCGATTGGTACTGAAACAGTAACCTCGCCGGTGCTGGATGCGGTACTGACCCTCAGCCGCCGGCTGAAATTAATGACCGTCGCCGAAGGGGTGGAGACCCAGGAACAGGCGGAGTGGCTTCGCGGCCAGGGCGTTCATTTCCTGCAGGGGTACTGGATCAGCCGACCGCTGTCGCTGGCCGGGCTGGTGGCTGCGCACGATGAACCCGCGAACTATTTCACAACGCGCTAAGTCTCACTTATGATGCGGGAACGGATGTCGGCCATGGGGGCCGGCCATGACAGGGTATTCTGCCGCCTATGTATGCGCGCCTCTTTCTGATTCTGCTGGCTCTGTTTAGCCTGGACGCTAAGGCGCAAACCATTCAGGAAAGCGTAGCCTTCGCGATTATCGGTGAACCGAAATACGCCGCCGGTTTCAGTCATTTTGATTACGTCAATCCCAGGGCGCCGAAAGGCGGCACCCTCACCCTGGCGGCGATCGGCACCTTTGATAACTTCAACCGTTATGCGCTGCGCGGCAACCCCGCGGTACGCACGGAGGCGCTCTACGATACCCTGTTCACCACCTCGGATGATGAGCCCGGCAGCTACTACCCGCTGATTGCCGAGCGGGCGCGCTATGCCGAGGACTATTCCTGGATGGAGATCGCGCTCAACCCGCACGCCCGCTTCCATGACGGCACGCCGATCACCGCCCGCGATGTGGCGTTTACCTTCAACAAGTTTATGACCGAAGGGGTGCCGCAGTTTCGCCTGTTTTATAAAGGCACCACCGTGAAGGCCATCGCGCCGTTGACCGTGCGTATTGACCTCGGCCAGCCCGGCAAAGAGAACATGCTGAGTCTGCTGAGCCTGCCGGTGATGCCCGAGGCGTTCTGGCGCCAGCACAAACTCAGCGACCCGCTGTCGAAGCCGCCGCTGGCCAGCGGGCCATACCGCATCAGCGCCTGGCGAATGGGGCAATATATTATCTATTCCCGCGTCGCCGACTACTGGGCGGCCGACCTGCCGGTCAACCGCGGTCGCTGGAATTTCGATACGCTGCGCTATGACTATTATCTCGACGACAATGTCGCTTTCGAAGCCTTTAAAGCGGGAGCCGTCGATCGCCGGGAAGAGACCGTCGCCAAAAACTGGGCTACCCGCTACGTCGGTCGCAACTTCAGCCGCGGCTACATCATTAAAGATGAGCATACCAATACCTCGGCGCAGGATACCCAGTGGCTGGCGTTCAATATTCAGCGCCCGATTTTTGCCGATCGCCGGGTGCGGCAGGCCATTACCCTGGCGTTCGATTTCGAATGGATGAACAAGGCGCTGTTTTACAGCGCCTATCAGCGCGCCAACAGCTATTTCCAGAACACCGAATATGCCGCCCGCAGCCTGCCTGACGCAGCCGAGCTGGCCCTGCTGACGCCGATGAAAAACGAACTGCCTCCGGAGCTCTTCAGCCAGGTTTACCAGCCGCCGGTCTCCCGCGGCGATGGCTTCGATCGCGCCAACTTACTCAAAGCCGACGCCCTGCTCAATGCGGCGGGCTGGACGGTGAAGAACCAGCGCCGGGTCAACGCCGCCACCGGCAAGCCGCTGCGCTTTGAGCTACTGCTGCCGGCCGGAGGCAATGACCGCTGGGTGCTGCCGTTTCAGCACAACCTGCAGCGTCTGGGGATCGTCATGGATATTCGTCAGGTTGATAATTCGCAGTACAGCAACCGCCGCCGCAGCCGGGATTACGACATGATGCCAAGCCTGTGGCGCGCCATGCCCTGGCCGGGGACCGACCTGCAAATCTCCTGGGCGTCCGACTATATTCACTCCAGCTACAACGCGCCGGGGGTGCAAAGCCCGGTAGTGGATAAGCTGATTGCGCAGATCCTGCAGTGGCAGGGCAATAAGCAGAAACTGATCCCTCTCGGTCGGGCGCTGGATCGTGTGCTGACCTGGAATAACTACATGTTGCCGATGTGGTATATGGCGCAGGACCGCACCGCGTGGTGGAATAAGTTCTCTTTCCCCGCGACCCGCCCCATCTATTCGTCCGGCCTCGATACCTGGTGGTACGACGTGAACAAAGCGGCCACCCTCCCTGCGGACAGACGCTAAGGACATCCCATGGGCAGCTACCTGATCCGCCGTTTGCTGTTAGTCATCCCCACCCTGTGGGCCATCATCACCATTAACTTTTTTATTGTCCAGATCGCGCCTGGCGGCCCGGTCGATCAGGCCATCGCCGCCATCGAGTTTAATCAGCGCGGCGGGATGCCGGGGGCTGGCGACGGCGGGATGGGCGCCAGCCATGCCCGCACCGGCGCAGGCAATATCAGCGAGGGTCACTATCGCGGTGGGCGCGGCCTCGACCCGGAAGTCATCGCCGAGATCACCCACCGCTACGGCTTCGATAAACCGCTGCACGAACGCTATCTGATGATGCTGAGCGATTATCTGCGCTTTGATTTCGGCGACAGCCTGTTTCGCAGCGCGTCCGTGCTGCAGCTGATTAAAGACAGCCTGCCGGTCTCGGTGAGCCTCGGGCTGTGGAGCACGCTGATTATCTATCTGGTCTCCATTCCGCTGGGCATCCGCAAAGCGGTCAGCAACGGCAGCCGCTTTGATATCTGGAGCAGTACGCTGATTATCATTGGCTATGCGATCCCTGCCTTTCTGTTCGCCATCCTGCTGATCGTGATTTTTGCCGGCGGCAGCTATTTCGACCTCTTCCCGCTGCGCGGTCTGGTCTCGCCAAATTTCGACACCCTCCCCTGGTATCAGAAGATCCTCGACTACCTGTGGCACATCACCCTGCCGGTGCTGGCGACGGTAATTGGCGGCTTTGCCGCGCTGACTATGCTGACCAAAAACAGCTTCCTCGACGAGATCCGCAAACAGTATGTGGTCACCGCCCGCGCCAAAGGCGTTGGTGAGAAACAGATCCTCTGGGGACACGTGTTCCGTAACGCCATGCTGCTGGTGATCGCCGGCTTCCCGGCCACCTTTATCAGTATGTTCTTTACCGGCTCGTTGCTGATCGAAGTGATGTTCTCGCTAAACGGCCTGGGTCTGCTGGGCTATGAAGCGACGGTCTCCCGCGACTATCCGGTGATGTTTGGCACGCTCTATATTTTCACTCTGATTGGCCTGCTGCTGAATATCGTCAGCGATATCAGCTATACGCTGGTCGACCCGCGCATTGATTTTGAGGGCCGCTAATGTCTTTCTTCAGTCCCGTTAATCAGGCCCGCTGGGCGCGCTTTCGCCACAACCGTCGCGGCTACTGGTCGCTGTGGCTGTTTTTAATTCTCTTTCTTTGCAGCCTGGGCGCCGAGCTGCTGGCCAACGATCGCCCGCTGCTGGTGCAGTACCGGGGCCAGCTGTACGTCCCGGTGTTAAAAAACTACACCGAGCAAACCTTCGGCGGCGCGTTCGCCACCGCCGCCGACTATCAGGATCCCTGGCTGCAGCAGCAGCTGGCGACTCACGGCTGGGCGCTATGGCCGCCAGTACGCTTCGGCGCGACGACAATTAATTTTGCCAGCACGGTTCCCTTTCCATCGCCGCCCTCAGCCAGCAACTGGCTCGGCACCGACGCCAACGGCGGCGATGTGCTGGCGCGGATCCTCTATGGGACACGCATCTCGGTGCTCTTCGGTCTGCTGCTGACGCTGTTCTCCAGCGTGCTGGGGGTGCTGGCCGGAGCGATACAGGGTTACTACGGCGGTAAAATCGACCTGTGGGGACAGCGCTTTATCGAAGTCTGGTCCGGCATGCCAACGCTGTTCCTGATCATCCTGCTCTCCAGCGTCGTGCAGCCGGGCTTCTGGTGGCTGTTGGCAATCACCGTTCTCTTTGGCTGGATGACGCTGGTGGGCGTGGTGCGCGCGGAATTTCTCCGCACCCGCAACTACGACTATGTTCGGGCGGCGCAGGCGTTAGGGGTTAGCGACCGGCAGATCATCCTGCGGCATATGTTGCCCAACGCGATGGTGGCGACCCTCACCTTTCTGCCCTTTATCCTGTGCAGCTCCATTACCACCCTGACGTCGCTGGATTTTCTCGGCTTCGGCCTGCCGCTCGGCTCCCCCTCCCTCGGCGAGCTGCTGCTGCAGGGCAAAAACAACCTGCAGGCGCCCTGGCTGGGCATTGCCGCGTTTCTCTCCGTCGCCGTGCTGCTGACGCTACTGATTTTTATCGGTGAAGCGGTTCGCGACGCCTTTGACCCGAGTAAGGCGGTGTAATATGACCCACCCGCTATTAGCTATCGACAATCTCTCTATTGCCTTTCGCCAGCAGGGCGAGACGCAGACCGTGGTGCATAATCTGTCGCTCGAGGTGGCGGTCGGCGAAACGCTGGCCCTGGTGGGCGAATCCGGCTCCGGTAAGAGCATCTCCGCCCTGTCGGTGCTGCGGCTGCTCCCTACCCCGCCGGCCAGCTACCCCAGCGGTGACATCCGTTTTCATGGCCAGTCGCTGCTGCATGCGGATGAGGCGACCATGCGCGGCGTGCGCGGCAACCGGATCGCGATGATCTTTCAGGAGCCGATGGTATCGCTCAATCCCCTGCACACCCTGGAAAAACAGCTCTACGAGGTGCTGTCGTTACACCGGGGAATGCGCAAACAGGCGGCGCGCGGGGAGATCCTCGACTGCCTGGAGCGCGTCGGGATCCGTCAGGCGCCGCGGCGGCTGGCGGACTATCCGCATCAGCTCTCCGGCGGCGAGCGCCAGCGGGTGATGATCGCCATGGCGCTGCTAACTCGCCCGGAGCTGCTGATCGCTGACGAGCCGACTACCGCCCTGGACGTATCGGTGCAGGCGCAAATTCTGCAACTGCTGCGCGAGCTGAAGCAGGAGCTGAACATGGGGCTGCTGTTTATCACTCATAACCTGAGCATCGTCCGCCAGCTGGCTGACCGGGTGGCGGTAATGCAGAACGGCCGCTGCGTGGAACACAATGACTGTCGGGCGCTGTTCAGCGCGCCAGCGCATCCCTACACCCAACGCCTGCTGGATAGCGAGCCGGACGGGGAACCTGTGCCGCTGGCCGCCGATGCCCCGGTGCTGCTGCAGGCGGACGATTTAAAGGTGGCGTTTCCCGTTAGCAAAGGGATCCTGCGTCGGGTGGTCGATCATCATCGGGTGGTCAACAGCCTTAGCTTTCAGCTGCGCGCCGGCGAGACGCTGGGCCTGGTGGGGGAATCGGGTTCCGGTAAAAGTACCACCGGCCTGGCCCTGCTGCGCCTGATCCCGTCCGGGGGCAAGATAACCTTCGCCGGCCAGCCGATTCAGGGGCGTAACCGCCGACAGCTGCTACCGCTGCGCCGACAGATGCAGGTGGTTTTTCAGGATCCGAACTCGTCGCTCAATCCGCGCCTCACGGCGCAGCAGATCATTGAGGAAGGCTTGCGCGTCCACCAGCCGACGCTGACGGCGGCCGAACGCGAACAGGCGGTGATCCTTGCCATGCAGGAGGTCGGCCTCGACCCGGCCAGCCGCCAGCGCTATCCGGCGGCGTTCTCCGGTGGCCAGCGACAGCGTATCGCCATCGCCAGAGCGTTGATCGTCAAACCGCAGCTGATCGTCCTCGATGAACCGACCTCATCGCTGGACAAAACCGTTCAGGCGCAGATCCTGAACCTGCTGAAAGCCTTACAGCGAAAGCATCAGCTGGCCTATATTTTTATCAGCCATGATTTAGGCGTGGTGCGGGCGCTGTGTCACCAGGTAATGGTGCTGCGTCAGGGAGAGGTGGTCGAACAGGGCGAGTGCAAGTCCGTCTTCAGCGCACCCCGGCATGAGTATACCCGCCAGCTGCTGGCGCTAAGCTGACGGTCAGAAAGGGTTATTGCCGGAGAAGGGCTCGGCGATGGCCACGCCAAAGTTTTTCAGACGACAGGTGGCGGCAAACTCATCCTGCAGGTTAACGAACAGGCAGGGTTCACCTTCGCACTCCAGCACGGAACAGTCGACTTCGATGTCGCTTAACGCCTGGCTGAGCTTATGCATCACCGGCCAGGCTTTCTCACCGTCCGGGCTCAGCAATTTCAGGGCAACGAGACTGTTCTCGTTCTGCGCGCCGTTTTGCGGAATCGGTTCAACTCTGGAACCCGCAAAACCGGCCAGCCAGCGATAGCTCTGCGGCAGACGATGTACGATAGAGAGTTGTTGTGTATTCACTTGGTTTCCCCGGAAGCAAAAGGCTTCACAATAAATTTACATCAATATTAACACACTGTTGACAAATAGTCCTGCCTTGAGGCAGAAAACGTTTACAGCGGCGGCGGACCAGGGTTAAGCGCTTATAATCCAGCGCTTTATTTTTTATACCCGGCGAGCCGATTGGCGCTATATGTACCCGTTTCTGTGATCCAAAACAACTTTTTTATCGCAACAATGCGACTTTTTACACTAATTGATTTTACATAAAGGAAACAAATCGCAGAACCCTGAAGCCCATTGCGGTTGACATGCATCAAGAAAGGGGCGATTTCGCCCCTGAAAATGTGACCTAGCGTGCGATTTTTCGCCGCCGGGATGCGTAAAGCGAGAAGAAAATAGAGCAGGTTGCGCAGAAGGCAATAGAGATCAGCATCGGCCAGGCGGTGGTAAACGTCGCCATCGACAGCAGCGCGCCGATAATCGCCCCGATACCGAAACGGAAAGTCCCCGCCAGCGACGAAGCAGTGCCCGCCATATGCGGAAACTCATCGAGGATCACCGCCATGGCGTTAGACGACACCATGGATACGCAGCCGACAAAGGCCGCTACGCCGATCACCAGTGACCAGAAGCCGACATCCAGCAGCGCGCAGACCACCATCCACACCGCCATGGCAAACTGGATCCACAGCCCGGCGCGGAACATACGCAACGCCCCTACCCGCCGCACAAACCGGCTGTTGAACATGGTCATCAGAAACAGAAAAACGATGTTCAGCGCAAAATAGTAGCCAAAGTGCTGAGGCGCGACGTGGTTTATATTGATGTAGACAAAGGGACCGGCGCTAAGGAAAGAGAACATGCCCGCGAAGCTAAAGCCGCTCGCCAGCATATAGCTCAGTACCCGCTTGTGGCGGAACAGAGTGGCAAAGTTACCCAGCGTGGTGCGCAGATGGAACGGCTGACGCCTTTCAGCCGGCAGCGTTTCGCGGATAAACAGGCCGATCATCAGCGAGGCCAGCAGGGCCACCAGGGCGAGGATCCAAAAGATGGCATGCCAGCTGAACCAGACCAACACCGCCCCGCCGACCATCGGCGCCACCAGCGGCGCAATGGTCGTGACCAGCATGACAAACGACATCATGCGCGAAAACTCATCTTTCGGATAGATGTCGCGCATCAGGGCGTTAATCACCACGCTGGCCGCCGCGGCTGCCAGACCGTGGAAGAAACGCATGACAATCAGCATATCGACGGTTTGCGACAGGGCGCAGGCTACCGCCGCCGCCGCGAAGACCAGCGTCCCGCCGAGGATCACCGGCTTGCGGCCAAGGCTGTCCGCCATCGGGCCGTACAGCAGCTGACCCAGCGCAAAGCCGAGGATATAGGTGCTGAGCGTCATCTGCGCGCTGCCGTCCGGGACGTTATACTGGGCGGCAATCACCGGCAGGGCCGGAAGATACATATCAATAGACAGCGGCATCAGCATGGCCAGCAGGCCAAGGATAAACACAATCCCCAGTGAAGAATTCTGCTTCAGCGTCACGTTTTACTCCGTGGCTGCGGGGCGCCCACGCTGGCGATTTCCGCTTCCGTCAGCGGACGATATTCACCCGGCGCCAGCGATTCATCCAGCAGGATGTCGCCGATGCGTTCCCGATGCAGGCCAACCACGTGGTTGCCCACGGCGGCGAACATGCGTTTCACCTGATGGTAGCGGCCTTCGCTGATGGTGAGGCGCACTTCGGTCGGAGTGATAACTTCCAGCAACGCCGGTTTGGTGAGATCTTTTTCGTTATGCAGCTGGACGCCTTTGGCGAACAGCTCCGCGGTCCCTTCCGCCAGCGGGCTTTCCAGCGCCACCAGATAGGTTTTTTCACAGTGGTGGCGCGGCGAGGTAATGCGATGCGACCACTGGCCGTCATCGGTCATCAGCACCAGCCCGGTGGTGTCGATATCCAGCCGTCCGGCGGCGTGCAGCTTATGCGCCACCGGCTCGTCGAGGAAATAAAGGATAGTCGGATGATCGGGATCGTCGGTGGAACAGACGTACCCTTGCGGCTTGTTGAGCATAAAATAACGCGGGCCATTCTGCTGGGTCAGCGTATTTCCGTCATACTCCACCTCGTGCTCCGGCTGGAGCTTAAAAGAGGCATCTTTCACAATGTCGCCGTCCACGGTAACGCGGCTGCCGCGAATTTCACGCCCGGCAATAGCCCGGCTGACGCCCAGCTGCTGAGCGATAAACTTATCAAGTCGCATGAGATTTTTTTAGCCTGTCATAGTGCTGGAGCGGGCAAATCGCCCGAAAAAGAAGAATTTCACCGGCTAGTATAACGGGCTCTTAACACCACTCAAGGGAAAAGATTCATGGCATACTATTCGCCAGTTAATTAGCCCCGTGAATTCATGACTTTTACATTACGTCCTTACCAACAAGAAGCCGTCGATGCCACCCTCGCCTGGTTCCGTCGCCATACCGAGCCGGCGGCGATTGTCCTGCCCACCGGCGCGGGCAAAAGTCTGGTGATCGCCGAGCTTGCCAGGCTGGCGCGCGGCCGCGTGCTGGTGCTGGCCCATGTCAAAGAGCTGGTGGCGCAGAACCATGCCAAATACTGCGCCCTTGGCCTCGAGGCGGATATCTTCGCCGCCGGCCTGCAGCGAAAAGAGAGCCACGGCAAAGTGGTGTTCGGCAGCGTGCAGTCGGTGGCGCGCAATCTCGACCAGTTTCGCAGCGAATTTTCGCTACTCATCGTCGATGAATGCCACCGCATCAGCGATGATGACGACAGCCAGTATCAGCAGATCATCGGTCACCTGCGGCAGGTCAATCCGCAGATCCGGCTGCTCGGCCTGACGGCCACGCCGTTCCGCCTTGGCAAGGGCTGGATCTATCAGTTCCATTATCATGGGATGGTGCGCGGCGATGAAAAGGCCCTGTTCCGCGACTGCATCTATGAGCTACCGCTGCGCTATATGATTAAACACGGCTATCTGACGCCGCCGGAGCGCCTCGATATGCCGGTGGTGCAGTACGATTTCAGTCGCCTGCAGGCGCAAAGCAACGGCCTGTTCAGCGAAGCCGATCTTAACCATGAGCTGAAAAAACAACAGCGTATCACGCCGCATATTGTCAGCCAGATCGTGGAGTTCGCCGAAAACCGCAAAGGGGTGATGATCTTTGCCGCCACCGTGGAACACGCCCGGGAAGTGACCGGCCTGCTGCCGGTAGGCCAGGCGGCGCTGATCACCGGCGAAACGCCTGGGCCGGAGCGGGATCGCATCATCGAGGCCTTTAAAGCGCAGGCGTATCGCTATCTGGTGAACGTCGCGGTGCTGACCACCGGCTTCGACGCCCCGCACGTCGACCTGATCGCCATCCTCCGCCCCACCGAGTCGGTGAGTCTTTACCAACAGATCGTTGGCCGCGGTCTGCGCCTGGCGCCGGGGAAAACCGACTGTCTGATCCTCGACTACGCCGGCAATCCGCATGACCTGTATGCCCCGGAAGTGGGGACGCCGAAGGGCAAAAGCGACAACGTGCCGGTGCAGGTCTTCTGCCCGGCCTGCGGCTTCGCCAATACCTTCTGGGGCAAAACCACCGCCGACGGCACCTTGATTGAACACTTTGGCCGCCGCTGCCAGGGGTGGTTCGAAGATGACGACGGCCACCGCGAACAGTGCGACTTCCGCTTTCGCTTTAAAAACTGCCCGCAGTGTAATGCGGAAAACGACATCGCCGCCCGCCGCTGCCGGGAGTGCGACACTATACTGGTTGACCCGGACGATATGCTGAAGGCGGCGCTGAAGCTGAAGGACGCGCTGGTGCTGCGCTGCAGCGGCATGGCCCTGCAGCACGGCGGCGACGAGAAGGGCCCGTGGCTGAAAATCACCTACTACGATGAAGACGGGGCGGATGTCAGTGAGCGCTTCCGTCTGCAGACCCCCGCCCAGCGCACCGCCTTCGAACAACTGTTTATTCGCCCGCATACCCGCACCCCCGGGGTGCCGCTGCGCTGGATAACGCCGGCGGATATCGTGACCCAGCAGGCGCTGCTGCGCCATCCGGACTTTGTCGTCGCCCGCATGAAGGGGCAGTACTGGCAGGTGCGGGAAAAAGTGTTCGATTATCAGGGGCGTTTTCGTCGCGCCAACGAGCTGCGTTAATTACCGGAAAGCTGAGGTTTTGATTGCCCGGGTGTCGTTTGGCGGCTATAATGCCGCCCGCTTTTGCATTCGCAAAGCAGATAATCCGCCTGTTGCTGGGTCGCCTGTAGCAGGCTTTATATATAGAGAGACGTCAATGTTTACTATCAACGCAGAAGTACGTAAAGAGCAGGGTAAGGGTGCGAGCCGCCGCCTGCGCGCAGCTAACAAGTTCCCGGCAATCATCTACGGTGGCGAAGCTGCTCCGGTTGCTATCGAACTGGACCACGACAAAGTATGGAACATGCAGGACAAAGCTGAGTTTTACAGCGAAGTTCTGACCGTCGTTGTTGATGGCAAAGAAGAAAAAGTCAAAGTTCAGGCTGTTCAGCGCCACGCGTTCAAGCCGAAACTGACTCACATCGACTTCGTTCGCGCGTAATCGCCGATAGCAAGTTGTATGGCAAGCGCCCCGGGGTCTCAGGCTCCGGGGCGTTTTGTTATCTGCGCTGCCAAAGCTCCGGCGCCTCGTGCACGATGTCGCTAAGCATCCGATGCTTATTCATTCCGGGCAGCCAGAGCATCACCATAGTGACGTTCAGCCCCTGACTGCCGACCTCCGTCGCGATTTCACTGACTCCCTGCCACTCGCCTGGCCGCAAATGGTCCGGTAAAAAACCCCAGCCCCTCCCCTGCTCCAGCGCATGGCGCAACAGGGTAATTTCATTCATATACAACGTATGGCCGGAAATCTGCAGCCGGCGGGCGATTTGATCGTCACTGCGCCGGTGCATCACTAACTGCGGCGTCAACGAAAGATTCAATAGCGTCAGCGGCCGCGGAGCGTCGTGGAACAGGCTGTCCGCCGCGTAGAAACGCAGATCCACGGTGCCGAGCGCCCGCCACTCCATTTCGCTCCCCAGCGTGCGGTTGTTAGCCTGACAAATCGCCATCTCCGCCACGCCATCGCTCAGCGCCTGCTCGGCTTCGCGACGCGAGGCGCTCCAGCAGCTCAGGCGGATCTGCCGTCGGGCCAGGTTATCGGCCAGCGCACAGAGAAATTCACGCGGCACGAAGGGATCGTACACCAGACGCAGCGCCTGCCCGGCGGTTTGCGGCAGCGTTTGCGCAAAAGACTCGAAAGCCTGCGCCTGACGCAACAGCAGATGCGCCTGGCGAAACAGCTGCTCGCCCTCGGCGGTTAGCGTCAGGCTACGTCCTTCACGGCTGAACAGCCGGTAGCCCAGCGCATCTTCCAGATAGTCCAGCAGATCGCGCAGCGTGGTCCGGTCTTTAGCTAAACGAATGGCCGCCTGCGACAGGCTGCCGGTCTCAGCAATCGTCGCGAAGGCTTCAATCTGTGCGAATGAATACTGTAGGGTTTTCATCCTTTTTCTCCCTTAAGGGGGAAAATCCCCCATGTGCTGATTTTAGCCGGCGCGCGCCGATTTATATACTGCGCAGCGAATCTATGGCAAACGAGGAAATGACAATGATAAGAAAACCACTGGCCCTGGCGTTAATATTGGCGGCGCTGCCGGCGGCGGCAATGGCGCAACACTGCGGCAGCCTGACGCTGGATGTCTGCCCAACGCCTTACGATCAAACGCTACCCGCGGCCAAAGACATGCTCAGCTGGGATCAGACTTCACGCGTGATTGGCTTTCGCAATGACTATCGCAACTATGCCGGCGATGTCTTCCGCCACGGCGCCTCGACGCCGCTGGAGCGCGCTGAAAAACAACTGACCGATGCCCGCTATACGCTCAACGGCCACACCTGGAATTTGCAGGATTACCTGAAGCGCGAGAACGTCAGCGGTATGCTGGTGCTGAAAGATGGTAAAGTCGCCTGGAAATATCTCGCCGAAGGTAATACCGACACCACCCTGTGGACCTCGCGCTCGGTGGGCAAATCGGTGGTCTCGACGCTGGTCGGTATCGCCATTCAACAGGGTAAAATCCACTCCCTTGATGACCTGATTACCGTTTATGAACCCGAACTGAAAGGCACCGCCTGGGACGGCGTGACGCTGAAGCAGTTGATTCAACACACCAGCGGGGTGGAATGGAATGAAGACTACACCGACCCGCAGTCGCATTTCGCCCGCCTGACCCAGTGTGAAGCGCAGCCCGGCGCCTATGCCTGCGTGCGTAAGATCGTCACCGGCCTGGCGCGTCAACACCCGGCGGGCGAGCAGTGGTCCTACTCTTCCGGCGGCGCCTGGCTGCTTGGGGATATCCTGGAGCGCGCCACCGGCATGTCGCTGGCCGCCTGGCTTGAACAGGCTCTATGGCAGCCGGCCGGGATGGCCCACGACGGCGTGTGGCATGCTTATCAGCAAGGGAAGCACGACGTCGGCGCCCACGGCTTTAACGCCACCCTTGAAGACTGGGGCCGCTTTGGTGAATTCGTTGCCCGTGACGGTCGGTTAAGCAATGGCAAACAGCTGGTGCCGACTGGCTGGTTCGATCAAGCCGCCAGCTGGACCAAGGCGCTAAACTCGGTCTCGGCAGCGCATCCGGAGGGTATTTACGGCTATCAGTGGTGGAATAACGCGATTCCGGCGAATGCGCAAAACGTACAGCCGACGCCGCAGGAAGGGCTTAAAGGGTCGCTGTGGGCGCTGGGGATCTACGGCCAGGTGATCATGGTGAACCGCGCGGAACACCTGGTGATCGTCCAGTGGTCGACCTGGCCGCAGGCGGAACCTTCCTTCAACGCTCAGCCGTTGGAAGCGGCGCTGATGTACAGCGCCATTGCCCGCGAGCTGCGTTAACTCCCCGCTCCTTGCCGCTCAGCCGGCGAGGAGCGTGTCGGCATTCAGCGCCAGGTGTTGCAGCAGGATAATGGTTTTAGCATCCATGATCTCGCCATCGCGAATAGCCTGCAGCGCCCGCGTCAGCGGCCACTCCAGTACTTCAATGTCCTCACCTTCCGCCGCCAGTCCGCCGCCGTCGCCCCGACGGTCATCGGCCTGATATTCGGCGATAAAAAAGTAGAGTTTTTCGGTGACGGAGCCGGGGCTCATAAAGACGGTGAAGACGGGTTCGACACGCGTCACGCGAAAGCCGGTCTCCTCTTCCGCTTCGGCAACGATCCGCGCCTCCGGCGAGGCGTTATCCAACAGCCCGGCGGCCGCCTCAATGAGATATCCGTCGTGGCCATGAGTAAATACCGGAAAACGGAACTGACGGGTCAGGACCACCGTCCGCTTTTCCCGGTTGTAGAGTAAAATGACTGCGCCGTTGCCCCGGTCATAAGCCTCGCGGCTCTGCTCCTGCCAGCGACCGTCCCGACGCAGCAGTTCGAAGGTATATTTTTTCAACGTGTACCAGTTATCCGAGAGCAGCGTCTCGCGAACGTGGCGGACGTGCGGTGCATGTGTTTGCATGTTATTTCCCCTTTGAGGTGACAGCAGGCACCATAACATGCATAATCGTGCACAAACAAGATCATTCGATGAAGGAAAACCGATGCTCGCCAGTCAGAGAAAACAGCAGATCCTCCAGATCCTCACCGAGGAAAAACAGGTGATGTCCGGGGAGCTAAGCCAGCGGTTTAACGTCTCCGAGGACTCCATTCGCCGCGATCTGCGCGAGCTGGCGGCGGAGGGAAAACTGCAGCGGGTCCATGGCGGGGCATTGCCGGTTTCCGCCGCCATTGCGCCAATTGAAACGCGCAAAAGCGTGCAGATCGACTCCAAGCAGGCGGTCGCCCGCGCCGCCGCCGCCATGATCCAGCCGGGACAGGTGGTGATTGTCGATGGCGGCACCACCACCGCGGCGATGATCGGCTTTTTACCCGCCGACCTCAGCTGCACGGTGGTCACCCACAGCCCTGGCATCGCCGTGGCGCTGGTGGACCACCCGCGAATCGAGGTGATCCTGCTCGGCGGCAGAGTATTTAAACATTCGGTTGTCGCCGTCGGCGCCGAGACGCTGGCGGGAATGGCGCGGATCAACGCCGATCTGTTCTTTATGGGGGTGACCGGCGTCCACCCGCGGGCGGGTTTCACCACCGGTGATTACGAAGAGGCAGGCATCAAGCGCGCGCTGACGGCCAGGGCGGCAGAAACCGTGGTAATGGCCTCCCGGGAGAAGCTCAACGCCGCGTCGGCCTTTGCCATCGGCGAGCTGAGCCTCGCCAGTACGCTGATTGTCGATGGAGAACCCGACGCCGCGCTGCGCCAACAGTTGGTGCAGAGCGGCGTGGAGATCGTCCCCGTTCAGCGGTAGCGCCGCCGGGGCACAGGGCTTAATTGCCGCCTGACGTCCGGCGCTGCAGCTGGTCGCGCAGGTTCGGCGGGGTACCCTTAATGGTCAGGGTATCAGTGGCGGGATCCCAGAATACGCGTTCGCCCAGCAGCATGGCGTCGAAGTTAATGGTCAATCCGCCGCCGCTGCCGGCAAACTTGGTCAGCTGACGTAAGGTGCTGCGATCCGCCGGGAAGCTCTCTTCCAGCTCATAGCCCTGCTCAGCGGTGAATTCCTGGAAGCTCTTTTCGCTGACGCCGGCGAGCTCTTTGGACAGCGACTCCAGCTCAATCTCTTCCCCAGCCTGCAGCTGTTCGTTGCAGTAGGCGTAGACCTGCTGGCGCACGTTCTGTCGCTCGGATTTATCAAGCTGGGCATCGGCGGCGAAGTCATCCACCGCCTGCAGCAGGCCGCGGTTCTGCGCTTTGGCGTTAAGCCCTTCGCTGGCGCCGAGGAAATCCATAAAGAAATCGGCCACTTTGCGCCCTACCCGCCCTTTCAGGAAGGTCAGATAGCGGGTCGACTCCGGGTTGGTTTCCCACTCGGTGAGATCGATGCGCGCGACGATATCGGCATGGTTAATATCCAGATAATGGGTCGAGCGGATATCCAGCTCTTCGTTGACGCGCATACTGCTCAGGTTATTGAGTACCGCCACCAGCAGATACTCGACCGCAAGGTAACGATACTGGCAGAAGAGGACAATGCCTCCTTCGGCGAACGGGTATTTCGCCAGCTCATCGCGCAGGCGACCGGTCGCCGCGCGGCTAAACGCCAGAAACTCTTCTTCCCCCTGACGCTGCAGGCGCAGCGCCTGGGCCAGTTCGCTCTCTTCATTGAACAAGCCATAGGCTTTGCTTTTGGCGCTATAGACCCGGTGCAGTTCAGCCATCATCTCGACGACCGTCGCGTTCGGCTCCAGCAGTGACTCGCGCAGCACCAGCTCCAGATTTTGTTCATCACGTTTGATTAACTGATGCAGGGCAATCTGGTCGATATCCAGACTCATGTTAAACTCTCCTTTTAGACCGGGCGGTATTCAACCACCGCCGGGTGGCCGACGCAACTGGCGCCACACATTTCGACGTCGTTAACGTCGATTGATGCGCTTTTGCGCCGCGGCGAAAAAATGCGGAAAAAAAGCTGCTGCTACGGTAATATGTTGCCCTTTCACGAACAAACAGATTTTGAGTTTATGCCGCAAATTTCCCGCTATAGCGATCAACAGGTCGAACAGTTGCTCAGCGAGCTGACGAACGTCCTGGAATCACACAAAGCCCCGGTGGACCTTTCACTGATGGTGTTAGGCAATATGGTGACCAACCTGATCAACAGTAGCGTCGCGCCGGCGCAGCGTCAGGCCATCGCCCGTTCTTTCGCGCAGGCTTTGCAATCTTCGATTAACGACGATCCAGCGCATTAAGGATAACAGCAACAGTATATGGTGACTCTACGTCAGCCCTACCGAGAAAAAGTCTCCCAGATGGTTAGCTGGGGGCACTGGTTCGCCCTGTTCAACATGTTGTTGGCCATGGTGCTCGGCAGCCGCTACCTTTTTGTCGCCGACTGGCCGACGACGCTTGCCGGACGACTGTTTTCGTACGTCAGTCTCGTCGGGCATTTCAGCTTTCTGGTGTTTACCAGCTATGTGCTGATCCTCTTTCCGTTGACCTTTATCGTGGTCTCGCAGCGCCTGATGCGCTTCCTGTCGGTGATCCTTGCCACCGCCGGGATGACGCTGCTGCTGATAGACAGCGAAGTTTTTACCCGCTTCCATCTGCACTTAAACCCGGTCGTCTGGGAGCTGGTCATCAACCCTGACCAGAATGAGATGGCGCGCGACTGGCAGCTGATGTTTATCAGCGTCCCGGTCATCTTTTTGATTGAAATGCTCTTCGCTACCTGGAGCTGGCAAAAGCTGCGCAGCCTGACGCGCCGCCGCCATTACGCCCGCCCGGTCGCCTGGTTCTTCTTTTTGTCGTTCGTCAGCAGCCACCTGGTCTATATCTGGGCGGACGCCAATTTCTATCGCCCGATCACTATGCAGCGGGCGAATCTGCCGCTCTCCTATCCGATGACCGCCCGTCGTTTCCTTGAGAAACATGGCCTGCTCGACGCCCAGGATTATCAGCGTCGTCTGGTGGAGCAAGGGGCGCCGGAGGCGGTATCGGTCCAGTATCCGCTTAGCAACCTGCGCTACCGTGACCTCGGCGCGGGCTACAACGTGCTGCTGATCACCGTCGACAACCTGAACTACTCGCGGTTTGAAAAGACCATGCCGGCGCTGGCGGCATTTGCCAAAGAAAACGTTAACTTTACCCAGCATATGAGCTCGGGCAATACCGCCGACAGCGGCCTGTTTGGCTTGTTCTACGGTATTTCGCCTGGCTATATGGACGGTGTCCTCTCGGCACGTATTCCCGCCGCGCTGATTACCGCCCTCAACCAGCAGGGCTACCAGCTGGGCCTCTTCTCCTCCGATGGGTTTAGCAGCCCGCTGTATCGCCAGGCGCTGCTCTCCGATTTCTCGCTGCCGAGCGCGAAGACCCAGAGCGACGAGCAGACGGCCAATCAGTGGATCGGCTGGCTGGACCGTTACGCGCAGGATGAGAATCGCTGGTTCTCGTGGATCTCGCTCAATGGCACCACCCTCGACGACACGCAGCAGCAGGGCTTTGTCCGCCGCTACAGCAAGGCGGCTGGCGACGTTGATGCCCAGATCGATCGGGTGCTGACTGCGCTGCGCGAAGCCGGCAAACTCGATAATACGGTGGTAATTATTACCGGCGGCCACGGCAAGCCGCTGAATGCGAAACACGACGCGTTCGACTGGTCGCGCGAGCAGCTGCAGGTGCCGCTGGTTATTCACTGGCCGGGCACGCCGGCGCAGGAGATTGCCACCCTGACCGATAACAAAGATGTGATGACTACGCTGATGCAGCGCCTGCTTCACGTTTCGACGCCGGCCAATGAGTACTCGCAGGGAGAAGATCTGTTCAGCGCCGCGCGGCGTCGTAACTGGGTCACCGCGGCCAACGGCGATACGCTGGCCATCACCACCCCGACCATCACCGTGGTCCTCAACCATAACGGCACCTATACCACCTGGAGCCGCGACGGCGAGAAAATTAAAGATCAGAAACCGCAGCTCAGTCTGTTGCTGCAGGTCCTGACTGACGAAAAACGCTTTATCGCTAACTGATTGATTAATTATGAATCAATCGCGCGTGACCCGCTTGCATTCGCCTGGGGAACGGGTAATATTGTTCCCCACGCGTCGGCACGTAGCGCAGCCTGGTAGCGCACCGTCATGGGGTGTCGGGGGTCGGAGGTTCAAATCCTCTCGTGCCGACCAAAAACTCCACAGAAACCAGCCTTTTAAGGCTGGTTTTTTTATGCCTCTTTCCCCTGTTGCCGCCCGCTCGCTTAATTTGTGCCCTTTCTTCAACGTATCGTGAAGATGTACGACTATCCTGATGGTAAATTACGTCGTAGCATCTATTATTCGACCGTATGACTCATAAGCAGGAGCGGATAACATGAGAGTTAATGGACTTACCAAAGGATTTTTCATCCTTATCGTCTTCATTGTAACCTTGGCCTTTTTTGATGTTCTCTCACCCTATTATTCCGCCATCCTTTGGGCTGCGATCCTCGCGGTGATTTTTAATCCGGTCAAAAACAAGATCCGTACCCGCCTCGGCGAGCGCAATGGCCTCGCGGCGCTGATGACCATCGTCATTATCTGTCTTATCGTTTTTACGCCGCTGGCTATCATTCTCTCCTCGCTGGCCTACGAGCTCAACCTGGTGTACAGCAAACTGCAGCATAACGACACCCAGTTTCCGACGGTGGTCGCCAGCCTGTTCGCCCATCTTCCCGGCTGGGCCAGAAGCTTCCTCGCCGATCATAACCTTGATAGCGCGCAGCAGATCCAGCAGCAGCTCTCTGATGCCGCTCTGAAAGGCGGTCAGTATCTGGCCGGCAGCGCGTTTCTGATTGGCAAAGGGACTTTTGGCTTCACCGTCAGCTTCGGCATCATGCTGTATCTGCTGTTTTTCCTGCTGAAGGATGGACCTTATCTGGTGCTGTTGATCCTCGAGTCTCTACCGTTATCAAGCTATGTGAAGCAGCATTTGTTCGCTAAATTCGCCGCTGTGGCCCGCGCCACGGTAAAAGGTACCGTCGCCGTGGCGCTGGCGCAGGGGGCCCTGGGTGGCTTTGCCTTCTGGATCGCCGGTCTGGACGGCAGCATTCTCTGGGGAGCGCTGATGGCGTTTCTGTCGCTTATCCCGGCGGTGGGCTCGGCCATTATCTGGGTGCCAGCGGCCATCTACCTCTTCGCCACCGGCCAACTGTGGCAGGGCGCCTTTATCGTCGGCTTCTTTGTGATTGTGATTGGCCTGGTGGATAACATTCTGCGTCCACTGCTGGTGGGCAAGGATACCAGGATGCCGGACTATCTGATCCTTATCGCCACTCTGGGCGGCATGGAGATCTACGGTATCAACGGCTTCGTGATCGGGCCGCTGATCGCCGCCCTGTTTATCGCCTGCTGGAACCTGCTGTCGGGACGAGAACATGCCGGCAATACCGATGAAATCGATGAAGAGTTTATTGAGGAAGCGAAAAATAGCCGTAATGAATAGCTTTCCCGGCAGGGGGCTGGCGGCCCGCCAGCGCCTCTGTTGCGCTCTGCGCGGCCGATGTCTTACCAGTAGATAACACTATTCATTTTGCAAAAATTGGTAAATAAATCTTAACATTCAGCTGAGTGATGATAGGCTATCTCTGTCAGGAACGAAAATAAAGGATGATCAACCGTGAAAAAAATCACTACGCTAGCCGTTTCTCTGCTGACCGCCGCCTGCATGTCCGCTGGCGCATTGGCCGCAGACCAGCCGCTGGAAAAAGTCGCGCCGTTCCCGAAAGCGGAAAAAGGCATGAAGCGTCAGGTTATTCAGCTGCCGCAGCAGCAGGATGAGTCGGCGCTCAAGGTTGAGCTGATGATCGGCCAGACGCTGGAAGTCGACTGCAACCATCATCGTCTCGGCGGGGAACTGGAAAGTAAAACCCTGGAAGGCTGGGGCTATGATTACTATGTCTTTGAGAAGCTGAGCGGCCCGGTATCCACCATGATGGCCTGCCCGGACGGCAAAAAAGAGAAGAAATTTGTCACTGCCGGCCTCGGGGATGACGCCATGCTGCGCTACAACAGCAAACTGCCGATCGTGGTATACACGCCGAGCAATGTCGATGTGAAATATCGCATCTGGCGCGCCGACGAGACTATCGGCAACGCCGTCGTCCGCTAAGGCGAACAGCGCAAACGGCAATAAAAAACGGCAGCCCGCAGGCTGCCGTTTTTGTCAGAGCGTTTATCAGAGCGCGATATCCGCCATCGGCTTGCCGCCGCTCAGCGGCTTCAGCTCCGCCTGCGGTACCTCATCCACCGCCCCGGCTGGCTCATATTTCAGTTCCAGCACTTCACTGGTCCACGCCAGCGCTTTCTCGATCTCCGCCGGGTTGCCGTCAAGACGAATACCGTAGGTTGGGATGATCGCCTTCAGCTTGGCCTGCCATTCCGGCGAATTGACTTTATCTTTAAACACTTTTTCCATTAGCTGCAGCATGATAGGCGCCGCGGTGGAGGCCCCTGGCGACGCGCCGAGAAGCGCCGCGACGGTGCCTTCATCATCGCTGACCACTTCGGTGCCCAGGCGCAGTACCCCGCCCTTCTTCGCGTCGCGCTTAATGATCTGCACGCGCTGACCGGCCTGCCACAACCGCCAGTCCTCTTTCCGCGCTTCCGGATAATATTCGCACAGCGCGGCCAGACGATCTTTATCTTTCTGCATCACCTGGCTAATCAGATATTTTACCAGATCGAAGTTGTCCAGGCCGACGTTGAGCATTGGCAAAATATTTGAGGTATTCGTCGAGGCCAGCAGATCCCACAGCGAACCGTTCTTCAGGAAACGGGTCGAGAAGGTGGCGAATGGTCCGAACAGCACCACGCGTTTACCGTCGATAATACGGGTATCGATGTGCGGCACCGACATCGGCGGCGCGCCCACTTCGGCCTGACCGTAGACCTTCGCCAGATGGTGGTTCACCACCTCCGGATTTTCGCAGACCAGGAACTGGCCGCCGACCGGGAAGCCCGCATACTCTTTGGCCTGTGGAATGCCGGTCTCCTGCAGCAGGGTCAGCGCTGCGCCGCCGGCGCCGATAAAGATAAATTTGGCTTTAATGACCCGCTTCTGACGACGATTGTCGGCATCCGCCAGGGTGACCGTCCAGCTCTTGTCGGCGTTGCGCTTGAAGCGACGCACCACGGTGCCCAGCTGTAGGGAGAAATTATCATGCTTTTGCAGACCGGCGATCAGCTGGCGGGTAATTTCACCATAGTTGACGTCGGTTCCCACTTCTGAGCGAGTGGCGGCGACCTTTTGCAGCGGGTCGCGGCCTTCCATCACCAGCGGCGCCCAGGCTTTGATCTGCTGATGGTCTTCAGAATAGCGAATACCGCGGAACAGTTCACTTTGCTGCAGCGCCGCGTAGCGCGCACGGAGGAAGTTGACGTTATCTTCGCCCCACACAAAGCTCATGTGCGGCACGCTGTTAATGAAAGATTTTGGTTTGTTCAGGACGCCGCGCGTCACCTGATGCGCCCAGAACTGACGCGAGATATGGAAGGCTTCGTTGATGTCGACCGCTTTGTCGATATTGATGCCGTTGGCGGTCTGCGGCGTGTAGTTCAGCTCCATCAGCGCCGCGTGGCCGGTACCCGCATTATTCCACCCGTTTGAGCTCTCTTCCGCCACGCTGGACATCTGCTCAACCATGGTAATAGACCAGTCTGGCTCAAGCTCCTGCAGCCAGGTTCCCAGTGTGGCGCTCATAATGCCGCCGCCAATCAACAATACATCCGTCTCTTGCTCATGGCGGGTGTTGGTCCGAGTGCTGTTGGGACCAACCGCCTGTGAGCGTGGTACGGCCATCTTTTTATTCATCGGATTTGAGCCTTACTTTACTCGCTGTTTTTATTTAGCGCAGGTGATACGATTCTCACCCCTCACGTTACCACCGAAGCTCAAAAATTTAAATATTGTTTAAATTTTAAGTTCTGTTTTGAGATCCGTTATAAAAATGTTTAATAAATGTATACACCAAATCACTTTTTGTACTGGTGCGCTGACAGATTCCGCGCTATCATCCCTGGTTTTGTGACAGACCGCACGGAAGCAGGGCCTGACACCGCTCTCTCTTTTTTTATAAGCTGCGAACTTTTTTTATGCCCCCAGTTTCTGACCCCGCCGCTTCCGGCAACCTGCGTCCCATCCTCCGCTCCCCGTCTTTACTGACGCGCGAAGTGCTGGCCGGCGTGCTCACCGCCCTGGCGCTCATCCCTGAAGTGATTTCGTTTTCAGTCATTGCCGGCGTTGACCCGCAGGTAAGCCTGATTGCTTCGGTGGTGCTCTGCCTGGCGATGTCAGTCTTCGGCGGACGCCCGGCGATGGTCACCGCCGCCGCGGGCTCGGTGGCGCTGGTGATTGGCCCGATGGTGCATCAGCACGGCGTGGGGTACATTTTACCGGCTGTCATTCTGGCGGGTATTATTCAAATTTTGTTTGGTCTGTGCGGCATGGCGCGCCTGATGCGCTTTATTCCCCCGGCGGTGATGACCGGGTTCGTCAACGCCCTCGGGATCCTGATTTTCTTTGCTCAGGTGCCGCATTTCTGGAGTCGACAACCGCTAATCGTTGGCCTGTTCGTCCTGACGCTGCTTATCGTCCTGTGGGCGCCGCGCGTTATTAAGGCTATCCCGGCGCCGCTGATCGCCATCGTCGCACTCACCCTCTATACCGCGACCACCGGCCAGCAGCTGCCGACCGTCGGCGATGAAGGGTCAATGAGCGGCGGCCTGCCGGGGTTCACCGCCCTGACCGTTCCCCTGAACCTGGCCACCCTGCAGATAATCTGGCCGTGCGCCCTCAGCATCGCCTTTGTCGGCCTGATGGAGTCCTTGCTGACGGCTAAGCTGGTGGATGATCTCACTCATACCCCGTCGAACAAATCGCGGGAAAGCGCCGGGCTGGGTATCGCCAATATCCTTGCCGGCTGCTATGGCGGTATCGCCGGCTGCGCGATGATCGGCCAGACTATCGTGAACGTGGAAATGGGCCGGGCCCGCAGCCGCCTCTCAACGGTTATCGCCGGCCTGGTGCTGCTCCTGCTGGTGACAGCGCTCAGCCAGGTGATGGCGAAGATCCCGATGGCGGTTCTCGCCGGGGTGATGGTGATCGTGGCGGTGAAAACCTTTAGCTGGCACAGCATTCGCCCGGGCGAGCTGGCGCGTAATCCGTGGCCGGAAACGCTGGTGATGCTGGTGACCGTCGCCGCGACGGTGGGAACCAGCAATCTGGCGATCGGTGTGCTGGCGGGGATTGTCGCGATGGCGATCATCCCCCGCCGCCTGCGGGCAAAAGCGCAGGCTACATTAGAAACAGCGTCGCCAGACCCAGAAAAATAAAGAAGCCGCCGGTGTCGGTGATGGCGGTGATCATTACGCTGGAGCCGACCGCCGGGTCACGCCCCAGCTTCACCATGACCATCGGGATTATCACGCCCATCATCGCCGCCATCAGCAGGTTGAGCATCATGGCCAGCGTCATCACCCCGCCGAGCTGCGGATCGTCATACAGCCACCAGGTGATGGCCCCCATAATCCCGCCCCACACCAGGCCATTAATCAGCGCAACACCCATTTCACGCAGGATCAGAAAGGTAAAGCTGCCGGGCTGGATCTGCTGCAGCGCCATCGCCCGGACGATCATGGTGATCGTCTGGTTGCCGGTGTTGCCGCCGATCCCGGCGACGATCGGCATCAGCGAGGCCAGCGCCACCAGCTGTGAAATGGTGTGTTCGAAGCCGTCGATGACCCGGGAAGCAATAAACGCCGTACACAGATTGACCGCCAGCCATGCCCAGCGGGTTTTCACCGCTTTGCTGACCGGGGCGAAGACATCCTCTTCATCGCTCAGGCCGCCCATCCGCCGCAGATCGTTATCGGTTTCTTCATAAACCACATCGACGATCTCATCGATGGTCAGGCGCCCGATCAGCTTGCCGTCGGCATCAATGACGGCGGCGCTGAGCAAGTCATCACGTTCGAAGGTGCGCGCCACCTTCTCCGCCTCTTCGTGCGGCTGAAAGGTGACCGGATCGCCCTCCATCACCTCCCCCACCCGCTTCTGCGCATCATTGAGCAGAATGGTCTGCAGCTCCAGCTCGCCGAGCAGCAGCTTGTTACGGGTGGTAACGAACAGCTTATCGGTGTTTTCCGGCATTTTACCGAGACGCCGCAGATAGCGCTGCACCGCCGCCAGGGTGGCCTCCGGTCGCACCGTAATGACCTCAAACTCCATGATCGACCCGACGCTGTTGTCGGCGTAGCGCATAATCTGGCGAATACGGGCGCGCTTCTCGGCCGGCAGGGTCGCCAGCAGCCGTCCGGTCAGGTTGCGCGGCAGATGCTGCAGCAGGTAAACTTGTTCATCGATATCCAGCGGCTGCATGGCCTGCAGCAGCTCGGGGTCGCTCATCTTGTCGATCAGGTCGCCCCAGACGTTCTCTGAGGCCTCCAGCAGCACTTCGCCGCGTTTATCGTCGGGCACCAGACACCATAGCGCGGTGCGGGCGTCATAGGGGAGCGCTTCCAGCGCATCGGCGAGATCCGGCGGCGGCAGATGCGAGACCAGCATTTCCACTTCGGCCAGGTCATCGGCCAGCGTCCCTTCATCATATCGTTCAGCCAGCGTCAGTTTGCCCAGCAGCGCGGAAGTCACCGCTTTATCGGTGCTCAAGAGCCAAATCAGACGGGCGCGCTCTTCGTCACGCAAGCGGGCGCTTTTTTTATGCAAAACGGACATCGATCGGGCAATCCTTTTGAGAATGGTGAGCCGGCCTGCGGGCCGGAAGCCTTAAGCATAGCGCGAGGAGGGGGAAATAATAACCGTCAGCGATGTAGACGCTGAAAATTTCAGCGGCGCCCGGGCTTTTCCGGGCGCGCGTTGTGAATCAGGCCGTACGGGCCACCGCATCGCGGGAAGCCTGTTCCCGCTCTTCGCCGGTAAGTTCGGCGAGCTGGCCAGCGCGCATCTCCAGCAGACGATCGGCGTGCTGGAAGTAGTGATCGTCATGGCTGATGGCGAACACGGTTTTGCCCATCTGCTGCATCAGCGGCAGCAGGACCTGGTAGAACTCGCGGCGGAAATGCGGATCCTGATCCGCCGCCCATTCATCCAGCAGAATGATGTCCCGGGACTCGGCCAGCGCCAGCAGGAGCGCCACGCGCTTCTTCTGCCCTTTCGACAGCCGCAGGTCGGCGATCTTTCCGTTCTCCAGTTGCAGCTTGTGGGCCATTTGCAGACGCTCCAGCCATGTCGCCACCAGCGCCGGATCGGCCTCCTCGCCCTGCGGCCCGAGCAGGCGGTCAAACAGCCAGACGTCGGTAAACACTGCGGAAAACAGTTTGCGGTACTCCTCTGGCCTCTCCGCCGCCAGCGGCTGGCCGTCGACGAGGATCTGACCGGATATTGGCTGGTACAGGCCAGTCAGGAGCATCGCCAGCGTTGACTTGCCGCTGCCGTTGCCGCCTATCAGAAACACCAGCTCGCCGCGCTTCAGCGTCAGATTAAGCGGCCCTACCGCAAAGCGCTGGTCCGGATAATGAAAGGTGACATCGCGCAGCTCCAGCGTCTGCCAGTCAGGATGCGCCTGCGGCCGGGGAAAGTCGGCCCGGTACGGGGCGAGGGAGAACTGACGCAGCTTGTTAAACGCCACCTGGGCGCTGAGCAGCGTGGGCAGTGCGCCGACGGCGGAGAGCAGCGGCGTGCGCAGAAACAGCAGCGTCAGGGAATAGGTCGCCGCCACGGCGGTATCGGCCCAGCCGAGGCTGTTGGCCATCCAGAACACCAGCCCGATGGCGCCAAGCATCATAATATTCGACCAGTTGACCGCGCTGAGGTGGAAGGTATCGGCGCGAACGATATGGTGCCGGTACTCCCGGGCGTCCGGGAGGTAGAGCTGGTTAAACACATACTCCGCGCGCTCGCGGTTGAGGGTCAGCTCTTTACGCCCCTCCAGCACCGTCTGATAGTCGTGATACAGTTTATCTTCCGTTTCGCGCAGGCTGGCCATATGTTTGTACACCCGCGAGACCAGCACAAAGCCGCCCCAGATGGTGAGCGCCATCCACAGCGCCGTCACCAGCATCATTTTTCCTGACAGCCAGGCGAGGTAGGCCGCGGAGCCGAACGTGAGAATGATCCCCTGCACCAGCTCCGGCAGGCGCACAAAGGCGATGGTGATATTGCGGATATCGCTGGTCAGCCCGGCAAGCAGCGACGCGCTGCCGATCTTCTCTACTTGTTCAATCTGGGTATCGAGGATGCGTTTAACAAACTCACCGCGCAGACGATAGACAAAATGGTGGCCGAGGGTGGTTAGCGCCAGCTGCGAACCCAGGGTCACCGCCATCAGCAGCCCCAGCAGACCAAGAAACTCCGGCAGGACCCGCAGCGAGGTATCGACAGAGGTAATCAGACGCAGGTTAATGAAAGCGATTAAGCCGATACCCAGCGCGGCGCTGAGCAGGCTGAGAGCAATAACGCCCAGAAACGGCCAGCGGTACTGGCGCCAGACGAGAGAGAGAAGTTCCATAACAGGCTATCCGCAAAAGCAAAACAGCCAGCAGTTTAAACGGCTCGCCGATGACATCAAGAATAATTCTTATTTTAATACTGGCGACCGCCCGCCTGTCGGAAGGTGAGATTGTAACGACAATCGCCCGTTTCCGGATGATGCCCCGCTTTCAGCGGCTGAATGCCATGATAAAACAGGCGCGACTCGCCGCCCCAGACCACCACATCGCCATGCTCCAGCAGCAGCCGCTGCAGCGGGTCGCTGCGTTGCAAGCCGCCAAACTGAAAGATGGCCGGCAAGCCCAGCGAGACCGAGACAATCGGCGCCCGCAGATCCTGTTCATCTTTATCCTGATGCAACGACAGTTTTGCGCCAGGACAATAGCGGTTAATCAAACAGGCGTCGGGGGAAAACTCCGGATAGCCGCCGGCGGCGGCCGCCGCCAGCGCCAGTTCATGAAATACGGCAGGCATCGGCGGCCAGGTTTGATCGGTTACCGGGTCGACCGGGGCGTACAAATAGCCCTGGCGATCGGTAGTCCAGCCCAGCGCGCCGCAGTTGGTCATGGCGACCGACATGGTGTACCCGCCCGGTGTGACCATCTGGCGAAACGGCGACTGACTGGCGACGTCGGCTATCGCCTGCAGCAGCGCCGGGGCGCGTTCGCTGGCAAATCGCCGCAGCACCACCGCGCCGGGGGCCAGCGGCTCCTGCCACGGTGGGGTATCGCTAAACAGATCGAGCATTACTCCTCCTCATGTTGGGCCTCGCGCGCCAGCAGCTGCGCTTTTCGCGCCGTTCCCCAACGATAACCGGACAGGGCGCCATCTTCACGCACCACCCGGTGGCAGGGAACAATCACCGCCAGCGAATTCGCCGCGCAGGCGCCGGCCACGGCTCTTACTGCCCGCGGCTGGCCAATATGCTCTGCCACCTGGCGGTAGCTGCGGGTCTCGCCCACCGGGATCTGCCGCAGCGCCTGCCAGACCTGCAGCTGAAACGCGGTGCCCTGCAGATCCAGCGGCAGCGATACCGGCCGCCGGCTGTCGTCGAGGTGGGCGAAAATCTCGGCCATCTGCTGACAAAAATCGGGGTCGCCTTCACGCAGCTCGGCATTGGGAAAGCGCCGGCGCAGGTCGTCGAGCAATGCCGCATCGTTATCACCCGGCAGCACCGCGCAGACGCCGCGCTCGCTCTGCGCCACCAGGCAACGACCCAGCGCGCAGTCGCCCGTGGTCCAGGTTACCACGGTGGCGGCGCCGCCGCGGCGAAACTGGCTGGCGGTCATCCCTAACGCTGCGTCGGCCTGGCGATAATAGCTGCTGCTGTCGGGAAAACCAGCCGCCAGCGCGGCGCGGGTCACCGGTATCCCCTGCTCCAGCGCTTCCCGCAGGCGCTGCGACCGCCACGCTTGTTGCCAGGCTTTAGGGGTCATGCCGGTGACGGATTTAAATAAACGGTGAAAATGAAACGGGCTCATCGCCAGCTGGCCTGCCAGCGCCTCGAGGGTCAGGGGCGCGTCCTGCTCCAGCAGCCGACAGGCCTGCGCCACTTTGTCGACCCTTTGCTGCTGCGGGTAGTCTTTATCCGGTTGGCAGCGTTTGCAGGGGCGGAATCCCGCCGCCACGGCGGCGGCGACGTCAGCAAAAAAGCGTACGTTTTCCCGCCGCGCGCGCCGCGAGCGGCAGGAGGGACGACAGCAGATGCCGGTGGTCAGTACCGCAAAGACGAACTGACCATCGGCCCGGGTATCACGTTCGCAGACCGCCTGCCAGCGGCGATCATCGGTATCGGCAACTATCGGTTTCATGACGGGTCTCCAGCTGTAAGTGTACCCTCAGTCTGTGGTAAAGCCCGCAGTAAAAAACCCGCAATCTTGCTTTTTAATTTTTCTCGCCGACAAGGAAAGTGCGAAACTGCGGCGACATCCAGGTTTTAAAACCCTCTCCTTCTTTAACGATCATGTAGACCGCCAGCCCCTCCTCGCGCACCACCTGCTGCGCTTTTTCCGGCCCCAGCACCATCAGTCCGGTATCCCAGCCGTCCGCCTCCAGCGCCGTTGGCGCAATGACGGTCACGGAGACCAGCTTATGGGTTATCGGCTGCCCGGTCTGCGGATCGATAACGTGCGAGATGCGTTTGCCATCGAGTTCATAGTAGTTGCGATAGCTGCCGGAGGTGCTGATGCCGTGACCATTGATGTCGACAATCGCCTGAACGGCGTTTTCGCGGTCGGTCGGTTTCTGGATCGCTACCCGCCAGGGCTTGCCTTCGCCGTTCATCCCGCGGCTGACCAGCGCCCCGCCCACCGACACCAGATAGCGGGAGATCCCCTCCTGCTCCATCAACCGCGCGAGGTGGTCGGCGGCATAGCCTTCCCCCACGGTGGAGAGGTCGACAAACAGATCGGGAATATCTTTTTGCAGGAACTGCCTGCCGCTCTGATTGATAACCTGCAGATGCTGCAGGCCGGTGCGCGCCTTCGCCGCGGCTATCGCCTTGGCATCCGGGGTGGTGACCGGCTGTTTATCCGGGCCAAAGCCCCACAGGTTGACCAGCGGCCCCACGGTAATATCCATCGCGCCGTGCGTTTTGGCGCCAATCCGCAGCGACAGGGTGACGATATCCGCCATCGCTTCGCTCACCGGCCATGGTTCGGTAGTGGCGGCATGATTGAAGCGCATCAGCGCGGAGTCGTTTTTCCAGGTCGACAGCAGGCGATCGTCGGCGTCCAGCTGGGCCTGAACCTTGGCGCGCAACGCCTGGGCCTTTGCCTCATCCACGCCAATGACGCTGACCCGCCAGAAGGTGCCCATCGTTTTGCCATCCAGCACGGTGGCCGTCGCGGTGGGGGTCGCAGGAGTGGTAGCTGAATCGCAGCCAGAGAGCAGAACGCAGGCGCCCAGCAGCGCGGCGCGAAAGAAAGTCATATCCATTAATCGAGGCTCCTCTTACCAGGGCGACAAGAGTATACCAGCGAGGTTAAACCGGACATAAAAAAAGGCGCCAGAGGCGCCTTTTTGTTATGCAGCTTGCAACTTAGAACTGGTAAACCAGGCCCAGTGCAACCACGTCGTCGGTAGAGATACCAGCGCGACGAGTGAAATCGTTTTCGTCCAGCAGGTTGATTTTGTAGTCAACATAGGTGGACATGTTTTTGTTGAAGTAGTAGGTCGCGCCAACGTCAACATATTTCAGCAGGTCCTGGTCGCCGTAACCTTCGATGTCCTTACCTTTAGACTGCAGGTAAGCTACGGACGGACGCAGACCGAAGTCAAACTGGTACTGAGCGACCACTTCGAAGTTCTGTGCTTTGTTAGCAAAACCGCTAATAGAATCAGATTCTCCGTTGCCGCTGAAACGAGTTGCGTTGTAGGTCTGGGTGTACTGAGTCGCCAGGTAAATGTTGTTGGCGTCGTATTTCAGACCACCGGTGTAGGTTTCAGCGTTGTCGCCACGGCCTTTATCCAAACGATTCTGATCGCCGTTACGTTTGGAGTGCGAGTACGCGAAACCAGCGCTGATGCCATCATAGATGTCATAGGTCAGAGAGGTACCGAAGCCGTCACCGTTCTGTTTCAGAGCGCCACGACCGTTGTTGGTCGGAGAAGTACCTTCGCCGCTGACGCTGCCGTTTTTACCCTGATACTGCAGAGCAAAGTTCAGGCCGTCAACCAGACCGAAGAAATCAGAGTTACGGTAGGTTGCAACGCCGTTAGCACGGGACTGCAGGAAGTTGTCAGAACCGTAGGTGTCGCCGCCGAATTCCGGCAGAACGTCGGTCCAGGACGTTACGTCGTATACTACGCCGTAGTTACGACCGTAGTCGAAAGAGCCCGCGTCGCCAAATTTCAGGCCTGCGAATGCCAGACGAGTCCATGCCTGATCGCTGGAGCTTTCAGTGTTGTTCGCCTGAACGTTGTATTCCCACTGGCCGTAACCGGTCAGCTGGTCGTTGATCTGGGTTTCGCCTTTCACGCCTACACGCATGTAGGTCTGGTCGCCGTCGACGCTCTTGTCGTCAGAGAAGTAGTGCAGACCGTCAATTTTACCGTACAGGTCTAATTTGTTGCCGTCTTTGTTATAAATTTCAGCCGCATTTGCTGCGCCTGCTACCAGCAGAGCCGGTACCAGGAGGGACAGTACTTTAACTTTCATGTTATTAACCCTCTGTTTGTTATATGCCTTTTATTATGCCACTGCTTACTGATTACCCTTCTAATCAGTCGGCTATTTCATTGTGCTGCAAAATGCAGAATAATCCAACAAGAATATGATACTAAAACTTCTAAGATGTTTCAAAGTTCCCACAAGATGTTTCAATTTGTAAATTTAGCGGAACTTTTTTCACCGCAAAATGGTCAGGGAAATACGCACTAATCATCAAAAAAAATATTTAACCTTTTATAATCAAATTGATAGACAACAACATATCTATAGCACTGAATGGTAAAACAAAATGATCATTGGTGGCTAAAATAAGAGCCGCTATCATCATTAACTTTATTTATTACCGTCATTCAGTTCTGAATGTCTGTTTACCCCTATTTCAACCGGATGCCTCGCATCCGGTTTTTTTTACCCTTCTTTACACAACTTTAATTTATCTGTGCTACGGCTAATGATTCCCTAACGACTATTAATCAATCAATTAGGCCATCAGTGGTGCATATTCTGCCAATGTCTTGTTATTTCGTGCGATTCCTCCCTTTTGTTTCCGTCAATATCGTCGCCGGTTAACCTTCCCGGCGCGGTTTCATTTACGCTTCGTTTCTAAGATAATTCCTGGGCGGCATCGCACCGCTGGCGCCAATCTGTAGTATGGATTTACGCCATTAGCCTTTATACTGCCAGCAGCATCTGCTTTGTTGCCAGTTACTCTGGCGCTACATCCTGTTTACAAACAATGATGAGTCGTTCAGCCACAAGATGACCCCGAAAAAATTCTCCCTGATCCCCGGCAACATCAGCCGCTTCTTCATTTTGATGGTTATTGTCCTGCTGGCGACAATGGGGGTGATGATCCAAAGCGCCGTCAATGCCTGGCTGAAGGAGAAAAGCTATCAGGTGGTTGATGTCTCCCACGCTCTGCACCAGCGCATTGACGCCTGGCGCTATGCCACCTGGCAGATCTACGACAATATCGCCGCCACCTCAGTCAACACCGCAAGCGGCGGTCTGCAGGAGACGCGTTTAAAACAGGACGTTTACTACCTGGAGAAACCCCGGCGTAAAACCGAAGCCCTGATCTTTGGCTCCCATGACAGCTCCACCCTCGAAATGACGCAGAAAATGTCCGATTATCTCGATATTTTGTGGGGCGCGGAGACCATTCCGTGGTCGATGTACTATCTCAACGGCCTGGACAATAGTCTGATCCTGGTCTCCACCCTGCCGTTGAAGGACCTCTCTTCGAGCTTCAAAGAGTCAACGATCAGCAGCGTCGTGGAGTCACGGCGCGCGGAAATGCTGCTGCAGGCTAATACCCTTGATGAGCGCGAGACGTTCTCGCCGCTGCGCCATCTCGCCTGGCAGAACGCGCACTATTTTACGTTACGCACCACCTTCAACCAGCCCGGACACCTTGCCACGGTGGTCGCCTTCGACCTGCCGATTAACGATCTGATCCCGCCCGGCATGACCATCGACAGCTTCCGTATCGAGCCTGACCCGTCGCAAAATCTCGCCACCACGGCGGATAAAGAGAGCGCCGATCATATTGGGATCACCTTTAACGGCATGCAGATTGACATCGCCACCGACATCAGCACCACCGGTATGCAGTTGCTGTGGACGGTACCAATGAGCACCATGCTGCTGGAGTCCATGCAGAACATTCTTCTGCCGCTGCTGCTCAACATTGGTCTGCTGGCGCTGGCGCTGTTTGGTTTTACCACCTTTCGCCACTATAAAGGACGCAGCCATTCGTCTGGCGCCGGGCTCCCCTCCGCCGCCAACAGCGAACTGCGTCTGCTGCGCGCCATTAACGAAGAGATTGTTTCTCTGCTGCCGCTGGGGCTGCTCGTTCACGATCAGGAAGCCAACCGAACGGTTATCAGCAATCCAATTGCCGACCATCTGCTTCCGCACCTGAATCTGCAGAACATCACCAATATGGCGGACCAGCACCAGGGGGTGATCCAGGCCACCGTCAATAATGAGCAGTATGAAATCCGCCAGTATCGCAGCCAGGTAGCGCCGCGCACCCAGATCCTGATCATCCGTGATCAGGACCGCGAAGTGCTGGTTAATAAAAAGCTCAAGCAGGCCCAGCGCTTGTATGAGAAAAACCAGCAGGGACGGGCCGCCTTTATGCAGCACATCGGCAGCGCCCTGAAGCAGCCCGCGCTGACGCTGGCGGCAGAGGCGGCGGCGCTCAGTAGTACAGAGAATCGGACGCTGGCCCAGCATGCCGATGAGCTGGTCAAACTCATCGATGACATTCAGCTCGCCAATCTGCTGGAAAGCGATGCCTGGAAAACCAACCAGACGTTGTTCTCGGTGCAGGAGCTTATTGACGACGTCGTGCCGGAAGTGCTGCCGGCGATGAAACGCAAGGGTCTGCAGCTGCTCATCAACAATGCGCTCCCGGCCGGCGAGCAGCGCTATGGCGACCGTGAAGCTCTGCGGCGCACGCTGGTGCTGTTAATCCAGTATTCAGTGACCACCACGCCTATCGGCAAGATCACCCTCGACGTCTGTCAGGATGAGTCGGCCAGCGATCGCCTGACCTTCCGCATTCTGGATACCGGCAACGGCGTCTCGGCAAACGAGATCGACAATATGCACTTCCCGTATCTCAACGAGACCCAGAGCGACCTGTACGGCAAAGCAAACGCCCTTACCTTCTGGCTATGCGACCGCATGACGCGCAAGCTGGGCGGGCAATTGACCATTAAAGCCCGGGAGTCGCTGGGGACGCGCTATACCCTGCATCTGAAAATGCCGGCCAGCGAAGAGGCTGAGGCGGGAGAGCATTTGCTGGATGACGTTATCGTCCTGCTGGATGTGACTTCCAGCGAAGTGCGGCGGATTGTCACTCGCCAGCTGGAGAGCTGGGGAGCGTCCTGCATCACACCGGACGATCGGGCGACCAGTCAAGCCTTTGATCTTTATTTAACGGATAATCCGTCTAATCTTACTGCTTCAGGCTTGCTTTTAAGCGATGATGAGGTCGGGATACGCAAGATCGGCCCGGGCCAACTGCGGGTCAACTTTAATATTAGCACGGCGATGCAGGAGGCTATCCTGCAGCTTATTGAGCAGCAGCTGGCGGAGGAGGCGGTTCAGCCCGTCACCTCAGGAAACGAGAGTAACGCCGAACTCCATGCCAGCGGCTATTACGCACTGTTTGCCGATACGGTACCGGATGATGTTCAGAGATTGTATACTGAAATCGAAGCGGGCGATTTTGCTGCTCTGGCGCAAACCGCCCACCGCCTCAAAGGGGCATTTGCTATGCTTAATCTGATACCCGGCAAGCAGTTATGTGAAACGCTTGAGCATCTGATTCGCGAAAAGGATGCGCAAGGCATAGAAAAATATATCAGCGACATTGACGCTTACGTCAAGAGCTTGCTGTAGAAGGTAGCCTTATACATGAACACTATGAACGTAATTATTGCCGATGACCATCCGATCGTACTGTTCGGTATTCGTAAGTCACTTGAGCAAATTGAGTGGGTGAACGTCGTTGGCGAGTTTGAAGACTCCACGGCCCTTATCAACAATCTTCCGAAGCTGGACGCCCATGTGCTGATCACCGATCTGTCCATGCCCGGTGACAAATACGGCGACGGGATCACGCTGATTAAATACATCAAGCGCCACTTCCCGGATCTGTCGATCATTGTTCTGACCATGAACAACAATCCGGCGATCCTTAGCGCGGTGCTGGATCTGGATATCGAAGGGATCGTCCTCAAGCAGGGGGCGCCGACCGACCTGCCAAAAGCGCTGGCCGCGCTGCAGAAAGGGAAGAAATTCACCCCGGAAAGCGTCTCTCGCCTGCTGGAAAAAATCAGCGCCAGCGGCTATGGCGATAAACGCCTGTCGCCGAAAGAGAGCGAAGTGCTGCGCCTGTTCGCCGAAGGTTTCCTGGTAACCGAGATCGCCAAAAAGCTTAATCGCAGCATTAAAACCATCAGCAGCCAGAAGAAATCGGCGATGATGAAGCTGGGCGTCGAAAACGACATCGCCTTGCTGAACTACCTCTCTTCCGTCTCGCTGAGCGCGACGGACAAAGAGTAATCTCTTCGCCCTCTCCGTCTCGCCCCGGCGAGACGGAGCTCCCCATTATTCCCGCCCTTTACGCACCCGCGCCGCATATACCGTCAGCGTTTGCTTCAGTACGTCGAGGGTGACCGGCTTGGACAGACAACTGTCCATCCCCGATTCCAGACAGCGCTGCTTCTCTTCCGCCAGGGCATTGGCCGTTACGCCAATCACCGGCAGCGTCAGGCCAAGCTGACGAATGCGCTGCGTCAGGCGATAACCATCCATATTAGGCATGTTGACGTCGCTGAGCACGATATCGATGTGCTGCTTGCTGAGGACGTTGAGCGCGTCGATCCCGTCGTTCGCGGTCACGCACTGGTAGCCGAGCGAACCCAGCTGATCCGCCAGCAGGCGGCGGTTGATCGGGTGATCGTCGACCACGAGGATCATCATGTCGTCGTTATTGCCGGCCTGCGCCTCCGGGGCCATCAGCGCCGGGCTATTTTCCGCACTGGCGAGCGCAACATGGAAAATACGCCCCAGCAGCGGCAGCAGTTCGTGGGGAGTCGTCACGCTGTGCAGCCATTCGCCGGCGGACCGCTCCTGCGGAATACCGATATGACGGCGACAGAAGATGACCATGGCCCTTCCCTGCCATCCGCTCAGCGCCTCATCGTCAGTGAGTAAGACATCCTCGGCGTCCGGCGTTTCGCCGGCATGGCGGCGGACCGTCAGGCCGTGGTAGCTGAGCAGCGAGGTGACGAACATCGCCAGCGAAGTGTTATGAATCGCCAGCCAGCAGGTCTTGCCAGCGAAACCGTCTCTGCTCACCGGTGAGGTATTCTGCACGCCATACAGAGGAATACGGATGGTAAAGCGGCTACCCATCCCCGGCTCGGTTTCGACAGCAATATCGCCATCCATCATGCTGATCAGTTTTTCACAGATCGCCAGGCCAAGGCCGGTGCCCTGAAAATTGCGCTGCACGCCGGTCCCCACCTGGAAGAAAGGATCGAAGAGGCGCAATACCTCTTTCGCCGGGATCCCCTCTCCGGTGTCGCGAACGCTAATCTGCAGATAATCCCCCGCGCACTGGACGTGCAGGACAATGCAGCCGGTATCGGTGAACTTTATCGCATTGCTGAGCAGATTTGAGATCACCTGCTGCAGGCGCATCGGGTCGCCGGACATTTGTTCCGGAACGTCCGGCTCGATAAAGCAGTACAGGCCCAGCTGCTTGCGCACCACCAACGGCAGATAGTTAGCGGAGATATGGTTCATGACTTCGCGCGGAGAGAACTCCCGCGGCTCGATCTTCAACTGCTCGGACTCGATTTTCGAGAAATCAAGAATATCGCTGATGATTTTCAGCAGCAGGCTGGAGGAGTTGTTCATCGCCGTCACAAGGCGATCGACGCCTTTCGGCAACGCTTTGGTCTGCAGCAGATCGAGGTTACCGATGATGCCATACAGCGGGGTACGCAGCTCATGGCTAACGGTCGCCAGGAACATCGATTTCGACTGGCTGGCCTGCTCCGCCGCCTGGGCCATCTCCTGCAGCGACTCCTCCATTTTCACGCGGGCGGAAACGTCCACCAGCACGCAAATGGCGACGTTTTCATTGCGATAGCGTGAATGAACAAAGCTAATCTGCAGGTTGGTATGGTTGCTGGTCAGCACGTCGACAAAATTGACCTGCTGGCCGCAGATGATCTGCGTCAGCCGCTGGCGGTCCTCGTGGGTCAGCATGTTCAGGTAGTTGTGCGCCAGTTCATTACTGAGAATATTGGTCCCGTCGGCAGTGCGCAGAATACAGATCCCTACCGGGGCAGAAGCCACAATTTTGCGGTTGAACTGCTCGTGCTCTTCCAGGCGCTGGGCGTCATTCTCCGCGGGGATAAAAATGCGCCGCTCATACATCCGCGCCAGCGCGAACAGCATCGCGCCGCTGAGGATATTAAGAACGATAGCATTGATGATCAGCATACGGATCCGCTCCAGCACCTGATCTACCGAGACGGAATAGACGATGCTCAGGGAGGACGGCGAGAGGCTTTTTTTCAGTACCAGCTCGCGGAAACCCGAACTGTAGCCAAACCACATCCGCTCCTGCATCCACTTCGCTTCGCTCTGGATTTTACCTTCCGCACCGGCCAGCGAAATCAGCGGCTGGCCGTTATCGTCAAAGATCGTCACGCTCATCGGCAGGCTGCCCGGCGTAAAGAAGCTTTCCATGCGGATGGTCTGCTCCACGCCCAGCATCGCCTGCAGGCGATTGGCCATATAGACCGGCGTCAGGGCGTAAAAATAGCCCACCCCGGGGCGAACGCCCTGGCTTATCCAGAACAGGTTGTTGCCGCGCTCATTTTGCGGCGCGTTGCGATATTGCTCTATGCGCTGATGCAGGACTTTCAGCGCCTGATCGCGCTCAATCGGCACGTCCCGCAGGCCAAAGTTGGCCATGCAGAGGTTATCGCTGCCGATGAGAAAGATGCGGTTAAGGTCGTAGGCGGCAGTAAAATTATCCCGCCAGTAGCGCATAAACCATGCCAGCGACTGCAGCGAATTACGCCAGGTGGCGCTCATCGCGCTGCAGTCGGAATCGGGGTACAGGGGTTCAAAGTTGGGCACCGCCATATCGCCGTTTTGCCCTTGCGCTACCGCGTCCCCTGCCGACAAGCGATTACCGGCGACATACTTCAGCTCTTTCATTACATCCGCGGTACGCTGGATATAGCGCTGGGCCTGATCGGCGTTGAGATTAAGCTCCTGATGGATTTCGGCTTCCCGCTCGTGCAGCGCGTTGACGATATAAAACACAGAGACAAACGCAATAAGCAGCCACAGCAATACCGCCAGCGCTCTGAACAGATAACGTGAAACCTTCAGGGTTGTATGAAAAGAGGCAAGATATTTCAATGTGGCGATGCTCGGCCGTCAGGGACTCAACAGAATGCGGTTAAGGTAGCGGTAAACCGGCTTTGCCGCAATGTTAATGCAAAAAGGGCCGGGAAAATACCCGGCCCTTCCAGAACATTTACCTCGGACGATTATTCTTCGTCTTCGGCGATGTCGTCATCGGTATCCGCTTCCGGGGCGATATCGTCATCGCCTTCTGCCGCGCTACCGTCGATGGCATCCAGCTCTTCATCATCCACCGGCTCAGCCACGCGCTGCAGACCTACCACGTTTTCATCTTCCGCGGTGCGAATGAGGATCACGCCCTGGGTGTTACGGCCCACGATGCTCACTTCGGAAACGCGGGTACGCACCAGCGTCCCGGCGTCGGTGATCATCATGATCTGATCGCAGTCATCCACCTGCACGGCGCCGACCACGGAACCGTTACGCTCGGTGACTTTGATCGAAATAACGCCCTGGGTGGCACGCGACTTGGTCGGATACTCCGCCGCCGCGGTACGTTTACCGTAACCGTTTTGCGTCACCGTCAGGATCGCGCCTTCGCCGCGTGGAATAATCAGCGAGACGACGCTGTCGTTTTCCGCAAGCTTAATACCGCGTACGCCGGTGGCGGTACGGCCCATGGCGCGAACGGCGTCTTCCTTGAAGCGTACAACCTTACCGGCCGCGGAGAACAGCATCACTTCATCCTGACCAGAGGTCAGATCGACGCCGATCAGCTCATCGCCTTCGTTCAGGTTGACCGCGATGATACCGGCGGAACGCGGACGGCTGAACTCGGTCAGCGCGGTTTTCTTCACGGTACCGCTGGCGGTCGCCATAAAGACGTTGACGCCCTCTTCGTACTCGCGGACCGGCAGGATGGCGGTGATGCGCTCATCGGCTTCCAGCGGCAGCAGGTTGACGATCGGCCGACCGCGCGCGCCGCGGCTGGCTTCCGGCAGCTGGTAGACCTTCATCCAGTACAGACGGCCGCGGCTTGAGAAGCAGAGGATGGTGTCATGGGTGTTAGCCACCAGCAGGCGGTCGATAAAGTCTTCTTCTTTAATGCGCGCTGCCGATTTGCCTTTACCGCCACGACGCTGTGCTTCGTAGTCGGTCAGCGGCTGATATTTCACATACCCCTGATGCGACAGGGTGACCACCACATCTTCCTGGTTGATCAGATCTTCGATGTTAATATCAGCGCTGTTGGCGGTGATTTCGGTACGACGTTCGTCGCCGAACTGGTCGCGGATCAGCTCCAGCTCTTCGCGAATCACTTCCATCAGACGGTCGGCGCTGCCGAGAATGTGCAGCAGCTCTGCGATCTGCTCCAGCAGCTCTTTATATTCGTCGAGCAGTTTTTCATGCTCAAGGCCGGTCAGTTTCTGCAGACGCAGATCCAGAATCGCCTGAGCCTGCTGCTCGGTCAGATAGTATTTACCGTCGCGTACGCCGAACTCTGGCTCCAGCCATTCCGGACGCGCGGCGTCATCCCCGGCGCGCTCCAGCATCGCCGCGACGTTACCAAGATCCCACGCCTGGGCAACCAGCGCCGTTTTCGCTTCTGCCGGGGTCGGCGCGCGACGGATCAGTTCGATAATCGGGTCGATATTGGCCAGCGCAACGGCCAGCGCTTCGAGGATATGCGCCCGGTCGCGCGCTTTGCGCAGTTCGAAAATCGTACGACGGGTCACCACTTCACGGCGGTGGCGTACAAACGCGGCGATGATGTCCTTCAGGTTCATGATCTTCGGCTGACCATGGTGCAGAGCTACCATGTTGATGCCGAAGGAGACCTGCAGCTGGGTCTGGGAATAGAGGTTGTTAAGCACTACTTCCCCTACCGCATCGCGCTTCACTTCAATCACGATGCGCATCCCGTCTTTATCAGACTCGTCACGCAGCGCGCTGATGCCTTCCACGCGTTTTTCTTTGACCAGCTCGGCGATTTTCTCGATCAGGCGCGCTTTGTTCACCTGATACGGAATTTCGTGCACGATGATGGTTTCGCGGCCGGATTTCGCGTCCACTTCCACTTCCGCGCGCGCGCGGATGTACACTTTACCGCGACCGGTGCGATAGGCCTCTTCGATGCCGCGACGGCCATTGATAATGGCGGCGGTCGGGAAATCAGGGCCAGGAATATGCGCCATCAGCCCTTCAATGCTGATGTCTTCATCGTCAACATACGCCAGACAGCCGTTAATCACTTCCGTCAGGTTATGCGGCGGTATGTTGGTGGCCATCCCTACGGCGATCCCGGAGGCGCCGTTCACCAGCAGGTTAGGAATTTTGGTCGGCATGACGTCCGGAATACGCTCCGTACCGTCATAGTTGTCGACGAAATCGACCGTCTCTTTTTCAAGATCGGCCATCAGCTCATGAGCGATTTTCGCCAGACGAATTTCGGTATAACGCATCGCCGCGGCGGAGTCGCCGTCGATGGAACCAAAGTTACCCTGGCCGTCCACCAGCATGTAACGCAGCGAGAACGGCTGCGCCATACGCACGATGGTGTCGTATACCGCGGAGTCGCCGTGCGGGTGGTATTTACCGATTACGTCACCAACGACACGGGCTGATTTTTTATAGGCTTTGTTCCAGTCATTGCCCAATACGTTCATGGCGTAAAGTACGCGACGGTGTACCGGCTTCAGGCCATCTCGGACATCCGGCAGCGCACGGCCAACAATGACCGACATCGCATAATCCAGATAAGAGTTCTTAAGCTCTTCCTCAATGTTGACCGGTGTAATTTCTCTCGCAAGGTCGCTCATCTAACCGCTATCCCTCTACTGTATCCCGGATTCAAAGGTCGCAAATTATAACACAGCCGCGCTAATAGAGGTAAAGCAATACGGTTTATTCATGGCGCGCTGCTGATATACTCGCAGGTCTGAACAGAAAAGGAGTAAAAGCGCCCATGAATGCCGAAAAAACGTCGGTAGCCCCTAATGTCGATCATGCTGAAATCGCCAAATTCGAAGCCGTCGCCTCGCGCTGGTGGGATCTGGAGGGCGAGTTCAAACCGCTCCACCGCATCAACCCGCTGCGGCTGGGCTATATTGCCGAACGCTCCGGCGGCCTGTTCGGTAAAAAAGTCCTCGATGTCGGCTGCGGCGGCGGCATCCTCGCCGAGAGCATGGCGCGCGAAGGCGCGACGGTCACCGGGCTGGACATGGGGGCCGAACCGCTGCAGGTCGCCAGGCTGCACGCCCTGGAGAGCGGTATTCAGGTAGACTATGTTCAGGAAACAGTTGAGGAACATGCCGCGAAGCACCCGCAGCAGTATGACGTCGTGACCTGCATGGAGATGCTGGAGCACGTCCCCGACCCGCAGTCGGTGGTACACGCCTGCGCGCGGTTAGTGAAGCCCGGCGGCCAGGTCTTCTTCTCCACCATCAACCGCAACGGCAAGGCCTGGCTGATGGCGGTAGTCGGGGCGGAATATGTCATGAAGATGGTGCCCAAAGGCACTCATGATGTGAAGAAGTTTATCAAGCCGGCCGAGCTGCTGGGCTGGGTAGATCAGACTACTCTGAAAGAGCAGCATATCATCGGTCTGCATTACAATCCGCTGACCAATACCTTCAAGTTAGCGCCAGGGGTTGATGTTAACTATATGTTGCATACCACCGCCAAACAGGACTGAGGTCAACACCTCCGCTTATGATGATTGCGCGGCATCAAGCCGCGTGATTATTTCTTCCGATGAAGAAATCAGCACTCGATCAAATTTTCATTTTTTTTTCTGTTTTATTGACTTCTTCTCCAGGCCTTATGCGACGTGGACTTGCGGATTATTACCCTTCCGCAACCTCAATTTAACGTCAAAATCAACCCTTGTACTCAAAAGATTCCTTACTAAAATACTCACCATATAGCGTTTCTTTTATCGACAACCCCCTACATATAGTATTTATCCACAGAGTTAGTCACAACGGCCTTCTGTGGATAAACGGGGGATATTTTCTTTCACGGACAGGTAAAATCCACATGAATCAGAGTCTGCTGGTGACAAAGCGCGACGGGACCACCGAGCGCATCAATCTCGACAAAATCCATCGCGTACTGGATTGGGCGGCAGAAGGACTGAATAACGTTTCGATTTCCCAGGTAGAACTGCGCTCCCATATCCAGTTCTATGACGGCATCAAAACCGCGGACATCCACGAAACCATTATTAAAGCCGCTGCGGATCTGATCTCCCGCGACGCACCGGATTACCAGTACCTCGCCGCGCGTCTGGCGATTTTCCATTTGCGTAAAAAAGCCTTCGGTCAGTTTGAGCCGCCGGCGCTCTACGATCACGTGGTGAAGATGGTCGAGAAAGGTAAATACGATCATCATCTGCTGGAAGACTACACGGAAGAAGAGTTCCAGCAGATGGACGGTTTCCTCGACCACTGGCGCGACATGAACTTCTCCTACGCAGCCGTTAAACAGCTGGAAGGCAAGTATCTGGTACAAAACCGCGTCACCGGCGAAATTTATGAGAGCGCGCAGTTCCTCTATATTCTGGTCGCCGCTTGCCTGTTCTCGAACTATCCGCGCGAAACGCGTCTGGACTATATCAAGCGTTTCTACGACGCGGTGTCCACCTTTAAAATCTCGCTGCCGACGCCCATCATGTCCGGCGTGCGTACCCCAACCCGTCAGTTCAGCTCCTGCGTGCTGATCGAGTGCGGCGACAGCCTGGATTCCATCAACGCCACCTCCAGTGCGATTGTGAAATACGTTTCCCAGCGCGCCGGCATCGGCATCAACGCCGGGCGCATTCGCGCGCTGGGCAGCCCGATCCGCGGCGGCGAAGCCTTCCACACCGGCTGCATTCCGTTCTACAAGCATTTCCAGACCGCGGTGAAATCCTGCTCGCAGGGCGGCGTACGCGGCGGCGCGGCAACCCTCTTCTACCCAATGTGGCATCTGGAAGTGGAAAGCCTGCTGGTGCTGAAAAACAACCGTGGTACCGACGCCAACCGCGTTCGTCACATGGACTACGGGGTACAGATCAACAAGCTGATGTACACCCGTCTGCTGAAGGGCGGCGATATTACTCTGTTCAGCCCTTCCGACGTCCCGGGCCTGTATGACGCCTTCTTCGCCGATCAGGACGAGTTTGAGCGCCTGTACACCCAGTACGAGCAGGACGACAGCATTCGTAAGCAGCGTATTAAAGCCGTTGAGCTGTTCTCGCTGATGATGCAGGAGCGCGCCTCTACCGGCCGCATCTATATCCAGAACGTCGACCACTGCAACACCCACAGCCCTTTCGATCCGGTAGTCGCCCCGGTGCGTCAGTCTAACCTGTGCCTGGAGATCGCCCTGCCGACCAAACCGCTGGAAGATGTCAACGACGAAAACGGCGAAATCGCGCTGTGCACCCTGTCGGCCTTCAACCTCGGGGCTATCGACAGCCTCGACGAGCTGGAAGAGCTGGCGGTGCTGGCGGTGCGTGCTCTGGATGCGCTGCTCGACTATCAGGATTACCCCATCCCGGCGGCTAAACGCGGTGCGATGGGGCGTCGTACGCTGGGTATCGGCGTGATCAACTTCGCTTACTATCTGGCGAAGCATGGCAAACGCTACTCCGACGGCAGCGCCAACAACCTGACGCACAAAACGTTCGAAGCGATTCAGTACTATCTGCTGAAGGCCTCTAACGAGCTGGCTATCGAGCAAGGCGCCTGCCCGTGGTTCAACGAAACCACCTATGCGCAGGGCATCCTGCCGATCGATACCTATAAGAAAGATCTGGACGGCATCGTCAGCGAACCCCTGCACTACGACTGGGAAGCATTGCGCGAATCCATTAAAACCCACGGCCTGCGCAACTCCACGCTCTCCGCGCTGATGCCGTCCGAGACCTCGTCGCAGATCTCCAACGCCACCAACGGCATTGAGCCGCCGCGCGGCCACGTGAGTATCAAAGCGTCCAAGGACGGTATCCTGCGCCAGGTGGTGCCGGATTACGAAAACCTGCAGAACGCCTACGAGCTGCTGTGGGAGATGCCGAACAACGACGGTTATCTGCAGCTGGTGGGTATCATGCAGAAGTTTATCGACCAGTCGATCTCTGCCAACACTAACTACGATCCGACGCGCTTCCCGTCCGGAAAAGTGCCGATGCAGCAGTTGCTCAAAGACCTGCTCAACGCCTATAAATTCGGCGTCAAAACGCTGTACTATCACAACACCCGTGATGGCGCTGAAGACGCCCAGGATGACCTGGCCCCGTCCATCCAGGACGACGGCTGCGAAAGCGGCGCTTGTAAGATCTAAGGTATTTTTGCCGGGTAACGCTACGCTTACCCGGCCTACGTTTGTGTAGGCCCGGCCAACCCATTCCTGCCGGGCAATACAGTTCAACAGGACTCACTTCAATGGCATACACCACTTTTTCACAGACGAAAAACGATCAGCTGCTGGAACCTATGTTTTTTGGCCAGCCGGTTAACGTGGCCCGCTACGATCAGCAAAAATACGACATCTTTGAAAAGCTGATTGAAAAGCAGCTCTCCTTCTTCTGGCGCCCGGAAGAGGTTGACGTTTCCCGCGATCGCATCGACTACCAGGCGCTGCCGGAACACGAAAAACATATTTTCATCAGCAACCTGAAGTACCAGACGCTGCTCGACTCCATCCAGGGCCGTAGCCCGAATGTGGCGCTGCTGCCGCTGATCTCCATCCCGGAGCTGGAGACCTGGGTAGAAACCTGGGCCTTCTCCGAGACCATTCACTCGCGTTCGTACACTCACATCATCCGCAACATCGTCAACGACCCGGCGACCGTGTTCGACGACATCGTCACCAACGAGCAGATCCAGAAACGTGCGGAAGGCATCTCTCACTATTACGATTCGCTGATCGAGATGACCAGCTACTGGCATCTGCTGGGCGAAGGCACCCACACCGTCAACGGCAAGACCGTGACCGTGAATCTGCGCGAGCTGAAAAAGAAACTCTATCTGTGCCTGATGAGCGTTAATGCCCTGGAAGCGATCCGCTTCTACGTCAGCTTCGCCTGCTCCTTCGCCTTTGCCGAACGCAAACTGATGGAAGGCAACGCCAAAATTATCCGCCTGATCGCCCGCGATGAAGCGCTGCACCTGACCGGCACCCAGCATATGCTGAACCTGCTGCGCTCCGGCAGCGACGATCCGGAAATGGCGGAAATCGCCGAAGAGTGCAAGCAGGAGTGCTATGACCTGTTCGTGCTGGCGGCGCAGCAGGAGAAAGAGTGGGCGGACTACCTGTTCCGCGACGGCTCGATGATCGGCCTGAATAAAGATATTCTCTGCCAGTACGTCGAGTACATCACCAATATCCGCATGCAGGCGGTGGGCCTCGATCTGCCGTTCCAGACCCGCTCCAACCCGATCCCATGGATCAACACCTGGCTGGTCTCCGACAACGTTCAGGTGGCGCCACAGGAAGTGGAAGTCAGTTCTTATCTCGTCGGCCAGATCGATTCTGAAGTCGATGCCGACGATCTGAGCAACTTCCAGCTGTAATGAAGCGGATCTTCCTGAAAATCTCTGACACTCGCCTTGAGTGTCAGGATGAACACCCTTCCCTGCTGGCGGCGCTGGAGTCGCATAATATCAACGTCGAATATCAGTGCCGCGAAGGCTACTGCGGCTCCTGCCGCACGCGTCTGGTCTCCGGCCAGGTTGACTGGCTGACCGAGCCGCTGGCCTTTATCCAGCCGGGAGAAATTTTGCCCTGCTGCTGCCGGGCGAAAGGCGATATTGAGATCGAGATGTAGTCTTGTCAGGTGGCGCTACGCTTACCCAACCTACTGTTCCAGGACCGGCCGTTTACGCACTGCCGCCCTGGGCTGCTGAAACTGCCGGTGTTGACGGCCTCAAAATCGCTGAGACGTTCCCGGAAGGCCGGGGCAGCCCGCATGGATGCGGGCTGAGGGCCGTGTTTTGCATGGACGCTGCCTCGGCCCGACCCGAAGCCTGCAGGGATAAGTCGAAGGGACCGCGCAGCGGCGATTTTGCTGGCCGGAGCCCGGGGGTACAGGGGGAGGCGGCGACTGGCCTCCCCCTGTGCGCTCCCTGCGCTATGAAAGGCATAACGCAGAAGAAATATCGGGAGCGCAATCTTCCAGGAAATAACATAGAACAAACGTTATTCCCGGGTCGAAATCGTTGCACGCCGAGAACAGTGTCAACAAAACCGCAGTTCGTACGCCGGGTAAGGCGTAGCCGCCATCCGGCTTTTTACTGTTTCGCGTCCAGGAACTGCACCGCTTTATCCGGGAAATCGGTAAATAAGCCGTCGACGCCCGCCTGGTTATACAGCACGTCATAGAGCTGATTAACGTTAGTCGCGTACTCCGGCAACTGATCCGCGCGCACGGTGTACGGATGCACCTGCAGATGGCTGGCATGCGCCTCTTTCACCATCGCCGTCAGCTTCACCGCCCCCGGCTTCGAGCCTTCCGCTACCAGCATATGGTAATCCGGGCCGATACCGTCCGCGTACTGCGCAATCTGCGCCATCGCCCCTGGCTTGAACATCCAGTCATAGCTGTAGTTCACCCACTTACCATCGGCCTGTTTCTGCTGGGTTTCATTCCAGTCGGTATAGGCGATGAGCTGCACCAGATTGAGATCCATCCCCATCTTCGGCTCAAGCTCATTTTTAATGCGTTTGAGCTCGTTGGCGTCAAAGCACTGCAGATAAACCTTATCCTGCTTGCTGGTATAGCCATATTCCTTCAGCACCTTCAATGTGCTGGCGGCAATATCTTTGCCTTCCTGGTGGTGGAACCACGGCGCTTTGATTTCCGGGTAGATACCGATGTTTTTGCCGGTTGAATGGTTCAGCCCCTGGACAAACTCAATCTCCTCTTCAAAGGTATGAATACGGAAATCGGATTTGCCCATCGGGAATCGCCCGGGATAGGTTTGCACGTTCTTACCATTTTTCGGCTCAAAACCTTCGGTAAACTTCAGCGACTTAATCTCGGCCAGGGTAAAGTCGATGGCGTAGAAACGGCCATCTTTACGCGCCCGCTGCGGGAAACGCTGCGCAACGTCAGTCACCCGATCGAGATAGTGGTCGTGTAACACCACCAGCCGGTCGTCTTTGGTCATCACCAGGTCTTGCTCAAGGTAATCCGTCCCCTGAGCGTAAGCCATCGCTTTCGCCGGCAGGGTATGTTCCGGCAGATACCCGCTGGCGCCGCGGTGGGCGATGACCATTTTATCAGCCGCTGTCGCGCTGAAGCACAGCGCCGAACTGGACAGAATCATTCCGCTCATCAGCGCGGTAAGTTTCATTTTCATCGCCGCTCCTTAGGCTTGTTTCAGCTGTTGGTGATGGCGACGTTCACCGAGCATCACGATAACCAGCAGGATAACCGCCAGCACGCTGCCGCCGATCATCACCATAAAGCCGCCGTCCCAGCCGAAGAAATCGACGGTGTAGCCGACGATAGCGCTCGCGGCCACGGAACCGCCAAGATAGCCGAACAGGCCGGTGAAGCCCGCGGCGGTCCCGGCGGCTTTTTTCGGCGCCAGCTCGAGGGCATGCAGACCAATCAGCATCACCGGGCCGTAGATCAGGAAGCCAATGATGATCATACAGGCCATATCGACGCCCGGATTACCCGGCGGGTTCAGCCAGTAAACGACAGTGGCGATGGTCACCAGGGTCATAAAGAACACGCCGGTGGCGCCGCGGTTGCCTTTAAACACTTTGTCCGACATCCAGCCGCACAGCAGCGTGCCCGGGATCCCCGCGTACTCGTACAGGAAATAGGCCCAGGAGGATTTATCCAGCGCGAAGTGTTTGACCTCTTTCAGGTAGGTCGGCGACCAGTCGAGAATGCCGTAGCGCAGCAGATAAACGAAGACGTTAGCGATAGCGATGTACCACAGCAGCTTGTTCGGCAGAATGTACTGCATAAAGATCTGCTTCGCCGTCAGCTCTTCTTCGTGCTTTTCGCTGTAATCGTCCGGGTAGTCGTTTTTATATTCTTCAATCGGCGGCAGACCGCAGGACTGCGGAGTGTCGCGCATCATCGCAAAGGCGAAAATCGCCAGCAGAATGGCGCCGAATGCCGGCATATACAGCGCCGCGTGCCAGTCGTTAAACCACGCCATCCCTAACAGGAACAGCAGCGGCGGAATGCCGCCGCCGACGTTATGCGCGCAGTTCCACACCGAGACAATCCCGCCGCGCTCTTTCTGCGACCACCAGTGCACCATGGTCCGGCCGCACGGCGGCCAGCCCATCCCCTGGAACCAGCCGCAGAGGAACAGCAGCACGAACATTATCATGATGCTGGACGTCGCCCACGGCACGAAGCCCATCACCAGCATCACCAGCGCGGCGAGGATCAAGCCAGCCGGCAGGAAAATGCGCGGATTCGAGCGGTCAGAGACCGATCCCATGATGAATTTCGAAAATCCATAGGCGATGGAGATACCGGAAAGGGCGAAGCCGAGGTCGCCACGAGAGAACCCCTGCTCGATAAGATAAGGCATCGCCAGGGCAAAGTTCTTACGAACCAAATAGTAGGCGGCATAACCAAAAAAGATGCCAATAAAAATCTGCCAGCGTAATCGGCGATATAGCGGGTCAATCTCCGCTGCTGGCAAACGCGCTTTATGCGCGGCGGGTTTAAAAATACTTAACATATCAGCCTCCGTGGCCCTTGCTGTTTTCTACTGACGTCACGACAAAATCCCAGATTAATCACCAACTTCAAATATGGTCGCGATGGTAGGCAATACGTAGAGTTGATACTGTGAAACATCGCACAATTTGTTACAGAAATATGACAAAACGTTCCAATGTGAGCACGAAATCACATAACACGCTCAAATAACGCGCGAATATGCTCGAAATCAAACAATAACCTTACTAATTGTGGCTAAATGGCGTTAAACGAAAGCAGAGGAGCTGAAGATGACGGGACGTCTTGATAGCGAGGTCATTATCATCGGCGGCGGAGCAACCGGCGCCGGTATCGCCCGCGACTGCGCCCGGCGCGGATTACGAACGCTGCTCATTGAGCGCCATGATATCGCCACCGGGGCGACCGGCCGGAATCATGGACTGCTGCACAGCGGCGCCCGCTACGCGGTGACCGACAACGAATCCGCCCGCGAATGCATCAGTGAGAACCGCATCCTGCGCCGCATCGCCCGCCACTGTATTGAACCGACCAATGGGCTGTTTATCACCCTGCCTGAAGATGACCTGGCATGGCAGCAAACCTTTATCGACGCCTGTCAGCAGGCTGGCATAGAGGCCACGCCGCTCTCGCCGCAGGAAGCGCTGCGCCGGGAGCCCGCCGTCAACCCGACGCTGCTGGGCGCGGTGCAGGTCCCGGACGGTACCATCGACCCGTTTCGCCTCACCGCGGCCAATATGCTCGACGCCCGCGAACACGGCGCGCAGATCCTTACCGGCTGCGAAGTAACAGGCCTGCTGCGCCGGGGCGATCGCGTCTGCGGCGTCCAGGTATACGACCGCCAACTTCACCAGGCCCGCACTCTGTACGCCGGGATGGTGGTTAACGCCGCCGGGATCTGGGGGCAGCGTATTGCGGAATATGCCGACCTGCGCATCACCATGTTCCCGGCGAAGGGATCGCTGCTGATCCTCGATCATCGGATTAACAACCTGGTGATCAACCGCTGCCGTAAGCCGGCCGACGCCGATATTCTGGTGCCCGGCGATACCATCTCGCTGATCGGCACTACCTCAATGCATATTCCTTATGACGAAATTGACGACAACCGGGTAACAGCGGCGGAGGTCGATACCCTGCTGCGCGAAGGGGAAAAGCTGGCGCCGGTCATGGGCCGCACCCGGATCCTCCGCGCCTACTCCGGCGTCCGCCCGCTGGTGGCCAGCGATAACGATCCCAGCGGGCGCAGCGTCAGCCGCGGCATCGTCCTGCTCGACCATGCCCAGCGTGACGGTATGGAAGGCTTCATTACCATCACCGGCGGCAAGCTGATGACCTATCGCCTGATGGCCGAGTGGGCCACCGACGCCGTCTGTCGTAAGCTGGGAAACACCACCCCCTGTACCACGGCCGAAGCCCCGCTGCCCGGTTCACAGGAGCCAACGGAAAGTACCCTGCAAAAGATTATCTCCCTCCCCACCCCGCTGCGCGGCTCGGCCGTCTACCGTCACGGCGATCGCACCCCGTCCTGGCTTGGCGACAGCCGCCAGCACCGTAGCCTGGTCTGCGAATGTGAAGCCGTCACTGCCGGTGAAGTGAAATACGCGGTGGAAAACCTGGCGGTCAACACCCTGCTCGACCTGCGCCGCCGCACCCGGATTGGCATGGGGACCTGTCAGGGGGAACTCTGCGCCTGCCGCGCTGCCGGACTGCTGCAGCGCTTTAACGTCACCACGCCCGCGCAGTCGTTAACCCAGCTCTCGGAATTTCTCAATGAACGCTGGAAGGGCGTGCAGCCCATCGCCTGGGGCGATGCGCTGCGCGAAAGCGAATTCACCCGCTGGGTCTACCTCGGCCTGTGCGGATTGCCACAGGAGCACCGGGATGAAGTTTGATTGCGCGATTATCGGCGGCGGGCTCGCCGGCCTGCTGTGCGGGCTGGCCCTGAATCAGCACGGCCTGCGCAGCGTCATCATCAGCCGCGGGCAGAGCGCGCTGCATTTTTCCTCCGCGTCGTTAGACCTGCTCTCGGCGCTGCCCAACGGCGATCACGTCACTGACGTCGCACAAGGTCTGCAGCAGCTCGCTGAACAGCTTCCTGAACACCCTTATTCCCGGCTCGGCGCCGAGGCGGTACTCAAATACGCGACACAGACCGAAGCCCTGCTGGCCGCCTGCGGCGCGGTGATGCAGGGCGATGCGCGCCGGCCGCACCGGCGGGTAACGCCGCTGGGGACGTTGCGCCCGGCATGGCTGTCGCCCCTTGAGGTGCCTGTCGCGCCCCTGCCGTCGCAGGGCGCCTGTCTGGTGGGGATCAGCGGCTTTGCTGATTTTCAGCCGCATCTCGCCGCCGCCGCGCTCGGTCAACACGGAGTTACCGCCGCGGCGGTGGAAATCGAGTTACCGCTGCTGGATGTGCTGCGTGACAACCCGACCGAGTTTCGCGCCGCCAATATCGCCCGCGTCCTGGATGATGAGAATATGTGGCCGGCCCTGCATGCAGCGCTGCTACCGCTGGCGCAGCAGTATGACCTGCTGATCATGCCCGCCTGTTTTGGCCTCGCCGACGATCGCCTGTACCACTGGCTGCAGGCGCGTCTACCCTGCCCGCTGCGTCTGCTGCCGACGCTGCCGCCTTCGGTTCCCGGGATGCGTTTGCATTCTCAGCTGCAACGCCAGTTCATTCGCGAGGGCGGCGCCTGGCTCGCAGGCGATGAGGTGGTGAAAATCAGCCATCGACAGGACGCCGTCGAGGCGGTCTGGACGCGAAATCACGGCGATATTGCGCTGCGTCCGCGCTTTACCGTGCTGGCCAGCGGCAGCTTTTTCAGCAACGGTCTTGTCGCCACTCGCGATAGCGTGCGCGAGCCGATCCTCGGCCTCGACCTTCACCAGACCCTGCCACGGGAAAGCTGGTACCAGCGCGATTTCTTCGCCTCACAACCGTGGCAGCGCTTCGGCGTGAAAACCGATGCCCTGCTGCGCCCCCTGCTGGGCGGGCAGCCGTTCCATAATCTGTTCGCCATCGGCTCATTGCTCGGCGGGTTCGATGCCATTCAGCTCGGCTGTGGCGGCGGCGTCTGCGCCGTTACCGCGCTGCACGCCGCCAGACAGATCCACGCCCTTGCCGGAGGCCGGCCATGAACGATACCCGTTTTGAAAGCTGCATTAAGTGCACGGTCTGTACCACCACCTGCCCGGTAAGTCGGGTCAATCCGCGCTATCCCGGCCCGAAACAAGCGGGGCCGGACGGCGAACGCCTGCGTCTGAAGGATGGCGCGCTGTACGACGAGGCGCTGAAGTACTGCATTAACTGCAAGCGCTGCGAGGTCGCCTGCCCGTCGGATGTGAAAATTGGCGATATCATTCAACGCGCCCGGGCACAGTACGGCCAGCAAAAGCCGACCCTGCGCGACGCCATTCTCAGCCATACCGACCTGATGGGTACCCTTTCCACCCCCTTTGCCCCCCTGGTCAACGCCGCCACCGGCTTAAAACCGGTGCGCCGTCTGCTCGACGCGACGCTCAACATCGATCACCGGCGTACGCTGCCGAAATATGGTTTCGGCACCTTCCGCCGCGCTTACCGCCAGCTCGCCGCCCGTCAGAAGCAATACAGCGAACAGGTGGCTTTCTTTCATGGCTGCTACGTCAACTATAACCATCCACAGTTGGGTAAAGATCTGATTCGCGTCGTCAACGCGCTGGGTACCGGGGTGCAGTTGTTATCAAAAGAAAAATGCTGCGGCGTACCGCTGATCGCCAACGGTTTTTTCGACAAGGCGCGTAAGCAGGCGCAGAGCAACGTCGCCGCGATGCGGGAAAACACGCTACCGATCATTGCCACCTCCTCGACCTGCGCCTTTACGCTACGTGATGAATACCCCCATCTCCTCGATGTCGATAACAGCGATCTTCGCGATCGGGTCGAGCTTGCCACCCGCTGGATCTGGAAACAGCTGGCTGCCGGCAGGACGCTACCGCTGCGCCCGCTGCCGCTGAAGGTGGTCTATCACACCCCGTGTCATATGGAAAAGATGGGCTGGTCGCTGTATACCCTCGAGCTGCTGCGGCTGATCCCCGGCCTGCAGCTGGAGGTGCTGGATTCACAGTGCTGCGGCATCGCAGGCACTTACGGGTTTAAAACTGAGAATTACGCGGTATCCCAGGCTATCGGCGCCCCGCTGTTCCGTCAGATTGAGGAGAGCGGGGCCGACCTCGTCGTCACCGACTGCGAGACCTGCAAATGGCAGATTGAGATGTCCACCAGCAAACGCTGCGAGCATCCGCTGACGGTGCTGGCGAAGGCGCTCGTCTGAGCCCAGCGCCAGCCTCCGCCGTCAATAGCTCGTTTTCTCTTGCGGCTGGGCGCTGGCAGATTTAAACATCGCCAGCCGGCGGTCCAGCGCCTGGGTATACAGCATGGTATCCACCCCGACGGCGACAAAGTTGGCCCCCCAGGCAAGACATTTTTCCGCCATCGCCGGGTCGACCGCCAGAAATCCGGCCGCTTTCCCCGCCGCGCGAATGCGCCGGATGCTCTGCTCGATCACCCGCTGCACGTCAGGGTGACCGGCATCGTCCGGGTAGCCCAGCGAGGCGGAGAGATCCGCCGGACCGATAAACACCCCGTCAATGCCGTCCACCTCGAGAATAGCGTCCAGGTTCTCCAGCGCGGTTCGGCTCTCGACCTGAATCAGCAGACAGAGTTCGTCATTCGCCTCCGCCATATAATTCTCCACCCTTCCCCAGCGCGCCGCTCTCGCCACGCCGGCGCCAACGCCGCGGCTCCCGATGGGGGGATAACGGGTCGCTGAGACCACCTCCCGAGCCTGCTCGGCGGTATCGACCATCGGCACCAGCAAGGTTCTGGCGCCAATATCCAGCACCTGTTTTATCAGGCTGCGGTTGCCCTCGACCGGGCGAATGACCGGCTGGCTGGCATAGGGGGCAATCGCCTGCAGCTGATGATAAAGATCCTGAATGGTGTTCGGGGCATGCTCGCCGTCGATCAGCAGCCAGTCGTATCCCGACGTCGCAGCGATCTCCGCCATGTAGGATGAGGTGGAGCTCAGCCACAGGCCGATTTGCGTCTCACCGCGTAATAATCCCCGTTTGAAGGGGTTAGATAACAGTGCGTTCATAGCGATTCCTTTATTCAATGCTGTACGCTGCCGCGCTGGGGTACCGCGCGGGTAAGGCTCAATGAAAAGATAATGACCACCCCGACAATGGCGACGCCGGCCAGGGTTAACAGTCCGGCGGCGCTGCTGGCGAACAACGTTTCGGCCTGCACGCGCACGATCGGCGCCAGAAAACCACCGATGGCGCCAAACAGGTTAACAAAGCCAATCCCTGCGGCCAGCGCCGTGCCGGACAGCAGCTGCGTCGGCATCGTCCAGAAGACCGGCTGCACGGCGATCACCCCGACCGCCGCCACGCACAGCGCGATGATAGCCAGCACCGGCGCCACCAGTCCGGACACTGCAATCCCGACCGCCGCCGCCAGCAGCGTCAGGGCGGCAATATTGCGTCGCTCGCCGGTGCGATCGGAGTAGCGAGGGATAAGCCAGGTGCCAAACAGCGCCGCCACCCACGGGATGGCCGTCACCACCGAGGCAACGAAGCCGACTTTGGTGCCCAGCAGCGCAGCAACCTGGGTGGGCAGGAAGAAAATCAGACCATAGACCGCCACCTGAATGGTCAGATAAATCAGCGCCAGCTGCCAGACCCGCCCGTTACGCAGCGCATCGGACAGGCGCGAGGCAATCTTTTTCTCCTCCTCGCGCGCCAGCTCGCTTATCAGCGCCTGTTTCTCCGCTGCGCTCAGGAAGCGGGCATGCTGCGGCGAATCGTCCAGCCAGAAGAAGGTGAACGCTCCCGCGGCGACGGCGAGCAGGCCTTCAATGACAAACATCCAGAACCAGCCGGGATGGCCCATAAATCCATGCATCTCCAGCAGCGCACCGGATAAAGGCGATCCCAGCGTCAGGGCCAGCGGCGCGCCCATATAAAACAGCCCCATAATGCTGGCGCGGTTTTGCTGGGGAAACCACTGTGAAGTGAGGTAGATCATTCCGGGAAAGAAGCCCGCCTCCGCCGCGCCCAGCAGGGTACGTACCAGCAGGAATTTCGCTTCCGTATCCGCCCACGCCATCGCCGCCGACAGCACGCCCCACAGCAGCGTGGTGCAGCCGATCCATCGCCTGGCGCCAAATTTGCGCATCAGCAGATTGGCCGGCACCCCGAGGAAGGCATAGACCACAAAGAAGATACCGGCCCCCAGCGCGTAGGCCTCATTGCTGAGTCCGGTATCCAGCTGGTAGGTCTCTTTGGCGAAACCGATATTAGAACGGTCAAGAAACGCCAGCACGTACAACGCTAGCATAAAGGGGATTAAGCGGGCGCGGTTTTTCTTCACCACGCTCTCCAGCAGAGTGTTGCTCATCATAATATCCTCAGGCGCGGGCCGCCGGGCGGCCCGACGCAATCAGTGTTGATAAGGACGCTTCAGGTTGCAGTCGCGATTGAGCTCGACGCCAAAGCCGGGTTTATCCAGGACCGATTTATGAATGCGCCCTCTCTCCGGCACCGGCTCGCCGAGCAGGATCGGGTCGAACTGCGGGCGCAGCGTGGCGCAGTCCGGACTGGTCATCAGAAACTCACTGAACGGCGTGTTGGTGAAGGTGATCACCGCATGATGTGAGTAAACCGACGAGCCGTGGGGCACTACCAGCTGCCCGCGCGCTTTGGCGATGGCCGCGATCTCCACCAGAGTGGTTAAGCCGCCGCACCAGCCGACGTCGGGCTGCATAATATCGATGCCGGTTTCCGACAGGGTGCGGAAGGACTGCAGCGTGCCGTGGTGCTCGCCGCTGGTCACCATCATCCCGGCAGGCGCCTGGCGCTTCAGCTCGCGATAGCCTTCATACTGCTGCGGCGGCAGGCACTCTTCGATCCACTTGAGGTTATAAGGGGCGCAGGCATGGGCAAGTTTGGTGGCATAGTTAACGTCCTGGCTCATCCAGCAGTCCAGCATTAACCAGAAATCCGGGCCGCATTTTTCGCGCATATCCGCCACCATGGCGACGTCTTTGCGGATCCCGGCGTCGCCATCGTGCGGCCCCCAGTGGGTAGGCATTTTGCCGCCGATAAAGCCCATCTCCTGCGCCAGGTCCGGACGTGCGCCGGTGGCATAGAACTGGATTTCGTCGCGCACCGCCCCACCCAACAGTTTGTAGACCGGCAGGCCAACCACTTTCCCGAAGAGGTCCCACAGCGCCAGGTCGACACAGGAGATGGTATTCATCACCAGGCCGCCGGATCCCGCGTAGTAAAGGGTGGCGTTAAGCATCTGGTCATGGATCAGTTTGATATCGCTGACGCATTTGCCTTCGATAAAGCGGTTGAGATGTTTTTCGACGATAAAGCAGCCCATCTCCCCGGCCGTCGACACCGCAAAGCCGGTCTGTCCGTTGTCGGCTTCCACTTCCACAATCAGCGTCCCCAGCACGTTGATGCCAAACGACTGCCGGGACTGCTCATACTGTTTATATTTGCTCATCGGGGTGGCGATATGATCGTCAATCCAGTGGTTAGCCCCCTGGTCATGGTAATCGCCGCCGCCGGCGCCCTGCTCTGCTGTGGCGCCGCCGATGAACCAGGCGCGGACGTGTTTAATTTTCGGTAGGGTCATGATGTTCTCCTTATGATGAGGCGAGTTGTTCGAAGGGGCTTTTCCACCCCAGCAGACGTGAAATATCTTTCGCGCAGGCAATCGCCTTACCAGCCAGGTAATCGCGATTGTCTTCATTGATTTGCAGACGGGTACCCACCACCGAGATGGCGGCGGTCAGGTCGTTATTGGCGTTAAATACCGGGGCAGCCACGCAGCGCACATCCGGATAGTCCTCGCCATTATCAAAGCTCCAGCCCCGGGCGCGGATCCGCCCCAGCTCCTCCCGCAGCTGCTGAGCATCGGTGATGGTCGTTGGCGTGGCCCGCTCCCACTGCAGGTCTTCGATAATCGACGCCTGAACGCTGGCGGGCTGCCAGGCCAGCAAACATTTGCCGATCCCGGAGCGGTAAAGCGACAGGCTCTTACCCTCATGCGAGCGCACGCTGATGGTGGCGGGAGACTCAATTTTCAGAATGTAGTAGGCGTTACCCTGATCGATAATGCCCAGATGACAAAGCAGGCCGCACTCATCCATCAGCCGGGTGAGGCGCGGCCGCGCCAGCTCGCGCAGGTCCATTTTGCTCAGCGCCTGCCCGGCCAGCTCCACCAGCTTGGTCCACAGGCAGTAGTTATCCTGATTATCCATACTGATGAAGCGCTGCTTTTTCAGCTCGCCCAGCAGCAGATACACCGTGCTTTTCGGGATCCCCAGCTCCGCTATTATCGTCGCCGCGCTGCAGGGGCCGATGCGGCCAATTAAATTGAGGATCTCAATCGCGCGGGTCAGCGCCGGGACTTTCGTTGATTCCAACATACTGGACTCCAATCCTGAATACTGGAATCAGTGTTGCGATTGTCCGGGCGGTAAAGTGTGAGCGACATCGCGGGGCAATCGTTTTCCCGTATACTGGACCGTTCGCAGCAGAAAATTGCGACTTAACGCACAGAATTTTTTCAGAAGAGTACAACAGGTTGGACGACCGGCGCCCCGAGGATACGGTGCGCCGGGGGGAATGACTTACAGCGAGAGGGAATCCACCACGTTAATCCAGCCATGTTCGCTGGCCAGCGGTTGGCCATTCAGCCAGCGACGCAGCATGTTTAACGCCATCATAGCGCAGACTTCCTGGCGTACCGCCAGGCTGTGGCGGGTGGCGCTAAACTTCACCCGCAGTGCGAAGGTGCCGTCCGGGGTGGCCAGGGCCACGTTAAGATGATCGTTTTCCTGACCGCTCACCGCCAGAGCCAGGCCGGCAAAATGGTTTATGCGCCGCTCGGCCGCCCAGCGGGCCGCCTGCGCCAGCGTCTCCTCCTGCGCCGGAACGACTTCGCTGGCCAGCAGCGGCGCGCCGGCGCGGGACAGCTGGAGCGCCAGCAGGCCGCTGGTAAACTGCTCGCTGAGCGTCAGGCTCAGCTGCCGCTCCTGCAGACAGCGGGCGATTTGCGCGGGTAACCCTTCCGTACCTTCGAAAATCAGGCTGTCGCCAGCCACCTTACGCACCTCCGGCCACAGGGCCAGCATGGCGTCGCGCTGGTTGGCCGGTCCGGTTAGCTTGAGTTCAATGATCGGCATCGACGAGCGGTAACCCATCACCACGCCCGGAGGCAGCGTCAGCGGATTAAGACTTTGCGCCAGCTCGCTCTCCGAGCGGCCAAAGGTGGTCAAACGCAGGCATACCGGCGGGTCCGGCAGCGTAAAGCGCTGGCGCAGGCGCGGTAAAATTTCCTGCTCGACCATCACCTTAAATTCAGAGGGGACCCCGGGAGTGAAAAACATCAGGCAGCGGTTGAGCTGGATGGCAAAGCCACAGGCCGTACCGACCGGGTTGTTGATCATCTCAGCGCTGGCCGGGATTTCCGCCTGCTTACGGTTGCTTTCCGCCATCGGCCTGCCGCGCTCGGCAAAAAAGCGGGTCATGGTTTCCAGCCACTCCGGATGCAAAATAAGCCCTTCGCCTTTCGCAGTGGCGGCGGCCAGCGCGCTCAGGTCGTCGCTGGTTGGGCCAAGGCCGCCGTTGACGATCAGCACATCCGCCTGTTCGCTGCGTTCGCGCAGAATCGCCACCAGCGCATCGAGATTGTCGCCAACGGTATTGCGGCGCGTTAACGGTAAACCCTGATTAAAAAAGAAATCCGCCAGCCATGCCGCATTGGTATCAACGATTTGACCATGCAACACTTCATCGCCGGTGGACAGCATTTCCACATTCAACATTGCTCACTCCTTGCCTGCCAGGTGAGAAATACTATAACGCAAAGCGGGATGCTGACGAGGAGGAAAATCTGGCGCAGCAAGAAGATGCCGCGCCGGAAGAGATTAGAAGCTGGCGCTGGCGCCGATGTATGGGCCGTCGGCGATGGTGTTATCGCGGTTGCCATCTTTGCCCGCCAGGTTCAGGTAACGGTAGCCGGCCTGGATGCTAAGCGGACGCATAATGGTCCAGCTGGCGCCGACGTTGGCTTCCTGGTAGCTATCAATGCCGCTGGAGAGCGAATCCGGAGAGTAGTAATAATCGCCGTACAGGCGGAAGCTGTCGCCGATTTTCCACTGCAGGCCGCCGCCGACCGCGGCCGCATAACCTTCATCGCCCTGTTTCGGATTGGTGTAAATACCTTTACCACCCACGGTCGCGAGGAACGGCCCCAGCGGAATATTGAGTCCCAGGCCTAAACCCGCGGCGTCGCCGTCGTTATCGCTGTGCAGCCAGTTACCCGAAACGGCCAGGCCGGTGGACTCGGTGCCGAAGCCGACGCCAAGGTTGGTGTAATGCTCGCCGGCTTCACCGGTAACGCTAATCGCATGGGCCGCCGAAGAAACCATCATCACGCCCGCCAGCGCCATAAAAATGCTTTTTTTCATTATTTACTCTATCCAGAAAATTAAAATCAAAGAAGTCCCGAAAAAACCTGAAAATTCTACTGCGCACCCATCAGGAATCAATGACCTGGCGAAATGAATTTTCACAAGAGTGTAACCAGTTGCGTATTTTTACGGCATCGAGCGTTGCCAGAACCACGAACAGCCTATTCAACGCCAGTAATATTCATGTTTATTATGATTAACGCTGACACATTGACGAAAACAGAGAGCTGGCGCCGCACGATCGGCGCGGCGCGGGTGGATAAGGGAATAATTAATGCTGCAGCCGGGCCAGACATTCCGGGGCGAGGCCGGTCAGTTTCGCCACCAGCGACAGGTCGAGTCCGTTAGCAAGCATCGCCCGGGCGATACGCTCCGCGGTCTGCTGCTCACCTTGCTCGATACCTTGCTGTAGACCTTGTTCAAGACCTTGCTTTAATCCTTGCTGATGGCCGCGTTGTTCCAGAAACTGGGCAATATTCATTAGCGTCTCCTTATGCGGCCGCCGGGGGACGTTTTGCGCAAGATGGCGCAAAAAAGCAACCGGATCGGCGGCGTTTCCTGCCTGTAATAAATAGTGCAACAGCGTCTTAAGCTGCCTGCGGCTAGTGTATCCCAGCGCCAGGAGCCTGACCAGCTGCTCATGCAGGTCCATCAAATCCCGCTGGCGAATATGCTTCTGCAGCAGCTCCAGCATCGCCACGCGCCGGTGGCGCATGATTTCATCGTCCGGGGTGCTAGTGATATCAATTAAGGGAAAATCTTCACCATAGATCCGCCGCGCGATGTCCGGATCGGCAAAGCCTGCCAGCCAGCACATCGGGTAAGGCCAGGGAGAAACGCGACCATGATAAAACAGCAGCGGGATCACCAGCGGCAGCTGCGTATGCCCTTTATCCAGATGACGCTGCATCGCGGCTATCGCATAGCGCATCAGGCGAAATGCCATATGGCGGTCCGCCGAGCTTTGGTGCTCTATCAACAGATAGATATAGCCCTCCCCCGCCTGCGTTTGCAGCGAGTAAAGGATATCGGAATGACTCGCCCGCAGTTCGTCGTCGATAAAGCTCCCGGACTCCAGCCGCAGCGTGTTCAGGTTACATAACGCGCGCAGCGGTGCGGGAAGGTGAATGTCCAGAAAATCCCTGGCCGTCGCCCGATGCGACAGCAGGTGTTTAAATACAGCATCGTGGGGGGAATTCGTCGCCCTTTCCATGGCGGTGCTCCATACAATCATTTTTGCTTAACGTAGCACTCAACAAGACCTGAACTGTATTTCGCTTGCAGTTTACCGAGGCGGCTCGCAAACTATTTCACCAGCATACCGCCCCATCCCTCTGCAGGAGAAAACCCATGCGCCACAGGACGATTGTTTGCCCGCTGATCGAGAATGAAGGCCATTATCTGCTTTGCAAAATGGCCGCCGACCGCGGGGTTTTTCCCGGGCAATGGGCCTTATCCGGCGGCGGCGTGGAGCCAGGGGAACGTATTGAAGAGGCGCTGCGGCGGGAAATACGCGAAGAGCTCGGCGAAAAACTCATCCTTACCCATATCGCGCCATGGTGCTTTCGCGACGATACCCGCGTCAAAACCTACCCCGACGGGCATCAGGAAACGATCTGCATGATCTATCTCATCTTCGACTGCGTGAGCGCCAATCGCGATGTGACGATCAACGAGGAGTTTGACGATTACGCCTGGGTCAAAGCCGAAGATCTCAAAAACTACGATCTTAATGCCGCCACCCGCGTTACTCTCAGCCTGAAAGGGCTACTTTAGTCCAGCATACCGCGTTCAACCCACCCGGCGTTATGCCGCGGGATAATGCGGGTGGCTACGATACGGTCGCATGCGTCTGCTGCCTGACCCACTCGCACAGCGCCCGGCGCGAAATCTTAATCCCGCCGTTTTTTAACGTTTCCGGCAACCGCAGCCAACGCACCGGCTGCTGAAAACGCGCTAACCGCTCAGCGCTCCATGCCGCCAGCGCGCTCAACTCGCAGCCGTCATCGCATTCCACCACCGCTACCGGGCGCTGGCCATATTCCGCATCATCCAGCGGCACGATAAACACCTGCTGTACCTGTGGATGGGCGAGTATCACACGCTCGACCTCTTCCGGTTGAATACCTTCTCCACCGCTAAAAAAGAGGTTATCCATTCGCCCAACAACCGTCAGCCGACCGTTATGCAATGCTCCGCGATCGCGCGTCGCAAACCAGCCTTCATTGTTGGTTAATGACAACAATTGACCATCCCGCCAGTAGCCTGCGGCCATACTCGACGCCCGCAGCCAGATCTCGCCGGCGACTATTTTCACCTCTCGCCCCGGCAGCGCTTCGCCAACATCCGCAGCGCCGTCGGCCTCTTTGGCACACACGGTGGAGGCGAATTCGGTGAGGCCATAGCCGCAGAAGCTGCGTATGCCCTGCTTTCGCGCCCGTTCAGTCAATTCGACCGGGATCGACGCGCCGCCGAGCAGCACCGCCTTGAGGGAAACCGCAGCATCATCATTCAGCAGGCGCCATAGCTGAGTCGGCACCAGCGAAGCATGGGTACAGCCGTGCAGCATCTGCGCCAGCGGCTGTTTGTCACGTACCGTGAGTCGCGCGCCGGCCAGCAGCCAGCGCCAGACGATCCCCTGACCGGAGACATGGAACAACGGCAGCGACAGCAGCCAGTCATCTCCTGCGGCAAACGGCATCAGCGCCAGCACGCCAGCCGCGCTGGCCAGATGGGCGTTGGCGCTATGTACCGCCGCTTTCGGCAGGCCGGTTGAACCGGAGGTCAACGTCATCGACACCAACCGATCGCCATTCCAGCAAGCAGCATGCTCGCCCTCGACCAACTGCAGGGTTAACATCGGTAAATTCCCCGGCAACACATCGCCATTCAGCACCAGCTGATGCTGCATGGTTAACGCGGGTAACAACGCCTGCAGCAACACCGCTGGCAGCTGCGGATTCAGCGGCAGCACCCGCGCCCCGCACTGCAGCAGCGCCAGCCATGCCAGCAGAGTTTCCGGCTGGTTATAGGCCCGGAGCGCCACGCCCTGCCCTTCCATTACGCCCTGCGCGGCAAAACCAGACGCCAGCGCGTCAACCCGCGCGCATAGCTCCCGCCAGGTCAGCGGCTGGTTATTCAGACGTAAGGCGAGGGCCTCTCCGCGCCGCTGACGCCAGTGCCGCCAGGGCCAGTCGTTAAAGGTCACAGCAGCGGCTCCAGCGCAGCAATGTTGAGCACCGGCAGCGTACTTTCGGGCCATGGCCGTACCAGCTGGGCGCCCATCAGCGACAGCGTATCCAGCCCAGGAATAGTCTGCGGCGTCAGCCAGGCGGCAATCCGCGCCAGCTGGGTTAAGCCGAGACTGGACTCGATCGACGAGCTGATCACTACGCTCAACCCCAGCGCATGCGCCGCGGCGACCTGTTGCTGCACCTTCAGCAAACTGCCGGTTAGCGTCGGTTTGATCACCACCGCACGCACCCCCGGCTCGGCGACAAAGCGGAAATCCGCCTCGCGCAGGCTTTCATCCCAGGCGATAGCGATCCCTGTCTCGCGGCTAAAGGCCCGAGAATCCTCCCGCGTTTTGCAAGGTTCTTCAAGAAAAGCAATGCGCTGGCGGTACGCCGGATTAACGTATTTGGCGAACTGTTGCGCTTTGAGCGGCGTCCAGGCGCGGTTGGCATCGAGCCGCAGCTGCAGGTCGGGGATCGCCTCCAGCAGCAGATTGACCACCATACCGTCGCGGACCGCCTCCCAGAGGCCAACTTTGACCTTAGCGACCTTCTCGCCGGGCATCGCCGCCAGTCTGGCGAATAGCTCATCCGGATCGCCGGAGCAGAGCGGCGCCGCGCGATAATCCGCGGCCTGCGGTAGTTCGCCGCCAAGCTCCGCCTGCGCGCAGCTGATGCCAAACGCGACGGAGGGCTGCGTGGGAAGCGGCGGCTCGGCGCCGTCGCGCCAGGCCTGTGCCCACGCTAACAGCGCCATTTGCGCCTCTTCCAGCGTCTCGACACTGAATCCCGGCAGGGGAGAAATTTCGCCCCAGCCTTCGCGTTCCCCCTCCTGCAGGCGGATGAACAGCCCGTCGCGGGTTTTTAACCGCCGCTCGCGCAGCACCACGCCCGCGTCCATCGGTATCTGCCAGCGGTAAACCTGCGAAACGCGCATTATGGATTCCGTTTAAATTTGCTGAAGTCCGGCTGACGTTTCTGGTTGAAGGCATTGCGGCCTTCCTGCCCCTCTTCCGTCATATAGAACAGCATGGTGGCGTTGCCCGCCAGCTCCTGCAGACCAGCCTGGCCGTCGCAGTCGGCGTTCAGCGCCGCTTTCAGGCAGCGCAAGGCCATCGGGCTGTTCTGCAGCATTTCACGACACCAGCGCACGGTCTCTTTTTCCAGATCCGCCAGCGGTACCACGGTATTCACCAGCCCCATGTCCAGCGCCTGCTGAGCGTCATACTGGCGGCACAGGAACCAGATTTCGCGCGCTTTTTTCTGCCCGACGATCCGCGCCATATAGGAGGCGCCCCAGCCGCCGTCGAAAGAGCCGACTTTTGGCCCGGTCTGGCCGAAGATGGCGTTTTCCGCCGCGATAGTCAGATCGCACATCATATGCAGCACGTGACCGCCGCCGATAGAGTAGCCGGCCACCATCGCGACCACCGGTTTCGGGCAGGTGCGGATCTGACGCTGGAAGTCGAGCACGTTAAGATGATGAACGCCGGAGTCGTCCTGATAGCCGCCGTAGTCGCCGCGGACTTTCTGGTCGCCGCCGGCGCAGAAGGCTTTCTCACCTTCACCGGTCAGCACGATGACGCCGATATTGTCGTCATAGCGGGCATCCGCCAGCGCCTGGATCATCTCTTTGACGGTCAGCGGGCGGAAGGCGTTGCGCACCTGCGGACGATTAATGGTGATTTTGGCAATCCCGTCAGTCGATTTGTGATAGCGAATATCGGTATAGCCTTCGGAGCAATCGTGCCATTCAACGGGGGCGTAGAGCATTGCTTCATCAAGAGAGATCATAGAATGTCCTTCAGTTAACTTGCCAGAATCTGCGCCAGACAGGCAATCACCGCCGCCGGGTTGTCCCGGTGCGCGTTGTGTCCGGCATGGTGAATAAGATGGAGATCCGCCGCGAGCGTCTGCGCGATGGCGCGAAACTTCGCGTCGCGCTCGCCGCACAGGTAGTGAAAAGGAAAATCGCGCGCCTGCAGAGACGCGCGCAGATCGGCCTGCGCGGCAAGGGAGGTTGCCTGCAGCATCGCCGCCAGCGTCGCGCCGTTGTTCCGGCTGCGTAAGGCGACCAATGACTCACGCTGCGCGGCATTCAGCGAAGCGAAGACCGGCTGCTGATACCAGTCGGCAAAGACCTGCTCAAGCGGCTCGCGGCGAAAACGTTCCGCCCAGGCGCTGTCATTGCTGCGCCGCGCCTGCCGCGCCTCTGCATCCTGCAGGCCCGGATGGCCGCCTTCAACGATCAGCCCGCGCATGCCTGCGCGCGGCTGGCTGGCGAAGTTCATTGCCACCCGGCCGCCCAGCGAGTAGCCGATCAGCCAATACTTATGTATGTTGTAACTATTAAACATAGACTGCAGCAGAGTATTGACCCCGGCAAAGTCCTGCACCGCGATATCCGCGGAGCCGCCGTGCCCCGGCAGATCGAGGTACAGCCGCGGCCAGGCGGGAAAGGCGTCGCCCACTTTCCGCCACTCGTTGCGGTCGCCGGAAAAACCGTGCAGAAACACCAGCCAGGGATAGCCCGGCTGGCCGTTGTCGACAGCAGCGCTGAGGATCACAGGCGACTTACCTGCGCCAGCAGCTGCTGGAGGGTCTGCGCGCCGTCGGTCTCATTGACCGCCAGCTCAATCACCGTCGCCCCTGCCCTGCGCCAGGCGCCGGCCAGCGCCTCATCCAGCGACGGCCAGTCATCAGGGCGATGATAGGCCAGGCCGAACATCGCCGCCGCGTGGCTGAAATCCACGTCCTGCGGCATTAAATAGAACTGACGGCGTTCGTCCTGCGGCGTCGGCAGCATAGAAAAAATCTGCCCGCCGTTGTTATTCACCACGATCAGCACCAGCGGCGCCGACGCCTGGCGCAGCAGGGCCAGCGAGTTGAGATCGTAGAGCGCGGAGAGATCGCCAACGATGGCCAGCGTCGGTCGGGCGCTGGCGCGCTGCACGCCGGCCGCAGTGGCGATCAGGCCATCGATGCCGCTGGCGCCGCGGTTGCTGTAGACCGGATACCCGGCCGGTAGCTGCGCCAGGGCGTCGATCAGGCGCACCACCAGGCTGTTGCCAACAAACAATTGGCCCTGCTCCGGCAGATAGCCCCGAATACGCTGCGCCAGCTGCGCTTCGCCAAAAGGCTCGTTGCTGGCGACTGCAGCCTGCCACGCCTGCCCGGCAAGCTGTGGGATCACCGTCGCCCACGGCTGGCGTTTCTCCGCCGGATGTAATTCGAGCCAGCGCTCAACGCTTGAGAGCAGACGGCGACCGCGGTGCTGCGCCGGGTCGAGGCGACCGGGCAGATTATCCACCAGCCAGTATTCATCCGGCTCGCAGGTCGCCTGCCACTGGAGCACGCGTTTGCCGGTCAGGCTGCTGCCGAGTTGCACGACGATCTGCGCCTGCGCCAGCTCGCTGACCGCTTTGCCGTTGCCCAGCCACAGGTCGGCGCACGGCAGCGGCTGCCCGGTCTGCGACAGGACATCGCCGATCAGCGGCCAGCCGAGGGTCTGCGCCCACTCAGCGACCTTTTTCCCTTCCGCGGCACTCATTCTGCCCGCCACGACGACGCCGCGTTTTTGTCGCCAGAAGAACCAGTCGCGCTGCTTCTCGCTCTCTAACTGCAGCGCCTGGCGCAGCCAGGGTTTGTCGCTCTGCCACCAGTTGCCGAGCTGCTGCTGCCACTCCACACCGGTCTCATCCATATCACCATACAGCGGTTCAGCGAACGGACAGTTAATATGCACCCCGCCGGCGTGCAGCGCCCCCAGCGCCTGGTCGATGGTTGAGACCAGCCAGCGGGCAGGAATATCCTGCGAGGGACGCGGCAAAGAAATCGTCTGCGCAGGATGGGAGGCAAACATCCCCGGCTGGCGGATAGCCTGGTTCGCGCCGCAGTCGATCAGCTCCGGCGGACGGTCGGCGGTTAACAGGATCAGCTTTTCACCGGTGAGCCCTGCCTCAATCAGCGCCGGATAGAGGTTTGCGGTGGCGGTCCCGGAGGTGACTATCACCGCCACCGGCTGCCGGCTGGCCTTCGCCAGTCCGAGCGCCAGGTGGCCGAGGCCGCGTTCGTCGAAATGGGTATGATGGATAAAGGCGCGGTTTTCCGCCGCCGCCAGGGTTAAGGGTGTCGAGCGCGAGCCCGGCGCGATGCAGATATGCTGCACGCCATGGCGCGTTAAAGCTTCCAGGATCACCGCCGCCCAGCGTCGGTTAAATGCGCTTACTGACATGAAATTGTCCGGTATCAAATATTGATGCTAAGTATAGATAAGGCAAAGTGACGTCGTTTTGATATGCATCGTCATTCAAGCTTTATGGACACAGCAGCGAGCGCAGCCCGGCCGCTTTGTTGTCAATCTCCTGCCACTCCTGCTGTGCATCAGAGCCGCTGACGATCCCCGCCCCGGCATACAGCCGCAGGGTGTCGTGGTTCACTTTCGCCGAACGCAGCGCCACGCAAAACTCGCTTTGCGCCAGTGACAGATACCCGGCGGACCCGGCGTACCATTCGCGGGAAAACGGTTCATGACGCTGAATGAACGCCAGCGCCGCCCGGCGCGGCAGGCCGGCCACCGCGGCGGTGGGCTGCAGCTGCAGCAGACAGCGGCTGTCGTCAGGCGCCGCCAGCTCGGTCCAGATGCAGCGTCGGAGATGCTGCACCTTACGCAGCCTCACCACCTGCGGCGGCAGGACGTCCAGCGTCGAGGCCTCACTCTGCAGGCGCTGGCAGATATCCTCTACCACCAGCATGTTTTCCCGCTGGTTTTTGTCGTCTTTCATCAACCAGTCGGCCAGTTGCTGCGCCTTCGCGTCTTCCTGATGGTTCGCGACGGTCCCCGCCAGCGCTTCGGTGCGCAGCAGCGCGCCGCGCCGGCGCCACAGCCGTTCCGGCGTGGAGCCGAAAAATGCCTGCCGGGCATTGAACGCCATCAGGAAATGAAAACAGTTAAGATTGCTGCGCCGGCTAGCCGCCATGATGCTCACGGCGTCCAGCGGGGCGGCAAACTGCAGGTCGGTTGCCCGCGCCAGCACTACTTTATCCATTTCACCGGCGCTGATCGCCTTAGTCGCCCGCGCAATCATTGCCTGCCATTGAGGATAGTCGGATGAGTGGCGCTCGCTCAGCAACGGCGGTATGGCGCCGGGAGTCGCCTGAGTGGTTGTCAGGCTGGCGAGAAACGCGCGGGCCGTCGCGGCATCCTCACGCAGGGAGATATCACTATGCAGCACCAGCCGCAGCACGGCCCTGCCGCCGCACCGGCGCCACTCCAGACGCGGCAGCGCCAGGCTGCCCTGCTGCGGTTCAAACGCATTCAGGCCGCAGATACGCAGATCCTGCCGGCCGACCTGGCGTAAAAAGCGGTTCGCCGCGTCGAGCGAGAAAAAGGTTTTTACCGCCCCCAGCGTCGCCAGTTCCTCATCGCCATTGCGCTGCTGCCAGTAAAACTGCGGCCATTGCGCCTGCTGGCCGCACCATAGTAGCGGATCGAAGGCATCATTCAGCGGAAAAGCAACATCGATAATTCGCGTGCCGGGCAAGTCTGGAAAAGACTCGCCCAGGCCGTCTTGCAAACGGGCCAGCGCAGTGGAAACAGACAGCACGCAAACCTCCACGGTAGTAAAACCCCACATTATAAGGGGTTCGACGGCGGAATAGCAGTACCCATGATGAGGGAGCGGGTTTTATCTTACCCGCTCGCCGGGCCAGAGCTGCGTGTGGACGAGGGTGCAGAGGAGTCAGACAGCGCGCTTTTCTCGCGCCATGCCAATGTGGGGGATGCCATCCTCATCATAGACCTCAGTCACCGGCGTAAAACCAAAGTAGGCGTAAAAGGATTGCAGGTGCGCCTGCGCCCCGAGGTAAATCGCCTTTTGCGGCCAGTGCTGCTGACAGCTGGCCAGCGCCTGCTCCATCAGCTGATAGCCGAGCTTCGCACCACGGGCGGCGGGGCTGACGATGACCCGGCCAATCACCACCGGCGCAAACTCCTCTTCGCTTTTGAGGATCCGCGCGTAGGCCACCAGTTAGCCATCGCGCCAGCCGAGCAGATGGCGATTTTCACCAACCAAATCATCGCCGTCGACATCCTGATAGACGCACTGCTGCTCTACGACAAAGACTTCACTGCGCAATTTCAGCAGCGCATACAGCTGGGGAACGGTGAGTTCACTATGGTGGAGATCCTGCCAGGTCATCATCTGCTGCTCCTTATTGATATACTGATACTTTGCGACTCGCCCTGAGGACACTGGACGATGGAATTAACTTTTTTGGGGACATCCGCCGGGGTGCCGACCCGCACGCGTAATATGACGTCGATAATACTGAATTTGCAACAGCCGACCCGCGCCGAAATGTGGTTGTTTGACTGCGGCGAAGGGACCCAGCATCAGTTTCTTCACACGCCCTACCATCCCGGCAAACTGAATAAGATTTTTATTACCCATCTGCACGGCGACCACCTGTTCGGCCTGCCCGGCCTGCTGTGCAGCCGCTCGATGCAGGGAAACTCCCTGCCCCTCACCCTCTACGGGCCAAAAGGACTCAAAGAGTTTGTTGAGACCGCGCTGCGCCTGAGCGGTTCGTGGACCGACTATCCGCTCACCATCATCGAAGTCGGCCCTGGTCTGGTGTTCGACGAAGAGGGCTATCGGGTCACCGCGTATCCGCTCAGCCATCCGGTGGAGTGCTATGGGTATCGCATTGCGCAGCATGACAAGCCCGGCACCCTCGACGCCGCCCAGCTGATTGCCGATGGCGTACCTCCCGGGCCGCTGTTCCATCAACTCAAGCGCGGACAGCGCGTCGAGCTGGCAGATGGCCGGGTCATCGACGGCAGCCGCTATCTGGGACCTGCGACCCCGGGTAAAACGCTGGCCATCTTCGGCGATACCGCCCCCTGCCAGCAGGCGCTGGAGATGGCTCGCGGGGCGGATGTAATGGTCCACGAAACCACCCTTGAGCAGGCGATGGCGGAGAAAGCCAATAGCCGCGGCCACTCTTCCAGTCAGCAGACCGCGGCGCTTGCCAAAGAAGCGGGGGTCGGTACGCTGATCGCCACCCACTTTAGCTCGCGCTACGATGCCGAAGGCTGTCTGCGTATGCTGGCGGAATGCCGGGAGATTTTCCCTAACACGCTGCTGGCAGAAGACTTTATGGTCTACAAGATGGCGTAAAATCCGGGCATAAAAAAACCGCCATCCCGGCGGTTTTTTATTGAGTCAATCAACTTACATCAGCGGCGTCGCCAGCTGCACGATGCTAATCAGCGGCTGCGGCCAGATACCGAGCACCAGCACCAGCAGCGCGGAGATCAGCACCACGATACCGCCGGCGCTGTACTGCCAGTTTGACGGCGCATCGCGATTCAGTTGCTCCGGGGCGCTGAGGTACAGGCTGACGGCAACGCGCAGGTAGTAGTAGAGACCGATCGCCGAGCCGACAACCACCGCGGCAACCAGCCACCACAGATGCGCATGCACACCGACGGCCAGCACGTAGAACTTACCGATAAAGCCGAGGGTCATCGGGATGCCGGCCAGGGAGAGCATCATCACCGTCATCACAGCCGACAGGATCGGACGGTGCCAGAACAGGCCGCGGTAGGAGAACAGCGAGTCAGCATCCGGGCCGCGGTACGGGCTGGACATCAGGCTGACCACGCCGAACGCGCCGAGGCTGCTGAACAGGTAACCGGCCAGGTAAACGCCCACGGCTTCCATCGACATTTCACCGCTCTGCAGGGCAATCAGCGCCACCAGCAGATAGCCGAGATGGGAGATGGAAGAGTAACCGAGCAGGCGCTTAATGTTGGTCTGGCTCAGGGCCATCAGGTTACCGAAGATGATAGAGGCGAAGGCGATCAGGCCCAGCACCACACGTACCGCTTCGCTGTTGCCCACCGGCATGTACAGGAACAGACGCATCACTACGCCGAAGATAGCGATCTTGCTGGCGGTCGCCAGGAAGGTGGAGACCGGCGCAGGCGCCCCCTGGTAAACGTCCGGCGTCCACAGGTGGAACGGCACCAGCGACAGTTTAAAGCCAAGACCGACGATCATCAGACCGAGGCCCGCCAGCAGCAGCGGCTCGTGCAGCATGTTGTCCGCCAGGCTTTTGCCCAGCGCGAGGAAGGACAGGTTGCCGGAGTTCGCATACACCAGCGCCATACCGAAGAGCAGGAAGGACGAAGCTGCCGCGGAGAGGATGGTGTATTTGATGCTCGCTTCCAGCGAACGCTTCTGGCGGAAGGCGTAACCAACCAGGCCGAACAGCGGCAGCGAAATCAGCTCAATACCGAGGAACAGCGCCGCCAGATGATTCGCACCGGCCAGCAGAATGCCGCCCAGGGCGGCGATCAGCACCAGCAGGTAGAACTCTTCTTTGTTGTCCTTGTAACCCTCAAGCCACGGGTAGGCGAAAGTACAGGTCGCGAGGCTCGCCAGCAGCACCAGACCGGTGTAAAGCATGGCGTAGCCGTCAACGCGGATCAGCGGCGTGACGTCCATCGCCCCGTTCTGGCCGACGAACCAGAGCGAGACCAGCGCGGCGTTAAGTCCAAGAACCGACAGCGTGGCATTGAGAAAATGATTGCGTCGCCACGCAATGGAGAGCATCACAACCACCACCGTCAAGCCGACGATCAGCAGCGGTAGCAGTGCGATCAGTTGTTGTGGAGTTATTGTCATGGCGAATTACGGCCTTGTAGTAGAAACAGAATTAACAAACCACTGCTGAATGTTGCTCATCGCAGCATGCGAGGTGTCGAGGATCGGCTGCGGGAAGAAGCCCAACAGCACCAGCAGCACCACCAGCAGCAGGATGATAGACAGTTCACGCAGGGACATCCCCGGCAACTCTTTCGCCGCCACTTCGCTCTTCGCTTTACCGAAGTAAGCGCGATGTAACATCGACAGCGAGTAAACGGACGCGAATACCAGACCAAAGGTGGAGATGACGGTGATCGTCGGCACCACTTTATAGCTGCCGAACAGGATCATAAATTCGCCGACGAAGTTACCGGTGCCCGGCATCCCCAGGGTGGCGACCGCGAAGAACATCGACATCGCCGGCAGCCATTTAATTTTGCTCCACAAGCCGCCCATCTGGCGCATATCGCGGGTGTGCAGACGTTCGTACAGCTGGCCGCACAGAATGAACAGACCCGCCGCGGACAGACCGTGAGCAATCATCTGGATCACCGCTCCCTGATAGGCCAGCTGGCTGCCGGTGTAGATAGCAATCAGCACGAAGCCCATGTGGGACACGGAAGTGTAGGCGATCAGGCGTTTAATATCGGTCTGGGCGAAGGCCATCCACGCGCCGTAGAAGATACCAATCACGCCCAGCCACATGGCGATGGGTGCAAACTCGGCGGAGGCATTCGGGAACAGCGGCAGCGCAAAGCGCAGCAGACCGTAGGCGGCGGTTTTCAGCAGGATCCCCGCGAGGTCGACAGAGCCGGCGGTCGGCGCCTGGGAGTGAGCGTCCGGCAGCCAGCCGTGCAGCGGCACCACCGGCATTTTCACCGCGAAGGCGATGAAGAAGCCGAGCATCAGCAGGTATTCCACGCCGTGAGACATTGGGGTTTTCAGCAGATCTTCATAGTTGAAGGTCCACACGCCGGTGGCGTTGAAGTGGACGAAGGCCAGCGCCAGAATGGCAATCAGCATCACCAGACCGCTCGCCTGGGTATAGATGAAGAACTTGGTGGCCGCTGTGATACGCGTTTTACCGTCCGAGGCTTTGTGGCCCCACAGCGCGATCAGGAAGTACATCGGCACCAACATCATTTCCCAGAAGAAGAAGAACAGGAACATGTCGATGGCGAGGAACACGCCGATAACGCCGCCCAGGATCCACATCAGGTTGAGGTGGAAGAAGCCCTGGTATTTTTCGATTTCACGCCACGAACAGAGCACCGCCAGCACGCCGAGGAGACCGGTCAGCACCACCATCAGCAGCGACAGGCCGTCGATCGCCAGATGGATGCTAATGCCGAAGCGTGGGATCCACGGCAGCACGAATTCCGACTGCCATTGCGGAATACCCGCGGATTGCGTCAGAGAATAGCCGCCCTGCATCCACAGCTGCAGGCCAAGCACCAGCGTCAGTCCCATGGTAATCAGCGCGATCCAGCGCGGCACTTTCACGCCAAAGCGTTCGGTCTGCCAGCACAGGAAGCCGCCGATAAAGGGAATTAATATTAGCCAGGGTAGTAACATGGCGATTTTTATTCCTTGTTAAAGTCCCGTTCAGGACCGATTTTCAACGAATTCGACTACATTCACGTTTGAGTGCGGTTTGTTGTGTCGGGTGGCGCTTCGCTTACCCGACCTACGGTCTCGTAGGCCCGGTAAGCGAAGCGCCACCGGGCAAAACCGCGCGATCAAATCAACGCAATACCATCAGCAGCGCCAGCACCACCACCGCGCCGATGCTCATTGAAGCCACATACCAGCGCAGATAACCGTTCTCGCTCACCAGCAGGCCTTTGCCTGCGAAGCGGGAAAGGATCGCCGGGATATTCATCAACGAGTTCAGCGGATCGCGTTTCAGCAGCCAGGCAATACCGAGGAATGGTTTTACGAACACCTTGTCGTATAACCAGTCGAAGCCCCAGGCATGGAACCACCAGGTACCGAAGAAGCGGCCAGGCGCACTGTTGGCGATGGAGGTCACCAGCGTGCGTTTGCCCAGCCACAGCCATGCAGCGATCAGAATCCCGGCAATGGCGATGATCCCGGAGGCAATCTCCAGCGTCATCACGCTACCGTGGGCGAGCTCAGTGGTCTGCGGCAGTACGCCTTCCAGCGGCGGCACAATCAGCGCGCCAACGAAGGTGGATAGTACCAGCAGCACAATCAGCGGCAGATGATGGGTAATCCCCTTCCCTGCGTGCGCGTGAATTTGCTCTTTACCGTGGAATACGATGAAAATCATCCGGAAGGTGTACAGCGAGGTCATAAAGGCGCCGACCAGGCCTGCCACCATCAGATTGATATGGCCATTGGCCATCGCGCCTGCCAGAATCTCATCCTTACTGAAGAAGCCTGCGGTGATAAGCGGCAGTGCGGACAGCGCCGCGCCCCCCACCAGGAAGCAGACGTATACCAGCGGAATCGATTTGCGCAGGCCGCCCATCTTGAAGATGTTCTGTTCGTGATGGCAGGCCAGAATGACCGAACCAGACGACAGGAACAGCAGCGCTTTAAAGAACGCGTGAGTCATCAGGTGGAAAATCGCCGCGTCCCATGCCTGCACGCCCAGCGCGAGGAACATGTAGCCAATCTGGCTCATGGTAGAGTAGGCGAGAACGCGTTTGATATCGGTCTGCACCAGCGCGGCGAAGCCCGCCAACACCAGGGTGACCGCCCCGACGATACCGACCAGATGCAGCACTTCCGGCGTCATCAAGAACAGGCCGTGGGTACGGGCGATCAGATAGACGCCCGCGGTGACCATGGTCGCGGCGTGGATCAGCGCAGAGACCGGCGTCGGACCCGCCATCGCATCGGCAAGCCACGTTTGCAGCGGCAGCTGGGCGGATTTACCGACCGCGCCGCCAAGCAGCATCAGCGTCGCCCACTGCAGCGTGGTGCTGCCGTTAGCGAAGTGCTGCGGCGCCAGCTCCACCATTTCGCGGAAGTTCAGGGTGCCCAGTTCGTTATAAAGAATGAACAGCGCGAAGGCGAGGAACACGTCGCCGACGCGGGTCACCACAAACGCTTTCATCGCTGCGGCGCCGTTCTTCGGATCGGTGTAGTAGAAACCGATCAGCAGGTAAGAACAGAGGCCCACGCCTTCCCAACCGAGGTACATCAGCAGCAGGTTATCGGCCAGTACCAGAACCACCATGCTGGCGATAAACAGGTTGGTATAGGCGAAGAAGCGGGAATATCCCTCTTCACCGCGCATGTACCAGGAGGCGAACATGTGGATCAGGAAGCCGACGCCGGTAACTACGGAGAGCATGGTCAGCGACAGGCCGTCCAACACCAGGTTGAAGCCGATGTTGAAATCACCGACCGACATCCAGGTCCACAGCGGCACGCTGACCGCCTGTTTGCCGTTAGCGAAAAAGTCGACGCCAACGTACGCGGTGACCAGCGCCGCCAGGCCTACCGAGCCCATGCCAACGGCGGCGGAAAGATTTTCCGACCAGCGCCCGCGGGAGAAGGCCAGCAGCACAAAGCCAATCAATGGCAAAAGAATGGTTAAGGCAAGCATGTTCATCCACGCAACTCACTTACTGAATCGATGTTCAGGTTCTGGCGGCGACGATGGAGCTGCAGCAGCAGCGCCAGGCCGATACTCGCTTCCGCAGCCGCGAGGCTGATGGCGAGGATATACATTATCTGACCATCTGCCTGACCCCAGTAGCTACCCGCCACCACAAAGGCCAGCGCGGCGGCGTTAATCATGATTTCCAGGCTAATCAACATAAACAGCAGATTGCGGCGGATCACCAGCCCCGTCAGACCAAGCACAAACAGGATGGCCGCGAGGATCAGTCCATGTGTTAAGGGGATCATGCGTGTTCCTCCGTTTTTCGTTTGTCGCTGTCGTTCAGACGGTTGCTCAGCACCTCGCCGGCGCGCTCTTCGCGGCCAATGTGGAAGGCAACCACCAGGCCCGCCAGCAGCAGCATGGAGGCCAGCTCCACCGCCAGGACGTACGGCCCAAACAGCGCAATGCCCACTTCTTTGGCGTTAATCGCCGCACCGTCGATACCCTGGTCGTTAATGCCCAGGATGGCGTAAACGATAACCACCAGCAGCACCGCGGAGAGGATGGCCGGGCCAATCCAGATCCCCGGCTGCAGCCACTTGCGCTCCTGTTCGATCTCGGTGCCGCCCAGGTTGAGCATCATCACCACGAAGACGAACAGCACCATAATGGCCCCGGCGTAGACGATGATTTCCAGCGCTCCGGCGAAGTACGCGCCCAGCGAGAAGAACACCCCGGCAATCGCCAGCAGCGAAATAATCAGGTACAGCAGCGCATGCACCGGATTGGTGTGGGTGACGACCCGCAAGGTTGCGAGGATGGCTATCAGGCCACAGATATAAAAAGCGAATTCCATTGCCCCTCTCCTTACGGTAACAGGCTCTTGACGTCGATTGGCTTAGCTTCATTTTCCGCTTCGCCCTTATCTTTGCCGTCGATTGCCATACCCGCCATCCGGTAGAAGTTATATTCCGGGTATTTGCCCGGACCGGAAATCAGCAGATCCTCTTTTTCGTACACCAGATCCTGACGCTTGTATTCACCCAGCTCGAAGTCCGGGGTCAACTGGATCGCCGTGGTCGGGCACGCTTCTTCGCACAGGCCGCAGAAGATGCAGCGTGAGAAGTTGATGCGGAAGAACTCCGGATACCAGCGGCCGTCTACCGTCTCTGCTTTCTGCAGCGAGATACAGCCCACCGGGCAGGCTACCGCACACAGGTTACAGGCGACGCAGCGCTCTGCACCGTCCGGATCGCGGGTCAGCACGATGCGGCCGCGATAGCGCGGCGGCAGGTAGACCGGCTCTTCCGGATACATCCGGGTTTCACGTTTGGCGAAGGCATGCAGGCCAATCATCCAGATACTACGGACCTGGGTGCCGAACCCCACCAATAATTCTTTTAAGGTCATGTTCAATTCACCCCTTATTGCGCCTGCCAGAGAATGACAGCCGCCGTTACCAACAAGTTGACCAGCGTTAACGGCAGGCATACCTTCCAGCCAAAGGACATTACCTGGTCATAGCGCGGACGCGGTAATGATGCGCGGATCAAAATGAACATCATCATGAAGAACGCGGTTTTCAGCGCGAACCAGATGAAAGGAGGTAACCACGGGCCATTCCAGCCGCCGAAGAACAGCGTGACGATCAGCGCTGAAACGGTGACGATACCGATGTATTCCCCGACGAAGAACAGACCGAATTTCATGCCGGAATATTCAATGTGGTAACCATCGGCCAGTTCCTGCTCCGCTTCCGGCTGGTCGAACGGGTGACGGTGACACACCGCCACGCCAGCGATGGCGAAAGTCACGAAGCCGAAGAACTGCGGGATAACGTTCCACAGATGCGCCTGGTTGTTAACGATATCGGTCATATTGAATGACCCCGCCTGCGCCACCACGCCCATCAGGGAGAGACCGAGAAACACTTCGTAGCTCAGGGTCTGCGCGGAAGCACGCATCGCCCCCAGCAGCGAGTATTTGTTATTGCTCGACCAACCGGCGAATAGCACCGCGTAGACCGCCAGGCCTGCCATCATCAGGAAGAAGAGGATGCCGATGTTCAGGTCGGCCACCACCCACGTCGGGCTAACCGGCACGATAGCGAAGGCCAGCAGCAGCGAGGTAAAGGCGATAACCGGCGCCAGAGTAAAGATCACGCGATCGGAGAAGCGCGGGATCCAGTCCTCTTTAAAGAACATCTTGATCATGTCGGCGACCAGCTGCAGCGAACCGCCCCAGCCGACGCGGTTAGGTCCGTAGCGGTTCTGGAACAAGCCGAGCAGACGACGCTCGCCGAAGCTCATGAACGCGCCGCAGGTGACAACCACCAGCAGAATGACCACGGCCTTCAGGATGCTTAACAGAATGTCGATAAGATCCGGCGTTAACCAGCTCATGCTTTCGCCTCCTGCAGTGAATCAATACGCGATCCGGTCAGCACCGGCGCAATGCCCGGCATGCCCATCGGTAAGCCAACCTGTCCCGCGGTCAGGCCTTCAGAGATAACCAGCGGCAGACGCAGGGTCTGGCCTTCCACGCTAAAGGAGAGCATTGCGCCTGGGTTGACGCCAAGCTTCGCGGCATCCGCCGGGTTCAGCTTGATGTACGGCTCAGGCATCCGGCTCTGGAACACCGGCGCGCGCTGAGACAGCTCATCGCTGCCGAACAGATGGTAGTACGGCGCAATTCGCCATTTGCCCTCTTCCGCCTGGAAGCTGGCCGGCACCGCCGTGAAGTACTCCAGTCCGCTGGCGGACGCTTCAAACAGACGAACGCCCGGATCGCCGTGGCGCAGTTTCCCGCCCACTTCATCCTGGAACTTGTTCCATGCCTGCGGGGAGTTCCAGCCCGGCGCCCAGGCGAACGGGATCTGCGAACGCGGGGCGGACGGCTGGTTGTTCCCTTCCATGGAGAAGGCGAACATCGTGTCTTTATCCTGCGGCTGACGCGGCTCGTGCACGCTGATGTTAGCGCGCATCGCCGTGCGGCCGCTGTAGCGGTGCGGTTCACGCGCCAGCTTCTGGCCGCGAATGCGGAAGGTCGCATCCGGCGCGGCGTCTTTAATGCCCGCTAGCTGCGGCAGCGCGGCAATCGCCGCATCAATGACGTGGTCCAGCTGAGTCCAGTCAACCTGACGGTTGTTGACGGTGCTGTGCAGCGAATGCAGCCAGCGCCAGCTTTCCAGCATTACGGTTTTCGCGTCGTAGTAAGCCGGATCGTAAACCTGGAAGAAACGTTGGGCGCGGCCTTCGTTGTTCACCACGGTACCGTCGCTTTCCGCAAAGCTTGCCGCGGAGAGCACCAGGTGCGCTTTGTCCATAATCGCGGTGCGCTGATGATCCACCACCATCACCAGCGGCGCTTTCGCCAGCGCAGCGTCAACGCGCGCGGCGGAAGCATGACGGTGAAGGTCGTTTTCCAGCACGATAACCGCGTCTGCGGCGCCGCTTTCCAGTTCGTCCAGCGCCTCTTCAAGCGAGCCGCCGCCGATCATGCCCAGTCCGACGCTGTTAACCGCCCGGGCGACCATGGTCACCCCGACATCGGCGCCGCGGCCTTTCAGAGCTTTCGCCACGTTAGCGGCGGCCTGGATGATCTCCATGCTGCCGGCGTTGGTCCCGGAGATGATCAGCGGTTTTTTCGCCCCGGCCAGCGCCTGAACGATAACGTCGACTTTACCCTGCAGGTCCTGGCTCAGGCCGTCAACCGCCGGCGCGCTGTCGTCCAGCGCATGGGCAATAGCAAAGCCGAGACGCGCCTGATCTTCTACCGGCGCGCGGTAGGTCCACGCTGCGATGTCATCCAGGCGGGTGTCATCGACGTTGGTGACGAATAGCGGGTGCTTGGCGCGCTGGCCGATGTTGAGGATCGCGGCGATCTGCCAGTCGGCCACTTTCTGCGCCGCCGCCATTTCGCGTGCTTTCCCTTTCACTGCCTGGCGTACCGCCAGGGCCACGCGCGCGCCGGTCTGGGTAATGTCTTCGCCCAGCACCAATACCGCATCGTAGGATTCGATATCGCGCAGGCTTGGCGTGTGGATCCCGCCCTCGCGCAGCACTTTCAGCATCATCTGCAGGCGCGCTTGTTCGCCTTTGGCGATGCCGGTATAGAAGTTGTCGGCGCCCACCAGCTCGCGCAGCGCGAAGTTGCTTTCAATGCTGGCGCGCGGGGAGCCGATACCGATCACTTTCTTCGACTGGCGCAGGATATCCGCCGCCCCCTGCATCGCCTGCTCGGCGTTAAGGGTGATCAGATCGTCGCCGCGGCGCTGTACCGGCTGACGCGGACGGTCTTTCAGGTTCACGTAGCCATAGCCGAAACGACCGCGGTCGCAGAGGAAGTAGCGGTTCACGGTACCGTTATAGCGGTTTTCGATACGACGCAACTCGCCATAGCGTTCGCCCGGGCTGATGTTACAGCCGATGGAACACTGCTGGCAGATGCTCGGCGCAAACTGCATGTCCCACTTACGGTTATAGCGCTCAGAGTGGGTTTTGTCGGTGAAGACGCCGGTTGGGCAGACTTCCACCAGGTTGCCGGAGAACTCGCTCTCCAGGGTGCCATCTTTCGGGCGGCCGAAGTAGACGTTGTCGTGCGCGCCATAGACGCCCAGATCGGTGCCGTCGGCATAATCTTTGTAGTAGCGCACGCAGCGGTAGCAGGCGATGCAGCGGTTCATTTCGTGCGAAATAAACGGCCCCAGATCCTGATTGCGGTGGGTACGCTTGGTGAAACGATAGCGGCGGAAGCTATGACCGGTCATCACCGTCATATCCTGCAGGTGGCAGTTGCCGCCCTCTTCGCAGACCGGGCAGTCGTGCGGATGGTTAGTCATCAACCACTCCACCACGCTTTCGCGGAACTGCTTCGCTTCGCTGTCGTCGATAGAAATAAAGGTGCCGTCGGATGCCGGAGTCATACAGGACATCACCAGGCGACCACGCGTGTCTTCCGCGTTCTGATATTGCTTCACCGCACACTGGCGGCAAGCACCGACGCTCCCTAGCGCCGGGTGCCAGCAAAAGTAGGGAATATCAAGACCAAGAGAGAGACAAGCCTCTAGCAGGTTGTCCGCCCCGTTGACCTCGTATTCTTTGCCGTCTACATGAATCGTAGCCATTTGCGTGCTTCCAAAAATAAAAAACCTTTAGATTACCAGCGCGTCTTAAGCAGGTTCGGCTGAATCCCGTTGATTGCATGGGTATTGCTGAACTGCTGCTTAATGCCAGCCTCGAATTCTTCGCGGAAATATTTAATCGCGCTCTGTAGCGGCTCGACCGCGCCCGGCGCGTGCGCGCAGAAGGTTTTACCCGGGCCCAGGAATCGACACAGTTGCTCAAGGGTTTCGATATCGCCAGGCTGGCCTTCGCCGCGCTCCAGGGCGCGCAGGATCTTCACGCTCCACGGCAGACCATCGCGGCACGGCGTACACCAGCCGCAGGACTCGCGGGCAAAGAACTCTTCAAGGTTGCGCACCAGCGAGACCATGTTGATCTCGTGGTCAACGGCCATCGCCAGCGAGGTGCCCAGACGGCTGCCCGCTTTACCAATGCTTTCGAATTCCATCGGCAGATCGAGGTGCGCTTCGGTGAGGAAGTCGGTCCCTGCTCCGCCCGGTTGCCAGGCTTTAAACTTCAGGCCATCGCGCATACCGCCGGCGTAATCTTCGAGGATCTCGCGGGCAGTGGTGCCGAACGGCAGCTCCCAGACGCCCGGATTCTTCACCCGGCCGGAGAAGCCCATCAGCTTGGTGCCAGCATCTTTGCTGGTGGAAATGTTCTGGTACCACTCGACGCCGTTGGCGAGGATCGCTGGCACGTTGCACAGGGTTTCTACGTTGTTGACGCAGGTCGGCTTGCCCCAGACGCCGGAGCTCGCCGGGAACGGCGGCTTGGATCGCGGGTTGGCGCGGCGGCCTTCCAGAGAGTTGATCAGCGCCGTCTCTTCGCCGCAGATATAGCGCCCTGCCCCGGTGTGCACGAACAGCTCGAAGTCAAACCCGGTGCCGAGGATGTTTTTCCCCAACAGACCCGCTTCGGTGGCTTCAGCAATCGCGCGACGCAGATGCTGGGCCGCTTCAATATATTCCCCGCGCAGGAAGATGTAGCCGCGGTACGCTTTCAGCGCAAACGCGGAGATCAGCATGCCTTCCACCAGCAGGTGCGGCAGCTGCTCCATCAGCAGGCGGTCTTTATAGGTGCCCGGCTCCATTTCATCGGCGTTACACAGCAGGTAACGGATGTTCATGGATTCGTCTTTCGGCATCAGGCTCCACTTCAGACCAGTGGAGAAGCCCGCGCCGCCGCGCCCTTTCAGGCCAGCGTCTTTTACCGCCGTGACAATCTCATCCGGGGCCATCCCGGTCAGGGCTTTACGCGCCCCTTCATAGCCATTTTTACTGCGATACTCGTCCAGCCACACCGGCTGCTTGTCGTCGCGCAGGCGCCAGGTGAGCGGATGCGTTTCCGCAGTACGAATTACGGTTTTCATTTGTACTGCTCCAGCAGGTCAGGAATTGCCTCCGGCGTCAGATGGCTGTGAGTATCCTCATCAATCATCATGGTCGGTCCCTTGTCGCAGTTACCCAGGCAGCAGGTCGGCAGCAGGGTAAAGCGGCCATCAAAGGTGGTCTGCCCCGGCTTGATATTCAGTTTCTTCTCAATGGCGGCCTGAATACCCTGATAGCCGGTGATGTGGCATACCACGCTGTCGCAGTAGCGGATCACGTGACGGCCAACCGGCTGGCGGAAAATCTGGCTGTAGAACGTCGCCACGCCTTCCACGTCGCTGGCCGGGATCCCCAGCACATCGGCGATGGCGTAGATCGCGCCATCCGGCACCCAGCCGCGCTGTTTCTGAACGATTTTCAGCGCTTCGATGGACGCCGCACGCGGGTCTTCGTAGTGGTGCTTCTCGTGCTCAATAGCCTCACGCTCTGCCGCACTCAGCTCAAAAGCCTCGGTTTGTGGTTGTTGATTCTCGTGCATAATTAGCGGTCCACGTCTGACATAACAAAATCGATACTACCCAGATAGACGATCAGGTCGGATACCAGGCTGCCGCGGATCGCCGACGGGATCTGCTGCAGGTGCGCAAAGCTCGGCGTACGCACGCGGGTACGGTAGCTCATGGTGCTGCCGTCGCTGGTCAGGTAGTAACTGTTGATCCCTTTGGTCGCCTCAATCATCTGGAAAGATTCGTTGGCCGGCATCACCGGGCCCCACGATACCTGCAGGAAGTGGGTGATCAGGGTTTCGATATGCTGCAGCGTGCGCTCTTTCGGCGGCGGCGTGGTCAGCGGGTGATCCGCTTTGAACGGGCCTTCCGGCATGTTATCGAGGCACTGCTGAAGAATGCGCAAGCTCTGGCGCAGCTCTTCTACTTTCAGCATCACGCGGGTGTAGCAGTCAGAGACGCCCCCCCCGGTCGGGACTTCGAAGTCGAAGTTTTCATAGCCAGAGTAAGGACGCCATTTACGCACGTCGAAGTCGATACCGGTGGCGCGCAGGCCTGCGCCGGTGGTGCCCCACTCCAGCGCCTCTTTGGCGGTATAGGCTGCCACGCCGACGGAACGGCCTTTCAGAATGGTGTTGCGCAGGGCGGCCTTCTCATAGGAGTCCAGACGCTTCGGCATCCACTCGAGGAACTCACGCAGCAGGCGATCCCAGCCACGCGGCAGATCGTGCGCGACGCCGCCGATGCGGAACCACGCCGGGTGCATACGGAACCCGGTAATCGCTTCCACCAGATCGTAAATTTTCTGCCGATCGGTAAAGGCGAAGAAGACCGGCGTCATCGCGCCGACGTCCTGAATAAAGGTCGAGATATACAGCAGGTGGCTGTTGATGCGGAACAGCTCGGAGAGCATCACGCGGATCACGTTCACGCGATCCGGTACGGTGATCCCAGCCAGTTTTTCCACCGCCAGCACGTACGGCATCTCGTTGACGCAGCCGCCGAGATATTCAATACGGTCGGTATACGGGATGTAGCTGTGCCAGGACTGACGCTCGCCCATCTTCTCGGCGCCGCGGTGGTGATAACCGATATCCGGTACGCAGTCGACGATCTCTTCGCCGTCCAGCTGCAGAATAATGCGGAACGCACCATGCGCCGATGGGTGGTTCGGACCGAGGTTGAGGAACATGAAGTCCTCGTTGTCGGTGCCGCGCTTCATGCCCCACTCTTCCGGTTTAAAGGTCAGCGCCTCCATCTCCAGATCCTGTTTGGCTTTGGTAAGCTCAAACGGGTCGAACTCGGTGGCACGCGCCGGATAATCTTTACGCAGCGGGTGACCTTCCCAGGTCGGCGGCATCATGATGCGACGCAGGTTCGGGTGACCATCGAAGGTAATGCCAAACATTTCCCAGGTTTCACGCTCATACCAGTTGGCGTTGGGGAACAGTTTGGTGAAGGTCGGCAGATGCAGATCGTTTTCCGACAGCGCCACCTTGAGCATGATGTCGCGGTTGCGATCGATGGAGATCAGGTGATAGAAAACGGAAAAATCCGCGGCGGGCAGGCCATCGCGGTGCGTGCGCAGACGTTCGTCCATGCCGTGCAGGTCAAACAGCATCACGTAAGGCTTCGGCAATTTCTTCAGGAAATCACCCACCTCCAGCAGCTGTTCACGCTTCACCCATACCACCGGTACGCCGGTACGGGTTGGCTGAACGGTAAAGGCATCCGGCCCAAAGCGGTTGCGCAGTTCGCCAATCACCGGGTCATCAAGGTGATCGCGGGTTTGCCAGGCTGGTGCGGCGTCATGCGCGGTTAAATCGGTCATATTGTTCACCATTGCAAAAGGTCCGTGGTGACTGCCGGCGAGACTTCGCGCTGTTGTAGATTGATTTGCGAAGTGGTTCTCCCGCCCGCAGGCGCAAATTAAATCTCGTCCGGCGTCCGCAGATTGGTCACTGCAATACGTTCGCCGCGTTTACGCTCGCGTTCCGACTGCATATTGGCGCGATAAACGCCCTGATCGCCAACCACCCATGAGAGCGGACGACGTTCTTTACCAATGGACTCCTGCAGCAGCATCAGCGCCTGCATATAGGCCTCCGGACGCGGCGGGCAGCCCGGGATGTACACATCGACCGGAATGAATTTATCCACGCCCTGGACGACGGAATAGATGTCGTACATCCCGCCTGAGTTGGCGCAGGCGCCCATGGAGATCACCCACTTCGGCTCCAGCATCTGATCGTAGAGACGCTGAATAACCGGCGCCATTTTGGTAAAGCAGGTTCCCGCGACCACCATCAGGTCCGCCTGACGCGGAGAGGCGCGCAGAACTTCTGCCCCAAAACGCGCAACGTCATGCACCGCAGTGAATGACGTCACCATTTCCACATAACAGCAAGAAAGGCCGAAGTTGTACGGCCAAATTGAGTTCTTACGGCCCCAGTTCACCATGTCATGCAGCGCGTGTTCGAGTTTCCCCATATACACGCTTTTATTGACTTCCTGCTCCAGAGGATCGGTAACGATCTCCTGTTTCTGCAGGGGGTAACGGTCGTTCTCACCGTTAGGATCTATGCGGGTGAGCGTATAATCCATCTTATTGCCTCGCTTTTACTGCATATGACGGTTAGTGGGACTGTCTGTTTCCGGGTTAACCAGCGTGCGACGGGAACGCGCAGGCGTCCAGTCCAGTGCGCCGATGCGAACGAGATAAACCAGACCAGCCAGTAGCACTAAAATGAAAATTGCGGCTTCCACAAAGCCGACCCAGCCGCTCTCGCGGATAGAGGTCGACCATGCGTAGAGATACAGGGCTTCCACGTCGAAGATAACGAAGAACATGGCAACCAGATAAAACTTCGCAGAAAGACGTAAGCGGGCCGAACCGACGGAGTCGATCCCCGATTCAAACGGCGTGTTTTTACTACGCGCGCGCGCGCGACCGCCAAGGTACCAGCCGCCGACGAGCATGAGGCAGCACAGGCCGATAGCGATGATGAGAAATATAGCGAATGCCCAATGATGAGCGATGACTTCAGTGGATGTTGACATACGCATTGCTTAACCAAAAAAGTGTAGCGCCAAAACCCTCTGCTCTTACTGGCAGATGAACGCCACAGCGTTTCACGGGAGGAATAAAAAATAACCGTGCAAAAAAGCGTCCCTGGTCGATGTGAGAAGCCCAGATGCCGTGGCTTTTTACCCCTTTCTTTAACCTTTTGTCAACTTTAACAAAAGTTTTCATAACATTAATTTACATTGGAATCTTTTCATTAACATTAAATGCCCTTTTCTGCGAAATAACCTTGCATACTGTTCGGTTTTAGTGTTGTTGAATCGTGTCCGTTTCCGTCGTAAATCAAAAATCCCTTCTATTTTGACAGGATTTAGCCTCGATTCCTCCCCCCAAAGAGGGGTATTTTCTTGATCTGCGACACGGTTTTGTTAATTACCCCAGGAAATCGGCAACAATCCATCCGGTTTTTTAACATTAGCAGGAAGTGTTGAAAGTGCAGGGAAAAGTCGACAAGCTGAGCGCCTTGTCACGCCAATACGCTGATTTTTCTGCAAAGAAATACAAAAAAGATTCAAAACATCAATAAGAGTGCAAAAAAAAGAGCCGCCAGGCGGGAAACCAACTCCTGAGGCTCTTTTTGGGCACTTACATTCTGTTACCAGTTTTTGTGATCTTTGTTAGCAAGAATACCCTTACAAAACTAAGGTATTCCCTCCCTCTTCCGGAGTAAGTGCTGTGCCCGTTTCCCAGGGATGGATCTCCTGGCTCAGAGACTGAAAAATCGCCTGCGGCAGTTCGCTCACCGTCCGCGGATTGCAGCTGACGACGTACCGGGTGTCCGGCAACGCCGGTAACCCCTCACTGATGCCAGCCACGCGTAGATCCGGGCTCATCATTTCGACCGGGCGCGCCGTCACGCCCAGCCCGGCCTTCACCGCCGCTTTCACGCCCGATAGCGAGGAAGCTCCGTGGGCCAGATGCCAACTGACGCGAGCAGTTTCCAGCGCGGCGATAATATCCTGGCGGAATGGACTTGGCTCTTCGAGCAGGATCAGGGGGATAGATTCCCCCTTCGCCAGCACATATTCCGCTGCACAATACCAGAGAGTAGGTGATGTTCTCAGGGTAAAAGAGGTAAAGCCGGGAGGCTGATGGGTGGTCAACGCCAGATCGACCAGCCCCTCGGCCAGCATCTCCATGATGGCGGCATGGGGATGAACTTTGATCTCCAACGTCATTCTGGGATAGAAACAGCCGATGCGGTTTAACAAAAACGGCAGGATGGTGTCAGCCGTTTCTTCTGACGCACCGATGCTCAGAGCCCCCTGCAGGCTGCCATACATCAGCGACATACAGGCTTCATCGTTAAAACGGAGAATTTTGCGGGCATAGCCCAGCAGCTGGATCCCCTGCTCGGTCAGCAGCTTATTGCGGCCGTGGCGGGCGAAAAGCTCTTTGCCCACCAGCTGTTCCAGGCGTTGCATTTGCTGACTGACCGCGGACTGAGTACGACACACTGCGGCGGCGGCGGCGGCAAAAGTGTTCAAATCAGCGACCGCGACAAAGGTACGCAGCAGATCGAGATCGAGGTTGAGTATGGGACGTGTTGTATTAATCATCTTTCTTCACTTACAGGTGGCTAACGCTGACCTGCCTTGTTGATGCTTTACGCCAGGTTTCCGGCTATTCCCTGAGCCTCGTGCTCACCGTCTGACGGCGGATAAACAACTGGACGAACGTTATTACATGCCAAAGTACTCGTCTGGGCAAATGCGCAGAACTGCGGAGTAATATATTGTTCGTATTTCTCATTATTATTTATTACCACGACCAGCCAGGCGCCATACGTCGCCGCGGGAACCCGGTCAGTGATGCTGAGAAAATCGCTCTTCTGGCGTAACTTTCCGGCAGAAAAGGAACAATAAAATCCTGTAATAACAATATATTAAATCTCAATGCAACCGCAGTTCTTGGCGGTTAACACGGATATTAACGGTGATATTCTAACCTATCCCCCTCCTTTTTATAAGCCTTAATAAGGATTAACTGAGACAATTTTAAATTTTTTTCAACATTTTATATTAATTAACAAACCTCAGATTATTACCCGCTAAAAATAATAATAATGTGGTCGCACGCTGTTTTTTATTAAAATTATTTAACATCAAAATTACAAGCCAATCGCGCTTGTATGCAGGATAGCGTTTTTTAGCGACTCCCCCTTCTCCCTCCCCATATTACCGGGCAAACAAACGAGATAAATGATGGCAAAATCGCTACTAAATCTATATTTACGACCAAAAAATCGACATAAAAAGGCATAAGCCACAGACCAAATCCGCAATCGGTAGATAAATCAATTGCGCTTAAAATCCGACGTTAGCAAAATCTTCTCCTGCAAAGCCTTCAAAACAGCGGGGAGGGGGAGTACATTGTTCCGTGCTGACTTCCACGGCAGGGAGTGGCGATAACAGCTAAAAGGTCAAGATTCATGTCCCCCATCGAAAAATCCAGCAAGTTAGAGAACGTCTGTTATGACATCCGCGGCCCGGTTCTGAAAGAAGCCAAACGTCTTGAAGAAGAAGGCAATAAGGTTCTGAAACTGAACATCGGCAACCCGGCGCCATTCGGCTTCGAGGCCCCTGACGAGATCCTCGTCGACGTCATCCGCAATTTGCCTACCGCCCAGGGTTACTGCGATTCGAAAGGATTGTACTCGGCGCGTAAAGCTATCATGCAGCATTACCAGGCCCGGGGTATGCGCGATGTCACGGTGGAAGACATCTATATCGGCAACGGCGTGTCCGAACTGATTGTGCAGGCGATGCAGGCGCTGTTAAACAGCGGCGATGAGATGCTGGTTCCCGCCCCGGACTACCCGCTGTGGACGGCGGCGGTGTCGCTTTCCAGCGGCAAAGCGGTGCACTATCTGTGTGACGAATCCTCTGACTGGTTCCCGGATCTGGACGACATCCGCGCAAAAATCACACCGCGCACCCGCGGGATCGTGATCATTAACCCTAACAACCCCACCGGCGCGGTCTATTCCAAAGAATTGCTGCAGGAGATCGTGGAGATCGCTCGTCAGCATAATCTGATCATTTTCGCCGATGAAATTTACGACAAGATCCTCTACGACGAAGCCCAGCATCACTCTATTGCCGCCCTGGCGCCGGACCTGCTGACGGTGACCTTTAACGGATTGTCGAAAACCTATCGCGTTGCCGGCTTCCGTCAGGGCTGGATGGTGCTGAATGGCCCGAAAAAACACGCGAAGGGCTATATCGAAGGGCTGGAGATGCTGGCTTCAATGCGTCTGTGCGCCAACGTGCCGGCCCAGCATGCTATCCAGACGGCGCTGGGCGGCTATCAGAGCATCAGCGAATTCATCATCCCCGGCGGACGCCTGTATGAACAACGCAACCGCGCCTGGGAGCTTATCAACGATATTCCGGGCGTCTCCTGCGTGAAGCCAAAAGGCGCGCTGTATATGTTCCCGAAAATCGACGCCAAACGCTTCAATATTCATGACGACCAGAAAATGGTGCTCGACTTCCTGCTGCAGGAGAAAGTCCTGCTGGTGCAAGGCACCGCCTTTAACTGGCCGTGGCCGGATCACGTACGCATCGTGACCCTGCCGCGCGAAGACGACCTGGAGATGGCTATCTCCCGCTTTGGCCGCTTCCTCTCCGGCTACCATCAGCTTTAATCGCGCCGCCGCCGGCATTTGCATCCGGCGGCGATCCCTGCGCACAATGGAACCCGATGTTGTCACTGATTAAGGGTCCCTATGAGTCAGAGTCATTTCTTTGCCCACCTCTCCCGCCTGAAACTGATTAACCGCTGGCCGCTGATGCGCAACGTGCGCACCGAAAATGTCTCCGAACACAGCCTGCAGGTGGCGATGGTCGCCCACGCGCTAGCGGCGATTAAAAACCGCAAATTTGGCGGCCAGGTCAACGCCGAGCGTATCGCCCTGCTGGCGATGTACCATGACGCCTCGGAAGTACTAACTGGCGACCTCCCTACTCCGGTGAAATATTTCAACTCCCAGATTGCCCAGGAATATAAGGCGATTGAGAAAATTGCTCAGCAAAAGCTGGTGGATATGGTCCCTGACGAGCTGCGCGATATTTTCGAGCCGCTGATTGATGAGCATCACTACAGTGAGGAAGAGCAGTCGATCGTTAAACAGGCTGACGCCCTCTGCGCTTACCTGAAGTGCCTCGAAGAGCTGTCTGCAGGCAATAACGAATTTCTGCTGGCCAAAGGTCGGCTGGAAAAGACCCTGGCATCGCGGCGCAGCGCGGAGATGGATTACTTTATGCAAGTGTTCGTCCCAAGCTTCCAGCTGTCGCTGGACGAAATTAGCCAGGATTCGCCGCTGTAAGGTTCTGGCCGGGCGGCGGTTGTGCTCTACCCGGCCAGAATATCTTAAAACGGAAACAGTACCGGGATTAGCAGGACGCAGACCACCATCACCAGTATGGTAAAGGGCACGCCTATTTTGACAAAATCGCTAAATGAGTACTTGCCCGGGCCAAGCACCAGGGTGTTAACCGGCGAGGAGACCGGGGTCATAAACGCCGCCGAAGCCGCCATCGCCACCACCATGGCAAAAGGATAGGGTGAGACGCCCATTGACTTCGCCGCCGCTAAGGCAATAGGCGCCATCAGCACCGCCGTGGCGGTGTTTGAGATAAACAGCCCAATCGCCGCGCACATCACGAACAGGCAGCCGAGCATCAGATAAGGCCCCTCGCCTCCGGCGACATCCATCAGTCCCTTCACCACCAGATCCACCCCGCCGGTTTTTTGCAGCGCCAGGGCAAACGGCATCATCCCAACAATCAAAATAATGCTCGGCCAGTGGATCGCCTTGTAGGCGCTTTCGGCATTGATGCAGCGGAATTTGCCCATCAGCAGACAGGCGATAATCGCGGCAATCGGGTTGGGAATTTCATCGGTGAGCATCAGGGCTACCATCAGCACCAGGCAGAAAATCGCATGCGGAGCCTGGCTGTGGGCCGGCGAAGCGTCATCGACCTCAACCGGCATATTGAGCACCACGAAATCCCGGCCGCGCTTCGCCAGCAAGGCAATTTGCCGCCAGTTGCCGACCACCAGCAGGATATCGCCGAGCTGCAGCGGCTCGTCGACCACCGAACCATCCATCGCTTTGCCATCGCGCTTCATGCCGACGATATTGAGACCAAACCGGGTGCGGAAGGCTATCTCACGCACCGTTTTGCCCATCATCTCTGAATCCGGGATCAGCGCCACCTCCGCCATCCCCACATCCAGCGCCTGATCGGCAAAATACTCGCCGCGCAATACCATCGGCTCAAGCATTTGCTCGCCGCAGAACTGGCGTAAATCGACATCGGAGGCGGACATATCGATCAGCAGGACGTCGCGGGCGCGAAATTCCGATACCCCGTTGACGTTGACAATTACCCGGCGGAACCGCCGCCAGCGTTCAACGCCGATCACGTTGGCGCAGTAGCGCTCACGCAGCTTTAAATCATCCAGCCGCTGACCGATCATCGGCGAACCCGGGCGGATGGCCAGCCGGCGAGCGCGGCCGGTGAGGTGATATTCGCGGATCAAATCGCGGAAGGTGCTTCTTTTTCGCCCATCGCGTGCGGAGTCGCCATTATCCGTCTTCAGCATAAAGCGCACCGCCAGCATATAGACGATGCCCAGGATCAGCACCACCAGGCCAATCGGCGTGACGCTGAAAAAGCTGAAGCCGTGCAGTCCCTCGCGCAGCAATTCACTGTTGACCACCAGGTTGGGCGGCGTCGCCACCAGGGTCATCATCCCGCTGATAAGCCCGGCGAAGCTCAGCGGCATCATCAGCCGCGATGGCGAGGTATTCATCCGTGCCGAGACGCTAAGTACCACCGGGATGAAAATGGCGACCACCCCGGTGGAGCTCATAAACGCGCCCAGACCGGCGACGGTGAGCATCAGGTAGATCAGCATTTTGGTTTCGCTGTTCCCCGCCACGCTCACCAGCCATGCCCCCATTTTGGTGGCGACTCCGGTGCGCACCAGGCCATCGCCGATAATAAACAGGGCGGCAATCAGGATCACGTTAGGATCGCTGAATCCGGAAAAAGCTTCATTTAACGTCAGCGTTCCGCTGAGGACAAAGGCGACAATGACCATCAGGGCGATAGCATCCATGCGCACCTTGCCGGTAGCAAACAGCACAACCGCGATGGCCAGGAGGGATAAAACCCAAATCAATTCACCGTTCACAACGTTTCCTTGTCACAAGTGGGAGTCGACATAGTGGCATAAAAAAGCCCCGACGACGCGGGGCGAAATCATGGGTTTACGCTTTAAGACGCACATTTACCACGCCGTCAGTCTGGCGTTCAACCACCAGATCTTCCAGGCTGCTCAGCACGAGGTCGGCTTCACCCAGGCGAGGGGCATCGGCGGGCACGTTGACCGCGATAGTGCGACAGCCGGCCGCCAGTCCGGAGAGGAGCCCCGCCGGCGCATCTTCCACCACCGCGCACTCCCCGGCAGGCAGACCCAGCCGCTCGGCGCCCAGCACATAGGCGTCCGGCGCCGGTTTGCCGTGTTTCACCTGCTCGGCGGTGACGAACACCTCAGGCATCGGCAGGCCCGCCGCGCGGTGACGCGCGTGGGCAACCGGAATCGAACCGGAGGTGACAATCGCCCACGGGATCCCGGCCTCATTGAGCGTATTCAGCAGGGCTAATGCCCCCGGCAGCGCGACGATACCCTCAATATCAGTGGCTTCTATCTGCTCGAGGTAGCGAAATTCGGCCTGGATATCCTCCTCGCTGCGCCCCGGCATAAAATGGCGAATGGAGGTAATGGCCTGCTTGCCGTGAATAAAACTGAGAATTTCATCATGGTCAATGGCGAAACGATCCCCCCACTTGCACCATGAACGCTCCACCACCGGCAAGGAATCCACCAGCGTCCCGTCTAAATCGAACAGGAAACCTTTACACTGCACGGGCACCTCCCTCAGGCGTTGATAATTTGATTAATTTCATTACTGCTCAGATGATACTGGCGTGGGCAAGCGTGCCAGACGCTCAGCATCCGCTGATATTTCTCCCACATCGGAGTCTGCGAGTTAAAGCCATGGGTACCGGCGTCAAAATGGCTGTAGCGGCCTTCAACGTTGACCATAAAACGCACATAGCCGAGATAACGCGCTTCGGTGGCGGCATCAAATCCGAGGAAGGTGACCCGGCGTTCATCGATACCCGCCGCGTCTTTCAGGTTGGTCCAGGAGACGTGCAGCGCGTGGTACATCTCCATGATATCAATAACGGTACGGCAGGTTTCTTCCGTCAACTGGCCAAACTCGCGGTCCAGTTCACGCATCTGTAGCCCATACCCACGCTCTATGATGGTTTGCAGACGACGGTAGCGTTCCGCATTATCCGGGTCGAGCATCGTCATCATTTTGTACTGATTGGATAAAATCAGACGCTGCGCATTGGTCATTTCCATGTTGTGACTCCTGTAGCACGGTAGGGCGTGAAATAAAGAAGGCGCATAAATCATGCGCCTTCTTTTATATGCGTTTTCCGTAGTGAATTACAAATCATCAAGGAAAGTTTTATCCAGTTGTTTGAAGGCGCGCTTAAGCGTGTCAGCCAGCGCCTGATAATCGGGCTTGCCTTCGACCGGTGCCAGCGCCTGCCCCGCCTCCTGCAGTTTACCGCGCACTTCATAGAACCAGTTAAGAATGGAGGGCGGCAGCGGCGTCACCGAACGCTTACCCAACCACCAGAGTCCCTGCATCGGCAGGCTCAGCGCAAACAGCGCGGTAGCGACGGCGGGGCCCAGCTGGCCGCCAAGAGCTATCTGCCAGCAGAGGGTAAAAATGGCGATTGGCGGCATGATGCGGATGGCATAGCGGGTGGCACGAATAATGCGGTTTTCAATAAACACCGGCGCGAGGCGCTTGTCGAGAGGCCAGGTCTTTGCGTAATGCTGCCCGCGGTTGAACAAGCTAAAGAAGCTAACGGGGCGTTTCTCAGGGGTCGACATGGCTTTACCTCAACTTTACATATAAAACTTAAAAAATTCGTGCAAAACACCAACTATGCATGACATCGTTCAAAAGATTTTGGCAAAGGATGCCCAATCAGGTATCCTGTGCCCGCCTGAAAGGGCGGTTAGACTCTTTGCCAGGCTAGTCAAATTATCGCATATTCTGCCATTGGCTGAAAATTATGCAAAATGGCATAAAATCAAATGTACTTCTCTCATCGTGCCCGAAAACAGAACAAGGCATGATGTTAATCATAAATGTCGAGGTCATCCTGCGCTACGCTAATGACACACTGACGTTTTTTTAGCCACGTATCATAAAAAGGTACTTCCATGTCGAGTAAGTTAGTACTGGTTCTGAACTGCGGTAGCTCCTCTCTGAAATTTGCTATCCTTGACGCCGTGAACGGCGACGAATATCTGTCCGGTTTAGCGGAATGCTTCCACCTGCCGGAAGCCCGTATCAAATGGAAAATGGACGGCAGCAAACAAGAAGCCGAATTAGGCGCGGGCGCCGCGCACAGTGAAGCGCTGAACTTTATCGTTAACACTATTCTGGCACAAAAACCAGAACTGTCTGCTCAGCTGACCGCAATCGGCCACCGTATCGTACACGGCGGTGAAAAATACACCAGCTCCGTGGTGATCGACGAGTCCGTAATTCAGGGTATTAAAGACGCCGCGTCTTTCGCACCGCTGCACAACCCGGCACACCTGATCGGCATCGCTGAAGCGCTGAAATCCTTCCCGCACCTGAAAGACAAAAACGTGGCTGTATTCGATACGGCGTTCCATCAGACCATGCCGGAAGAATCCTATCTCTACGCCCTGCCGTACAGCCTGTACAAAGAGCACGGCGTTCGTCGTTACGGCGCGCACGGCACCAGCCACTTCTACGTGACTCAGGAAGCCGCTAAGATCCTCAACAAGCCGGTGGAAGAGCTGAACATCATCACCTGCCACCTCGGCAACGGTGGTTCTGTTTCCGCTATCCGTAACGGTAAATGCGTTGACACCTCCATGGGTCTGACCCCGCTGGAAGGCCTGGTGATGGGTACCCGCTCCGGTGACATCGATCCGGCCATCATCTTCCATCTGCACGACACCCTGGGCATGAGCGTTGACGCGATCAACAAAATGCTGACCAAAGAGTCCGGCCTGCTGGGTCTGACCGAAGTCACCAGCGACTGCCGCTACGTGGAAGACAACTATCAGGAAAAAGCCGACGCTAAACGCGCGATGGACGTTTACTGCCACCGCCTGGCGAAATACATCGGTTCCTACACCGCGCTGATGGACGGCCGTCTTGACGCCGTTATTTTCACCGGTGGTATCGGTGAAAACGCCGCGATGGTGCGTGAGCTGTCGCTGGGCAAACTGGGCGTACTGGGCTTTGAAGTTGACCATGAGCGTAACCTTGCTGCCCGCTTCGGCAAGTCTGGCTTCATCAACAAAGAAGGCACCCGTCCTGCCGTGGTTATCCCGACCAACGAAGAGCTGGTCATCGCGCAAGACGCCAGCCGTCTGACCGCATAATTCCACATCGCCAGCCCTGACCCGCAATAATTCGAGCTGCAGGAAGGCGGCGACACAGCAAAACCCCGGCCGCGTACAGCGCGTACGCCACCGGGGTGAGCAAGTAGAGCCAACGCACGTGCAACTTGAAATATGACGGATAGCTGGCGGTGCTGTTTTGTATCCCGCCTGATACTGGCGGTAACGAAAGAGGATATACCGTGTCCCGTACTATCATGTTAATTCCTACCGGTACCAGCGTAGGTCTGACCAGCGTCAGCCTCGGTGTGATCCGCGCTATGGAACGCAAAGGCGTTCGTCTGAGCGTCTTTAAACCTATCGCCCAGCCGCGTTCCGGTGGCGATGCCCCAGACCAGACCACCACCATCGTTCGCGCCAGCTCCTCCACCACCACCGCCGCTGAACCGCTGAAGATGAGCCATGTTGAGTCTCTGCTCTCCAGCAATCAGAAAGATGTGCTGATGGAAGAGATCATTGCCAACTACCACGCGAATACTCAGGACGCGGAAGTGGTGCTGGTGGAAGGCCTGGTACCGACCCGTAAGCATCAGTTCGCCCAGGCGCTGAACTTTGAAATCGCCAAAACGCTGAACGCTGAAATCGTCTTCGTGATGTCTCAGGGCACCGACACGCCAGAACAGCTGAACGAGCGTATCGAACTGACCCGTAACAGCTTTGGCGGCGCCAAAAATACCAGCATCACCGGCGTTATCGTCAACAAACTGAATGCCCCTGTCGACGATCAGGGCCGTACCCGTCCTGACCTGTCGGAAATTTTCGACGACTCGTCGAAAGCAAAAATCGTGAAGATTGACCCGGCTCAGCTGCAGAAAGGCAGCACGCTGCCGGTGCTGGGCGCAGTGCCATGGAGCTTCGATCTGATCGCGACCCGCGCGATCGACATGGCGCACCATCTGAATGCGACCATCATCAACGAAGGCGATATCAATACCCGCCGCGTGAAATCCGTGACTTTCTGCGCGCGCAGCATCCCGCACATGCTGGAACACTTCCGCCCTGGTTCTCTGCTGGTTACCTCCGCAGACCGTCCTGACGTGCTGGTTGCGGCCTGCCTGGCGGCAATGAACGGCGTGGAAATCGGCGCCATTCTGCTGACCGGCGGCTATGAAATGGACGCGCGCATCAGCAAGCTGTGTGAACGCGCTTTCGCGACCGGCCTGCCGGTATTCATGGTCAACACCAACACCTGGCAGACCTCCCTGAGCCTGCAGAGCTTTAACCTCGAAGTACCGGTTGACGATCACGAGCGTATCGAGAAAGTTCAGGAATACGTGGCCAACTACATCAACGCCGACTGGATCGAATCGCTGACCGCGACCTCCGAGCGCAGCCGCCGTCTCTCTCCGCCAGCCTTCCGCTACCAGCTGACCGAGCTGGCGCGCAAAGCCGGCAAACGTGTCGTTCTGCCGGAAGGCGACGAACCGCGTACCGTGAAAGCGGCGGCGATTTGCGCCGAACGCGGGATCGCCACCTGCGTCCTGCTGGGTAACCCGGATGAGATCAACCGCGTAGCCGCGGCCCAGGGCGTTGAGCTTGGCGCCGGCATTGAAATCGTCGATCCGGAAGTGGTTCGCGAAAGCTATGTGGGTCGCCTGGTCGAACTGCGTAAGAACAAAGGCATGACCGAAGCGGTCGCGCGTGAGCAGCTGGAAGACAACGTGGTTCTCGGCACCCTGATGCTGGAACAGGACGAAGTCGACGGTCTGGTATCCGGCGCGGTTCACACCACTGCCAACACCATTCGTCCGCCGCTGCAGCTGATCAAAACCGCGCCGGGCAGCTCGCTGGTCTCCTCCGTGTTCTTCATGCTGCTGCCGGAACAGGTTTACGTTTACGGCGACTGCGCGATCAACCCGGACCCGACCGCCGAGCAGCTGGCGGAAATCGCTATTCAGTCCGCTGAATCCGCGATTGCCTTCGGCATCGAGCCGCGCGTGGCGATGCTCTCCTACTCCACCGGTACCTCCGGCGCGGGTAGCGATGTCGAGAAAGTCCGCGAAGCGACCCGTCTGGCGCAGGAAAAACGTCCTGACCTGATGATCGACGGCCCGCTGCAGTATGACGCCGCGGTGATGGCTGACGTAGCGAAGTCCAAAGCGCCGAACTCACCGGTAGCTGGCCGCGCGACCGTGTTCATCTTCCCGGATCTGAACACCGGTAACACCACGTACAAAGCGGTACAGCGCTCTGCCGACCTGATCTCCATCGGGCCGATGCTGCAGGGTATGCGCAAGCCGGTCAACGACCTGTCCCGTGGCGCGCTGGTAGACGATATCGTCTATACCATCGCACTGACCGCGATCCAATCGGCTCAGCAGCAGAAGTAATCTGCCGCTGTGGTCAAAGCAAAAGGCAGCCGAATGGCTGCCTTTTTGTCGTCAGGAGGCGAGCGACGATTGCTGCCGCGCGTTTGCGATCTTTATTCGCGCTCGCTCTCTTCCGCATCATCATACTCATTACCGGCGTTGCGGGTCATCCACAGCGCCAGCGCTTTCAGGGAGTCCGGCGTGAACTCATCGCAGCGGGCGGTGATCTCTTCCGGCGTTAACCAGCACACCTCGCTGACCTCTTCTTCCTGCAGGGCGAACGGCCCGTGGGAGACGCAGCTGAACAGGCTTCCCCAGACGCGGCAGAATTTGTCTTCGTAATAAAACTGGCCGTGATCGGCAAACGGCACCCCGGCGATGCCTAACTCCTCTTCCGCCTCGCGACGGGCCGATTCCAGCAGCTGCTCATCAGCCTGCACGACGCCGCCAGCGGTGGCATCCAGCATGCCCGGATGAAAGTCTTTTGTCTCGGTGCGTCGCTGCACCAGAATTTTCCCCATTCCGTCATGAACGACGATATAGGTCGCCCGGTGGCGCAGGCACTGCGCGCGCATTTGCTCGCGGCTGGACTGTGCTATCACCTCATTGTTTTCATTAACAATATCGACCCATTCTGTGCTTGCCAAATGATTCTGTTCCGCCATCAGGAAACCTTACTTTAAATGCGCTCTCGCGGCGCGTCTTTATGATTGAGGGCTAAATTACGGGTAAATTGCAACCTCTGCAATAACCTGATTATCATTGAGTGCTAAAACCTGCAGCCGCCCCTGATCCAGCAGCCCATAGCTGGCGGAATATCCCCCTTTCGGGATACTCACTGAGCCGGGATTAAAGAGGTAAATTGCGCCGCGTTTTTCCGCGACCGGTATATGAGTATGGCCATATGCCAGGACATCGCCAGCGGCCAGCGGCGGCAGATTATCCGGACTATAGAGATGCCCGTGGGTCAGAAACAGGCGATAGCGTTCGCTAAGCACCTGCTGCCAGGGCGCGGTCATTGGAAAACGAAGCAGCATCTGATCCACTTCGCTGTCGCAGTTGCCGCGAACGGCAACAATGCGTTCCGCCACGCTGTTCAACCGCTCCGCCACCTCACCCGGCGCATACCCCTCAGGCAGCGCGTTGCGCGGACCGTGATTGAGCACATCGCCGAGTATGATCAGCCACCTGGCGCCGCTTTGCGCGAACCGTTCAAGCACGCGTTCCGTGGCGGGCAGCGAACCATGAATATCGGAGGCAAACATCAGCTTCATAGGTTCCATCTCCACTGGTTACGATGCCTCTATGATAGCGGAAGCGCGGCGGGTTATCAGCCTCAGCGTTTGGCGGAAAGCGCCACGTAACGCTGGATTGAGGCCCGCTGCCACTGGAAAGACGCATAATCAGCCAGCGCCTCCGGTACCTTATCGCCATTGAGAACCAGGCGATTGAGCATCAGCGCCAGGTCTGCGTCGGCAATAGACCATTCGCCAAATAAATTTTGCCCGCCGTGGGCCAGTAGCATGGTGGCGGTGGCAAACAGCTTTTCCGCAGATTGCCTGCCGGCCTCGCTGAGGTCCGGCATTTTCGCCCCGTCAAACACCACGGCGGTGGATCGCTCTTCACGAATTGGCATCAGATCGCTGCGTAGCCAGGCCTGGATCTGCCGGGCGCGGGCTCGTTTTTGCAGATCATGCGGGTAGATGCGCTCCCACTCCGGCGGCGCGAAACGCTCATCCAGATACTCGGTAATCGCCGAAGACTCACTTAGCGCGAAATCATCAACCTCCAGCAGCGGTACGCGACGGGTGGCGGCATAGCCTGTCCAGCCCGCCTGCAGATGTTCGCCGCGGTTCAGGTCGACGGTTTTAAGGGTAAAAGGCAGGCTTTTTTCCTGCAGAGCGACATAGACAGACATCACGTACGGTGAGAAAAAATCGGCATCGGACCACAGGGTAATGACAGGCTGGCTCATAGCTTCCTCAAGGGTGGTAGACAGGACAATAAGCCAACATAGCCTGTCTTACAGGCGATGTCACTGCTCGAGCGCGGACGACTCGTCGCCTGGCTGCCGGGTCGCTTGCGGAATTTCTCCCGGGTGGCGCAGCTTCACCTATACTCGAACAGTTTGCGACCCACGACGGCGGGAAATATTATGATCGATCTTTACTATGCACCCACCCCAAACGGCCACAAAATCACCCTGTTCCTCGAAGAGGCGGAGCTAGCCTATCGGCTAATTCGGGTCGATATCGGCAAAGGGGAACAATTTCATCCGCAGTTTCTGGCGATTTCGCCGAATAATAAAGTTCCGGCTATCGTCGACCACATGCCTGCTGACGGCGGGGCGCCGTTGAGCGTTTTCGAGTCCGGCGCCATCCTGCTCTATCTGGCGGAAAAAAGCGGTAAGCTGCTGAGCGGCGAGCTGCGGGAACGCTACGTCACGCTGCAGTGGCTGTTCTGGCAGGTCGGCGGGCTGGGGCCGATGCTGGGGCAAAATCAACATTTTTCCCACTCCGCGCCGCAAACCGTGCCCTACGCTATTGAACGTTTTCAGGTGGAAACCCAACGACTGTATGGGGTGCTAAATCAGCGCCTGGGATGCAGCCCGTGGCTTGGCGGCGACCACTACAGTATCGCCGACATCGCCGCCTGGCCCTGGGTGAACTGCCATGTCCGACAGCGTATCGATCTGGCGAACTACCCGGCGGTGCACAACTGGTATGAGCGCATTAAGCAGCGGCCGGCAACGGCGGAAGCGATGTTAAAAATTCAGCTTTATTAACCCCCTGCTCGCCCGTCGCGCTTTGTTGTATGATTGCAGGACTTACACCACGGAGGAAGCCTGCAATGTCTCAACCAGACGCCATTATTCGTATTAAGAACCTGCGCCTGCGGACTTTTATTGGTATTAAAGAGGAAGAGATCGCCAACCGCCAGGACGTGGTAGTGAATGTAGCCATTCACTACCCTGCCGATAAAGCGCGCGACAGCGAGGACATCAATGATGCGCTGAACTATCGCACCATTACCAAGCGCATAATCAGCCATCTTGAGAATGGCCGTTTTTCGCTGCTGGAAAAATTAACTCAGGATGTGCTGAATATCGCATGCGAACATCACTGGGTCACATATGCTGAAGTGGAGATTGATAAACTTCATGCGCTGCGTTATGCCGACTCGGTGTCCATGACCATGAGCTGGCGTCGCTAACCATGTCAGGGAGGTGGTATGAAGATCCTGCTTACTGGTGGTACCGGCCTGATTGGCCGACATCTGATACCCAGATTGCTGGAGCTCGGGCATAGCGTCACGGTCTCCACGCGACATCCGGATACCGCCCGCGCCCGTCTCGATCCGCGCGTCACCCTGTGGCGCGATTTCGAGGGCCATCACCACCTCAATGACATTGATGCCGTCATCAATCTGGCGGGTGAACCCATCGCTGATAAACGCTGGACGGCCGAGCAGAAACAACGCTTGTGCCATAGCCGCTGGGATCTCACGCAGCGGCTGGTGGGCCTGATCCACGCCAGCGACACCCCTCCCTCCGTGCTGATCAGCGGGTCTGCCATCGGCTACTATGGCGACCTCGGCGAGGTGGTGGTGACCGAAGAAGAGCCACCGCACAATGAGTTTACCCATAAGCTGTGCGCCCGCTGGGAGCAAATTGCCTGCGAAGCGCAAAGCGAGCGCACCCGCGTCTGCCTGCTGCGCACCGGCGTGGTACTGGCTCCGCGGGGCGGTATTCTCGGCAAAATGACACCCGCCTTTAAGCTCGGCCTCGGCGGGCCTATCGGCAACGGCAGACAGTACCTGGCCTGGATCCATATCGACGATATGGTTAACGGCATTCTGTGGCTGCTGGATAACGATCTGCGCGGTCCGTTCAATATGGTTTCTCCCTACCCGGTGCATAACGAGCAGTTCGCCCATGCGCTGGGTCATGCGCTCCATCGACCGGCGATTTTCCGCGTTCCCGCCGCCGCTATCCGCCTGTTGATGGGGGAATCCGCCGTCCTGGTGCTCGGCGGCCAGCGCGCGCTGCCAAAGCGTCTGGAGGCCGCCGGCTTTGCCTTCCGCTGGTACGATCTGGGCGAAGCGCTAAAGGATGTGCTGAGTTAATGGCTGACACAGGGGAGCATTGGCTCCCCTGATTCCGTTCTGCTGGCTCATGCTCCACGCCTGGATGGCCTCACCCTGGCGCTGCAGCATCGCCATATTCAGGACAACCAGCGCCCTTAATCGCCTGAATTCACCGCCAGCCGGCCGGTTCACCGGTGTTACCTGGCAAAGCAAAGTGCTAAGGTAGGCTTTTCTTTCTGCGTATTGACTGCTTTATGACGACCATCACCACACCACGCCTTTCGCTTACCCGCTTTGTTACCGATGACTGGCCCTTTTTTCTGCGCCTGCGCCAGGATCCGCAGGTGATGCGTTTTATGGGGGAGGTGTTAAGCGAGGAGGCGCTGCGCAGCGTCTTCGTCAGTCGCTGTGCCGATCCCGGGGTGTTTGTATTGCGCGATAAATTCGGCGAGGCGCTGGGCGATATTGGGCTCCGCATCAGCCCGAAAAATCCGCACGAAGCTGACGTCGGCTACGCGCTGCTGCCTCAGGCTCAGGGAAAAGGCTATGCCAGCGAAGCGCTGCGGGCGGTCTGCGAGTATGGTTTCACCACCCTGGGGGTGCAGGCCATCAATGCCTGGGTGCTGGGTGAAAACCGTGGCTCATCGCGCCTGCTGGAGAAGCAAGGCTTTGTGCGCACCCAGGTGCTGGAGAAAGCCTATCATCTGAACGGCGTCGATTACGATGACTGGATCTATCGGCTGGAGCGGGAAGCTCATCCGGCGTCCGCAGACGCCGGATGAGCCGATTATTTCAGCGAACCTTTCAGAAACTGCTGCAGGCGCGGGCTTTTCGGCGCGCCAAACAGCGCATCCGGATGCCCTTCTTCTTCAATTTTACCCTGATGCAGAAAAATGACATGTGAAGAGACGTGGCGGGCAAAGCCCATTTCATGGGTCACCACCACCATGGTTTTTCCCTCTTCCGCCAGCTGCTGCATAATGCGTAACACTTCGCCCACCAGTTCCGGATCCAGCGCGGAGGTCGGCTCATCAAACAGCAGCACTTCCGGTTCCATCGCCAGCGCGCGGGCAATAGAGACACGCTGCTGCTGGCCACCGGAAAGATGCACCGGATACTTCGCCTGCTGACGTTCGTCTATCCCGACCTTGGCCAGATATTTTACCGCCCGTTCGCGCGCTTCCTGTTTGCTTAAGCCCAGCACCTGAATCGGCGCCTCCATGACGTTCTCCAGCACCGTCATATGGCTCCACAGATTGAAATGCTGAAACACCATGGTCAACCGGGTGCGCAGCAGGCGCAACTGGTTCTTGTCGGCCACCTTCAGCTGGCCGTCTTTATCCCGTACCAGACCAATATTTTGGCCGCTGACGACAATCGTGCCTTCGCTCGGTTTTTCAAGGAAGTTAATACAGCGCAAAAAGGTACTTTTTCCGGAACCCGATGAACCGATGATGCTGATAACGTCCCCGGCTTTCGCCTGCAGCGAGACGCCCTTCAGCACCTCGTGTTCCCCATAGCGTTTATGCAGATCGATAACGTTTAATTTATTGTCGGACATGGCGTTCTCAATGCGTCGAAGAAGGTTTGATATGCTGCAACCAGCGCTTTTCCGCTTTACGGAACAAGCTAATCAGCACATACGAGATAATTAAATAGAGCACCGCGGCGATGCCAAACGCGGTGAACGGCTGATAGGTGGCCGAGTTGATATCGCGGGCGATTTTCAGCAGATCCGGTACCGTAGCGGTAAACGCCAGCGCGGTAGAGTGCAGCATGAGGATCACTTCGTTACTGTAGGCCGGTAGCGCAATCCGCAGCGCGGAAGGCAGAATAATGCAGCGGTATAGTTTGACCGAAGAGAAGCCGTAGGCCCGCGCCGCTTCAATTTCTCCGGCGGGTACTGAGCGGATCGCGCCGGCGAAAATTTCAGTGGTATAGGCGCAGGTATTCAGGGTTAACGCCAGTATCGTGCAGTTTAGCCCGCTGCGGAAAAAAGCGTTCAACAGCTCCGTGCCTTTGACGATTTCCAGGGTATACATGCCGGAGTAAAAAACCAGCAGTTGCACATACAGCGGCGTGCCGCGAAATATGTAAGTGAACAGCCAGATGGGGAACTGGATAAACTTATTGCTCGAGACGCGGCCGATGGCCAGAAACACCGCCAGGATGCCCCCCATTACCACTGAAGAGATCAGCAACCATAAGGTAATCGCCACGCCGGTAAAGCGATAGCCGTCGGTCCACAGTAGTGATTTCCAGTACTCCTGAATAATTTCAATCACAGGTCAGCCCTCTTCACGCCAACGGTATAGCGGCGTTCGAGCAGCAGCAGTACGCCATTAGAAACGGTGGTAAACACCAGATAAATCAGGCCGCAGACGATGGCGAAGTAGAACGGCTGCCAGGTGCTTTTCCCGGCCAGCTGCGTGGCTTTGACCACATCCTCCAGCCCCAGCAACGAGACCAGCGCCGTCGCCTTGAGGATAACCTGCCAGTTGTTGCCTATCCCCGGCAGCGCGTAGCGCATCATCGCCGGGAAGAGAATACGCCGGAACGTCTGCCCGCCGCTAAAGCCAAAGGCGGTGGCCGCTTCGATATGCCCCTTCGGCACCGCAAGGTAGGCGCCGCGGAAGGTTTCCGTAAAATAGGCGCCATAGATAAAGCCGAGGGTAATAATCCCGGCGATCATCGGATCGATATCAAACTGGGCCATGCCCAGCGCATCGGTAACGCTGTTTAGCGCAATCTGCAGGCCGTAGAAAATCAGCAGCATCAGCACCAGATCGGGCACGCCGCGGATCAGAGTGGTATAGCCTTCAAACACCAGCGCCAGTGGACGGTTGCTCGATAACTTTGCGCCAGCGCCCGCCAGCCCAATCAGGACGGCGAGAACGACCGAGCTGAGCGCAAGCTCCAGGGTGACGAGCGCACCCTGCAAAATAACCTGTGAAAACCCATACAGCATGCTGCCTACCCTGTCTGTCATTCACCATTGCGCGCGAAACGCACGCAATGGCGAGGCGTGAGAATTATTCGCCGTATACGTTAAAATCGAAATATTTTTTCGCCAGCTTGTCGTAGGTGCCGTCCTTACGCATCTCTGCAAACGCCTTATTCAGCGCTTCACGCAGTTCGTTGTCTTCCTTACGCAGCCCCATACCGGTGCCAACACCAAACAGTTTCTCGTCTTTGATTGACGGGCCACCAAACTGGTAATCTTTACCAATAGGCTGTTTCAGGAACCCTTCGCTGGCCGCGACCTCATCCTGGAACGCGGCGTCGATCCGGCCGGCGGTCAGGTCGGAATAGATATTGTCCTGCCCCTGATAGGAGACAATTTCGATACCTTTCGGCGCCCAGTGCTCATTGCCATAGGTTTCCTGAGTCGTCCCCTGCAGCACGCCCACGCGCTTACCCTTGAGGGTGGCGAGATCCGGCGTTACCGGGCTGCCCTTTTTCACCACCAGACGCGAATCTGCCGCATACAGCTTGTCAGTGAAGGCAATTTCCTGCTGGCGCTTTTCAGTAATCGACAGCGAAGACATAATCGCGTCGATTTTCTTCGCTTTTAAGGAGGGGATCAGCGCATCCAGCGGGTTTTCAACAAAGGTACATTGCGTATTAATACGCTTACACAGCTCTTTTGCCAGATCGATATCAAAACCGACCAATTCTCCCTGCGCATTCTTCGATTCGAAGGGAGCATAAGTCGGATCGGTACCGATACGAATTTTTTGCGGGATGGCGGCAAAGACCGTGGAAACGCTGGAAAGGGCCAGCGCTAAAGAGAGATACAACGCCAGTTTTTTCATAACTATCCTCGACAGACTGTCATTCTAACGGGTTTATTAGAACTATTTACGCCAGTTATCGTGCCATTATTCGCCCCTTAAGGGCAAAGATTTATGCACCAGAAAGGCCGATTTTTTGCATCAGAAACGCTTAACTATGCATTTTTTAGCCAAAAAACTGGCTGCTTTTGCACTGAAATGATCCACAGCGCGTTTCGATGCACCCTTTTGGGGCATGGATACGAACCTGGCGGCAGGCCCACCCCATTGTGCGGGCCTGCAGCAGTCTTAGTCGCCGTACACGTTAAAATCGAAGTATTTCTTCGCCATTTTGTCGTAGGTGCCGTCTTTACGCATTTCGCCCAGCGCTTTATCAAACGCGGCTTTCAGCTCGGCGTCGTCCTTACGCAGGCCGATACCGGTGCCGTCGCCAAAGTACTTTTTGTCTTTAACGGACGGGCCGGCGAAGGCGAAATCTTTCCCGGCAGGCTGTTTCAGGAAGCCTTCGCTGGCGGCGACTTCATCCTGCAGCGCCGCATCCAGACGGCCAGCTGCGAGGTCTGAATAGATCAGATCCTGATTCTGGTAAGCCACCACGTCAACGCCCTGGCTGCGCCAGCGGTCGTTAGCATAGGCTTCCTGAGTAGAACCCTGCAGCACGCCGACGTGCTTGCCTTTCAGCGCCTCCAGCGTCGGCTGGATCGGCGACCCTTTGGCGGCGATCAAACGCGAGTCAGCGGCATATAGCTTGTCAGAGAAGGCGATCTCTTGCTGGCGCTTCTCGGTAATAGAGAGGGAAGAGATGATGGCGTCAATCTTCTTCGCCTTCAGGGAGGGGATCAGGGAGTCAAAATCGCTGCCGACCCAGGTACATTTCACCTTAATTCGGGAGCACAACTCATTGCCTAAATCGATATCAAAACCAACAAAGTCCCCTTTCGCGTCTTTCGACGAAAATGGCGCATAGGTCGCGTCAGTGCCAATGCGAATGCTCTGCGGCAGAGCAGCAAACACGCTGGCCGTGCTGCTCATTCCCACGAGTAAAGAGAGAGCCAGAATCGTCTTCTTCATACAGTACCCTTAAGTGTCGTGATGTGGTGCGTTGCTTGTTATGGTGATTGCCGATCAATCCTGCAGTTTTTGTGCCATCTTCCCGGTGCGTGCCGGGAACAGGGTTAAATTTGTTAAAATAAAGTTGCAGGATTGTCTTAAAAGGGAAGATACCAGCATTACTGGCGAAACCGCAGCGCCTGAGCGCAAAAAGACGAAATAAATGTCGAGGATTTGATCGCGGCAACAAATTTGCACCACCGCAGCGCAAGCGTACATTTCATGCACCACTATAGTGCGACGCTAGGCCCCCTGCCAGCGGGTAAACAAGTCGTGCTCCAGACTAATATCAAATTGATCGAGTACCCGATTGACGGTCTGGTTGATGACATCGTCCAGGCTCTGTGGCCGGTGGTAAAAAGCCGGTACCGGCGGCATTATCACCGCCCCCAGCTCTGCAGCCTGAACCAGCAGACGCAGATGGCCCAAATGGAACGGCGTTTCCCGCACGCAGAGCACCAGCGGACGACGCTCTTTCAGCACGACATCCGCCGCCCGGGTCAGCAGGCCATCCGTATAGCTATGGACAATGCCCGAGAGCGTCTTCATTGAGCAGGGTAAAATCACCATCCCGGCGGTTTTAAACGAACCGGAAGAGATACTGGCGGCGATATCGCGGGCGTCATGCACCACATCGGCTAGCGCCTGCACCTCACGTACGGAGTAGTCGGTCTCCATGGCCAACGTCTGGCGCGCCGCCTGGCTGAGGATGAGATGAGTTTCAATATCCGGCACATCTCTTAGCACCTGCAGCATCCGCACGCCGTAAATGGCGCCGCTGGCGCCGGAAATGCCAATAATCAGTCGTTTCACGTTCTGTTACCCCTTGCGCGTGTGCCGCAGACTTTGCCGGATTATAGCCTCTGGCGCAACTATTGACGCACAGTTGAGGGGCGAAAAAAAGCCCGCCGTCCTTTCGGTACGGCAGGCCCGCGACGCGTGAACGGCTTAACCCTCGTTGTGCATCTCGAGGTTTTCGACTTCGTTCTGCAGCTGGACCGCTTTGGCATCATCGTTACGCAGGGAGTCAAGATAGTCGAGGTACTGCTGGTCGACATCCCGGGTCACATATACGCCGTTGAACACCGAGCATTCAAACTGCTGAATATCCGGGTTCTCCGCGCGCACCGCGTCGATCAGATCGTTGAGATCCTGGAAAATCAGGCCGTCGGCGCCAATGATCTGGCGGATCTCATCCACTTCGCGGCCATGGGCGATCAGTTCGTTGGCGGTCGGCATATCGATACCGTACACGTTCGGGAAACGAATTTCCGGCGCAGCGGAGGCGAGATACACTTTTTTCGCCCCTGCTTCACGCGCCATCTCAATGATCTGCTCCGAGGTGGTGCCGCGTACAATGGAATCATCGACCAGCAGCACGTTCTTATCGCGGAATTCCGCACGGTTGGCGTTGAGCTTACGGCGAACAGATTTACGACGCAGCTGCTGACCGGGCATGATAAACGTCCGGCCGACGTAGCGGTTCTTCACGAAGCCCTGACGATAAGGTTTGTCGAGAATGCGGGCGATTTCCAGCGCGATGTCGCAGGAGGTCTCCGGGATCGGAATAACGACGTCAATATCCAGATCTTCCCACTCGCGGGCAATCTTTTCGCCCAGCTTAGTCCCCATGTTGACGCGGGCGCTGTAGACGGAAATTTTGTCAATAAACGAGTCCGGACGGGCAAAATAGACGTACTCGAACAGGCACGGGTTGCTGACCGGATTATCGGCACATTGACGGGTATAGAGCTGGCCCTTCTCGGTAATATAGACCGCTTCGCCCGGCGCGACATCGCGCAGGAATTCAAAACCAAGCGTATCAAGGGCCACGCTCTCCGAGGCCACCATATACTCGGTGCGACCGTCGCCAACGTCACGTTTACCCAGCACCAGCGGACGAATGCCGTTAGGGTCGCGGAAGGCCACCATGCCATGCCCGATGATCATCGCCACGCACGCGTACGCGCCGCGAATCAGGCGGTTGGTCGCCGCAATCGCCGCGAAGATGTTGTCCGCTTCCAGCGGGTAGTGACGGAAGTTATCCAGCTCACTGGCGAAAATATTGAGGAGGATTTCGGAATCAGAGGTGGTATTGATATGGCGGCGTTTTTCTTCAAACAGCTTTTTACGCAGCTCGTGCGCATTGGTCAGGTTGCCGTTATGCGCCAATGTGATGCCATACGGCGAGTTAACGTAAAACGGCTGCGCCTCGGAGGCGCTGGAGCTGCCCGCCGTAGGATAACGCACGTGGCCAATACCCATATTGCCCTGCATACGCTGCATGTGGCGGGCCTCGAATACGTCGCTTACCAGCCCGTTAGCCTTACGCAACCGGAAGCAGTTGTTGGCATCAATGGTGATGATGCCAGCGGCATCCTGTCCACGGTGCTGGAGCACCGTTAGCGCATCATAAATCGACTGGTTAACCGGCATAACACCGGCGATACCGACAATACCGCACATACGTCTTTTCCTCGTTCAGCAACGACCCAAAGTCTATACTTTAGGCAAGAAACTTGACGAGCTTTGCAGGTATTCAAAAAACCATCTGATGACGGGGGTAAAATAGGGAATAAACTGCGACTGATGCCAGTCATCGCTCTTCGCCATCCCGGTAAAGGTGTCCAGGAAGAACAGAATAGCGGCGATGATCAGCACCCCACGTAGCGCGCCGAAGCAGATCCCCAATACCCTGTCGGTTCCTGACAAACCGGTCTTCTCCACCAGCTGGCCTATCACATAGTTCACGATAGCGCCAACGATGAGCGTCACGATAAACAGCGCCGCAATAGCAATCCCATTTCGAACCCGTTCATCCTCAAAGCCCGTAAACCAGACAGACAGGTCAGCGTAGTAATGGCTGGCGACATAAAACGCGCAACCCCACGTGACTAACGATAAAGCTTCGCGAACAAAGCCGCGGATCAGGCTGACCAGGCAAGAAAGACCCAGCACCGCCATAATGGCGTAATCAATCCAGACCATATACGTCCCACGATTTACGCCCTGTCGTCCAGTTCGGGGCGCATTCTAACAGAAAAAGAAAACGTTTGCGTAGGGATTTCCATGCCCTACAGAAATAAAAATGGCGCTGAAAAAACATTCAACGCCAGACTGCCTTTCGCCTCTTCAGGGCGGCTGAGACAGGGTTTGCGGGGCGTTTCTCCCCGCCACGTTCTCTCCGCATGGCGGAAAAAACAATCAGTTCGGGGTGAAGCCCATCACCACCCCGCTAAGCCCGGAGATCTGCTGCAGATCGCCCAGCTGGCCTTTCAGCTTGTCTTTTGACGCATCCGGGCCGACGAGGATGCGGGTAATTTTACCCTGTACCGGCGTCGAAGGCGACGTATAGACTTTGAAACCCGAGGCCCGCAGTTTACCGACAATCTCATTCACCTTATCGGCGTTCTTCAACGCGCCCAGCTGAACCACATAGGCTTTGCCGGTCGGCGCCGGCAGGGCCGCCTGCTGCTGCGGTGGCTGTTGCTGCTGTGGCTTAGCCGGCGGCGGCGTTGGCGTCGCGGCCTGCTGTTGCGGCTGCGGTTTCGGCTGCGGCTTGGGCTGCGGTTTCGCGGCCACCACCGGCTCCTGAACGTCATCGAAGCTGTTGCTGTTCACCGGAATACGCGATGGATCTAACGATGGCGCGGCGGCATCGCCCGCCCGCACCTCTTCCGCCGCCCCTTCCGGCGGTTGCGAAGGCAACGCCTGGGTTGCCGCCGGCAACATATCCGGTTCATCGCGATCGCCTGGTTTCGGTACCAGCGGGATCGCGGCAAACTCATCCTGGTAATGCTTTTTCTGCCCGTCCAGCAGCCCTGGCAGGATAATCACCCCCAGCGCCACCAGCACGATTGTCCCGACTAAACGGTTCTGAAACTTACTCGCCACCGATTCTCCCCGCGTCTATCTCTTCCATAACCTGCGCTACGGTGTGAAACGAACCACACACCAGCACGGTATCTTCCACTTTAGCGTCAGCCATGGCCGCACGCCACGCCTGCGCCACGCTGCTATAGACTGTACCGCAGCGCAAATGTTCCACCAGCTGCTCTGCCGTCGCGCCGCGCGGGCCTTCCAGCGGCGCGCAGTACCAGGCATCGACTTCCGGAGCCAGATTGGCCAACGTGCCGGCGATGTCCTTATCATGCAGCATACCAATAACCGCCAGCACGCGTCCCGTTTTCGCTAACGTTTTGAGACGCCCGGCGAGATAGGCCGCCGCGTGCGGGTTGTGCGCCACATCGAGGATCACTCGCGGGGCGTCGCTGATTATCTGAAAGCGTCCCGGGAGCATCGCATCGCGGATCCCTGCGCGCAGGATAGCGTCATCCACGGCAAGCCCGCTGGCGCGCAGCGCCGCCACGGCCGTCGCCGCATTCGGCAACGGCACCTGAGGCAGAGGCAGGTGGCTTAACGCCCCTGCCGTATCGCGGAAGGACCACGTTTCGCCCTCCACCTCATAGCGCCAGTCGACGCCGCGGCGCTGGAGCAGCGCGCCCTTCTCGCTAGCCACTTCCGCGATGGTGAGCGGCATATCCGGCTCCCCCACCACCGCCGGTTTACCGGCGCGAAAGATGCCCGCTTTTTCCCGGCCGATACTTTCGCGATCCGGGCCCAGCCAGTCGGTATGATCGAGGGCGATGCTGGTGACCACCGCGACGTCGGCATCAACGATGTTGGTGGCGTCGAGACGCCCGCCGAGCCCGACCTCAAGGATCACCACATCCAGCTGCGCCTGCTTAAACAGCCACAGCGCCGAGAGCGTGCCGTATTCAAAATAGGTCAGCGAGATGTCACCCCGCGCCGCTTCGATTTCAGCAAACGAAGCCGTATGCGCCGCCTCCGGCAGTTCAGCCCCCTGAATGCGCACGCGTTCGGTATAGCGCACCAGATGCGGAGAGCTGTAGACCCCCACTTTATAACCGGCCGCCATCAGGATGGTTTCCAGCGTGCGGCAGGTGGTGCCTTTGCCATTGGTGCCCGCGACGGTAAAAACGAACGGCGCCGGTTTAACGATATCCATCTGCCCGGCGACCTCGCTGACGCGCGCCAGCCCAAGGTCGATGGTTTTACTGTGCAGATGTTCCAGATAAGAAAGCCACGTAGCCAGGGGCGACGTGGCCTGAGGAATAGGATCTTTTTCCATGATGCCCGTAAGAATTGACGGTTAACGCGTATGAATAAAAAAGGGCAGCGCCGCCAGGCCCTGCCCTCTGCTTAATCAGGCCTCAGGTTCCTGATCCGGTGCCGGCGGCACCACCACGCCTTCATGAGGCGCTTCCGAAACGGCAACCGGAGCCGGCAGGTTCATCAGCTTCGCCAGAATGCTGGCCAGCTTGAGACGCATTTCCGGACGGCGAACGATCATATCGATCGCCCCTTTTTCAATCAGAAACTCACTGCGCTGGAATCCCGGCGGCAGCTTCTCGCGTACGGTCTGCTCGATAACGCGAGGACCGGCAAAGCCGATCAGCGCTTTCGGCTCGGCAATGTTCAGATCGCCCAGCATCGCAAAGCTCGCCGATACGCCGCCCATGGTCGGGTCGGTCAGCACGGAGATGTACGGCAGTCCGCGCTCCTGCATTTTCGCCAGCGCCGCGGAGGTTTTCGCCATCTGCATCAGCGACATCAGCGCTTCCTGCATACGGGCGCCACCGGAGGCGGAGAAGCAGATCAGCGGGCAGTTATCTTCCAGCGCCTGCTCCACCGCGCGTACAAAGCGTGCGCCGACGACGGAACCCATCGATCCCCCCATAAAGGAGAATTCAAAGGCGGCGGCAACCACCGGCATCGCGTAGAGCGTACCTTTCATCACCACCAGCGCGTCTTTCTCGCCCGTCTCTTTCTGAGCGGACGCCAGGCGGTCTTTGTATTTTTTTGAATCGCGGAACTTCAGCACATCTTTTGGCTCAAGTTCGCTACCCAGTTCTACCAGAGAACCTTCATCCAACAGGCTATGCAGGCGATTACGCGCCGACATGCGCATATGGTGATCGCACTTAGGACAAACCTCCAGGTTGCGCTCCAGCTCGGCGCGGTAGAGTACCTGACCGCAGCTGTCGCACTTGGTCCATACACCCTCAGGAATGCTCGCCTTGCGGGTGGGAGTGATGTTGCTTTTAATTCGTTCAATCCAGCTCATTGATAACCTTTCTGCCTGAACCTGGTCGATGCCAGTTTTGTCGTAAGGGGCGCATAATGCCATTTTTGCCTCTTACAGACCATGAATGTTGCACATTAAATCATATCATCCCGGAACATGGGATAAAAAAGTGGTCAAACCGCTGCGCGTGACGCTCTGCACCGCCACGCGCAACACAGGCTAAACTACTTCGCCTGCTTCGCCGCCGCCCGCTTGTGGCGAATAATCTCAATCACGCCCGGCAGGACGGAAAGCACGATGATCGCCACGATCAGCAGCTTCAGGTTCTCCTGCACCACCGGCAAATCGCCAAACAGATAGCCGGCATAGGTGAACAGCAGCACCCACAGCAGCGCCCCAACCACGTTATAGGCTGCAAAATGACGATAGGACATATGCCCCATTCCCGCCACAAACGGCGCGAAGGTTCGGACTATCGGCACAAAGCGCGCCAGGATAATGGTTTTCCCGCCGTGACGTTCGTAGAAGCTGTGGGTTTTATCCAGATAGCTGCGACGGAATATCTTTGAGTTCGGATTGCTGAACAGCTTTTCGCCGAACAGCCGGCCAATGGTGTAGTTGACCGCATCGCCGACGATGGCCGCGATGACCATCAGCAGTACCATCAGGTGGACATTGAGATCGTTGGTTGGCAAGGCCGAGAGCGCGCCCGCGACGAACAGCAGGGAATCGCCCGGCAGGAATGGCGTCACCACCAGCCCGGTTTCGCAGAACAGAATCAAAAACAGAATGGCATAAACCCAGACGCCATACTGGGCAACCAGTTCGGCAAGGTGCACATCAATATGCAGGATGAAATCAATTAAAAAGTGAATCAAGTCCATGTTTGTCTTTACCCTTAATGACCCTATTAGTCCGCCAGAAACAGCGGGCCCATTGGCAGCACCGGTAAATCATAGTGGGCCGGGTAATCCACCGACACCAGATACAACCCTTCCGCTTTTGCCGTTGCCGCAGCGAGCGTCCTGTCTTTTGCTGCCAGCAGTTCTGCCATCCAGCTCTCCGGCTGGTTTCCGGCCCCGACCTCCATCAGGCTGCCTACAATATTCCTGACCATATGATGTACAAAGGCATTCGCTTTGATATCCACCACCACATACGCGCCGTAGCGGGTAACGTTAATATGCATCACGTTGCGCCACGGGGTACGCGACTGGCACTGTACCGCGCGAAACGAGGTAAAGTCATTCTCTCCCAGCAGACACTGCGCGGCGCGCTGCATACGCTCGGCGTCGAGCGGCTGGTGAAAATGCGTCACGCCATGACTTAACACCGCCGGACGCAGGCGATGATTATAGATGACGTAGCGATAGCGGCGCGCCGTGGCGCTGAACCGGGCGTGAAAATCCGCCGGTACATGTTTGACCCAACGCACCGCGATGTCACCAGGTAAATTCGCATTTACCCCCAGCGTCCAGGCGGCATCTTTCCGCTGCGCCCGGGTTTCGAAATGCACCACCTGGCCGGTGCCATGGACGCCGGCGTCGGTGCGGCCGGCGCAAAAGACGGTAATCGGTTCGTTCGCCACCTGCGAGAGCGCCTTTTCCAGCTTCTCCTGCACGCTGCGCACTTCGTTTTGCCGCTGCCAGCCGTAATATTTGCTGCCGTCGTACTCGATGCCCAGCGCGATTTTACAGATCGGCTGTTGCTCCATCTCAGACATCAGTACAGGTACTCCTCAATCAGCTTCTCGGCGATCTTCACCGCCATCAGCGCGCCGCCGAAGCGCACGTTATCCGCTACCGACCAGAACTGTATCTGCTCCGGCATACCGTAATCGTTATGCACGCAGCCGATGGAGAGGCGGGCATTGCCTGAGGCATCACCAACCTGAGTCGGGAATTCGCCCTCTTCAGAAAGTTCGATATCCTCGCCGCGGGTAAAAGCGTCGCGCGCCTCCTCCGCCGCCAGCGGGCGCATCGCTTCGAAGCTCACCATCTGCGCATGGCCGTAGAAGACCGGCGACTGAACGACGCTGGCGGAGATCATCAGCCCGTCATCCTGAAGAATTTTGCGCGCTTCATCGACGATCCGGCGCTCTTCGCGCACGCTACCTTCACGATCCGGCAGCAGCGGCAACATGTTGAACGCCAGCTGGCGACCAAAGAAATCGTCTTCATCGATAGGGATGCCGTTCAGCAGCTTAGCGCTCTGCCCCGCCAGCGCATCCACCGCTTTTTTCCCCTGCCCCGAGGCGGAGAGCAGGTTAGTGACGCTAATGCGCGACAACCCGCCCTGATCGATCAGCGGTTTGAGCGCCGTCAACAGCTGACTGGTCAGGCTATTAGGCACCGCAATCAGGTTGCGGTTGCGGTAATCGCCTAATACGAACGGGTTCACGTCCGGCACCACCAGCGGTACGTCCGGCTCCAGCGCAAACAGGCCGCTGAGATCGATAACCAGACACCCGGCGTTGGTCGCTTCTTCGACATACGCTGCACTGGCTTCGACGCCGGCGGCGAAGAAAGCCAGCTGGGCCTGGGTCCAGTCAAATTCGGCGGCGTCTTTGACGATCACCGACTTGCCACCAAAACGCAGATGTTCGCCCGCGCTGTCGTTGCGCGCCAGAGCAAAAATCTCTCCTACCGGGAACTGGCGTTCAGCAAGAGTTTCGAGCAGGGCTTCGCCTACGGCGCCCGTTGCGCCCAGTACGGCAATATTCCAGCCTTCAGACATGGTGGTTAACTCCAGAAATAAAGCGGCCCCGCCGGAGTATCCGGCAGGGGCATTAAGAAGACATTAACGAACAGGATGATGCACGGCGTTAAAACCGAGCTGGCGCAACAGCGTCGCCGCCTGCTCATCGCTGCACTGCACATACAGCGAAGACCATTCGCGACGTTCCTGATAATTTTTACGCAGCTTGTCGAATTCACCGGCGACGCCGGCCACCTTCCGCAGCGGCGCATCATCGCGGCGCACATCATACACCAAGTGGACCAGTCTTTTCAGCGTCGGCTGATCGAGCGGTCCATGCAGGGTAATGCGGCCAAATTCCGGCGCCGGCAGCAGAGTGTCCAGCGCTACCTGCTGCGGATGGCCGATAAAGGCGCTGTAGGCTTCAAAAACCTGCGTCGTCCCGCGCGCTTTCCCTTCGAGGGTGTAGCCGGCGATATGCGCGGTACCGATATCCACTCGCTTGAGAAGCTCAACGTTTAGATCCGGCTCCGGCTCCCAGACGTCCAATACCACACTCAGCGGCTGACCAGCTTCCAGCCGCTTTAGCAGTGCGGCGTTATCGACCACCGGCCCGCGGCAGGCGTTGATCAAAATCGTTCCAGGCTTCAGGCGGCTTATCAGCGCCTCATCCGCCAGATGCAGGGTTTTATATTGCCCTTCTTTATACAGCGGCGTATGGAAGGTGATGACATCGGCTTCCTGGACCAGCGCCTCGAGGGAGCGGAAGTCACCTTCGTCGCCGCGATCGGCGCGCGGTGGGTCGCAGAGCAGAGTTTTGATCCCCAACGCTTCCAGGCGCTTTTGCAGTCGCCCGCCAACGTTACCGACGCCGACGATCCCGACGGTGCGATCGCGCAGCGCAAAGCCGTCGCGTTCAGCCAGCATCAGCAGCGATGAAAAGACGTACTCTACCACCGCAATGGCGTTACAGCCGGGCGCCGCAGAGAAACCAATCCCCGTCTGCTGCAGCCACGCCTGATCGACGTGATCGGTGCCGGCGGTAGCGGTGCCGACGAACTTAATGGCCTTGCCGGCGAGCAATGCTTCATTGACCCGGGTGACCGAGCGCACCATTAGGGCATCCGCATCGGTCAGGGCATCGGCCGGGACCGGACGGCCTGGGATCGCCTGCACGTCGCCTAAACGGCTAAAAAGCTCACGGGCATAGGGCATATTTTCATCAACGAGGATTTTCACAGTTCAGTACCTGTCTGAGAACGAGAGTTAACTGGGGAAGTGTGCCATAATCTGGCCGCCAGGCATACTCATCACCTGGTTCCAGCACCGCGATATCGAAAGGATGAATCATGACGCACCCCCTTGCTGATATGCCAGACCGTCCTCCAGGGCGAGGCCCATCAGGCACTGCCGCCACCGGCGAACCTTCGCTTTCCATGCAGCAACGCACCGTTCTGGAGCGACTGATCACGCGCCTGGTGGCGCTGACCTCGCAGCAGAACGCGGAAGTGTGGGCCTGCGTCAAACATGACCTCGGACTGAAAGGCGACTCGCCCCTGCTGGCCTGCCATTTCAGCGCCGCGGAGGCCAGTCTCAACCAGCGCTTAGCCGCCGCTCAGGATAATCATCATCATCGCCAGACCTTAGCGCAGCTCAGCGATCTGCTCGGTCAGGGCAATAACCGCCAGGCGGTGAGCGATTATATTCGTCAGCATTATGGGCAAACGGCGCTGCATGCCCTTAGCCAGACGCAGCTGGAGACCATTCTGCATCTGCTGCAGCATGGCCAGCTGTCGATCCCGCAGCCGCAGCAGCGCCCGCCGACCCTGCGCCCGCTGTTGCCAGCCGAGCATAATACGCTCAATCAGCTGGTGACTAAGCTGGCGGCCGCCACCGGCGAACCAAGCAAGCTGATTTGGCAATCCATGCTGGAGCTTTGCGGCGTCAAGTCCGGGGAGCTGATCCCGGCGACGCACTTCCTGCCGCTTTCGTACTGGCTGCAGGCGCGGCAAACGCTGAGTGCGCAAAGCGCGCCGACGCTCACCTCGCTGCAGGGAGCGCTCAAGCAGCCGCTGGAGGCCGCGGAGTGGCAGACAATTGTCGACTTTGCCAGTCGCAGCTGGCAGGTCACGCCGCGGACCACGCTGAGCCCGGCGCAGATCCTGGCGCTGCTGAACAAGGTGTTTGTGCTGCGGGTGGCCCGCGCCCAGGAGACGCTGGCCATCCCGCAGGAGGAGCCTGTCGCCAGGCGGACGTGGAGCGCTAAGCCGTGGCAGCTGGCGCTGGGCGCGGTTGTCCTGCTCCTTGTGCTGTGGCTCCTGCTGTAGCCCAGCAGCCACCGGCGGCGTTTACGGCTCCCTTTCATGCCAAACGCCGCGGTGTTTCCTACAGCGATTTCAGACCGGACAATAACCTAGCGGCGAAATGAGATAAGGGTGACGAGGATCCCCAGCGCCGCACAGAGGGCGCCGGCAAGGAACACCGACGAGTAGCCCAGCGAGGTCGCCAGCAGGCCGGTCAGCGGCCCGGTCAGGCCATAGGAGATGTCCTGAAAAGCCGCATAGCCGCCGAGCGCGGTGCCGCGCACCTGCGCCGGGACGCGCTTCACTACTTCCACGCCAAGTGAGGGGAAAATAAGGGAACAGCCGCACCCGGTCAGCGCCGCACCGGCCAGCGCCAGCCAGGCATTCGGCGCCAGTCCCAGCAGCGTCAGACCAACCGCCTCTATCAGCAGCGAGACCATCGCCACCTTAACGCCGCCAAACCGATCCGGCATCCAGCCGAACAGCACTCGCATCAGCACAAAGGCGCCTCCAAACGCCGTCAGGGTAAAGCCGGCCATCGGCCAGCTATGGCTGGCGAAATAGAGGGAGACAAAGGTGCCGATCACCGCAAAGCCGACACCCTGCAGGCCCAGGCCAATGCCCGGGCGCCAGATCATGCCGATGACGCTCCAGAGTGAAGGCCGCTCGCCTCCGTGGGCCGCCACTTTGCGCACGGTACCGTTAATAAGCCAGGCGACGAGCGGTAGTCCCATGGTGACACAGGCCAGCACCGCCACGCCAAAATGGCTATAGATCAATAATCCCAGCGGGGCGCCCACCGCCAGCGAGCCGTACATCGCCATGCCGTTCCATGACATCACTTTGCCGGAACGGGCCGGTCCCACCAGGCCCATCCCCCAGCTCAGGTTTCCGGTCAGCAGCTGGCTTTCGCCAAACCCGAGGATCAAGCGGCCCAGCAGCAGCAGGCCGAGCCTGGCGAGCACCGGCAGCGGCAGCAGCGCAGCGGCCAGCCATGCCGCGCCCGCCAGGGCGCAGGCCAGCATCCCCTGCAGGACGGAACGTTTGGCGCCGTACTGGTCTGCCAGGCGCCCGGCGTACCCCCGGGTCAGAACGGTGGTGAGGAACTGGATCCCTACCGCCACGCCAACCACGGTGTTGCCAAATCCCAGCTCCTGATGGACAAAGAGCGGGATCACCGGCAACGGCAAACCAACGGTCATATAGGTCAAAAAGACGGCAAACGTAATACGGAAAAGCGAAAAATTCGCCGAAGAATTGGATGTTGTTTCAGTAACTGCGGACATGCATTACTCCAGATTCGCAGAGTAAGGCGAGCAAAGCGACACGCCCCCTCCACCTGATTATCAGGGTTAAGGCGCGTTGGTTGACGTTAAACGCTTACGCATTAGTGGAGAGACTAATGGATCCGCGAGCAGTGTGCCTGCGGGCTCTTACCCTGTCAAGATGACAAAAAAGGGGAGCCGGTGGCTCCCCTTTGCGCATCACATGCTGATTAGGCGTTGTATTTACGCATCACCAGCGTGGCGTTGGTGCCGCCGAAGCCGAAGCTGTTGGACATTACGGTGGTCAACTTAGCGTCCGTCGGTTTGGTGACGATGTTCAGGCCGGCAGCCTGCTCGTCGAGCTCTTCAACGTTGATGCTCGGCGCGATAAAGCCGTGCTCCAGCATCAGCAGGGAGTAAATGGCTTCCTGTACGCCCGCCGCGCCCAGCGAGTGGCCGGTCATCGCTTTAGTTGCCGAAATAGCCGGGCTGTTGTCGCCGAATACTTCGCGGATGGCGCCCAGCTCTTTCACGTCGCCGACCGGAGTGGAGGTACCGTGGGAGTTCAGATAGTCGATCGGCGTATCAACGCCATGCATCGCCATCTGCATGCAGCGCACTGCGCCTTCACCAGACGGGGCGACCATGTCCGCGCCATCGGAGGTCGCGCCATAGCCGACGATTTCGGCATAGATGTGCGCGCCACGCGCCAGGGCGTGTTCCAGCTCTTCCACCACGACCATACCACCGCCGCCGGCGATAACGAAGCCGTCACGGTTAGCATCATAGGTACGGGACGCTTTTTCCGGGGTGTCGTTGTATTTAGTGGACAGCGCGCCCATGGCGTCGAATTCGCAGGCCATTTCCCAGCACAGCTCTTCGCCGCCGCCGGCAAAGACGATGTCCTGTTTGCCCAGCTGGATCTGCTCTACCGCGTTACCAATACAGTGGGCGGAAGTGGCGCAGGCCGAGCTGATGGAGTAGTTAACGCCGTGAATTTTGAACGGCGTAGCGAGGCAGGCGGAAACGCCGGAAGCCATCGCTTTGGTGACCACATACGGGCCCACGGCTTTCAGACCACGCGGGCTACGCATGGCATCGGCGCCGAAGACCTGGAATTTCGGGGAACCGCCGCCGGAGCCTGCGATCAGGCCGACACGCGGGTTATTCTGATATGCTTCAGGCGCCAGACCTGCGTCGGCAACAGCCTGTTCCATGGACAGGTAAGCATAAATGGAGGCGTCGCTCATAAAGCGCACTACTTTGCGGTCAATGAGGCCAGTGGTATCCAGTTTGACGTTGCCCCATACGTGGCTGCGCATCCCTGAATCTTTAAGCTCCTGAGAGAAAGTGATCCCTGAACGTCCTTCACGCAGAGATGCCAGGACTTCCTGCTGGTTATTACCGATGCTGGAAACGATGCCCAAGCCAGTAATCACTGCACGTTTCATTAAATACCTCTGTAAGTCGCACTATTTTAAGTTTCGTGTCGCACAATAGCGTACACTTGTACGCCGAACAAGTCCGATCAGACATTTTGTGTATAAATTTGCGCCCTCAGGCACACATCGTTAAGATCGTGCTACGCCTTGTGATTCGAGTAACTTACGTGAAACAAAACGCCATACAACCCGCCAACCTGGAATTCAACGCTGAGGGTACACCTGTTTCCCGAGATTTCGACGATGTTTACTTTTCCAATGACAACGGTCTGGAAGAGACTCGCTACGTTTTTCTCGGCGGAAATCGCCTGCCGGAGCGCTTCCCCAGCCACCCTCGCCCGCTGATGATCGTCGCGGAGAGCGGCTTCGGCACCGGGCTCAATTTCCTCACCCTCTGGCAGGCGTTTGACGTTTTTGTTCGTGATAACCCGGACGTTACCTTGCAAAGGTTACATTTCATCAGTTTTGAAAAATATCCGCTGAAGGCTGAGGATCTCCGCCTGGCGCACCAGCGCTGGCCAGAGCTGGCTCCGTGGGCGCAGCAGCTGCAGGCGCAATGGCCGTCGGCCTTCGGCGGGTGCCATCGTCTGCTGCTCGACGGCGGGCGGGTGACGCTCGATCTGTGGTTTGGCGATATCAATGAGCTGACCAGGGAGCTGGATGATTCGCTGAACCAGCAGGTGGACGCCTGGTTTCTTGACGGCTTTGCCCCGGCGAAAAATCCCGACATGTGGACTCAGGATCTGTTCAGCGCCATGGCGCGCCTGGCGCGACCCGGCGGGACGCTGGCCACCTTTACCTCCGCCGGTTTTGTCCGCCGTGGCCTGCAGGAGGCCGGCTTTACCATGCGTAAAAGCAAAGGCTTCGGCCGCAAGCGGGAGATGCTGACCGGCGAGATGGCGCAAACGCTGAGCTTTCCTGCGCGCGCCCCCTGGTTCGCTCGCAGTAGCAGCGATGCCCGCGAGGCGGCCATCATCGGCGGCGGGATCGCCAGCGCCCTGCTCTCCCTGGCGCTGCTGCGCCGCGGCTGGCAGGTGACCCTTTACTGCGCCGATGAGGCTCCAGCGCAGGGCGCCTCCGGCAATCGCCAGGGCGCGCTGTATCCGCTGTTAAGTCAGCACGATCCGGCGCTGGCGCGCTTTTTTCCGGCCGCCTTTACCTTCGCCCGCCGAATGTATGACGCGCTGCCGGTGATGTTCGATCACCAATGGTGCGGTGTTACCCAGCTCGGCTGGGATGAGAAAAGCACGCATAAAATCGCCCAGATGCTGGCGCTGAATTTACCCCCGGACATCGCCTGCGCGGTGACGGCGGAACAGGTTGCCGGGCTGACCGGCGTCGATACCGGCTGCGGCGGCATCACCTATCCGGCCGGCGGCTGGCTGTGCCCGCAGCAGCTCACCGCCGAGCTGCTGGCGCTGGCGGCCACGCGCGGACTGCACGTGCACTATGGTTATCCCGTCGAAACGCTCAGCGCGGAGGGCGATGGCTGGCTGCTCAATCAGCAGCGCTATCATCAGGCGGTGGTTCTGGCGAACGGCCACCGCATCACTGGTTTTGCGCAAACCGCCCAACTGCCGGTCTACCCGGTTGGCGGCCAGGTCAGCCATATTCCCACCACCCCGCGGCTTGCCGCCCTGCGCCAGGTGCTGTGCTACGACGGCTACCTGACGCCACAGAATCCGCAAAATCAGCAGCACTGCATTGGCGCCAGCTACCACCGCGGGAAAACCGACACCACCTTCAGCGAAGAAGATCAGCAGCACAACCGGCAACGGCTGATCGACTGCTTCCCGGGCGCGGAGTGGCCGCAGGACGTGGATATCAGCGCCAACGACGCTCGCTGCGGCGTGCGCTGCGCCACCCGCGATCATCTACCGATGGTCGGCAACGTGCCGGACTACGCGGCAACATTGACGCAATACGCCAGCCTCCACGAACAACCGGATATCGCCGATAGCGCGCCGGTCTGTCGTAACCTGTTTATGCTTGGCGCGCTCGGGTCGCGCGGACTTTGCACCGCGCCGTTAAGCGCTGAGCTGCTGGCGGCGCAAATGAGCGCGGAACCGCTGCCGCTGGATAGCGACACCCTGGCGGCGCTGAATCCGAATCGGCTGTGGGTGAGAAAACTGCTGAAGGGAAAAGCGGTGAAATAAAACCATGAGGGCAGGCAATTTCCCGGGTACGGCTGACGCCTGACCCGGGCTACAACATGGCTCAGGCCTGATTTTTCGCCTGTTGATACAGGTTATGCCACATCCCCTGCACCAGAATTTGGTCCGGCGGCGACAGTTCGCCAGCGCTGATGGCTTTCTCCAGGCTCTGGCTAACTCTGCTGTGTACCGCGTCAGCAGAATGCTCGCCCTCACCTTCCAGCTCAGCCACCGCCAGCGTCAGGTGGCCGCGCAGATAACCGCCGGCAAACAGTTCATCATCACTGGCGTGGTCTACCATGTTGTCAATCAGCGCCAGAATGCGTGATTCAAACTCCGCGATCATCATCTTACCTCTTGTCATGTAATGTGCGGCCTTAGTGCAGGTCTTCCGGCCACGGAAAGTGTTTCGCCGTCAATGGCGGCGTTTGATAATAGTGTTGTAACGCGCGAATAAAGCGCGCCGGACGTTCGGGGATCCCTTTTTCAAGTAAAGTCATCACCCGAGCATGCACCCGGCGCTGGAAGGCGATGCGATCGGGCTCAACGTCCCCTTCCAGATTGTCACAGCTGACGTTAAACGGAAATCCCGCCGCCACGCAGAACAGCCACTCAAAGGCCTGCGGTTTCACCTCGACATCCTCAAACTGGCTTTGGGTCATCGCATCGCGGCCGTCCGGGCAGTACCAGTAGCCAAAATCTACTTGTTCGCGACGCGCCTTGCCGGCGACACACCAGTGAGAGATCTCGTGCAGGGCGCTGGCAAAAAATCCGTGCGCAAACACGATACGGTGATAGGGCGTTTCATCGTCAGCCGGAAGGTAGATCGGCTCATCGTCGCCTTTAATCAGGCGGGTATTAAATTCTTCGGCAAAGCAGCTGTCGAAAAGGTCTATCAGCTGCTGATAATGGTGTTGCTGTTGCATTAATGAATTCCCAACCACTGCAAAATCTCAGCCCCGTGGCTGTCATAAAGAAGTTTCGCGCTCATCACCGCCGAGACGATAACGATCATCGGCCGGATCAGCGACTGCCCTTTACTCAGCACCAGCCGGGACCCGGCTCGGGCGCCAATAAACTGGCCGGCCATCATCACAAAGCCGGTGGCCCAGATAACCTTTCCACCGATGATAAACAGCAGCAGGCCGCCGACGTTTGAGGTGGCGTTCAGCAGCTTGGCATGGGCCGTCGACTTGGCAAGGTTAAACCCGGCCAGAGTGACAAAAGCCAGGGCGTAAAACGAACCGGCGCCGGGGCCGAAAAAGCCATCGTAAAACCCTACGCTACCGCCGGCGACCAGCGCAAACGGCAGACCGTAAAGCCGACGCTGCCGGTCGGCTTCGCCCAGTTTCGGCATCAGCAGGAAATAAAGGCCGATGCCAATCACCAGCAACGGCAGGATCTGCTTCAGAATATCGGATTGCACGTGCTGCACCAGCAGCGCTCCGGCGGTTGAGCCGATAAAGGTCATCAGAATATTCAGCTTCTGATCGGCCAGATTAACCACCTTGCGGCGGACAAAATAGAGGGTCGCCGATAGCGACCCGCCGCAGGCCTGCAGCTTATTGGTCGCCAGCGCCTGGGCTGGCGGCATGCCGGCCGCCATCAGCGCAGGGACAGTCAATAAGCCCCCGCCTCCCGCCAGTGAGTCAATAAAACCGGCCAGGATGGCGACAAAGAAGAGTACCACCAGCACCAGCGGCGATACGGCAAACAACTCGATAAAACTATCCATTACAGCACATGCTCATCCAGTAGCGCCTGGCAGGAAGGCGGCAGCGGCGGCGGCGTCTTCTTCACAGGGGGGGTAGACCCGGGTTTAGGTGGTTCGAACCAGCTCTGCAGCTCCGCTCCGCAGCCATCGCCGGGCGGCGGCGGCGCCTGATCCTCGCACTCCAGACTTCCCGCCGGGCAACGCAGTCGGACGTGCATATGAGCGCGATGCTGGAACCAGGGACGGACTTTACGCAGCCACTGGCGGTCGCTGCCCGCGTCCAGGCACAGCTGCTGTTTAATCGCCGGGTTGACGAAGATGCGGGTAACTTCGCTATCTTCCGCCGCCAGCTTGATAAGCTGGCTGATTTGCGGGCTCCATAGCGACGGCACCACATGCTTGCCATCGCTGGCGACCAGGTCCAGCGCCTGCGGCTTCAACAGCTGGGACGATGTCCAGCGCGTTTGCGGCAGCTGAAGGAAGATATCGACATCGAGGCCCGTCTGGTGGCTGGCGTGCCCGCCGTTAAAGCGCCCGCCCGCCGGCATCCCCATGTCGCCAATCAGCACGGTTCCCATTCCTTTATTGTGTACCTGATTACTCAGGCGCTGAATAAACTGAACCAGATCCGGATGACCGAAGTAGCGACGCTGATCGGTACGCATCACCTGATAGCCGGGGGCACTCAGGGGGAGCGCCTCGGCGCCAACGATACAGCCATTGGAAAACGCGCCGATTGACTGGGCGCTGCCGCCGATCGGTTGGGTTATTTTCTGCCATGGCGTGGCGGCCAGGCTACCGGCGCTAGCCAACAGCGCAAGCAGTGCGATAACGGTGTTTTTCATGGTTACCAGCGTGGAATTGTCGTCGTCACGTCGCCATTCTGCGCGCGCTGACGCATAAAGTGATCCATCAGAACGATCGCCAGCATCGCCTCAGCGATCGGTACGGCGCGGATGCCGACGCACGGATCGTGACGCCCTTTGGTGATCATCTCCACTTCTTCGCCAAAGCGGTTAATCGTATGACCGGGAACGGTAATACTGGAGGTAGGCTTCAGCGCGATGTTGGCAACGATCTGCTGGCCGCTGCTGATGCCGCCAAGAATGCCGCCGGCGTGGTTGCTCTGGAACCCGGCTTTGGTGATCTCATCGCGGTTTTCGCTGCCGCGCAGCTTCACCACCTCGAAGCCGTCGCCAATTTCTACCCCTTTCACGGCGTTGATGCTCATCAGCGCGTGGGCGATATCGGCATCCAGGCGGTCGAAGACCGGCTCACCGAGGCCTGGCGGTACGCCGTCAGCCACTACCGTCACTTTCGCGCCAATGGAGTCGCCCTCTTTTTTCAGGCCGCGCATCAGTTCATCCAGGGCGTCGATTTTATCCGGGTCCGGACAGAAGAAGGGGTTCTGCTCAACCTGATCCCAATCTTTGATGCCCAGCGGAATATCGCCCATCTGCGTCAGGCAGCCGCGAATGACGATGCCGAACTTCGCGGCAAGGTATTTTTTGGCAATCGCCCCGGCCGCTACGCGCATCGCGGTTTCGCGCGCAGAAGAACGACCGCCGCCGCGATAGTCGCGCAGACCATACTTTTGCTCGTAGGTGTAATCGGCGTGGCCCGGACGGAACAGATCTTTGATCGCGCCGTAATCCTGCGAACGCTGATCGGTGTTCTCAATCAGCAGACCGATACTGGTCCCGGTGGTAACGCCTTCGAAGACGCCGGAGAGGATTTTGACCTGATCCGGCTCGCGACGCTGCGTGGTGTAACGCGAGGTACCCGGGCGACGACGATCGAGGTCGTGCTGCAGGTCGGCTTCGGTCAGCGGGATGCCCGGCGGCACGCCGTCAACGATGCAGCCCAGCGCCAGACCGTGCGATTCGCCGAAGGTAGTGACGCGAAAGAGTTGTCCAATTGTATTTCCTGCCATCACGGCTCCAATCTTTTTCGTTATGTTGGCGTGTTGTTTTTTTTAGTCTTTATAAATACCGAAGTGCGCACGGGCGTCAATCAGCTGCTGTTTGGTCAGCATAAAGACCCCGTCGCCGCCGTTATCAAACTCAAGCCAGGTAAACGGCACATCCGGATACTGCTCCATCAGATGTACCATGCTGTTACCGACTTCACAAATCAGAATCCCGTCGTCGCTGAGATAATCCGGCGCGTTGCCGAGGATACGGCGCGTTAGCTTCAGGCCGTCGCTTCCGGAGGCCAGCCCCAGCACCGGCTCATGCTCATACTCTTCCGGCAGATCGGCCATGTCCTCTTCATCGACATACGGCGGATTGGTGACGATCAGATCGTACTGCAGCTTCGGCAGATCGCGGAACAGATCGGAACGGATCGGCGTAACGTGATGGATCAGGCCGTGGGACTCAACGTTGTGCTCGGCGACGGCCAGCGCGTCCGGGGAGATATCTACCGCATCGACTTCCGCTTCCGGGAAGGCATAGGCGCAGGCGATGGCGATGCAGCCGCTACCGGTGCACATATCAAGGATGTGCTGCGGCTTATGGTTAATCAGTCCGGCAAACTGGTTATTGATCAGTTCGCCAATCGGGGAGCGCGGCACCAGCACCCGCTCATCAACGTAAAACTCATGGCCGCAGAACCACGCTTTGTTGGTCAGATAGGCGACGGGAATACGCTCGTTCACGCGGCGAATCACCCGCTCTACAATGCGGTGTTTCTCGCTGGAGGTCAGGCGCGCAGTGCGCATGTCTTCCGGGATATCCAGCGGCAGATACAGTGAAGGCAGCACCAGCTGTACCGCCTCGTCCCACGGGTTATCAGTCCCGTGACCGTACCAGATATTAGCAGCGCTGAAACGGCTTACCGCCCAGCGCAGCATGTCCTGAATGGTATGCAGCTCATTGACTGCCTCATCAACAAAAATTTTATCCACGACATCCTCCAGGGCACACTCTGCTATAAATTCGGCGGCTAGTGTGCCATGAAGACGGCGATAAATCAGCATTCTTGCGATAAGGGGCGGGGGAAAAAACAGGTTTTCCTTGCCCGAAGGGATATTGAGTCGGGTAAACTAGCGCAAAGTATGAATGAGAGCGGACAATGAAAAAGAAGACATCGCTTAGCGAGGAGGATCAGGCGCTGTTCCGTCAGCTGATGACCGGCACGCGGAAGATCAAACAGGACACTATTGTTCACCGCCCGCAGCGCAAGAAAATTACCGAGGTTGCTCCTAAGCGTTTGCTGCAGGAACAGGTCGATAACAGCCACTATTTTTCCGATGAGTTTCAACCGCTACTGAATACCGAAGGCTCGACGAAATATGTCCGCCCCGACGTCAGCCATTTCGAGCTGAAAAAGCTGCGCCGTGGAGATTATTCGCCGGAGCTGTTCCTCGATCTGCATGGGCTTACCCAGCAGCAGGCCAAACAGGAGCTGGGCGCGCTAATTGCCGCTTGCCGCCGCGAGCATGTGTTTTGCGCCTGCGTGATGCACGGGCACGGGAAACACATCCTCAAACAGCAAACCCCGCTGTGGCTGGCGCAACATCCGCATATTATGGCGTTTCACCAGGCACCAAAAGAGTACGGCGGTGACGCCGCACTGCTGATATTGATTGAGGTCGAGGAGTGGCAACCGCCGGAGCTGCCGTAACGGCGGGCTCCGGGGGGCCGTCAGATGGCGTTGGCCATCTTGAGGTTGCAGGGGCTTTTCTGCCAGAGGAACTCACCTTTGCCGTCGGCATCCAGCGTCACGCAGGCGATAGCCGAGGTGGTGAACATCGGGGGCGTTTCCCCCGGACACAGCTCTGAGACCAGATACCCCACCAGCGGCAGGTGGGAGACAACCAGCGCCGTCGCCACGCCTTCATTCGCCAGCGCCTGCAGATAGGCGCTCACCATTCCCACATCACCGCACGGCGTGAGCTCCGGCATCACGTCGACATGTTTCGGCAGGTTCATGCACTCCCCAACAATATCCAGCGTCTGTTCTGCACGCAGATAGGGACTGACAAGAACGCGCTCAATATCCACTTTTTGACCTTTCAGCCAGGTTGCCATCTGACGAGACTCATCACAACCGCATACGGTTAATGGACGAACCGAGTCACTGGCTGCATCGAGGGCAGCGTCGCCGTGACGCATAATAAAAACTTGCATATTGCACCGCTTTTGTTAACCAGAAGCACCGTAGTTTGGCCTGCGAAGACAATACGCAGGTGACCCGGTGGCCGGGCATTGTGCCTGATCCATTCCACGAATGAAACGCTGTTTTTTACCTCAATGGCGTAAGTATAGTCAATCATTGTTTACAAAACAGCCAATCAACAGCGTCGTCCGCAGCCGGATTTACCTTCTTTGACCACAACTTAGGTCAGCCGTTCATCCGCTGGCCAAAAGGTGGTCCCCTGTTCAGCCATGCGTAATAAAGTGTCACAGGGTGTAAAACGTGGGCCGAACTGGGCGGCCAGGCGCTGCAGGATCGCGGCAACTTCACCCGCGCCGATAGTATCCATATACCGGAACGGGCCGCCAAGAAATGGCGGAAACCCTATACCAAAGACGGCGCCGATATCGCCATCGCGCGCGCTCCTGATAATCTGCTCATCAAAGCAGCGCGCCGCTTCGTTAAGCATCATCATCACACAGCGCTCCGCCACCTGCTGCGCGGAGAGCCGCGACTGCGGGCGGCCGATGCCGAGCAGCGGATAGACTGCCGGGTCGGGCCGTTTTTTGCTTTTACGCCCTTTTGTCTCATAAAGATAGAAACCACGATTATTTTTTCTGCCTTTGCGATCGTCCTTCAAAATCGCGTCAATGATGTTTGCAGGCGGGCTAAAACGTTCTCCAAACGCGCCCTCCAGCACGGGGATAATTTTGGTGCCGGTATCGATACCCACCTCATCCAGCAGTTGAATCGGCCCCACCGGGAAACCGAATTTAACCAACGCGTTATCAATGACTTCAATCGGTTCGCCTTCCACCAGCAGGCGCATCGCTTCATTGATATACGGCGCGAGGATACGGTTCACATAGAACCCCGCTTTATCTGCGACAACAATCGGCGTTTTCCCCTGCCGTTTAGCCAGCTGCACCACGGTGGCGATAGTCTGCGGGTCGGTTCCCTTGTGCGGGATCACCTCAACCAGCGGCATTTTTTCCACCGGACTGAAAAAATGCAGGCCGATTACCTGCCCCGGGCGGCTGGCGTGAGCGGCAATATCGCCGATTGGCAACGATGAGGTATTCGACGCAAAGATGGTCTGCGGCCCGCCGTATTGTTCCACTTCGCTGACCATCCGCTGTTTGAGAGCCAGGTCTTCAAATACCGCCTCGATCACCACATCGCGATGAGCAAAGCCCTGATAGTCGGTAGTGCCGGAGATCAGCGCCATCTGACGGTCGCGCTCCACTGGGCGCAGTCGACGCTGACGAACCTGTTTATTCAGCAGATCCCAGCTGTACTTTAAGGCGTGGTTGATGCCACGCGGCTGGATATCTTTAATCCGCACCGGCAGCCCACCCTTACAGGCGGTCACATAGGCGATCCCCCCGCCCATCAAGCCACCGCCCAGTACTGCAACGCTTCTCAGCGGACCGGGGCCCGCCTCGGCGCCAGGGTCTTTTTTCAGATCGGTACTGGCAAAGAAGATCGATCGCAGCGCCTGCGACTGCGGGCTCATCGCCAGTTCGCCAAATGCGCGCGCCTCTTCAGCGTATCCGCTGCTGCAGCCATGGGCCAGACCATTCTCGACGACCTGCAAGATTCGCTTCACCGCCGGGTAATTTCCCTGCGTTTTGCGCTGCGTTTGTTTACCGACAAACTGGAATAACAGATGGCGCCCCAGGGGCCCTGCCAGTACGCGTTCACGAACAGGCACCTCCCGGCTGGTCGGTCGTCCCTTCAGCGCCAACTCCACCGCCGCCTGCAGTAAAATCGCCTGCGGCACCACCTCGTCCACCAGACCGGCCTTCAGCGCCTGCCGCGGCCGCAGCTGCTTGCCGGTGAGCATCATATCCAGCGCCGTGCTGACCCCGATCAGCCGCGGTAAACGCTGCGTCCCGCCGGAACCCGGCAGCAGGCCAAGCTGTACCTCCGGCAAGCCGAGTCGGGTTTTTTCGTCATCGCTACAGATACGGCCATGACAGGCCAGCGCCAGCTCCAGACCGCCGCCAAGGCAGGCGCCGTGGATAGCGGCAATCACCGGGATCGACAGGCCATGGATCTCAGCCATAATCTGCTGTCCCTGGCGCGCCAGCGCTTCCGCCTCCTGCGCGCTGCGGCAGCGGGCAATCATGTTGATATCAGCGCCGGCGATAAAGTTATCCGCTTTGGCGGAGATAAATACTACGCCGCGCACTGACTTATCGTCACGTAAATGGCGTATCAATCCCCGTACCTGACTGCCAAATTCGGCTTTCAGGGTATTCATTTTTTCACCCGGGACATCAATGGTGATCACCGCGATTTTGTCCGCACGGACCTCAAGCTTAAAAGCGGAAACAGTATCCATTATTCAGCCTCCACGATCATCGCCGCACCCAGACCACCAGCCGCGCAGGCCGTCACCAAACCAAATCCCCCGCCCCGTCGCCGCAGCTCATGCAGCGTCTGGGTGATCATCCGCGCGCCGGTGGCGGCGAAGGGGTGACCGTAGGCGATAGAGCCGCCGAGGACGTTAAACTTGCTTTCATCTACCTCACCGGTGGCCTGCGAGCGGCCCAGCACCTCGCGGGCAAAGCGGTCGCTTGCCAGACACTGGAGATTGGCCAGCGTCTGCGCGGCGAAAGCTTCGTGCATATCGATAAGCGTGAGATCCGCCAGCGTCAGGCCAGCGCGCTCCAGCGCCAGCGGCGTGGACCACGCGGGCCCCAGCAGCATATCCTGCCAGACGTCGATGGCGGTAAAGGCGTAGCTGCGCAGATAGCCCAGCGGCCTCAGCCCCAGCTCTTTAGCCCGCGACTCGGTCATCAGGATCACCGCTGCCGCGCCGTCCGTCAGCGGCGTACTGTTGGCGGCGGTGACGGTGCCATGTTTGCGGTCAAAGGCCGGGCGTAACTTCTGATAATCTGCGAGCGTTGAATTTTTACGAATATTGTTGTCCTGCTCGAGCGGTTCGCGGAAAGGGGGAGCATAGGCGGTCATCACCTCTGCGGACAGTTTACCCTCTTCCCAGGCTTTCGCTGCCAGCTGGTGCGAACGATGCGCCAGGGCATCCTGTTGCTCGCGGGAGATCCCCCAGCTTTTCGCCATCTGCTCGGCGGTATCGCCCATCCGCAATCCGGTTGAATATTCAGCCACCGCCGGGGGGACCGGCAGCAGGTCGCGTGGCCGCAGACGGGAAAACAGCTTCAGCTTTTGGCTCAGCGTGCGTGCCTTATTGGCATCCACTAGCGTGCGGGCCAGCGTTTTACTGACCCCAATGGGCAGGACAGAGGAGGAGTCGGCGCCGCCGGCAATACCGGCGCGGATGGTGCCGGCCATCAGGCTTTCAGCGACGTTCGCCACGGCCTGGAAACTGGTGGCGCAGGCGCGGCTGACGCTATAGGCGTCGGTATGTACGCTCATGCCGGTACCCAGCACAATTTCCCGGGCGATGTTCGGCGCTTCCGGCATCTGCACCACCTGGCCAAAGACCAGTTGCTCGATGACTTCGGCAGGAATGTCGCTGCGCGCCAGCATCTCGCCAACCACCATTTTTCCTAAATCAATGGCCGGAACGCCATGAAAAGCCGTAGCCTGACGAGCAAATGGCGTGCGTAGCCCCGTGACAATGGCAATGCGATCGCCCTGACGGGTGATAAGCGGTAATGCCTGACTCATAACACTCCCCTGTTAACCAAGACAACCAAGTGGTCTGACCTGATAACATTCTTAACTAATTTTTTACATTAAGCCAATCGGAGAAGCGCAAAATTGCGAGCCAAAACACAGTGAAAAGAAAAGGAAACGCCCCTAATCAGGGGCGTCGAGGGGGAAGGATTAACGTAAGCCCAGCTGGAAGATCAGGGATTCTGCTTCGCAGCTGAAAACAAAATCGATATCCAGCTGCACACCGCCGTCAACGTCAGTGAAGGTTGGGTTAATTTGGCACGGCTCAGATTCGACATTGCGGGCTTTTTCGCTTAACGCGGCGAGCGTTTGCTCGGCTTCAGCGCGGTTGGCGAATACGCGGCTGTAGGAGGCGGTGCAGTCGGTGTTGTCAACAATCGTGCCAACATCCATACAGCAGCAAACCGGGGTTTCATCAGCGCTACATTTACTCATCGTAGATTTCCTCTGGAGATGCACCTTCGGTGCCAGAAAAATGATGTGCCTATTTTACGCCCTGTCCCCGGTGAGCCTCCAGCCGAGAATCGCTCTGCCGGCGTTAAGTGACAGAAATCACACTTAAAAATGATCTAAAACAAAAATCCCCTTCTGTCCCCCTTGCTCTCTCCGAGATTTTTGCCAGCTGGATCGCGTTTCTGTTATCACAATTGAAAAACTTCATAAACATACTTGCAACAAATCATCTGGTCAGACCTATACTCAGCGCACTGGTCTGATTTCTTGGTTGTACCGCAGACCCTACACTCCCGCGCTTCTGTTACGGCATGTAACATAGTTTAAAAAAAAATAACTCAATGAGGTTATGGGCATGAGCCAGAAAACCCGCTTTACCCAATCTGCCCTTGCAGTGGCTGTCGCACTTGTTTCCACCCAGGCCTGGTCAGCAGGCTTCCAGCTCAACGAATTCTCTGCATCGGGGCTGGGTCGTGCCTATTCCGGTGAAGGGGCGATCGCTGACGATGCTGGTAATGCCAGTCGTAACCCGGCATTAATTATGATGTTTGACCGCCCGACCATGTCGGCGGGCGCCGTGTTTGTCGACCCGGGCGTTAATGTTTCGGGCACCTCTCCCACCGGCAAGAGCCTGAAAGCAGACAATATCGCCCCGACGGCGTGGGTGCCCAACTTCCACTTTGTCGCGCCGATTAACGACCAATTTGGTTGGGGGGCGTCTATCACCTCTAACTATGGTCTGGCAACAGAGTATAACGATGATTATGCGGCCGGCAGCATGGGCGGTAAAACCGACCTGACCACCGCGAACTTCAACCTGAGCGGCGCCTACCGTCTCGACAGCAACTGGAGCTTCGGCTTAGGCTTTGACGCGGTCTACGCCAAGGCGAAGATCGAGCGCTATGCAGGCGATCTGGGGCAGATTGTCGCAGGCTCTGGCGCGCTGCCGCCGGCGCTGGCGGGCCAGGTAGCGAAGATCCCGGCCGACACGCAGATCGCCCATCTTAATGGCAACGCGTGGGGCTTCGGCTGGAACGCCGGGATCCTCTATGAGCTGGATAAGAATAACCGCTACGGTTTAACCTACCGTTCTGAGGTCAAGATCGACTTCGACGGTAACTACCGCAGCAGCCTGCCGGCGGCCTATAACCAGATCCTCGGCAACTTCGGCCTGCCGGCGGGCACCAGCGGCCAGACGACAAATGGTTCGCTAACCCTTAACCTGCCGGAAATGTGGGAGCTGTCCGGCTATAACCGCGTGGCGCCGCAGTGGGCGGTCCACTATAGCCTGACCTACACCAGCTGGAGTCAGTTCCAGGAGCTGAAAGCCACCGGCAGCAACGGCCAGACGCTGTTCTATAAAGAGGAAGGCTTCAAGGACGCCTATCGTCTTGCGCTGGGGACCACCTATTATTATGACGATAACTGGACCTTCCGTACCGGTATCGCCTTCGATGACAGCCCGGTGCCGGCTAATAACCGCTCTATCTCTATTCCGGACCAGGATCGCCTGTGGCTGAGCGCGGGTACCACCTACGCGTTCAATAAAGATGCCTCGGTTGACGTCGGCGTTTCATACATGCACGGGCAGCATGTTGAAATTAAGGAAGGCCCGTATACCTTCCGTTCCGAAGGAACCGCCTGGCTGTACGGCGCTAACTTCAACTACCGCTTCTGATAAGCAGCGCGCCACAAAAAAGGGTGAACATTATGTTCACCCTTTTTTTATCATTCGCCGATCACTGTGAATCGATATCCTTCAGCTCATCCTGAATAGCCTGAGCATTCGGGTTGTCCGCCGGGGTCAGCTTACCGCCGTTGGCGATAAAGTCATGACGCTGGAAGTAGGCTTCACGCATCAGAATGTAAGGGTCGGAAGACTGGCGCAGCAGGCCGTCGGAATCCAGCAGCTGAGCACGTGTCTCAATCCCTTCCACCGCCCATTTACCGATCGACATCGGCCAGGTCAGCCAGGAGAGCACCGGATACAAGCCATCGGCCATATCGCCGCCTTCGTCGCGCAGGGTAAAGCTTCCATAGAACGGCAACTGAACATACGGGCCATAGCCAACGCCATAATGCCCAAGCGTACTGCCGAAACGATGTGGCTCAACCCGCTGTAGCTGTGGATTCGCCATCCCGGCCACATCGATAAGCCCACCCATACCGAGAATGGTGTTCAGGAAGAAGCGGGTAAAATGCACCATACCTTTATAGGGGTCGCCCTGCAGGAAGTAGTTCACCATCACTGCCGGCTCTTCCAGGTTACTGGTAAAATTGCTTAACCCGTTGCGCGCCGGCTGTGGGACGTAGTCGCGCCATGCCACCGCGACGGGGCGAAGTACGTAAGGATCAACCACGTTAAAGTTGAAGTTAAACATCGTGCGGTTAAACCCTTCTAACGGGTCTGAGCGCCCCTGCGGCCGATCGCCAGAGCTGGAACTGGCACATCCCACCAGCAATGTGGCGCCAAGCGCAAGCGCCGACAGGCGATAATTCATAGATGTCTCCCTGGTTTTTATGGCTATCGCGAGTTGCCATCCATGACGGAAAGACAACGCTTCCGCCCGTAAAGATGTGAGCGATTGTAACAGCACGTTGAACGATGTCTATATCACCCAAGTTGTTGATTTGATCTTAGCCTGGGAATAACGAAATCGCGGGGCTCCTATTCTACCGGAGCAACAAAAATCTGACGTTACCATTTTTGCGATTTCAGAGTATGCCCAGCCAGACGGCAGGGAAAGCCGCTACGCTATAACTATACAGATTGATAGCGAGGGCCACGAAATGGATGAACTAGACAATAACAAATTAAAGGCAGAGGATGACGAAAGAGAAGTGGAAAGTGAGGAAAATCAGCGTGGTGAAGAGATCGAAGTAAATGAAGATCGCCTTCCCTCGCGGGCGATGGCGATCCATGAACATATTCGCCAGGAAGGGGAAAAAGAGATGGAGCGCGATGCGCTGGCCCTGCTATGGTCAGCGATTGCGGCCGGCCTGTCGATGGGGGCCTCCCTGCTGGCGAAGGGAATTTTTCACGTCAAACTGGAGGGGATCCCGGGCGGTTTTTTGCTGGAAAACCTCGGCTACACCTTCGGCTTTATTATCGTAATTATGGCCCGCCAGCAGCTGTTCACTGAAAATACGGTCACCGCCGTTCTGCCGGTGATGCATAATCCCACCCTCGGTAACGTCGGTTTGCTGATGCGGCTATGGTCGGTGGTGCTGGCGGGCAATCTCATCGGTACCGCGGTGGCCGCATGGGCCTTCAATTATATGCCTATTTTTGATGAGCCAACCCGTCAGGCCTTTGTCAGCATCGCCGAAGACGTAATGAAAAACAGTCCGACAGAGATGTTCGCTAATGCGATTATTTCCGGCTGGCTGGTCGCCACCATGGTCTGGATGTTTCCTGTCGCCGGCGCCGCCAAAATCGTGGTGATTATTCTCATGACCTGGCTTATCGCCCTGGCGGATACCACCCATATTGTGGTGGGCTCGGTCGAGATCCTTTATCTGGTGTTTAATGGAAATCTGCCCTGGAGCGACTTTATCTGGCCGTTCGCCCTGCCGACCCTGGCGGGAAATATCTGTGGCGGGACCTTCATCTTCGCACTGCTGAGCCATGCGCAGATCCGTAACGATATGAGCAGCAAGCGAAAAGCGGAAGCCCGCGCCCAGGCGGCGGAGAAAGGGAAAAAGGCCGACCGGGCATAAAAAAAGCGCCCTGAGTGGCGAGGGTTTAAGCAGTCAGACGGTATGGCTCTTACTCAGGCGGGCAAAAAACGCTATACTCGTGCCGCCTTGTCCCCTTAGTTAAATGGATATAACGAGCCCCTCCTAAGGGCTAGTTGCAGGTTCGATTCCTGCAGGGGACACCATGCGCAGCCGCAATAATCTTCTCTCGGCAGCCATTGCAGACAATATAAATCTCCAATCTCCCTTTTGTATCGCCTTCTTAGCCACTTTATCAGGCCGGTCATGCAGTTTTTCCATGACTTTTATTTTGCTCCCCCGCCAGGTAGCGAGGGGAAATGATTTCATCACTAATACCGGCTCAGTCAAAGGTGCTTCTACACCCGTTGTGGCTACCCGGCCTACCATTTTATGCAGCTTCGCTTTCTGCATATTCCAAACTCTGCAGATATTGCAACGCGACCGGGTCGGCAATATATTCAACCTGACCATGATGGCGCTCGACCTCATCAATAATCCGACGAAGCTCAACCCGAAAAAACTCCTTGCGCAGATTAATTTTATTAATGCGATAATTTTCCAGGTGATCATGCAGCGTTTTTTCCAGTGCGGGGGCATCGTCGCAGGAAATCATAGCATGGACGTCAAAATCAAAAGGTACCGCCGCCCCACTTAGTTCTTTTACTCGTTCCATAGGCTCCAGCCGTCGGGTCATACCAATTTTGAAGACATTTTCACCGAAGGAGCCGATATTCGAAATGATATACACATATCCTTGCCTGGTGAGCTGGGCCATGGATTTGGCGCGTTCATACTGCTGATGTACGTCTTGGATTTTCTGCTCCAGCTCCAGACGCTGTCTTTCCAGCTCTTCCCGGTGTGTGCCTTCAGCGGCGAGAAGAGCTTCCTCCAGTAAACGCTGCTGCTCAGCAAGGCGTTGCTCCTCTTCTTCCGCTTCGCGCTGCTGCTGTTCCAGTTCATCCTGACGCTGTTTTTCTTCCCTAATCTGACGCTTAAGCTCAGCCTGATACTCTTTTTCTTCCTGCGCTTTTTCCAGCAGGGCGACCTTATCCAGAAACTGCTGCTTTACAGCTTCCCAGTCGGCGTTATCTTCAAGTTCCAGAAAGGTGATTTTCTCGCTAATGGCCGCGTAAGCGTCTCTCTCCTTCCTGAGCTGGTCGTATTTGCTTTGCCAGTTATTTACCGTGGTGCCGGAAAGTAGTGTTTTGACTTTGAATTTATACGCAGAATCCACAATACGCTGCAGTGCACGGGAGGCTTTATTTCTGGCATTGTGAAATTCTGTCCACTGAACGGCAAGCTGTTGCTTTTCCTGATACAGCTTGCAAGCCACTTCGCTACTGACGGTTTCGTCAAAGGCTTGCTCCTTTTTTGCCAGGTCAGTGGCTTTTTTTCTAAAGCCGCGATAAATGAAAACCCGGATTATCAGCGCAACAGCTATCAGCAAACCAAAGAACAGACCGATGACTCCGGCCGGATTCGATACGGATTCAATGAATCGCTCATTAAGATTGATTAACGCCTTTACCGCAACATAAATCCCCCAGGCCATCGCTCCTATAATGATCAAAATGAGAATTGCAACATTATCATCTTTATTTCTTCGTGCCATATTTACTTCCTTTTCTATTTTAATCTTGATGATTTACCCGAAATAACAGAAAAAATGATGTTCCGTTCCCTGTTAATACTGATTCCCGGAACAAATTGGTAAATGGGTGAAGCCAGGCTTACTGGCCATATAAAGAGGCGCACACGTGGGCTGTCGGGGTGGTGTTTTAACCAGCTCATCGTTTTCATAAACGCGTTGTGGCTCTTGCTTTTTCGCTGTTGTCGTCTTTTTGGTTTGCGTTTTACGGGTAGGGATGGAAGGTTTAACCCGCTCGCGAGTTACGGAATCACCATATCCAGAGCAAAATCGCTTTGATTGACTTAGGCTTCCGTCATTACAGACAAACCGGCCATCGGATGTACAATGCGCTATCCCACCTTTTGAACCGGAGCAGGGCTTTCTTCCGCGAGCAGCGTCAGCCTGAGTGGTCAACAATATGCCTGAAAGCAAGAGAAGAATTAATTTTTTCATTTCCATATCCGTGTTGTATGTTGTTATTTAGGGTTCTGTTACCTGTCAGGTATTAACTGTTTCGCCAGAGAATACGCAATGATTAACTGGCAGATAAATTATCACTCCTTACGTTTTCAGCTTATTGATGACCGGCGTACGCAGGACATTACGAGTATGGTTATTCCAGTTAACAGGGTCAGGATGTCCATTACGCCGGAGAGTCGTGCAGCGCATACGCGATGTACGGCAGGTCAATATTACTATTGCTGTACGCTATCGCCACCTCGGTTCCATCAATCAGCGGCGTATGCCAGCCGAGTGTTTCACCGGCATACGGCTTCGCCATCCGCAGCCACAGGTAGCCGTAACCGGGTTCCGTCCCCTCCCGGTCGAAGTCCGGCTTCACCCGGTAGCGCCCCTGCCCGTCAAGGTGAGCGTAGATATCATTTTTCTCCCCAGACCGCGCACGTCGTCCATCATCGTGCGCCAGTAAATCCCGACTTCTTGACTGCCAAAATTAAAGCTCGGTCATAAGTGGCAATAAGCCAAGATCCAGAAGCTTAATTTCAATGTCGTTAGCTTTACCTATGTGTTCTTTATTGTTTCCATCGAATATTTCCTCAGTAGACACAATAATGGTGCCTTTTTGATTGTCGCCATCCATTACCGGCACAACTCTGGCTGCTTCTGGAATTAATTCAGTTAAGACTATGTGGGGGATGTATAACATCCAACCTACAGCCAGTCTGTCAGGGAATACGTTTCGCCCGAACAGATTGTATCCATTTGAATCGATGCTTATATGTGAACAATCAAAAAATAAAGCCAAATGTGATAAGAGCGTTATAAATCGGAGCAATGAATTTTCATCATTATTTACAACTAAACTTAACTCCACGGAAACCCTATTTTTTTGTTCGTAAAACATTTTTCTATAAGAGATGCCACAGCTGTGCTCATCATCATTGGCATCCCAAACGCTATCTACAAACATCGGCATATTTTTTTTATATCGGCGCTCCCATTTCAAACGAGTGTTATCTGTGATACCTCCATTCTGAAAAGCTATCTGATTTAGAGCTTGCTTTCTGGAATAACCCGTTTCATACCAATTCTTTTCCACCTGAAATAACTTATTAAGTTGCGCTATGATAAATGCAAAGTGTTCAATTATTTGTGAAAACTGAATGTCATCATTTTTGGTACGATAATCAAAGTTTACTATAAAACGTGTATCCATAATCAAGGCTCCCATCTGACAACAATATCTTTAAATCTTATGAAGATTTTTGAAAAATAGTAGCAACTCATTGGCTGCATAAAAATCCAAACTACTTTTAAAGGTTGATTAACTGTCGCAACAGCTTGATGACGCCCGGCTTGATTAATTGCACTGTTATCCCCTCGCCACCACTCTTTTTTTGTACCATCAGCCCTGAAAAACTGATCATATCTCGCCTTCGCCTCCCAGAACTGACAAAGCTTATCTTTCCAGCCATCAAACGATACACCACAATACTTAAATTCCTGTATCTGTTTAGTTTCTGGATTATAGTACGTCCCACATATTCTCGTCTGGTAGCTAATCGTTACCGCACTCCAGCGCGAACAGCGTCTCACCATCGGCATCACCTTGCCCTCAGGCGGGCAGTTATCACAGGTCTTTTCATCCGTCTTCGCCTGTGCCCCCGCTTTCGTGTCTACACCTTCGTAACTGACCGTTTCGGAGTAATCTATATCATCTTCCCAGAAATCACCGTGCGTCTCCGCACTGACCGCCATGGGGTCATTCAGCATCGGATCATAAGGTTTTCCCTGATAGTCAAACCCTCCGGTCCCCTGACGCGACCCACTACCTGAGCCAGGATAAGACATATCCTCTTCTTCCCAGCCGCCATGGGTGCTTCCTGCTCCGGGAAATGTTGCTGTTCCGGTTGAGCCACCTGCCACACCGACGCTTCCGGTAGCCGCGCCCCCCATTCCCCCGGTAACTACTGGTGGAAACATAACCATCAGAGTCCCCTCCTTTCCCGGTTTATCATCACATGCATATAATCTTCAACCCGCTGATCAACTGAATAACTATTCGGTGTTCTCAGCCATTTATCCACTTCGGGCTTCAAATAAAAACCGGGCCAAAATGCCTCCAGAAACAAAAAATCTCGCTTCACATTCTTTTCTTTCAGCGGAAGGGTATTGGCATAATCCAGTGCCTTTCTCAGGCGAACATGGAACGTGTCGTCCGGTTCGTTAATCCCCGGAAATTTCCTCTTCAGTCTTTGCGCGGTATCGCGAACAAAATCATCACCTTCCATTTTGTCCACACCGGCACACTGCTCTTCAGACAGCTTCAGCATATGAATTCCCTTTGTTTAAATGACCAGACTTTCCCGTCCACTATTGTCAACCATTCCTGCATTAAACCTGTCAGCTTCTGGTGTTGCAGGTCGTTCAGCATCGTTGCCAGACGAACCTGAACGCGTGGATCCTGGAAACGCAGCAAAGCAGCCCGACCATCCGGCAGCCCAACATTCATATTGTTCTTCAGATGAACCACCTGTTCCGTGAGTGCAGAAGACGACAATATCCAGGAAACAGAGGGCAGCGCAGTTTCCAGATGACACAGCTTTTCACTGATATCCATCGCACAGCTCATCTGAATTATCCAGGGGCCAGCAAAAGCGATGCGGGAATCCGGCCAGGTATCGAACAGAGGCATGGCGGCGGGTTGTGGAGCGGACAGGCCCTCACCGAAATACCGCTCATATTGCAGACCGTCCACCAGGGCATACAATGTCACTTTTGTTGAGTAAATCAGGTGTTGAGCCGCAAGACTAAAGCTGTCACTGCTCATGATTCACCTCTTACAACAAAAGTATCGCCATTCATCGTCGCTTTCATCAGGCAGCTCAGGCAGATACCGCCACCCGTTGTAGCCTTAACCGGTATTGATGCAGCGGCAGCTGCCATCGTCCTTTTCACCTTCCGTATATACGTCGCCGTCGTGCCATACTCGACCCTCCCGGCCTCAAGTCGCAGATAGCTCCCGCCACCAATCAGCGTGATACGCTTCTTCCCGGCAAACGAAATATCACTCGCTGAGCTCAGCGTCAGTTTCTTCTCTGCAAACAGCCGCAGGCTGGCATTCTGCGCCTGCACCTCCACTGGCCCTTCTCCGGATTTCAGACTCAGCTGGCCGGTCCGGGCAAAGAGCCCAAGCTTCTCCCCGGCCAGTGCGGTCATGTTACCCATGACACCGGCACTGATATCGCCCCCGGCATTAATGGCGACATTCTTCGTGGCCGTCATTTGCAGACGCTCCCCGCTGGTGAGAGCCATGCCTTCCGGGGCCGAGAACAGCACGACTTCATTGAGCGGTTTCAGCCTCTGCTCAAACATCTCTATCTGGCTGTCCACATCCACCTTCAGCGCCTGCGCCTGCTCTGCCGCCATTTTCAGCTGCTGCAGTTGCTGGTTAAGCCTGTCGATTTCCTTCAGCGCGGCGTCCCTGTCCAGCGCCTCACCCTGCGCCTTTGCCTGCGCATCCGCACTGACAAACAGTCCCTTCCCGGCCCTCAGGGCTCCCCACTCGTCGGTGCGCAGTTCGGCCCCCTGACCGCGACGTTGCCCCCGGCTGTCCACCAGATGTCCGCTGTTGAGCTGCGTCCTGCCGTATTCCGTGGCGAGCTTGATGTGTTCCTCACCACGCCTGTCTTCCATCCGCAGCTTGTTGTTCGCGGGAGTTCTGAGAATGTTCCGGGTGTGATTGTCCCGGTTTACGGGGTCAGGGTGCTCCGAGTCGTGCAGCGCATACGCGATATACGGCAGGTCAATATCGCCATTGCTGTACGCTATCGCCACCTCGGTTCCATCAATCAGCGGCGTATGCCAGCCGAGTGTTTCACCGGCATACGGCTTCGCCATCCGCAGCCACAGGTAGCCGTAACCCGGCTCCGTCCCCTCCCGGTCGAAGTCCAGCTTCACCCGGTAGCGCCCCTGCCCGTCCAGGTGTGCGTAGGTATCATTTTTTTCGCGACTTTCGATCCGGGCCGGAAGCGTACCCGGGATGACCGGGCGAGGGATCTCTACCGGACGGAAGCAGTAACGTTCGGTATAAGGCTGGCCCCAGACTGACACATGCAGACGGGAATCACGGGCCCCCCGGTAGGTCACCAGGGTGAGGACGACGCCTTCTTTCAGGGCTGCAATGACATCGCCCTGCGGCTCCAGCACCTGTCCGGGTGTGAGATGAGCAGCGTTGCTGAACAGATGAATACGGGCTGATTTATTCAGCTCCCGCTCGTGATGGATGTGCGCATAGAACGCCCCGGATTCCGTTTCCGGCTCCGGGCTGGCGTCATCACCTGCGTCACGATACGGTGCCGCGTAACGGTAATGCTCCCCGCTGGTGACCGCATCGTTACGCACGCTGACCGTCGCATCCATCGGCGTGGAGGCTGTCCGGTAGTTGTAATCCCGCGTGGTGACAGTGCCGGTGGCGATGTTGTGCCAGGTCCGCACATCCCAGACCGACTCTGCCGCGCCGTCAAACAGACCCGATGGTTCGCTGTAGGGCAGACGCACATCAAACCGGTAGTTCAGCTGGCTGTCGGCAAAAATGTACGTATCCAGCTCACGGGTGTCATCCATCTCCGTACGCCAGTAAATCCCCACCTCAGACAGAATGCGCCGGATAAACTGCAAATCCGTTTCCCGCCACTGGGTGATAATTTCACGCGGCGGGTAGGTGCGCTCCAGCCGGAAGTCAAAATCAGGTCCTTGCAGGCCATGTTTGCGCAGCACCTGCTCCACCACCTCCGGCACGGACTGGTTCTGATATACCGCGCACTGCCGGGTGTATCCCAGCAGCGCCAGGCGGGAACTGAGCGTGAGCCGGTAGTGAGACTGGTCCTGAGAGGTGGACAGCCATTCCAGGCGGGTCACCATGCCGTGAACACTTTTGCCGCTCCGCATCCGGAAAGAGGCATATCTCATCAGCACCTGTTCCGGGAGAATGTTCGCCTGCAGGGAGGTAAACTCAATGTCCCACCGGAAGGGCTCGCTCAGGGCTTCCCTGCCACGAAAGCGCAGAATATCCGGCTTCACTGAACTGTCATTGATATCCAGAAAATATCGGGTCTGTCCGTCAAAAAGCGCCAGCCAGCTATCCATCACATCACTCCTTCACCGGCACAAGGCCAAGCCAGCCATCACCCAGTTCAATTGTGCGGGGGTTGTCCGGGTCGAGGTCGTCACGGGTCAGTACCAGACGCCAGCGGTTGTCCTTCTGATCCGGCCGGTTAAACAGCCCCACCACCGCCACGAACTGAGCGTCTTCATCCATGGGCATATTGAGCGTCACGCTGCCATTGGGCATCACCAGCAGCTCTTTTGATGCCAGTACGTCGTCTTTAAGTACCGTATCGGCCTTGCGCAGCAGTGTCTGGTAATCGGCGGCATCAACCGCTTTACGATCCCGGAGTTGATAAACCCGCACCATTGTCGCCAGCGGCGTCTGTGCGCCATCGGCGTTAATGGCCGTGCGCGGGGTAAAATCCAGATGCAGCGTTTTAATTTTTTTGTAGAAGATGGATTTCGTGATGCTGACCGTACCGTCCGTGACGGTCTGCGTCAGGCCGCAGCCTGCGAGTAGACCGCAGGCAATAAGCGTCAGCGCCCTCCGGCGGGTTACTGTTGCCATTCAAAAGTTCCTTTATTGAGAGGGAATACGTGATTAGTCGAAGCGGTAATGCCCGTCTTCAGCAGGAGGTAAAACAGAGCATTGCAACCCTTCATAGCAGCCCAGGCTGACGGTCAGACTCTCCCTGTTATTGCTGAGTTTTCCTGCTTTCAGCCCCAGCAAACCGGTTCGGCCCAGCTGAATACGCCTGCCTTTGCCAACGCGAGGCTCAGGCAATAACCGCACGGGTACCGTGAGGCGCAGTCGGGCGTCACTGCGGTAGCCAAGATAGACGCGCAGCAGGACCAGCAAATCGGTATGGAGGACAGCACCGGGTAACCAGCCTTCCGCTTCGCCCGGATCTTCCGTTTCCAGCGTCACCAGTACCCGACTGCATGCTTCCCTGGCCGTTTTACCCAGCGTGGCCCGCTGCGAAAGACGGATGCGGTTTTTGGCCCCCAGCCCACTGCGGTTATCAATATGGACCTTAACCGGATCGGGTTCGGTGATAATTGCCCGGGTATTCGGTGCCAACAGGCTCACCAGGGCCCGGATACCTTCGGCATTACGGGTGGGTAATCGCATGGTGCCCAGCAGGGCCAGAAAACGGGAAACCGGCGTTGCCACCCGTTCCGCTGTGCCTGGTATACCGAGTCCCACCAGTCCCAGCAGACACTGTGATGTGGCATCACGGCCACCGGCCTCGAAGGTCGCCGGATACGCGTATTTTCGCCAGATCCGGTAATACTGAGTGGTGATCCGGTGGCTGAAAATGTCCAGGAATGAGGTAACCGCCTCGTGTCCTTCGCGGCGCTGCGCAATATCGTCCAGCCAGGACGTCGGCAGAGGCGAGTCCACGCCATACACCCCTAGAAATGTCGTGCGAACCGTTGGGGGTAATGTCGGATGGTCTTCGTCAGTCTCCACTGCTTTCAGGGTACTGACCGGGAAACCCATACCAGGCCAGGGTCTGAATCGTACCGGATCATCGCCCGGATGGCTGGTGGTGCCCAGTTTCGGCGCGTCCGGATTTTCCTGTTCCAGCAACTGGCAGAAACGATAAAAATTGGCCCGCCAGATATCTTTGTTAAGGGCCAGCGTCAGCCCGGTACGTGCTGGCTGTGATTCTCGCGCCATCTCAGTCGTTTCCCTGTCGGTTGCAGTACCAGCGTGAGCTGGTTAAAGAGGTGAATATCGGCATAGAGCGCGAAGAACCGATGCAGCATCTCCCCAAAGAGGTTTACATCACCCTCGCCTGCAAAATTGTCCATATTCAGCGTGACCTCAATGTCCACGCCCCGGAGCATAAAACCCTTCTCAAAACGGCGGATCAGGGTGTGCTTCACAGCGACGATTGCTTCAAGCCGACGGCGGTTCATTTCATCGTCGGTCCAGTCATACAGCGCCAGCGTGCCCCGCAGTACCTCCGGATTGTCCATCATGCTCAGAAAGTTTGAACCAAGGTGGCTCATCACCCGCCAGTGAAAACGATCGTTTGCCGGGGGATATAGTGGCATCGTCGGTGCTGTGACGTTCAGTACTCTGACGGGCACCTTGCCGGTTTTGACCACCCTGTCCAGCAGGGTACTTTCCAGTGCCTTACGCGGAAGCTGACCGTTGGTCCCGGTTATTCGCATCGAGAGAGACTCCGGTTTATCGGACAACTGCTCCAGTTCGAACGAGCGTCCCCCGAGAATTAACCAGGTGTCATACAGGCCAGAGGGACCGCGTTTCACGCGGGTATGGAAATAACGCTCAGGGGCATCGTGGCGCATCATACCGCCCCGGTGGCGGAAGCTGGTGAATGGCACATAGGGGTGTTTGCCATTCTTCACCGCGCCATGGATGTTATCGACGCTATAAATCTCGGTGTGTCCATCCTGAAGACGCAGCGGCCTGAGCAGGTATTCGTTTTCCAGCGGGTTAAGCGTCAGCGGGTCGGCTTCCAGGGTAAAGAGATTGATGACCGGCGCACAGTGCAGCCGGAAGTTTTCTGTCTCAAAAGGCAGATCGGATGACCATGCTTCACTGAGCACAATGTCGATTTCAAACCAGGTGCTGGCCGCAGTGAGCCCGATGGTGTCGAGACCGCGCAGCTCAACAAACATAAACTTCGGACGGAAGCTGAAATACTCCAGCAGCAGCTGGTAACCACTGAAGGCGGTATCGGCTTTCTTCCACAGGCCGTCATTGTCGTCAAAGCCCATGGGTTTGCACCAGCCATCAAACTGATGACGTTCAGTATGCGTCCCGGCATGACGCGCATATATGGCATGTACACGCCGGGTCATTGCCAGATGCAGCGCTGAACTGACAGGACTCTCTGCGTTAAGGAATATGGCGACCTTGTCGATCCCGGCTTTACGCCAGTCCACTTTTTCAGGGCATTCGAAGCGCAGGCGGATAGCAGAGCGGCCATCGGTTTCCGTGTGCAGGCTGGCGTCCGCAAGGTGCAGCGGTTGTAGCGGCACATCGCGGGTCGTCCGGTACTGACAGGCGGTTTTATGCGGCCCGACAGGACGTGACAGAACGGAAAAGCCTTCAGCCAGCATTTCGGCCTGACGCAGACTACGCCAGTCAGGCGAGAACTCGACGATGGCCAGCGACGGGATAGTCCGCATATAGTGCGGCCACAGCAGACTCACCAGCCCTTCGGTCAGTTCCGGCAGATCATCATCCAGCTTTTCACGCAAACGGCCCATCAGGAAGGCAAAGCCTTCGAACAGGCGTTCCACATAAGGATCGCGGGCGCCGGGTTTATCCAGATTAAGCATCGCTGCACGATCCGGATGAGCCCGGGCAAACTCTTTACCGGCTTCACGCAGGTAGCGCATCTCTGCTTCGTAATAGCGCAGGGTTAAATCATCCATGAACGGCATTCCTGGAAATTATTAAAGAGAACATTAGCCACAGAGCACCATGGCACGGGCCGGGTCAATGGCAATAAGTCCGGCAAGTAAGGACTCCATCTCAGGCATCAAACGGGCTTTATCAGATTCGCTGCGACCAGCTTTCATACGTAACAGGTTCAGTCGACGGGCCTGGACTTCAAACAACAGATCGGGTTCCCAGTCTCCCAGCGTCAGCTGTGGCGCACAGGTAGTTAGTTCGCCAAGCAGATGAAGCGCCATATCGTTTCGTCCATATTGCTCTGCCACCCGGGCCATTAGCAGGCGTATCAGCCAGCGATGGCGTGGTGTGTCTATCCCCGGTCGGGACTGGAGCCAGGTAAGCGCCGCTTCGGGACCATCCGTGTCGCCCTTTTCCATGGCTTCCGACTCAAGGAGCAGCACATCATCAGCCTGACCATTAACGACGGTAGCGAGTTCATTGTCGTATATCAGGCCTTCTTCATTCACTTTTTCCGCAATCCAGGCGGTGGTGACTTCGTCAGCAAAGGGGGTACCGTCATTCCATGCCAGCCCTTCAAGGCCCGGGAGGCGTTTAAGCAGCAGCCGCAGATCGAACAGGACGGAGTCTGTCCAGGTATCCCAGGGCTGACCGGCATGGCTGAGCCCCTGCCAGAGATACCACTGAAGATCGAGCCAGAAATGGTTGACCCCTTCGCAATACATCTGGCTGGCCTGCTCAACCAGTTCGGTCCAGTTTTTCTGAATATAGAGCCGCTTAAGTTGAGCGCGATACTCGGGTTTCGGCGGTACCAGGCGGGTGCGGCCGCTACTGTCGAGAGGGGGGATCTGATCGACTGTATCCCACCGCACGGTCTTAATCAGCCGGTGAGAAGCCAGCCAACCCTGAGATTGTTCGCTCAGCCAGCGGGAAAGTAACTTTGCCTTGTCGAGTAAATCGCGGCCAGATTTCACGGCTGACAGTTGCGGTGAATCCGAATGGGCTGGTTCATGCCCCTGCTCCTGAGCACTGCTGTTCTGGGGGACCAGCACTTCCATGCCACCCGAACGTGCCAGGCGGTTTTCAAGAGCGGTACAAAGGCCTGCAAAAGACGGTTTCTCGGCTTCCGGCCAGTCTGCCACTGTGGATGCAAGCAGGCTTATAGCGCCAGCCGTCAGACCGGCATCATTACTGTCCACCTCGGGCCATAACAGCAGTGCATCAATCACTTTTGCACTGTTCAACCACTCCAGCGCAGCTTTCCGGGCGGCGGGGCGCCGGGGATGACAGGCCTGCCCGTAGCGGGTCAGCATCGCGACAAGAAGCAGTAAGCCCTCGGACAACCCTTTTTCACCGTCGCGGCTGAGTCGGGCCTGCACGTACCAGGTCACGACACGAATGTCTTTGGCGCATTCGCAAAGACACTTTTGGGCCAGTTGGCACAACAACGCTGAATCGGTACCTGAAAGCTTATTGATCTCTTCACGCATCAGCTGAAAATTATCATCGTATGCGGGATCGTCCCCGGTTTCAGGCCCGGAGGTGAACGGATGCAGCCAGTTATCCCAGAGCGACAGGGCATCATTTGCCCGGGAGGTGAGGCGCTGCCTTTCTTCCTGGCTGGTGGCGCAGGCGGTTAACAGATCTTCCGGTGAACTCATTCTTTTTCCCGTTTGTTAGTCTCTTTCATAAACCTCATGGTCGCTTCCAGAGAATCGTCGTCCTTACCATTGACGATTTGCGGTGGCTTCCATTTCAGCAGCATACTTTTCTCCTCCCCCTGAGTAGGTTTGCCCTTCCAGTCGCTTTGCCAGTGGGCTTTTCTGACATGGGGGCGCAGGCGCCGATGGGGTGTGGAGGGACTGCCCCCTGATGTACTGGCTTCCGGCGCTCGCGGTACCTGCCTGAGCGCGGAACCGGCCCGGGCGCCGACAAAAATCTGCACAGGCTTGTCAGGGTGGATGAGGCGTTGATGCTTTCCGACACGTCTGGGTTCGGGTCTCACAGGTTTCCCTGCTTGCCCCATTCACTGTTCTCAGAGCAGGGCCAGAACAGCACCGGCAGGACCGCGTTCCAGAATCCATGGATCCCCTCCTCCTGCTGACTGATGGCCGTGGAGACAGAAGCGGCAAGGGTGAACAATGCGCCCATCGTTACTGGATCGCTTCTGCGCCAGCGGCAACATTAAAAATAGCGTTGGGCAGCGTGAACCCCTGCAACTTCAGTAATTCAAGAGGACCACTGCCGAGTTCGCTACGCATCACAAACTTCAGAGGATTGCCATCCGGGGTGATCCATACCAGTTGCGTCCGGCTGGCATCAAGAGGAGTGAGCAGGGCTTTGTCCAGCAGGCGAATGAAGCCCCAGTTACCCTGGTGACTGGCGTAGAGTTGCATACCACTGTTTACACTACGCCAGCTCAACGATACGCCTGGATAGTAGCTATTCCCCGGCCAGGTGAAGCTTTGCCAGCTTTCCATCTGATTGAAGTAGTCCAGGTTCTGCTCATCGAGGGTCAATTGCACTCTGGCAACATCCTTTGAAGGACGCGCCATCAGTTCGAAGTGAATACCTGCATCGCCCTGAGAGAACACGATATCAGACAGCTCTGCCAGCTGATTAATCGCCCGGAGGAAATCCGGACTGACAACCATCCCCTGACTTGCGGAAGGATCAACGACCCAGCGATTTCCCTCCTGGTGGAGGATCCCGCCAAGATTAGTTTTCAGGAAGTTAGTAATTCGACCCGAGTCGCTACGCAGGAACTGAGCCAGTAACGGCAGGGAGGCATCGCTGCCGGTGGCCTTAAACGGATACCGCCCCGCAAAGGCCTTATTCCACTGTTCGACAATGGTCGATTGCCAGCGGCTATTGAGACTACCCGCTGCCGGGGCAAGGACCTGCCGCCAGGCCAGATCCAGCGGTTGCACAAACAACGACTGACCAAATCCGTTCCACTCCTGCCCCAGGCTTGCCGCAACCAGACTGCCGTAATCGCGGGTGTCCGTCAGGTCGATGGCTTTACCCTGGAATACGGTCTGTGCCAGCATCTGCGACATCGCTTGCGGATCCGGGGCGCTGGTGACCTGCTGAAGCTTCAGCCGCACCTGGGTAACGCGGGCCAGCCAGGACTGGAAACTGAGGTTACCGTTGCTACCAGTGCCCTCTTTACCTTCCATAAATCCCGTCAGTGGTCCAAAAACGTCCTCCAATGGACCTTTCGGCCCCTGCGCCTGCTCAATGAACTGTCGGGTATATTTTTTCCGACCAACCAGTTTTTTCGCTGAATCCACTATCGAATCAGCCAGTGCCTCACCCTTCTCTCCTGTTTTTCCCTGCCAGGCCAGCGTATTCATTAAGGCCACAAGCGGAGACTGACGGACATCGCCGATCAGACTGAGCTGGGCAATTGCTTCAGAAAGAGACGTGGCTTCTTGCCACTGAATGCTGTTGACCATGTTCAGCCAGGCATTACCAAAATCGGTAAAATACCGTTCTGTCAGGCGGGCCTTCAACGCCTCCGGGGAGATATCACTTCCTGCCTGGTGCGTTTTATCCGTCAGGACCCAGTCGATTTCATCACGTCGTGTCTTAACGACCTCGTTAATTGCATCCTGTACCTGCTCTTCCCAGGCCTGGCGCGTAAACATTCCTGGGACGATTTCGTCAGTGCTGAATACCGTTGAAGCATCGGTATCACCGGTCATATCAGCAAGTGTTAAATCAGGCCAGTTACTGGCCACGCGCTTAAGCATGTCCTGGTACAGTCCGGCCTCAGCGTTCCGCTGGCCAATCTGCTTGAGCAGGATCTGACGGACCGTACTGATTAATTCAGCGTCAGGCTTAATTTTCCATTCCGGATGTGTCGGGAGGTTCTGCGCATAAAAACCCAGTAATTTAGGGGCAATTTCCTGCCATGTCCCATCCGCCACATTCTGGCGTTTCGGCCAGGTTATTAGTACATTTTTCGCCAACCATCCTTCATCGGCTTTGTCCGGTCTGGTCATCATCAGGTAAGCTTTCAGGACATCGTAGGTCCGTTGCGTTCCCTGCATCCGGGCGTCACTGGCCGGAGGAAGTTGCACAAAGGCATTCAGTTGTTGTTTCAGATGATCTGCTGTGGCATCCCTCATCAGCTGTGCGTTGTTTTTCGCATACAGGGGCCAGAGTGCGGCCAGCGTGTCACTGTCCTGATTAAGACCAAATCGGGTGTACCACGGAGCGCCGGTAGCCTCATGATGTTGTAGACGGGCAATGGCTTGCTGGAGTACGAGCTGGCTGCGCAGGCGTTCAGCCAGTGGTTTTGCAGTATCCGCTGCCTGCCTGGCCGTCTCCTGCGCCTGATAAATCTGGGTACGGTTAACGACGAGGGACAGCAGTGTACCGGCCCCCCACAGGACTATCAGGGAAAGCAGGATTAACCGCAGCATCTTCAGCCAGTTGAAGCCCAGTTTCCTGCCTCTGACGGCATCGCTGTCATCAATGACGGCTTTCCAGGTCGGCGTGTCGAGGCGCGTGTTCGGCACCGTTCCGGCAACAGCCAGTTCAGGACTGAACATGACACCGCGTAAACGCCAGGCCGCAGATCCCTGCATCAGTCCGCTGAGCAAAACGGTCAGACTGGTTTTTAGTTCATGTCTCAGGCGGGAGGATAACTGCAGCAGGCCATCATGCGCCGGATTACTCAGTATCTGCGCCATACCGGCTTTTTGAAGGTGCTGAGACAGCGTAGTCAATGCCTTACCAGCCTCTTTTACGGTGCCTTCCGGCCCGAAGATGACCCCTGTCGCAGCCGTTTCCGCGTCCTGCTGAGCACCCGCTGCCTTATCAGTCAGCCACAGCCAGACAGGCGCCTGCCAGCCTAACAGGTGGTCGGCTTTCTGGCGGCAACGCAAGAAGGCATCCCGTTCGCTATCCGTCGGGAGGGCTGAGGTACTCATCACCTGAATGATGCCATCAACCGGCTGGCCAGATCGCAGACGCTTCAGTTTTGAAAGGAAGATCTCATCCGGAAGTGACTGCGCATCACCGCCATAAATCAGCACATTGCCGTCGCCTTCCTGCCAGAGGTCATGACACAGGCCCGGGGCCGCTTTCTGGACGTCATCCGGATTACCCATCACCAGCAGTAGACGCACCTTACGCTGCCAGCGGCGCCCATAGCGAAACCGCAGGTGCTCGGACACCGCCTCTTCGCTGAAGACAGGTTGTTCGTCGTCGTCTTCACTGGCGATGGTGTTCGTCACCGGAGCGGCAATCTGAGACTTTTTCTGTCCCCAGTGGAAATACAATCCGGATTTACCGGCGATGTCAAAAGCCTTCTCTGTCAGCCAGCCGAGTAAAAACAACGCGGCAACCAGTATGGCGCAAAATGTGAGTATGCGCTGGCCGTCATAGGGACCGAATCCCGTGGCCGAAGCTACGTTTTCCGGAAAGGCATATAACAAAAATGCCACGATGACCGTCATAAAAAAAGCGACAGTGACAACGGAGCCGATGAGTGTTTTGACTTTTACCTTAGTCATTCTTAGGCGTTTCCTTGCGAACTTCTTCTTTGGTGATGACAGCGATCCAGATGTCGTCCTTATCAGCGTCGGGTTGTGCGGCGATAACTTGGGGGCCTCGTTGTTCAACGTCAGCATTAGCAAGCGTGATGGCCAGCCATGGAGCAGCATGGCCGGTATATCCCACCACGGGATCGATACTGGAATTGTCTTCTGAAAGACTAAATTCCACTTCACTCTCTTCGCAGGCATTATTCCAGCCGCTGCCCGACGTCAATGTGGGACCGGAGATCCAGCTTCCTTTGAGTTCATTGGGCAGGGTCTTCGACCAGAGCAGCGCCCGAGTAAGTGTCTTTGTAAGCGTTGTTTCTGTTCCCCTTTCGGGGCGATGAAGGCGAAGCGCATCCGGCCAGGCATGGGCTTTGCGGTTGCTCAATACCACCATTGAGACAGCATCAGCATCTTCTTCCCGGGGAGACGCCGGTAACGACAGCGTGATGGCAACCAGAATGCCAGGGTTGTCCCATCGCTTGTCCAGCCAGGCATCAAACGCCCCCAGTCCTTTTCCGGCCATCAGGCGAAAAATCCTGCCCGTCTTGAGTGAGAGATCGGCTTTAAGCTGCTCTTCAAACAGGGGATACAGATCGTTATCACAATCCAGCACCAGCCAGCATGGCAGCTCGGGCGGAAGCGGCTTAACTATCCCCTCTACACGCGTAGTCAGTTTATTAACCGCTGCTTTCAGGGCCTTCGTTAAATCTGTCTGATATTCTGGTAATGCCGCGTATCTGACCGGTTTATCACATCCTCTTGGGTGAGAGAATTCGATAACAGGAGCTGCGACTTTCATTGCCTTCAGCAGGTCATCGGCTTTGTTTCCGGCCGGACTCTGAATATAAGTACCGAGGATCCAGGCGCAGCGTTGACCGCGCAGAATTTCACTGTCAATAAGCGCTTCTCGCTGGACATTTCGGGACTCGGCCCCCACCTGTTCGGCTTTGTAGGCAAACCGGCGTAAGCCGAAAATAAGCCCCCAGGTGCAAAATGGAAGACCCAGCGCGGTGAACCAGAAGACAAATCCGGTTCGCTCTGACGTCCAACACCATAGCGTGAGCGCTATGCCTGCCAGCATGACAAACGCGAGGAAGAGCAGCCAACGGCCGGTGCCGGGACGCGCTACCTTCGGAGCCTTTTCAGGGATGGCATCCAGCCAGACGGGCATAATCAGGCAACCTTTGCTGCGGCAAATGAACTGATCAATGTGCAACCACAGGCACATTTGTGGCCGTGAAAGGCAACCGGGATACCATGATCAAGGTAATCAGGGTTGCCTTCTACGATAGTTGTAGGACCATGTCCTGGAACCGGGCAGGACACTTTGTCGCCTTTACGGGCAACGCCAATACCGCCGAATTTCATCGTTTCTGAGGCGGTCAGTACTGAACCACCGTGGGTAGTTTTATCGCCTTTGCGGATAATCTGGAGCATTAATAAGGGTCTCTGTTAGTTAATAATTATCATTAGGTTAAAGTAACTAGCCTCCAGACATATTAATCCTGAATCTGTTCCAGTAAGTCATTTAACTCATTCACTCTTGAAATATTCATGTCCATACGGCATACGCTGTACATCGGCGAACCGATTATAAACCCTTGAACATCACACCAATTTTCACGTGATGCAATCCAGTTTTTTTGCGCCGTCTCGAATTTACTTGTAATGTCAGGCATTTCACGCGCTTTAATGATTTTGTATATTTTCTGGTAAACAATGTTCATGTCTTTCTTTGCGGCGTCTGATGCCTGGTCGGCACAACCCATTACAACAGAGTTATTTATATCTTGATTCATTCTGCGGCAATCAGTTTCAATCCTGGAATAGTCGTTTAGTGCAGCATGTGAAATACAAGGGAGTATTAGAAGTAAAGTCAGTGTTTTATTCTTAATCTTCATTTTATTTGAACACTCCAGTGGAGGCACTGGTAATTTAACTTACCTATAAGTGTCTGGTTCTACAATTTAAAAGACCCATTCTGGACTCAATGGCATGTAAATGCTTTTGAATATTTATTCTGTATCATACTCGTCACCATTCCATCGCAAGATATATTTAGGTCCGCAAAAAAAAATATCCTTTAGCCCTTTGTGTGATTTTTTTGATGTTCCAATGGATGTACACATATATGCTGCATCTATTGATTTTCCATCATGCATTGTGATTTCGAATGTTAAAGTAGGAGAGTTGTCGAGATTAGACATACATTCCGATTGATCACAAGTGCCTGGTGGTGTTGAACTCAGAAACGTATACTCGATGATATCTTTTTTACCATCACCATTTAAGTCAGTAGTAACGCGACCTGTTTGCCCATCGACAAAGCCAGAGTTTTTCAGCTTACTTGCCGTTACCAGCATATCAATATCTTTGGTTTGAGAACATTGAGCATATGTTGCCGATGCCATTAAAATTAACATAGCCAAAGAGAGTTTTATGTTCATTTTAATAATTATCAACCGTCTTCATATAGGTTTTAATAAAATCATTTAGTTGCTCTACACCATCATATTCGCATTGGTTTTCTATCAAATCTGTGCGTTGACCTTCCATCGAGTTATATAAGCTGCATCGTTCAGAAATAGAATTCCGTTGACTATTATAAAACGCCATATCAATTGAATACTCCTTACCAGATTTGGTAATAATCTCTTTAACGGAGTCCTCTGTTTTTTTGTGCTGGTTTGTATGCAGTCGATCTTATCCGGATGAGATTGCATCGAGGAATTGCAAACTTGTGGTAATTTTGCAAATGATATTTTTCATAAATTCACCGAGCATTTTTTAAAATCACTGCCTCAACTTTTGGAGGTAATTAATTTTACAACTGGGACAATGCTGACAAAACACAAAACACCGACCAGTGATTATAGGAAATGTAGCTATTTTAGCTTCGCTAGTTTGTTGTCTTTAAATACCCACACCTCAGATTTTTTAGAATCATTGATATCTTGAATATTAACAATGACTTTATCGCCGTCATTATTAATCATAACAGACCCCATGCAATAATCTATCGGCTTATGCACCTGGATTTTATTTTCAGAATCCAAGGAAATAATTCTGATTGCTCCTGCTTCACAAGCATTTCCCATTGGAGAGTCCTGGAATATCCATACTCCAGTCCAAGAATCAGCAAGGAGAGAGTAAGATGTCAAATAGGAAGGAGATTCATACTCACAGTCATGTTTCGAAACAATTTTATCATTAAAAGATATTTCACATTGGTTTCCGTTTTTTATTGAATGAACTGTGGGCAAGTCGAAACTGTCTGCCATACTATACATAGGTAAAAGTGTAACTATCAAACACAGAATTTTTCGCATGTTAACCTCGATATCCTTCTTCCACTCCTAATTTCATTTTCTCTCTTACTTTAAAGCCTGCTTCATATTTGGTTATTGCATTGTCTTTATTCAGTTCTAAGCCTTTATTGTCATTATAGCTTCTCCTTTCATCATACAGAATGTAACTGCTTCATTCGATGGGGTGGAATTTATGAATATCATCCCCTTGGTTTGTGTAAATTTCTTGAGTCCCTTTTTTAACCAAGATGCTAAAAGGAATGAGCTGCATGTCTTTACATTCTTCAATTTATAGCGAATTTGTAGTATTTATTGTTAGTGTCATCTCTACTGATATTGATACATTTTTCAGGTGCTGTAGCCAGTGCGTTCTTCTTAATGGCATCCGGAATAATATTAAAAGCCGTTTGTTCGTCACTTGACGGACCACTTGTATATCCAGTATTTTTTAAATCTGATAATTTAAGCCATCCATCAACTGAATCGCCATTTCTCTTGAAGTATGACGCAAACAAATAACCATTAAGTGTGGTGTATCCTGAAACAACATCACCATTAACTATAAATAAATCGCTAATCTTGCATCGTTTACTTGGTGCGCTATTGAAGTAAAGTCTGGTTTTCGATGCAATCCTAAATAAACTCTTAGAATGATCTACATATGCTTGCTCATTCTCGGCTGTTTTGGACATAATGGAACAAAAATCGTTAGCAAAGGAATGGTAACAAAAACAATATAATAAGCTGGACAGCATGATTTTAACCATTTCAATCCTCTGCTTTTCATCCGGTTACCGTTTAATATAGAAAATAACTTTGAAGAATAATTATTTAGTTTTTAATGGCCTCTGGAGAAAATTTCTGTATGCGGCTAGAATCCACCCATGAAGAGTATACCACTCCGTTTTTTGCTTGATATTTAACATACGAGGCGCTCCCTGATTTTCTTTCAACTTCCACATATTCCCCTGGTAAGATAAACACACCGGTTTCTGGAGTTGATAATTTATCATCTTTATAAAACTGTAATCTGGAATCACCATTGACTTTGTAAATCACTTTTTTGTTTAGGCAACTGAAGTATACTGACGCGTATCTATTATCAAACTTTAATTGTTCTGGATTATCTGGATCAATAGTAACATCCTCCAAATTGAATTTAACGTAATCATATTTCATCCATAAAAGAAAGCCTTCACCTGGAGTGTCAGTTGACTGCATCTTATTGAATTGAACTTTAGCAGTTATATCATTACCACTGATACTGTCAACATCTGCTTTAATGAGCCCCCTATCCACTTTCAACTCTTTTATCAAATTTGCATTACTGGAGGCCACTATTTTATTTAAGAATTGTGAGCATCTATCAAAATCATCATCAGTAACACTAGAAAATGCTGAGATAGAGTAAGTCAATAAAACAAAAGGAAGTGCTTTAAATATGATCATGATTTTACCTCAGAAAATTCATTAGTGAATCTGGGTTTGATCGCCCCACATTCTTCTCTATATAGTTTTTGTGCTGAGTCTTGGGTTGAGTACCATCGGGCATAGTTTCCGCCGTGCTTATTAATATAGTACACAATATATTCCATCGAACTCTCAACAGAATCGAATACTACAAATTGCTTTGGCTTATCTGTGACTTGGGAATTCCCTCCCTGCCCACTTAACCCTCTTCCTTCTTTTTTACTCCAAATCCCAGTCGGTTGATATTCTGGATGTTGCGAGAAAAAGTCAGAACTCCATCCGTATGCTGGTGGAGCACCATGTACCTCCATACCAGGAGCACCACAATGTTGATATTGACCAGAAGTAAAGTGTTTGGTCTCGATACGAAACATTCTTTCAACTATTACAGACATGTTTTTACCGTATTTATTATATATTTTACATAAAGCTTCTTTCCCATCCTGTACAGTGAAAAGTCCCGATTGTCGCTTTTTCACGCTAATCATTGTCCCTAAAAACATTATTGGATGCATATGCCATAATGAAGGGCCAAGCTTCTCCGTTGTTAAGTCTGGCATCCACGCCATCTTATCAAGGAAATCTTCGCTGTATTTCTTCCATTCCGGAGCGTCTTTCTTAAGCGCATTCAGGAATGGTTGCCAGATAACATCGTCTTTTTTGAAGTACCAGTCGCTGGGATGTTTTACGATTGTTTTCTGAACGACGTCACGATAGTCGGGATTATGAAGTGCTCTCCAGTACTCCATTGGAGAATAACGGTCACTTCCGCTGTCAATTTTATCCAGCAGGCGCTGATAATTATGCTTCACGAGAGCATGACTGGTTCGCGGATCATTGGTCGCGGCCTGGTAAAGCGAATCGATAAGGTTACGGAAGAATCCAGTGGGCTGGTTTTTTCCATCCAGGTAATCAAAGCTGGCTGGTTCTGCGGTTTCAGTTCTGAAGCCCAGCTTTGCCAGATCATACTGCGACAAAAGTTGAGGTTCCGCCTGGCCTTTAGGGACGTAAGCATTTTCTGGTCGCAGCTGCCAGTATTCCTGTCTGGTCGACTTATCGACTTCCGTTTGCACCTGTTTCAGTGGCAGGATCCCGATCCTGGTCGTCACTCTCGTATCCTTCGTGAATGTACCGGTTGCAACATCCTTTTTGTACAGCGCCAGCCCAGGAGAATACTTCAACCAGAGCGGGTTTTTCTCCCCCACCTTTTCCGGGTTGGTCAGGAATTTTTCAAGGTTATCATCCATGCTGGTACATTCAATATGCACCTGATATCTCGCCTCATATCCCCCATCCTTTGGGGCCTGATAGTAGCCCATATGACCAACAGGATCACCGGCAGTGATGGCCCAGGGCGTCGGGCACACAACCTGGTCAAATTTCATAACCTCTTTGGCCGGAGGCATAAGCCTGCGCCACCATGACGGACCAGCGCCGGGGGCGGGTTTAATATTATTATTATCCACTACCACCCAGTAACGTTTACCGGGGATAAGTGAGGTACTGACCTTTTTCTTAGCATCTGTATGACCATCAGCATCAGGTAAACTTTTCAACGTCACAAGACCATACCGGCGCTGGTTATACCCCACCGCGTTAAGACTGGCATCAGAGGAGTCCCATTCAACGCGTGCCCTCACAGGCATATACCCTGCAATCTGAGGCTGAAGTTGTTCAGAAGTCAGTTTTGCCGTGAGCCAGTCCATTTCGGAAAACGCTTTAAGCGTATCCTGTGTAATCCACTGATTTTCCGATTCTGACTCATAAGCAGAATACGGAGCCAGGTGCATATACAGGGTGTAGAAATGCAGCCCGCTGGATTTCGTTTCACCCGGTTGAATGTAGTGTTTCACCAGAACAAAAGAGCCGGAAAAATTCAGCGGACCAGATTCCCATGCAACCGTCTGATAATCCTTGCAGATACGATAAGCAACCACTTCGCCGTCAGCCATGCATCGGATTGCCTGCTCACCTTTAAAGGGAACCGGGAAATCTATCGCTTCAAGTGGAGACTTACCACTAAGCGCACACCACGGCGTCGTGGCTTCGGTGATATGGATCCCGCCATGCCACATCCCGCTACGGCCAATCATATACTGCCCGGTGGATTCCCCCCTGACATGAGAGAGGATCTCTTCCTGATTATTGAACTCACTTCCCCGGTTATTAGAAGGGATCGGCCAGACAATTTTAATTTTTCCTTTTTGGGTAGCCGTGGCGTACTGCTCTGATGTGGTATTATCGCCATAACGATAAAGTGTATAGGGTATGTTTTGATCACGATATATCTGGGCAGGATAGAACCCCCTTTCCTGGACAAAATCAGATACCCAGTGTGTACCATTAAACATCGCCATATGACCATGCACATGGTGTGGTGCTGCCTGGATTACGACAACATCCCCCACTTGCTGACCAGAAATTGTGAATACACCGCCAGTACACACTGTTGTAGCGCCACCCACAACTTTAAAGTTATTTTCAAGCAGCCATGGGCCATAATTTTTAGCTGATTCAATTCCTGAATTTTTTGCAGATGCCCCTCCAGCGATTAATGCTTTTTTAACATAGCGGGCACATTTTGACTCGCCATATTTAAGCTTTTTATCTATGCCATTTTTAAAATTTTCAGCGTTAATTTTCGCTCTGGCCAGGGCTTGAGTATTTAAAACACTAACTGCTACATTCTTGTCCAGCATTTATTCTCCCCCCTCTGCTTGTCGAGGACAATAAATACTACTATGAGATATGGGCTTAACAGAATCCATTAACCATTTCCCTTTTTCTTTAACCAGGTTAACGGCATACAGGGATACACCCTTACCATATCCTAATGTTAGCTTCACTTGTGCGACCTGGTCATTCTCTGAAACAGTTTCCACATTAATGCTGTCTTTCCATTCTTCACAAATATCCTGAGCATCGACAAAATAATCAGCACCCGATTCATCATTATCCCGCAGACTTCTGAGATGCTCAGTTGTATATTCAAAAATAGCTTTTTGAGTTAGTTTATCAGCTGATTCCATATCAGGCATTTCAGACGCAACAAGGTAATCGTGATAAAAATTTGCAACAATTTCCCGAGGCATTGAACTATCGTCTGCTGAAGCTGAGGCTATATTGGCCACGCAGAATAAGCAGCAAGCAAAAACAATCTTCTTCAACATGAACGTCTCTCCGTAGATATGTTGGTATTTGTATAAGTAATCGAGGTGAGAAATTTAGAAAATGACCACGTTCTTATTGTTCCGTTACGCTGGTGATTTTCCACTTCCCATCAATTCTTTCTAGCACAACATTAAGTTTAACTTTAGGCTCGGAACCTACTCCTAAAATAATGTTGATTGAAGAGTCATTCTCTTTCTGATATACATCAACGGTAGTTATGCTTGCTTTCCATGAAGGATAAACATCTTGTGATTTTGTAAAATAATCAACATCAGTATCAACCCAAGCACCATGACAGTTACAAATATAACGCCCTTTAAACTGCTTGCATTCGCGCTTTTGTGAACATTTTCTTCGAGTTCTTCTGCCGACACTGAATCATCAGAATCATAATTACACATCATTGAGTCGTTAATGCTTTTCATTAACTCATCAGAAACATATTGGCTGACAAATCGACTGTTGTCCGATGATTCTTCTTTCAAATATGACTTATAAAAATTGTACACGATGCTTTCTGGGCTTGTTTGCTCAGATGCCTGTGTAAAATTTGATAAACAAAGCAAAAATGCAAATAAAAACACATTACGCATATGAGGAATTAATGGATCCATCATCAGCCCTTAGTCATTGAAAGATTTGCTGCTGATTTTGCTTTCCTGAGTGATATCCGTCAGGCTGAAATTGGGTGTTTCGTTGGGGAGATTTGCGCCCGATCCTGGTACCAGATAGTCAGACGTCTTCATAATGAACTCAACTGATGAGCCATGTTCAATGCCGTTCTTACTCAGCCTCAGGTAAGACCCGCCACCATTAAGCGTCAGTGTTTCCGGGGTGCTGATAATAATTTCATCTTCACTGCTGGTCACCGTCAGCTGTTTTTCAGAAAACAGGGCCATCGTGTTGTGTTGAGCCTGAATCTCGATGTCTCCCTGATTGGCGACCAGCTTCGCCCCGCCTTTATGCACAAACATACCCAGGGCTTTTTCAACCGTTACAGAAACATTTTTCATCGCA